>ENA-ORBV01001471-ORBV01001471.1-microbial-mat-metagenome-genome-assembly--contig:-NODE-1471-length-52258-cov-7.097641_pt1 | contig 52258 bp, 54 predicted proteins | sample MGYA00237777_ERZ505514 | MGnify/ENA primary metagenome ERZ505514 (study PRJEB26160, sample SAMN06269048) | microbial mat metagenome | isolation source: Oligotrophic lake microbial mat | place... | reverse complement strand
GACACCCACTTGTGGTAGGGCACGCACTGGTTGTTCTGGCTCTTGCACTGGCTGGTCGGGGTGCGCCAGAACGAGATTTTGTCGAACGCGTTGTAGCCCTGGCGCGCGCAGCCCTCGTCACCGAGCAGCTTGTTGCCCTTGCAGGCGGCCGGCACCGCCGGCACCGAGCCGAACCAGGCCGACAGGTCACCCTGAAGCTTCGGATTGAGTGAATGCTCCATCCACATATAGGCGCAGTTGGGATTCTTCGCCTCAACGTGCATCATCGTCGAATCGGCCCAACCGGTTGCGCCCTCGACCGGAACCACGGTGGCGATCGGCCGCTTCTTGGAGCCCAGGATGTTGGCCTGGAACTGCCAGCTCGACGAAGCGACCACGCCCTCATTGGTGAAATCGTCGATCTGCACGAAGGCGTCGTGCCAGTATTTGCCGACGATCTTGCGCTGGCCGCGCAGCAGCTCGAGCGCCGCCTTGTATTGCGCCTCGTTGAGCTCGTACGGATCCTTGATGCCCAGACCGGGATTCTTGGTCATCAGGTACAGGGCTGCATCGGCGATGTAGATCGGCCCGTCGAAGGCCTGCACCCGGCCCTTGTTGCTCTTGCCATCGGGCAGCGTGGTCTCTTCGAACACCACCGACCAGCTGGTTGGCGGCTTGTCCTTGAACACGCCGGTGTTGTACATCAGTACATTCCAGCCCCACTGGTAGGGCACGCCGTAATGGGTGTTGCCTTCGAAATGCCAGGGCGCCTTTTGCAGCCGCGGGTCGATATTCTTGTAGCTCGGGAGCAACGCCACGTTGATCGGCTGCAGCTTCTTGCCGCGGATCAACCGGGTGCTGGCATCGCCCGAAGCGGTGACCAGGTCGAAGCCGCCCTCGTTCATCAGCGCCACCATCTCGTCCGAGGTGCCCGCAGTCTTGACATTGACCTTGCAGCCCGATTTCTTCTCGAACTCGGTCACCCAGTCGAAGCTCTTGTCGGTGGCGCCGCGTTCGATATAACCCGCCCAGGCAACGATGTCGACCTGCCCCTCGGCCTTGCCGATCTTCTGCAGCGCCTTGGTTTGTGCCAACGTGGGCGCCCCGATCAGGAATGCCACCGAAGCCAGACCCGCCAACGATTGTCTTGTGCTGAACATGTGAGACCCTCTGCTTGATACGTGACATGACCGTACCGGTCGGTACGGCGCCTGAGCAGCACTGTAAGCCACACTGCACGCAGAGGGAAGTTCAAACGATTGGCAGCGAGCTATCTGAAAATTCGATATTCGGGTAAATACCAAGGAATACGCGATCGCGCAAGATTGCCGGCAAGCGCGGCCCTACCGCAACCGCAACGGATCGGTGTCGTTCGCGTCGCCCCAGGGCTGCCCCAGCTTGAAGATGCCGCTGAACCGCAGGGCCGGCGCACCGTCGGCATGGACCAGGCCCTGGCCGAACACCATGTTGCGGGTGGTGCGCAGAATCTGAGCCTCGCCCTGCACCCAGGCACCCAGCGGCGACGGGCCCAGGTAGTCGATCTGCAGGCTGATCGTCGGCAGGAAACGCCGCTCCCGACCTGGCGCGTACATCGCGGTGCATGGCACCAGCATGTCGACGAAGGTCGCCAGCATGCCGCCGTGGCAGATGCCCATCGGGTTGGTGTGGCGCTGCTCGACCCGAAAGCCGAGCGCGATCGTGTTGTCGCCGCTCAGGCGTGCATACAGCGGGCCGTTGAAGGCGATGAAGTCGCCGTGGATGTAAGCGGGGCGGAAACCGTCGGGGATCGGGGAAGCGTCAAGCATGTCGATCGGTTGGAACTCGGTGGGCGTGATCGTAGCTTGCATATCGTCCAAGACATGTCGCGTGGGCGCGCCTGGCGAGTTGCATCGAGTTTGGTGGCACTGCGCATGCCCACCCCACTGCTGACGAGGTTGGTTGGTACGGCAGGCAGCACGACTGACTTGCAGTCCTGATTTGCGCTTTGGCGCAGGTGTCGGATCCGCAGCCGCAGTCTCGCACGCGAACCAGCATTGGCGTCTCGGCTGTAAAAGCGTCACGCTCGGCTGGGTCAGGCAGAGTCGATGGCCGATTTCGGCAGTTTCATGCGGACCTCGGTCCGGCCTGAATGCCGAGCAACGCGATGCAAAAAAAAGGGTGCCCGAAGACACCCCGTTCGCTCGCGTCGGCGGTGGCGATCAGGCCGTCCCGCCGCTGAACCTGAACTGCCCTGGCGCCCGGATCGGGTCCACGTCGACTGCGATCACCGACTTGGGCACAAACTTGCCCTCGAGCAGCAGCTTGGACAGTGGGTTCTCGATGCGTTGCTGGATCGCCCGCTTGAGCGGACGCGCGCCGAACACCGGGTCGAATCCGACCTTGGCCAGTTCGGCCAGCGCCGCTGGCGACACCTCCAGTGTCAGATCCATCTTCGCCAGACGCTGCTGCAGCACCGCGACCTGGATCGCGGCGATCGCCTCGATGTGCTTGGCGTCCAGCGCATGGAACACCACCGTCTCGTCGATCCGGTTCAGGAACTCGGGCCGGAAGTAGTTCTTCAACTCGCCGGTCACCGCGTCCTTGATGTCCTCGCTGTCCTGGCCCACCATGGACTGGATCAGCTGCGAGCCGATGTTGCTGGTCATCACGATCACCGTGTTCTTGAAGTCCACGGTGCGGCCCTGGCCGTCGGTCAGGCGGCCGTCGTCGAGCACCTGCAAGAGCACGTTGAACACGTCCGGGTGCGCCTTTTCGACCTCGTCGAGCAGCAACACCGAATAAGGTTTGCGGCGCACCGCTTCGGTCAGGTAACCGCCCTCTTCATATCCGACATAACCGGGCGGCGCACCGATCAGCCGAGCCACTGAATGCTTCTCCATGAACTCGCTCATGTCGATGCGAATCAGGTGATCTTCGGAGTCGAACAGGAAGTTGGCCAGCGCCTTGCACAACTCGGTCTTGCCGACGCCGGTCGGGCCCAGGAACAGGAACGAGCCAGTCGGGCGGCTCGGATCACCGAGACCGGCGCGCGAACGCCGGATAGCATTGGCCACGGCGGTGATGGCTTCGCCCTGCCCGACCACCCGCTGATGGAGCTTGTCTTCCATCTGCAGAAGCTTCTCGCGCTCGCCCTGCATCAGCTTGGACACCGGAATGCCGGTGGACCGTGCCACCACCTCGGCGATCTCCTCGGCGCCGACCTGGGTGCGCAACAACCGCGGCGCCGTGCCTTCGCCCTTGCCTTTGCTGGTTTCCTTGTCCTGCGCCTCCTTGAGCTGGCGCTCGAGTTCGGGCAGCTTGCCGTATTGCAACTCGGCAACCTTGTTGTAATCGCCCTTGCGGGTGAACTCGTCGATCTGCTGGCGCAGCTTGTCCATTTCTTCCCGCACATGCGCGCTGCCCTGGGCCTGGGCTTTCTCGGCCTTCCAGATCTCGTCCATGTCGGCGATCTCTTTCTGCAGCTTCCCGATCTCGACCTCAATCAACTCAAAACGTTTTTGCGAGGCCTCGTCCTTCTCGCGCCGCACCGCCTCACGCTCGATCTGCAGCTGGATCAGCCGCCGGTCGAGCTTGTCCATGACCTCGGGCTTGGAGTCGATCTCGATCTTGATCTTGGCTGCGGCCTCGTCGATCAGGTCGATCGCCTTGTCGGGCAGGAAGCGGTCGGTGATGTAACGGTGGCTGAGCTCGGCCGCGGCGACGATCGCCGGGTCGGTGATGTCCACGCCATGGTGTACCTCGTATTTCTCCTGCAGACCGCGCAAGATGGCGATCGTCGCCTCCACACTCGGCTCGCCGACCAGGATCTTCTGGAAGCGGCGCTCGAGTGCGGCGTCTTTTTCGATGTATTTGCGGTATTCGTCGAGCGTCGTCGCGCCCACGCAATGCAATTCGCCGCGCGCCAGCGCCGGCTTGAGCATGTTGCCGGCGTCCATCGCGCCTTCGGCCTTTCCGGCGCCGACCATGGTGTGCAGTTCGTCGATGAACACGATCGTCTGGCCTTCGTCCTTGGCCAGGTCTTTCAGCACGTTCTTGAGCCGCTCCTCGAACTCACCGCGGAACTTGGCGCCCGCCAGCAGCGCCGCCATGTCGAGCGACAACACGCGTTTGCCCTTGAGCGATTCGGGCACCTCGCCGGCGACGATACGCTGGGCCAGGCCTTCGACGATCGCCGTCTTGCCGACGCCGGGTTCGCCGATCAACACCGGGTTGTTCTTGGTGCGGCGCTGCAGAACCTGGATCGCGCGGCGGATCTCGTCATCGCGCCCTATCACCGGGTCGAGCTTGCCCATGCGGGCGCGTTCGGTCAGGTCGATACAGTATTTCTTCAGCGATTCACGCTGATCCTCGGCGTCCGCGCTGTCGACGTTCTGGCCACCGCGTACCGCCTCGATGGCCGATTCCAGCGCCTTGCGGCTCAAGCCGTTCTCGCGTGTCAACTTGCCGATGTCGCCCTTGTTGTCGGTCAGCGCGAGCAGGAACAACTCGCCGGCGACGAACTGGTCGCCGCGTTTGATCGATTCCTTCTCGGCCGCTTGCAGCAGCGAGACCATGTCGCGGCCCACCTGCACCTGCTCCTGACCCTGCACCTGGGGCAGCTTTTTCATTGCCGCTTCAGCGCCTGCCAGCAGACCGGCTACGTTGGCGCCCGAGCGCTGCAACAAGGCCTTGGGGCCATCGTCCTGGCGCAACATGGCCGCCAGCACGTGCGCTGGCTCGATATACGCGTGGTCCTGGCCCAGAGCGAGCGTCTGGGCCTCGCCCAGGGCTTCCTGGAATTTTGTTGTGAGTTTGTCGATACGCATGGGAAATCCTTTGGAATACTGCCGAGCAGCTTAGGCGATTCCGCCGGATTTCAAGGCTTGCCGCAGGTACGGTAATCTGATCTAGATCAATCCACTTCAGATTGCGCCTGGACCCGATGCGAGGTGGTTGCCGGTCCGCGACCGGCGGCGGCTCTGCGCGTGAGACACGATCGATTGGGCCCTCCACGGGCCGTCCCAAGCAAGCTCGCACCGCAGCACGGCGTGCGGCGGTTTATTTACGAGCGCGGCAGCGACCTAGAATCGATCCATGCAAGTAAGCCAACTGTCGATCGGTTACCAGCCCGAGCAGGACCGCATCCTGGCGCGCGTCAACACGTCGGAAAACAAGGAGTTGCAGTTTTGGGTCACGCGCCGCCTGGCGCTGGGCCTGATGCCGGTGATGGAGCGCATCCAGACGGAACACGCGGCCCTGCAAGGGGGACTGGCAACAGCACACATGGCCGCCGCCGACCCGATTGCGAAGAAGGCCATCGTGGACTTCCAGCGCACCGAGACGCTGCGCGCCGCGGATTTCTCGACTCCGTACAAGGCGCCGCCGGAAAACGATGCGTTGTTCGGCGGCCCCCTGCTCGTCACGGACATCAACATCGCACCGCTCGATGGCGGTCGACTGCGCCTCAATTGCACCGAGAAACTGCCCGAGAACCCGCAACAACGCACGTTCGAGCTGGCCTTGTCGACAACACTCGCCCACGCGTTCATGCACCTGCTAGAGCAGGCTGTGGCGAAGTCGCTGTGGCTCTCCTTTCCACAGACTGCGGCTGTGCCATCGGCACTGCCCACGCCCGAGACCAAACAGGGTTACCTCAACTAGGGCCTGTTCACGATGCTGCGCTGCTCAGGTTGCCCGGTAGCGACGCCGAAGACCCTCAACCGGCGTTGCTCGCGGTGATGCCCCAACGCTGCAGCGCCGCGTCGTCGGCGACCCGCGCGTCGACCCAGCGGGCGCCTTGCGGGGTCTGCTCCTTCTTCCAGAACGGCGCCTGGGTCTTGAGGTAGTCCATGATGAACTCACAGGCCTGGAAACTCTGCCCGCGGTGTGCCGATGTCACGGCCACGAGCACGATCTGATCGAGTGGCTGCAGCAGACCGACCCGGTGGATGACACGGCTGGCGTAGATGTCGAAGCGGCGCTGCGCCGCGTCGAGCATGGCCTCGATCGCACTCTCGGTCATGCCGGGATAGTGTTCGAGCTCCATGCTGTCGATCAACAGGCCATCGTTGCGGTCACGCACCGTGCCGACAAAACAGCACACCGCACCCACGCGTGAATCTCCCGCACGCAATGCGGCAATCTCGTCGGCCAGATTGAAGTCGAAGGTCTGGATACGGGTTCGTGGCGCTGCGCTCATCGCGCTATTGTGGCATCGCAACCTGCGCTGCACAGCCATGATGCAGCCATGTTTGCGCGCCGCCACGAGTCCCGCGACGGCCCTGTGTCGCCCGCAGTGCCATCGCCGGCATGCCATTGGCCTGGCAGGATCAGAAACACAGGTTCAACCGCCAGTGACGGGTGGGAAAAATGCGATCTCGGCGCCGGCTCGCAGCGGGGTCGACTCTTCGCACATGCTCTGGTCCAGCGCGATACGCACCGATCTGCCGCGCGCCAGCGCGTCGGCATACGGTGCGCCGCGCGCTATCAGGGCATTGCGCAGACCCGCCACGTCTGGCGCCGTCGTTTCCCAGGATTCGCTGCCCACGCCGATGGCTTCACGGATGGAGGCAAAAAAACGCAGTGTGATCAGCATCGGGCGTGTCAGGACAACAAATCGGCAAATGCCAGGTAACGGACCTGGTCACCGCGGCCGATAGCCGTTCCGGACGGGTTGTCGACCAGTCCGTCGCCCCACACCGCCGAGGTCAACACGCCCGAGCTCTGGTTGGCAAAAAGGTCCAGGCCACCGCCACCGTTGCGGCGCACGCGCAGGAACTCGCGCCGACCGTCTGGCCGCGGCCAGTCGAAATCGGCACGGGCGAGCGATGCCGTCGCGGCGAGTTCGCTCGCGCCTTGCAGCCGCAACAGGAACGGCCGCACGAGCACGGCAAACGTGACGAAGCTCGACACCGGATTGCCCGGCAGGCCGATGAAATGGCATGGGCCGACGTGGCCGTAGGCGAACGGTTTACCGGGCTTCATCGCAATCTGCCACAGGTCGAGCGCGCCCAACGCCATGACGGCCGGCCGGATATGGTCTTCTTCGCCTACCGAGACGCCGCCACTGGTCAGGATCAGGTCGTGCTGGCTGGCGGCCGAACGCAGGGCATCCAGCGTGGCCTGGCGCTTGTCGGGGACGATGCCCAGATCACTGACCTCGCAACCGAGGCGCAGCAACATCGCGCGCAGGAAATAGCGGTTCGAGTTGTAGATGGCGCCCGGCGGCATGTCGGCGGGCGCCACAGCCCCCGGCATCACCAACTCATCACCGGTAGAAAACAAGGCGACGCGCGGACGGCGAACAACCGACAGGCGGTCGAATCCGATGCCGGCGGCCAGCCCGAGGCTGGGTGGCGACAGGCGCGCGCCGCGCGCCAATACGACCGAGGACCGGGTCACATCTTCGCCAGCGCGTCGGATCCACTGGCCTGGCGCAGGAACGGCGTTGATACGCACCAGCGCCGGCGCGCCGTCGGTCGGTTCGCCAACGGTCTGGCAATCCTCCTGCATCACGACCGCATCCGCCCCGGGCGGAATCGGCGCGCCAGTGAAGATACGGGCCGCCTGGCCACTGTGCAACGGCTGCCCGGATGTGCCGGCAGCGATACGCTGGGTCACCGTCAGGACGGTCCCCGTGCGGGACAGGTCGGCGCTGGCGACCGCATAACCATCCATGGAACTGTTGTCCTGCGGTGGCACGTGCAGTTCGGACACCAGATCCTGCGCCAGCACCCGGCCATCGGCGTCGAACGTGGAAACCGATTCCGGGTCAGCCAATGTGCGTGCGGCGGCCAGCAGCCGCTGCAGTGCGTCATCCAGCGCCAGCAAAGGTGGCCGGGAACTACTCATGCTTTTGTCCTGCATCTATCTGATCCATCGGATGACCGGTTGCGCATCACGGCGCGGCCGACGCGGGTTGCAGGGCCGGACAATGCGCGACGATGAAGGCCTTGACCGCGTCGACCCGCGCGGGCAGCGTGACAACGCGCCGGGGACGCTGTTCGATACCCTCGAATTGCGCCGGCCGGGTGGGTTCGCGGCCAAGGGCCTCGACGATGGTGGCGGCGAACTTGATCGGCAATGCGGTCTCGAGCACGATCATCGGATACCGCGGATCGAGATGGGCACGCGCGACCTTGATGCCATCGGCCGTATGCGTGTCTACCATGTCATTGCACGCGGTATAGGTGGCCCTGATCGTTGCCAGGCGGTCTGCATGGGTGCTGCGACCGCTGGCAAAACCGAATCGCGTGGCGGCGTCCGGGAACGCAGCATCTGCGCTGAGATCGAACATGCCCTCACGTGCCAGCTTGTCGCCAAACAATGCCTTGACACGTGTGGGGTCGCGGCCAAGCAGATCGAACACGAAACGCTCGAAGTTCGATGCCTTGGAAATGTCCATCGACGGGCTGGACGTTTCACGCGTGTCGGCGCTGCTGCGCACGCGGTACACGCCGGTACGGAAGAACTCGTCGAGCACGTCGTTCTCGTTCGTCGCCACGACCAGCCGATCAATCGGCAGGCCCATCATGCGCGCCACATGGCCAGCACAGACGTTGCCGAAATTGCCCGACGGCACGGCGAAGCGCACTTTCTCGCTGTTGGCCTGTGTGGCCTGGAAATAGCCGGCGAAGTAATACACGACCTGCGCCATCAGGCGTGCCCAGTTGATCGAATTGACGGTACCGATGCGGTACCGGCGCTTGAACGCGAGATCGCTCGACACGGCCTTCACCAGGTCCTGGCAGTCGTCGAACACGCCGTCGATGGCCAGGTTGTGGATGTTCTCGTCCATCAGGCTGAACATCTGCGCTTGCTGAAACGGGCTCATGCGTCCCAGTGGGCTGGTCATGAACACCGACACGCCGCGCTTGCCGCGCATCGCGTATTCGGCCGCACTGCCGGTGTCGCCGCTGGTGGCGCCCAGGATGTTGAGGGTCTCGCCGCGCCGGCCCAGCTCGTATTCGAACAGGTTGCCCAGCAACTGCATCGCCATGTCCTTGAACGCCAGTGTCGGTCCGTTGGACAAGGCTTGCAGGTACAACCGCGCGCCTGCTTCGCCGCCGGCCGTTGCCGACCCCAGTGGGCGCAAAGGAACAATGGCGGCGGAACCAAACACCTCGGCGGTGTAGGTGCGCCGGCAGATGGCGCGCAGGTCCGCGGCCGGTATGTCGTCGATATACAGCGACAGGATCTCGAACGCCAGATCGGCGTAGGGCAGGCTGCGCCATCGGGTCAGCGTCGCGTCATCGACCTGCGGGTAGGTCTGGGGAAGGTACAGGCCGCCATCGGGCGCCAGGCCCTCGAGCAGGATGTCGCAAAAGCGCTGGTTCGCGCAATAGCCGCGCGTCGACACGTAGCGCATCAGGCCAGCTCCTCCTTGCGAATACGCGTGATGGGTTGCAACACGCTGGGCAGCGCCTGCATCAGCACAAGTGCACCGTCCATCGTGCCCTCACGGGTGTCGTGGGTCAGAATGATCAGGTCGGTTTGCCCGACCTGGGCGCCGTCCGTGGCCGCCTCGATTTCGTCCGCTTCGCGCTGCAGCATGGCGTCGATGCTGATGCCGGCGTCCGCCAGGATGCCGGTCACCCGCGACAAGACGCCGGCCTGGTCGGCCACACGCAGGCGCAGGTAATAACTGGTGACGACCTCGGCCATCGGCAGGATGGGCAGGTCGCTCATCGCGTCGGGGTGGAACGCCAGATGCGGCACGCGCTGGGCGGCGTCGGCCGTGTGCAGGCGCGTGATGTCGACCAGGTCGGCGATCACCGCGCTGGCGGTCGGCTCACTGCCAGCGCCCTTGCCGTAATACAGCGTGGTACCCACGGCATCACCCTGCACGACGACCGCGTTCATCGCGCCTTCGACGTTGGCGATCAGCCGTTTGGCCGGAATCAGACTGGGATGCACCCTCAGCTCGATCCCCCGAAGCGCGCCGGTGGCGCTGTCGACGCTGCGCTTGGTGATGCCCAGCAGCTTGATGCGGTAACCCAACTGCTCCGCGTAACGGATGTCCTGCGCACTGAGGTTCGTGATGCCCTCGATGTAGGCCTTGTCGAACTGCACCGGAATACCAAATGCAATGGCAGACATCAGCGTGACTTTATGCGCGGCGTCCACACCCTCGATGTCGAAGGTCGGATCGGCTTCGGCATAACCCAGCCGTTGGGCTTCCTTGAGCACGACCGCAAAGTCCAGGCCCTTGTTGCGCATCTCGCTCAGGATGAAGTTGGTCGTGCCGTTGATGATGCCCGCGATCCACTGGATGCTGTTCGCAGTGAGGCCCTCGCGCAGCGCCTTGATGATCGGGATGCCGCCGGCCACCGCGGCTTCGAACGCGACCATCACGCCCTTGGCATGCGCGGCAGCGAAGATCTCGGTGCCATGCACCGCGAGCAAAGCCTTGTTGGCGGTGACCACGTGTTTGCCCGCCGCAATCGCCTCCATGACCAGTTGGCGCGCTATGCCGTAGCCGCCAATGAGTTCGATGACGATGTCGATGTCCGGATTGGCGATGACGGCGCGCGCGTCGTTGACGACCTTGACGCCGTCTCCGACCAGAGCCTGTGCGCGCGCCACGTCCAGATCGGCGACCATGGTGATCTCGATGCCGCGCCCGGCGCGACGCCGGATCTCCGCCTGATTGCGCTTGAGCACACTGAACGTGCCACTGCCCACGGTGCCAATGCCCAGCAGGCCTACTTGAATCGGATTCATGGAAAAGACGTTCTACGTTGTTATTGAAAATGACTGCGTTGTGTAACCGGCGCGAAACCGGCTCTCAGGCCCGGTTCGCGACCAGCTTGACGGCGGCCAAAGCCCGCTCGTCCTGATGCCGCTTGCGGTAATGCGCGAGGAACTTCGCGATGCGTCCGATGGCTTCGCGCAGATCGTCCTCGTGCGGCAGAAAGACGATTCGGAAATGGTCGGGCCGGTCCCAGTTGAAACCGGTACCTTGCACCAGCATGACCTTGGTCTCCTGCAGCATCTCAAGCACAAACGCCTGATCGTCGACGATCGGGTACATGTCGATATCCAGGCGTGGAAACATGTACAGCGCGGCGTCCGGCTTCACGCAACTCACGCCTGGAATCGCCGTCAAAAGGTCGTACGCCAGATCGCGCTGGCGCCGCAGCCGCCCCCCCTCGCCTACCAGATCGTTGATGCTCTGGTAGCCACCGAGCGCCGTCTGCACCGCCCACTGGCCCGGCACATTGGGGCACAAGCGCAGATTCGCCATCATGTTAAGGCCATCGATGTAGTCGCGGGCCGGAACCTTGTCACCCGAGACCACCATCCAGCCGGCGCGGTAGCCGCATGACCGGTAACTCTTGCTCAGGCTGTTGAATGTCAACGTCAGTACGTCGTCGCTGAGGGACCCGATCGCCGTATGCCGCGCGCCGTCATAGAGAATCTTGTCATAGACCTCGTCGGCAAAGATTACCAGAGAGAACTCGCGCGCAATCTCGATGATCCCCATCAACAAGGCATCGGAATACAGGGCGCCGGTGGGGTTGTTCGGATTGATCACCACGATGCCTTTGGTACGCGGCGTCACCTTGGCACGCATGTCGGCCAGGTCAGGCATCCAGCCATTGTTCTCGGTGCAGCGGTAGTGCACCGGCTTGCCGCCGGACAACACCACGGCAGCTGTCCACAAGGGGTAGTCGGGCGCCGGGATCAGCATCTCGTCGCCGTTGTTGAGCATCGCGTTGCTGGCCATCACGATCAGTTCGGATGCGCCGTTGCCCAGATAGATATCCTCCAGCGCGACGCCGGCGATGCCTTGCTGCTGCGTGTAATGCATCACGGCCTTGCGCGCTGCAAAAATGCCCTTGCTGTCCGAATAACCAGCCGAGTTGGGCAGGTTGCGAATCATGTCCTGCTGTATCTCTTCCGGCGAATCGAATCCGAAAACCGCCAGATTGCCGATGTTCAGCTTGATGATCTTGTGACCCTCGTCCTCCATCCGCTGGGCGCACTCGAGAATCGGCCCACGGATGTCGTAACAAACGTTGTCGAGCTTGGTGGATTTGCGGATCGTTTTCATGGTCTTTGCAACGCAGCGTGCAGCAGGGGAGAAACCTATAATTTGACCACATCCGAGCGCGCCATCCGACAATGAAACTTCACCCCGACAAATCCTCTACCCAGACCATCACCGGATACGGCGATGCATGGGTGGCAGTGGACGGCGAACGCATCGACAGCAGTGTCATCGTCGGTTCGGGCGGCCAACGTATTGCGTGGCCGTGCAGCGACTTCTCCGAACTCGGGCCGGCGCACTTCGATCAGCTTGCCGAACTCGACACGGAACTGGTGATCTTCGGTAGCGGCAAGCAGTTGCGTTTTCCCCGACCGGCATGGCTGGCGCCATTGATGCAGCGTCGCATTGGCTTCGAGACGATGGACACCAGAGCCGCCTGTCGCACCTACAACATCCTGTCGGCAGAAGGCCGCAAAGTCGTGGTGGCTCTGTTGATCGAAGTTCCTGCTCCTTGATGCCATCGGTTCCATATTTGCAGTTTGGGTGGTGAATTGCGGTTAAAATCCTGAGCTTCGGTCGAGGCACCACGGCACTACTGGTGCAGCTCAATGTCCTCCACCTGTTACTGACACATCCAGCACGCGAGACTCAAGCACCATATGGCGATCGTTGTCAACAAACCACTCCCCGAATTCGAAGCTGTCGCCACCGGTGGTGTCAAGGTGACCAATACCAGTCACATGGGCGCAACGATGGTCCTTTACTTCTATCCCAAGGACAACACGCCTGGGTGCACCACCGAAGCGATGCAGTTTCGCGACAAGTACAAGGATTTCGTCAAGGCCGGCGCAGAAGTATTCGGCGTATCGCGCGACAACATGAAGTCCCATGATGACTTCAAGCTCAAACTCGAATTGCCGTTCGAACTGATTGCGGATACGGAAGAAAAGATGTGCCACATGTTTGGTGTGGTCAAGAACAAGATCATGTACGGCAAGAAGGTCAAGGGCATCGAGCGCAGCACATTTCTGGTGGGCGCCGACGGCTTGCTGAAAGAAGAGTGGCGCGGCCTGAAGGTTCCCGGGCATGTCGACGATGTGCTCAAGGCAGTCAAAGCGCTCAAGAAATCGGCCTGATTCCGCGCTGGCGGTCCACCGCCGAGGCTCATGCATAATGTTTTGCATGTCCCTGAGTCCAGCCATAGTCCAGATCACGAAGCCGCCTTGGTCCAAGGCGGCTTTTTTGTTCATGGGTTGGCTGATCAATGCAACGGACAATCCCTTTTTCTTTTCATCCGCGAGTACCCAGGACCATGCCTCTGCCCCCCGCACCCAGCAAACGTGCTGCCTTGTTGACCAGCTCGGCTTTTGACATACCGGCCAGAGCCATTGCCAGACCCCCCCGCAAGAGCAACGGCGACACGTCTGCGATGGCGCCATTCGCCGACGCAGGCTTGCCGACCCGGCCATCGACGCACGAGACCCCGCAACCCGAAACAACTCCGGTAGTTGCGCGGCGCAAGACAACGCCAGTGGCCCCCGTGGCGAGCCTGTCGACCCATACCACCGACAAACCCCGCAAGCCCAAGGCCAGCGGTCCCGCCAAGTTGTTCGTGCTCGACACCAATGTGCTGTTGCATGACCCGATGTGCCTGTTCCGATTCGAGGAACACGACATCTTCTTGCCAATGATCGTTCTCGAGGAACTCGACGGCCACAAGAAGGGCATGACCGAAGTGGCGCGCAATGCGCGCCAGACCAGCCGCTGGCTCGATGCATTGGCGGGAGCGCCCGGCGCAGACTTCAATGGCGGCCTGCGACTCGACAGCACCGGCCACAGCGACGCGAGAGGCAAACTGTTCTTTCAGACCCAGGCCTTGGACTACGCGCTTCCATCGAGCCTGCCCCAGGGAAAGGCGGACAACCAGATTCTGGGTGTTGTGGACGCGCTGGGCCAGCAGCACAAGAAGGCCGGCAAAGGCAAGAGCGCTGACAGCGCCAAGGACGTCGTACTGGTGTCCAAGGACATCAACATGCGGGTCAAGGCGCGCGCGCTGGGACTGGCGACCGACGACTACCAGAATGACAAGACGCTGGCCGATGGGGATCTTCTGTACGCCGGATCCCTGGCCTTGCCGGCCGATTTCTGGGCCACGCACGGGCAGACCGTCGAAAGCTGGCAACAAGGAGTCCATACCTTCTACCGGATCAACGGTCCGGTAGTGCCGACACTTCTGATCAACCAGTTCGTCTACTTCGAGTCCCCCGGCGAACCCAGCCTGTACGCGCGCGTAACCGAGATCCGCGGCAAGACGGCGGTCATCAAGACACTCAAGGACTACAACCACCTGAAGAACTCGGTCTGGGGCGTGACGACCCGCAACCGAGAGCAGAATTTTGCGATGAATCTGCTGATGGACCCGGAGGTCGATTTCGTCACACTGACCGGCACCGCCGGTACCGGCAAGACGCTGATGGCGCTCGCCGCGGGTCTGACCCAGGTACTGGACGACCGGCGCTACACCGAGATCATCATGACCCGCGCCACCGTCAGTGTGGGCGAGGACATCGGCTTCCTGCCCGGTACCGAAGAAGAAAAAATGGGTCCCTGGATGGGCGCGCTGGACGACAACCTCGAGGTGCTGGGCAAGACCGACACCAGCGCCGGCGAATGGGGGCGCGCCGCCACGAGTGAGCTGATCCGCAGCCGCATCAAGGTCAAAAGCATGAACTTCATGCGCGGTCGCACTTTTCTGAACAAATACGTGATCATCGACGAGGCGCAGAACCTCACACCCAAACAGATGAAGACGCTGATCACCCGGGCCGGCCCTGGAACCAAGATCGTCTGCATGGGGAACCTGGCGCAGATCGACACGCCCTACCTCACCGAAGGCTCGTCCGGCCTCACCTTTGCCGTCGACAAGTTCAAGGGCTGGCCACACAGCGGCCACATCACGCTGGCACGTGGCGAACGCTCACGACTCGCCGATTTCGCCAGCGAAGTGCTCTAGCGCGAGCAGATCCGGGGGTCAGAAGTCCCCGTTTTTGCCACCTGCGAGGCTCTCGAACTTCGTGATCGAGCGTAGAAAGGCGAGCTTGACCACACCCGTGGGGCCGTTTCGCTGCTTGGCGATGATGATCTCCGCCACTCCGGGCTCCTTGCAGGCGTCCTTGGTGTAGTACTCGTCGCGGTAGATGAACATGATGATGTCCGCGTCCTGTTCGATCGCACCCGATTCGCGCAGGTCACTCATCATCGGCCGCTTGTCGGGCCGCTGCTCGACGCTGCGGTTGAGCTGCGACAAGGCGATCACCGGGCACTTGAGTTCCTTGGCCAGCATCTTCAATCCGCGCGATATCTCGCCGAGCTCGGTAGCCCGGTTTTCCTCGGAGCCGGACGAGCCGCTCATCAACTGCAGGTAGTCGACCACGATCAGACCCAGCTGCCCGCACTGGCGCGCCAGGCGCCGCGCATTGGCGCGCAATTCGCCGGACGTCAGACCCGCGCTTTCGTCGATGTGCAGCGAAATGTTGCGCAGCTTTTCGATCGCCTCGGTCAGCCGCGGCCACTCCTCGTCGGACAACCTTCCGGTGCGCAAGTGGCTCTGGTCGATTCGGCCGATCGAGCCGACGATACGCACCGCCAATTGCGCCGCGCCCATCTCCATCGAGAAAACAGCGACCGGCAGACCTTCGTTCAAAGCCACGTGCTCGGCGATATTGATGGCAAACGCCGTCTTGCCCATCGATGGACGGGCCGCCAGAACGACCAGATCGCCGGCTTGCAGGCCGGCCGTCAGGCGATCGAGGTCGTAGAAACCGGTCGGCACACCCGTCACGTCGTTCGGGTTGTCGGCCATCTCCTGAACCCGGTCCATCAAGCTCACGACCAGCGAATCCATGGCCTGGAATCCCTGCTTCAGACGAGAGCCCTGCTCACCGATTTTGAAGATTTTGCGTTCGGCCTCGTCGACGATGTCGGCAACCGGTCGCCCCTTGGGGTTGAACGCGGTGGTCGCGATCTCGTCGCTGGCGCTGACCAGCTTGCGCAAGATCGAGCGTTCACGCACGATTTCGGCATAACGCCGGATGTTGCTGGCGCTTGGGACGAACTGGGCCAGCGAATTCAGGTAGCCCAGCCCCCCGATCTCATCGGCCTTGCCCTGACCCTGGAGTTGCTCGAACACCGTGATCACATCGGCAGGCCGGGAAGCATTGATCAGCACACCGACCGCCGCATAAACGAGCCTGTGCTCGTGCCGGTAGAAATCGACATCGGTCAGCAGATCGGAGACCCGATCCCAGGCACCGTTGTCCAGCAGCAGGCCTCCGAGCACACTCGACTCGGCCTCCAGCGAATGGGGGGGAATTCGCAGCTGCGCCACCTGGCGGTCGTCGCTGTAGTCGTTGACGGAAGAAAAAACGGCAGACATGGTGTGAAGGAGAGAGCCTTTGATGCTACGCCGGCACTCGGGCAGCGTCGAGTGAAATACTGGGGACAAGCCCGGAGAAAGCTGTGGACAAGATGTGCAGATCCATGGACAAGCTGGTACCAAAAAACCAAAGCCACCGCGGCTTGCACTGCGGTGGCTATTCGGATACGGGTTCACCGGCTTGCGCCGGGTTGCGCGAATCGGCTTCTGAGGAAACGCCGGGCCGCCCCCAAGTTTCCTCGCACCCCCTTGGGGGGCCTGGCGAAGCCAGGGCTGGGGGCGCTATCAGGCGGTCTCGCCGTACACCGATACCGTGATTACCACGACGACATCGGTATGCAATGCGATGCCGACGGCCGTGTCGCTGACAATCTTGATCGGACCGGCGGGCATGCGCACTTGCGACTTGACCACTTTGTAACCTTGTTTGACCAATTCCTCGGCCACGTCGGCGTTTGTGACGGAGCCGAACAGGCGACCGTCCACACCGGCTTTCTGGGTCAACTTGATGGTCGAGCCGGCCAGCTTTTCACCAATGGCCTGGGACTCGGCCAGTTTGGACGCGGCGGCCTTTTCCAGTTCCACGCGTTTGGTTTCGAAATCCTGCTTGGCTTGCGCCGTCGCGCGCCGGGCACGCCCGGTTGGAATCAGGAAGTTGCGGGCAAAACCGTCCTTGACTTTGACGATCTCACCCAGATTGCCAAGGTTGATGACCTTGTCGAGCAGAATGACTTGCATGTTCGTGACCCCTTAGATGCGGTGCTGGTCGCTGTATGGCAGCATGGCCAGGAAGCGCGCGCGCTTGATCGCGGTGTTGAGTTGGCGCTGGAAGATGGCACGGGTGCCGGTCAGTCGAGCGGGGATGATCTTGCCGTTTTCGGCAATGAAATCGCGCAAGGTGTCGATGTCCTTGTAGTCGATCTCTTCGACACCGGTCACGGTGAAACGGCAAAAGCGCTTGCGCTTGAACAGCAGATTCTGGGCCGGGCGCTTGGGGCGCTTGTCTTTGTTGAAACGTTTTGGTGATGGCATGGTGATTTCCTTCGGTTTGCCGGACGCCGGACTCAGACTGGCTGAGCGGTTTCGTCCTGCTGAGAAAACATGGTTGGGTCTTGCAAAAATTCCTGAATGTGAAAAACGACGTATTTGCCGTGACGGGGTGAGGCCAGAAAGCCGGTGAACTTCCAGACACTGCCGACGGCCTGACTGGCCAGCCGCTCGGCATTGGTACCCAGAGCCACCGCCTTCACTGCCGCCTTGACCTCACGGGCCTGCCCTGCTTCCAGGATGCTGGATGCATGCTCCAGCTTCAGATTCAGGGCCGGCACACCTGCCGGTGTAAACCGCAGCGCGTCACGCTCGGCGATACAGGCAGTCAGGACCAGACAGTTGGCAGCCTCGTTCACCCCACGTCGGAATCAGCGGTCGTTTCCGTGGAACTCGGCTTGCTGGGCCTTGCGGGCGTCTTCACGCTCAACCGTCTTCATCATCGAGGACGGAGCGGTATCGGCCTTCTTGCGCAAGACGGTCAGATGGCGCAGCACTGCGTCATTGAACTTGAAAGCGTGCTCGAGTTCCACCATCACGGCCTGATCGGCCTCGATGTTGACACACAGATAATGCGCCTTGGCCAGCTTGTTGATCATGTAAATCAGCTGACGCCGACCCCAATCTTCAACCCGGTGGATCTTGCCGCCACCCGCGGTGATCATGGTCTTGTAACGTTCCAGCATGGCCGGAACCTGCTCGCTCTGATCCGGATGGATCATCAGAATGATTTCATAGTGACGCATTGGTACTCCTTGTGGATGGCCCGTCAAAGGGCCGATAAAGCCACCCCCGGCGTCTGAACAGGGTGTGGCAAGGCGAAGCCCGCGATTATGCCACGGTCCAGTTGCGCGCTGCGCCCTGCCAGCCAGCAAACACCACTCTACTGCAGGCGCACGAAAAAAATGACCCGGCAGACGGATCCGCCGGGTCACATGCTGAAACGCGCGGCGCTGCGCCGCGCGGCCTGCCCTAGGTCAGGTGGGCTTGAGGTTGGGGTAACGCACGTATTCGACCAGTTCCTGGATCTTGCGGCTAGGTGCCGGTGTGATCATGCTGACGATCAGGATCACGGCAATGCCGACCGGCACTCCAAACAGACCGGCCGAGATCGGCTGGATGTCCCACCACAGTTGCACCGGTGAGGTAACGCCGAAAATGCCGCGCATCCATGGTTGAGTCGTCACCATGTAATAAACGGTGGTGCCCAGACCCGCGATCATGCCCAGGGACGCGGCGATCCCTGTGGCGCGCTTCCAGAAGATGCCTAGCACCAGCGCCGGGAAGAACGCGGCCGCTGCGAACGAGAACGCCGCCGAGACCAGGAACAAGATGTCCGCCGGCTTCTGCGACGCCACGTATGCCGCGCATAACGCAACCACCAGCAGTAGCATCTTGGACAAGGCGACGCGCCGTGCGGTCGATGCATTCGGATCGATCATCTTGTAGTACAGGTCGTGGCTGAGCGCATTGGCGATCGTGAGCAGCAGGCCGTCGGCGGTCGACAGCGCGGCGGCAAGGCCACCGGCCGCCACCAGGCCCGAGATCACGTAAGGCAGGCCACCGATCTCCGGCGTTGCCAGCACCACGATGTCGCCACCGATGGACATTTCGTTGAGCTGCAAAATGCCGTCCTTGTTGATATCGACGACGGACAGCAACGCGGGATCGACCTTGCTCCACGACGCGACCCAGGCCGGTAACTGATCGAACGGTGTCCCCACCACCAGGGTGAATACCTCGTATTTGACCAGGACCGCCAGCGCTGGCGCCGTGAAATACAGCAGGAAGATGAAGAACAGCGACCAGCTGACCGACTCGCGCGCCTCCTTGACGCTGGGCACGGTGTAGTAACGCATCAGGATGTGTGGCAACGCGGCCGTTCCGACCATCAGGCAGAAAATGAGCGCCAGGAAGTTGCGCCGCGCAATGTCATACGCCTTCTGCGCCGCCTCGCTGCCAGACGGGTCACCGGCAAAGGTCTGCGCATGTGGCGGCATTCCGTTGAGCGGCCTGGACTTGGTGTCGGCGCCGGCCTTGGCCCTGGTCCAGGCGGCCTTGGCTGCGGCCGCGTCGGCAGGCAATGCCGACAGCGCCTTCTCCGCCGCCGAGATGTCTGCCACCGCAGCGTTTGCCGCCTTCAGGTCTGCGACCTTCTTTTCCGCCTGCGCCTTGTCCACAGCCAAAGCCGCAGCCGGGTCCTTGAGCTTTTCTGCCAATGCGGCCGAGCGCTGCTTGAACACCTCGCGCACTTCGAGCTCCTTGGGATCGGCCGCGAGCTTCTTCTCCAGCGCTGTCACCTTTTCCAGCTGCAAGCCGTAAATGGCCTGCGGCACCGGAATGCTGGTCTGCTTCACCGACAACCACACCACCGGGATCATGTAAGCCACGATCAGGATGATGTACTGTGCCACCTGGGTCCAGGTAACCGCTCGCATGCCGCCAAGGAAAGAACACACCAAAATACCGCCCAGGCCCAGGAAAATCCCGAGCTCGAACTGCACGCCGGTCAGGCGCGAGGTGATCAGGCCCACACCGTAGATCTGCGCCACCACATAGGTGAACGAGCACAGGATGGCCGCGACGATGCCGATAAAGCGCGGCACGTTGCCGCCATAGCGCTCCCCCAGGAAGTCGGGCACGGTAAATTGCCCGAACTTGCGCATGTAGGGCGCAAGGAACAGTGCCACCAGGCAATAACCGCCGGTCCAGCCCATGATGAAGGCCAGACCGCCGTAGCCCGTCAGATACAAGGTTCCGGCCATTCCGATGAAGGATGCAGCCGACATCCAGTCGGCGCCGGTCGCCATGCCGTTGTAGACCGCCGGAACGCGCCTGCCGGCGACGTAGTATTCGGCAGCGTCGTTGGTCCGGCTCATGATGCCGATGCCGGCATACAAACCGATCGTGGCAAGCAGGAAGATGAAGCCGATCCACTGGCGCGGCAAGCCCATCTGCTCAAGCACGGCCAGCACGACCACGAAGGCGAAGAAGCCGCCCGTGTACCACTTGTAGACCTTGTTCAGGTTTTGCTTGAACGCAGCCTTGGAGGCGGCGTTGCTGACACCCGAAGCGTCGGAACCAAACATTCCAGCCATGATTATTCCTCGCTCTCTTCAACGCCATGCTCGATATCGAGCTTGGCCATATACCGGGCGTAGTACCAGATGATCAGGCAATACACCACCAGCGAACCCTGCGCGCCCATCCAGAAACTGAAGGGCCATCCGAAAAAATTGAAACTCAACTCTCGCGCAAAAAAGCCCACGACGAAGGTCACAACGAACCAGATCGCGAGCAGGATGCCCGTGATGCGAAGGTTCTTGCGCCAATAGTCGTGTTGTGTATCGGTCAATTCCATTTAATCCACCTCCAACAACGATACCCTCGCGGGCGGTTTGCGATCGTCACCCGGTTGCCCGGATGGCCTGCACGCCTGATCGCATCTTTCTGAATTGCCACCTTTTCGGACGGAAACAGCGACGACGGGCCGGTCGGCCTGTCATCGCACCGGCTGCGCAATGTGCAGACCGGTTTCCCGTTCCAGCTGGGCGGCCACCTTTGGCTCGAATCCTTTGAGATGGCGAATGATCTTCACCGCCTCATCGGGTTGTTGCCGATCAACATGAACCCGCGCCAGCTGGTACCAGCCAAACGGGCTCATGGGTTGCAGTTCGGTATTGCGCTTGAGCGCGGTCACGGCTTCGTCGAAACGGCGGTTGCGGATCAGCAGCAGTGCCAGGCCGTACCAGGCCCGGTCCAGCTTGGGCCCGGCCTCGATGGCGCGTCGAAAGGCCGGCTCGGCATCCTCGTCGCGACCCAACTCATCGAGCATGTAGGCCAGATTGAACCAGGCGGCAGCATTGTCCGGATGCGCCGCGGTCATGTCCTGCAGCGCCTGCACCGCGCCATGCTTGTCACCGAGCTCGGCCAGCAGGTGGGCCCGGCTGGCCATCACATAGCGGTGTACGGGTGCCAGCACCAGCATCGCGTCAAAACGCTCCAGTGCCGCGCGCTTGCGGCCAATCACCAGCAGCGTGATCGCCTGCATCTTGAGGAAAAAATAGTTCAACCACTGGCTCATTTGCATTGCTCCACGCCCACTTGCAGGCAGATCTGGATCTTCACCACGGTAACTGCCAGCCAGACGAAGACCAGCAGCAGGAACGCCACCAGCGGCAGGTGGCGCTCGACGACAAATTTGGGCGACAGCAGACGGGCCACTGCCACAAATGGCCGGCCCATGATCTGCAGGATCTGGTAGAAAAGGTTCTTGTCGCGCTTGGCGCCGGCGAGCAATCCGAGCACCCATTGGCCCAGCAAAGCCATCAGCGCGATTTCAGTAACCAGTTTGACCGTAGTGACAAGCGCCAGCATGGGGCCCATTCAGAATGTATGGCGCCATTGTTGTTTCTAGACTTACCGGATTCTTACAAAATGGTCAGAATGGGTGCACCCAAGGGTAGACCCCACTCGGGTATTCCCGCTGCCCGATCAACCGGCCAACCTGCGCCAGGTATCGATCACCGTGTCTGGGTTCAGCGAAATCGAGTTGATGCCTTCGTCGCGCAGCCAGGTTGCAAAGTCCGGGTGGTCGCTGGGCCCCTGACCGCAGATGCCGACGTATTTTCCCTGCGCGCGGCAGGCCTGGATGGCCATACGGATCAGCGCCTTGACGGCCGGATCGCGCTCATCGAAATCCGCCGCCAGCAATTCCAGGCCGGAATCTCGGTCCAGACCCAGCGTTAACTGGGTCAGGTCGTTCGAACCGATCGAAAATCCATCGAAATACTGCAGGAACTCAGTGGCCAGGATCGCGTTGCTGGGTATCTCGCACATCATGATGATCTTCAAGCCGGGGTCCGACCCATCGGCGCTCGCTCCATCGCCACGGCGCAAACCATGGGCCGCCAGCAGGACGGTCACCTTGCGCGCCTGCTCCAGCGTGCGCACGAACGGCACCATCAGTTGCACGTTCGACAACCCCATGTCCTGACGCACCCGCAGCATGGCCTCGCATTCCATCGCGAACGCCTCACCGAAGTCGGCGCTGATGTAGCGCGCTGCGCCGCGAAAGCCGAGCATCGGATTTTCCTCTTCCGGCTCGTAACGGCTGCCACCGATCAGCGTGCGGTATTCATTGCTCTTGAAGTCTGACAGGCGCACGATGACCGGCTTGGGCCAGAACGCGGATGCGATCGTCGCCACACCTTCCGCCACCCGGTCGACGTAGAAGGCGCGCGGCGACGCGTGCCCGCGCGCGACCGACTCGACCGCCTTTTTCAGGTCGGCGTCCACATTGGGATAGTCCAGGATCGCCTTCGGATGCACACCAATATTGTTGTTGATGATGAATTCGAGCCGCGCCAGGCCAACGCCGGAATTGGGCAATTGGCAGAAGTCGAATGCCAGTTGCGGATTGCCCACGTTCATCATCACCTTGACCGCAATCTCCGGCATCGTGCCGCGCTCGACCTGCTGGATCTCGGTCTCGAGCAGCCCGTCGTAGACGAATCCGGTGTCACCCTCGGCGCAACTCACTGTCACCAGCACCCCCTCCTTGAGAATGTCGGTCGCGTCGCCGCAACCCACCACGGCAGGGATGCCCAACTCACGCGCAATGATGGCGGCGTGGCAGGTGCGCCCGCCACGGTTGGTCACGATGGCCGATGCGCGCTTCATGACCGGCTCCCAATTCGGGTCGGTCATGTCGGTCACCAACACGTCGCCCGCCTTGACCTTGTCCATCTCGGACAGGTTGTGCACCAGCCGCACGGGCCCGGTCCCGATCTTCTGGCCGATGGCACGCCCCTCGACCAGCACCGGCCCCTTGCCCTTGAGCTTGTAGCGGTACTCCGCCTTGCCGGCGCTCTGGCTCTTCACGGTTTCCGGTCGTGCCTGCAGGATGTACAGCTTGCCGTCCTGCCCATCCTTGCCCCACTCGATGTCCATCGCGCGTCCGTAATGTTCCTCGATCACCAGCGCGTACCGGGCCAGCTGCTCGACGTCGGCGTCGGACAACGAATAGCGGTTGCGCAATTCGGTCGGAACGTCAGTGGTCTTGACCAGCCGGTTGCCATCCGCCTTCTCGGCGGCACTGGTGAACTGCATCTGGATCAGCTTGGAGCCCAGGATACGCCGCACGATGGCCCGTTTGCCCGCGCGAAGAATCGGCTTGTGCACGTAGAACTCGTCCGGATTCACAGCGCCCTGCACCACCGTCTCACCCAGGCCGTAACTCGAGGTAATGAACACCAGGTCCTCGAAGCCGGACTCGGTGTCGATGGTGAACATCACGCCGGCGGCGCCCAGGTCGGAGCGCACCATGCGCTGGATGCCGGCGCTGAGCGCAACATGTTCGTGTGCAAAACCCTTGTGAACGCGGTAGCTGATGGCCCGGTCGTTGTAGAGCGACGCAAACACCACTTTGATGCGGTGCAGGATGTCCTCGATCCCCACGACGTTCAGAAAAGTCTCCTGCTGTCCGGCGAACGACGCGTCCGGAAGGTCCTCGGCCGTTGCCGACGAGCGCACCGCAAAAGACAGCTCCGGCGCACCGTGGCTCAGTGTGGAAAACGCATCGCGGATCGCCCGCTCCAGGTCGTCGGGGAACGGTTGCGATTCGACCAGTTCACGAATCCTTGCACCGGTCGTCGCCAGCACACGAACATCGTCAACATCCAGCGCGTCGAGTTGTGCCTTGATCTTGTCGCGCAAGCCGCCAAATGCGAGGAAGTTGCGAAAGGCATGGGCGGTGGTGGCGAAACCGGTGGGAACATTGACGCCCCTGGGCAGGTGGGCAATCATCTCGCCGAGGCTGGCATTTTTGCCACCCACCGACTCGACGTCACCCATCCTCAGGTTCTCAAACGGTACGACCAGGGCGGTCGGTCCAAATAGTGCAGACATGGGGTGGCTCCGGAGGTTGTGAAAATCGGGGGGGTTGGCGCGGCGGCACAATGCGCGCGTCCACTGCTGCCCGGCCCGCCGCTCGGCATGGTTGTGTTGTACTGGTTGCGAGCGCAGTCCATGGGCAGGATGTCTGAAGCGGTCTGGGGTTGCAAACATTGTAGAGTGCGACTTTGCGCCAACGCGGCCCGATCCGTGCGGCAGCCAACAACGCCAGGACGCCATTTGCCATGCCCAACCGCACCGTGTTTTTCATCTCCGATGGCACCGGCATCACAGCCGAGACCTTTGGCAACGCCATCCTGGCGCAGTTCGAGCTCAAGACGCGCCATGTGCGGCTGCCGTTCATCGACACACCGGACAAGGCATTCCAGACGGTGCGCCAGATCAACCACACCGCGACCGTCGACGGCAACAAGCCGATCGTATTCACGACCCTGGTGAACATGGAAATCCTCAAGATCCTCCAGGACGGTTGCCAGGGCATGCTGCTCGACATGTTCGGCACCTTCGTACACCCGCTGGAAACCGAACTGCAGCTCAAGTCCAGCCACCGAGTCGGACGCTTCAGCGATGCCAGCAAAAGCAAGGAATACCAGGACCGCATCGAAGCCATCAATTTCTCGCTGGCCCATGACGATGGGCAGTCCAACCGCGACCTCGAGCAGTCCGACGTCATCCTGGTCGGCGTCAGCCGCAGCGGCAAGACGCCGACGTCCCTGTATCTGGCCATGCAATACGGGCTCAAGGCGTCCAACTACCCCTTGATCCCGGAAGATTTCGAGCGCCAGCAGCTACCGGCTGCACTGCTGCCACACAGGGCAAAATTGTTCGGTCTGACGATCGCGCCGGAGCGCCTGAGCGAAATCCGGCACGAGCGCCGGCCCAATTCGAAGTACGCGGCGATCGAGAACTGCCGCATGGAAGTGGCCGAGGGCGAAGCCATGATGCGCCGCAGCGGCATCCGCTGGTTGTCCACGACCACCAAGTCGATCGAAGAAATCGCCACCACGATCCTGCAGGACATCCGGCCCGAGCGACTGAGTTACTGATACCTGCGCTGCAGCGACTGACCGGTTGATCGGTCGGTTGATCGGTCGTCCAAGGGATTGCGCACGCACTCCCGAAGTTCCCGCCCGCCGACCACCCTCGTCCGTAGCCCTGAGACCCATAGATCAAGCAACGGTCTGACAATACTGCATCCGCCATGACAGTTCTGCCACGCCATATCGCCGCCGCTGCCGCAGTGCTCGCGCTGCACGTGGCCGCTGCGTGGGCGCTCCATGCCGGCCTGCGAACACGGCCGGTCGAGACCATCGTACCGGTGCAAATGCTGGCTGCGCTGGTGGACACGCCGGCAGCGGTCCCACAAACCATCAGCCCGCCGGCACCGCCTGCACCGCCTGCACCACCTGCACCGCCTGCACCGCCTGCACCGCAAATCGCGCCGCAGCCGGCCAAGGCGCTACCGCAGAGACCTGCGCCAACACCGGTTCCCCAGCCGATGCCAAAGCCCGAGCCCGTTCGCGTGGCAACGCCACCCAACGTGGCGACGCCGCTGCCACCCGCCGTCGATCCGACACCCTCACCGACAGCGCCAACAGCGACCCGTGTCGCCGCCGCCGGGCCAGCCGTGACCATGACTGCGCCAAACGCCGCACCTGACACCAATTCGGTTTCATCAACCGCGGCCGCGCCGTCACCACCAGCACTGGCCGCGGTGGAACCCCCGTCAACCGACGCGCAGTACCTGCAGAACCCCAAGCCGCGGTATCCGCCGATCAGCCATCGGCTCGGCGAACAAGGCACGGTGCTGGTTCAGGTTCTGGTCAGCGAAAAAGGCCTGGCGCAGGACGCACAGGTCAAGACCTCGAGCGGCTTTTACCGGCTCGACAACGCGGCCCTGACAACGGTACTCACCTGGCGCTTCGTGCCGGGAAAACGCGCCGGTGTGCCACAGGCCATGTGGTTCACGGTCCCCATCACCTTCGGCATTCAATGAATCTGCTGCGCAGACACAACAGGAGTCTTTCTTATGGAATCGCAAATGGGACTGGTCAGCCTCTGGGACCAGGGAGATTGGGTGACGCGCAGCGTGGTGCTGCTGCTGCTGGTGATGTCGTTGGCTTCCTGGATGGTGATCGCGCTCAAGGCGCTGGACGTGCTGCGCATGAAACAGCTGGCATCGCGTGCCGAGTCGTTCTGGCACAGCGCAGATCTCGCTGAAGGCCTGGCCAATCTGGGCACGGCCCGCGACAACCCGTTCCGGATCCTGGCCGAAGAAGGCCGGGACGCCATCGCCCACCATCGCAACACCCGCGCACAGTTGCATGACGCACTCGATATCAGCGATTGGGTGACGCGCTGCCTGCGCAATGCCATCGACGACTCCGTGGCACGCCTGCAATCGGGTCTGGCGGTGCTTGCGTCGGTCGGCTCAACGGCACCGTTCGTGGGCCTGTTCGGCACGGTCTGGGGCATTTACCACGCGCTCATGAGTATCGGCGCCAGCGGCCAGGCCACGATCGACAAGGTCGCGGGCCCGATCGGCGAAGCCTTGATCATGACCGCGCTGGGCCTGGCCGTGGCCATACCCGCCGTGCTCGGCTACAACGCGCTGGTGCGCGGAAACAAGTCGGTGATCTACAAGCTGAACCGGTTTGCGCATGACCTGCATGCCTACTTCGTCACCGGCGCGAGGGTCAACATCGACACCGGCGGAACCGTGGTGCCGATAAAAAAGGCGTAACGGCGCCTGACCCACCCGAGCGCAGGCAGACCCATACGACAACCAGCAGGAATTCCCATGGCTTTTGGAACACAGGACGATTCGGATGAAGTGATGAACGAGATCAACATGACGCCGCTGGTCGACATCATGCTGGTCCTGCTGATCATCTTCATAGTGACCGTGCCGGTGATGAAACACGCGGTCAACATCGATCTGCCGCGCGCAAGCAACCAGCCACTGGACAGCAAGCCCCTGACTGTCCGGCTTGCCGTGGATTCAAACGGAAGTTACTTCTGGAACGACCTTGCGGTCGACGATGCGCAACTGGCGCAGCGCCTGCTTTCCGCTGCGGCGCTAGATCCACAGCCTGAGCTGCACCTGCGTGCCGACAAAAACGTGCGCTACGAACGCGTGGCCCAGGCCATGGCCACGGCGCAGCGCTCGGGAATGCGCAAGATCGGTTTTGTCACCGAGCCTCAGTCGCCGTGAATGGCCCGACGGCCTTCACGCGACCCGGCAAGAAAACCGATCCAGACCAAATGAGCCGCCATCGGACTACAGAGCGAGGGCCGCAATTCCGGCCTTGGCGACCTGCGCGTCCTCAGACGACTTGACGCCACTGACACCAACCGCTCCGATGCACTGGCCGTCGACCATGATCGGAACCCCGCCTTCCAGTAATCCCTGCAGGGAAGGTGCACTGAGAAACGAGACCCGTCCGCCGTTGACCATCTCTTCGTACACCTTGCTCTCACGACGACCCAGTGCAGCCGTGTTCGCCTTCGCCGATGCAATGGTGGCGGCAGTTGCCGCAGCCCCATCAAGGCGCTGCAAATGCAATAGATGGCCGCCGTCGTCCACGATGGCGATGCAGACGGCCCAGTGGTTGCGCACGGCTTCGGCTTGAGCCGCCAGAGCGATGCGCGTGACGTCGGAGAATTCCAGTACAGGTTTGTTTTTCATGGGGTATTCTTTGGGCACAAGCGGGCCACAGCGGCCCGGGAAACAAGGATAACCGCAGCTTGCGGTGCCTCCTGCGAAAGCCCCGCAAGCGATACCCGCGTGGCCATGAGCCAATTGCGCCACTCGGTCCGCCAGCACTTGAACTGGCCTAGAATGACCCGACCTGTCCCCTGGGGCAGATACTAAACAAGGAGCCGAAGATATGAACGATCGCGTACAAACACTGAACCACGGCGCAGCTTACGGGCAAGGCGTTTCAGCGGAGCAGCGCAACAAGGTATTGCGCAACACCTACTGGTTGCTTGCCTTGAGCATGTTGCCCACGGTACTGGGTGCCTGGGTCGGCGTCACGACAGGCATCACAGCCTCGATGGGCGGCGGAATGGGTCTGGTGATTTTCCTTGGCGGCGCTTTCGGATTCATGTTCGCCATCGAAAAAACCAAGAATTCAGCAGCCGGCGTGCCCGTGTTACTGGCATTCACCTTCTTCATGGGACTGATGTTGTCCCGGCTGATCGCGATGGTCCTGGGCTTCAAGAATGGCGCCGACCTCATCATGATGGCCTTCGGCGGAACCGCTGGTGTTTTCTTTGTGATGGCCAGCCTGTCCAGCGTCATCAAGCGTGACCTGAGCAGCATGGGCAAGTGGTTGACGGTCGGGGCCGTCGTGCTGATGGTCGCTGCGATCATCAACGTGTTCGTCGCTTCGACAGCCGGCATGATGGCGATCTCGGTGCTGGCGATCGGTATCTTCAGCGCCTTCATCCTGTATGACCTCAAGCGCATCATGGACGGCGGCGAGACCAACTACATCAGCGCCACATTGGGCCTGTACCTGAGCGTCTACAACGTGTTCCAGAGCTTGCTGCTATTGCTTGGTATTGGCGGCGGCAACAGCGACTGAGCGCCACCACGCACCATCAAAAGGCCCCTTCACGGGGCCTTTTTTCTACCCGCGCGCCGGGTTATCGGCTTCAGCTTGAGTGCCAACGGCCGATAATCCATTCAACCGTGCCATGAATCCGATGATTTTCCGCCTGCTTCCCGCACTGGCCATGACCCTGCTGGTCGCCGGCTGCGACATACCGGGCCTGGGGCCAGATCCCCGCATTGCCCAGCGCGAATCCGATGGGCGGGCGGTCGGCGCTGCCTGTCGGCATGCCATGCGCGGCATCGAGGACTGCTACCGACTCAATGAACGCGCACCCAAGACCGCCATCTACGAAGGCTGGAAAGAGATGGACTTGTACATGCGCGAGAACAAGCTCGAAGGCCTGCCGTCGAAGATCACCAGCTCTGCGCAGTCCGCTGAGGTCACGCTCGACGACGGGCAATCGCCGGCCACCAAAAAGTCCGCCAGCAACCCCTCACGCTGATCGGCCAGCGCCCCCGATCAGTCGACAAGGTCGAACACGGCCATGCTCTCCACGTGCGCCGTGTGTGGAAACATGTTGACGACCCCGGCTGACGTGCAGCGGTACCCGGCCCGCTGAACCAGAACAGCGGCGTCCCGCGCCAAAGTGGCCGGATTGCAGCTGACGTAAACGATGCGCCGCGGAGCCGTCCAGTCGCCGACCACAACCGGCGGACCATCGACCGGGGCCAGCTCGCCTTGCACATTGCCAACCCCTTTGCGCGCAGCCTGGGCGTCCGCGAGCGCCTGCACCAGCGCAAATGCACCTTCGCGCGGCGGGTCCAGCAACCACTTGTCGGCCGCCCCGTCCGACACCAGCGTCTGCACGTCCATGTCGAACAGATTGCGGGCCACAAACCGTGTCGGCGCAAGTGGGGGGCCCACACGCACCGCCTGGTTGTTGTCACGTGCATTGGCCTGCGCCCGATCAACCAGTTCCTGACTGCCTTCGAGGCCCAGTACCGCCGCCGCCTGGGTGGCCAACGGCAAGGTGAAATTGCCCAGCCCGCAAAACCAGTCGATCACGCGTTCATGTTTCTGCACTGCGAGCAAGCGCAACGCGTGGCCAACCAGCACCCGGTTGATCATCGGATTGACCTGTGTGAAGTCGGTGGGCTTGAACGGCATGCGAATACCGAACTCGGGCAAACCATACGCCAATTGGGGGCCGCCGTCGTCCAGCGGCACAACGGTCTGCGGGCCCGCCGACTGCAGCCACCACTGAATGTGCCAGACGCGGCCTTCGCTTTGCCGCGAATGGCTGGCGGCGAATGCCCGCAAGCGGGTCTTGTCCGCAATCGACAGTGGCTCCATGTGGCGCAGCACCATCGCCACAACCTGCTCCGTACCATCGTCACCGACAGCCAATTCAATCTGCGGACAGGTTTCGCACGCCTGCATGCCCTGGATCAATACACGCATGGGCATCAACAAGTCACTGACGAATCCGGGCAAGACCCGGCATTGCTGCATGTCGGCCACGTAACCGCTCTTGCGCTCATGAAACCCGATCAGGACCTCACCTTTCTTGCGCACGAAACGCACCGAAAGACGCGCCCGGTAGCGGTAGTGCCAGGTAGGCCCATGGATCGGCCGCAACAGGCGCTCGGGCCTGACCTTGCCCAGATGCCACAGGTTGTCTTCCAGCACCCGCTGCTTGATGGCGACCTGCGCGTCGGCATGCATGTGCTGCATCTTGCAGCCGCCACAAGCACCGACGTGCATGCCAAAGTGGGGGCAGCCCGGCGTCACCCGCTGCGACGACTCCCGGTGGATGGCGACGACGGTAGCCTTGTCATAGCTGGCCTTCTTGCGATTGGTATTGACGCTGACCGTCTCGAACGGCAACGCCCCATCGACAAACACGACCTTTCCATCGGCGCGATGGGCAATACCCTGCGCCTCCATGTCCAGCGATTCGATGGTCAGTCGGTCGTTGGGGTATTCCTTGATGTCATTGGCTGATTGCTTCATGCCCAGGCACGCAGGTACTCGTCCCAATGCGGCTCGTCGGCGGCAAGCGCCTGCAGCGTGGTTTTCACCGAGGCCATTTCCTGGTCGTATTCTTTGTCCAGCAAACCACCCCGCATCTTCTGAAATCGGCAATACATCAGGTAGGTGTTCATCGCATCGGTTTCGCAATAGCGGCGAATGTCCTCTGTCTTGCCGTCCAGGTAGGCCGGGTATACCGCCGAGCCGTCCATGCCGAGCTTGCCCGGGAAACCGCACAACTTGGCCATGGCATCGAGCGGAGCATTGTTCTTGGGTTGGTACATTGCCAGCAGGTCCATCAAGTCCAGATGGCGCATGTGGTAGCGGCTGATGTAGTTGTTCCACTTGAACTCACGATCATCCTCGCCCATGTCCCAGTACTTGTCCGCCACAACACCATGTTTGAGGCCACGGTAATGCAGAACCGGCAGGTCGAAGCCACCGCCATTCCAGCTCACCAGCTGCGGCGTGTGCTTCTCCAGCGTGTTGAAAAACGTCTGTATCACCTTGCCCTCGGACTGGCCATCCTTGTCCACGAAGGAATGGATGCGCAAGCCGTCGGCATTGCGAAAGACCGCACTGATGACCAGAATACGCTGCAGGTGCAGCGGCATGAAGTTGCTCTGGCCCTTTTCCTTGCGTTCATCGACCCAGGCCCCGTAGACCTGGGCATCGGTCTGCTCGGGACCGGCGCCACGCAACGCTCGCAAACCGGCGACGTCGGGAATCGACTCGATATCGAAAACCAGTACGGGCCAAGCCACCGCGCGCGCCACGTCGGTCAGCGTGGCGGCAGGTACTTGGCCGGGTCGACCGGTTTGCCCTGGCGACGCACCTCGAAATGCAGCTTGATCCGATCCGTGTCGCTGCTGCCCATTTCGGCGATCTTTTGACCCTTGCGCACCGTCTGGTCTTCCTTGACCAGCAGCAACTGGTTGTGCGCGTACGCAGTCAGGTAGGTGTTGTTGTGCTTGAGGATGATCAGATTGCCATATCCGCGCAGGCTGGAGCCCACGTACACCACCCGACCATCGGCCGCAGCAAGCACCGGGTCGCCCGCTGAGCCGCCGATATCCACCCCTTTGTTCTTCACTTCGTCGAAACCGCTGAGTACGATGCCTGCCGCAGGCCAGATCAGGGCAACGTCTTCGTCCACCGCTGTCGCGGCCGAACCGGCCTGCGCCGGCGGCACGGCTGTCGCCGTGACACTGGACGGTGCAACCGCGCTGGTCGTCACCCCACTTTGGGGCAGCGGGGCCACGACAGCCGCACTGGTGCCCGACTGGGTACCTTGTACCGGCGCGGGTGTGGCTGCGGGCGCGCTGCCAGACGCCGTTCTGGCCGCCCCAATGACGGTCACGGGGGGCACCGACGCCAACGTGGGCGACACCACCCGCAACACCTGACCCACCTCGATCAGGTTGGGGTTGACCAAGCCGTTCCAGCGCGCAATATCACGCCAGCTTTGACCGGTCTCAAGCCCGATTCGCGTCACGGTGTCGCCGGGTTTCACCGTGTAGTAACCCGACTTGCCCGCGTTCTCAAACCCGGCCGGTTGCTCGGGCGCCGGCAACACCACCGCGGGGACGGCTGCGGCTGAGCCAGCGCCAGCAGTGGGGACCGGCGGACGCTCCTCGATCGGCGCGCGGGTTACGGGCTTGGACCCACAACCGGCCAACCACGCCGTCGCCACGAGTATTGCCACTGGCAAGAACCCTCGACCAGAAAACCCCATCATTCGCATTCCCTTCACGCAACGCCCGATTTTAGGGGCACAAAATGAACGGACTCGTAAACAAGTTGTTGCATTCCGCGAGGCGTCCTGTCGACCACCACAATCGCCTGCTGCGATTGCGAACCGTGTTGGCCCGCCATCGGTGCCACGAGCCGACCGCCGACCGCAAGCTGGTCGGTCCAGGCCGTCGGAATCACCGATCCCCCGGCAGCGGCAATGATGCCCGCATACGGGGCACCCTTGGCATAACCCAGCATGCCGTCACCGAACAACAAGTGCACATTGGGCAGCCGCAGTGTGCGCAGGTTCTCGCGCGCCTTGTCATGGAGCCCGCGCAGACGCTCCAGACTGTAGACCTCGCTGGCAACCAGACTCAGCACCGCCGCCTGGTAGCCACATCCCGTGCCTACCTCGAGCACGCGGCCGAGCTTTCCAGGCGCGCCATTGAGCAGCAACTCGATCATGCGGGCCACGATCGAGGGTTTGGAGATGGTCTGCCCCAGGCCGATCGGCAGGCTGGTATCCGCATAAGCCTGCTCACGCAACGCGCTGTCGACGAACCGATGGCGATCAATATGGCCCATCGCCGTGAGCACGGTTGGGTCGGAAATACCGCCTCGCGATAACCGATTCACCATGTCGCGGCGAATCGCGCCATAGTCCTGCACCGATACTGCGGCCACATGCGCCACAGGCTTTCTCGCCGGCGCCGGCGCGGCCGCCACCGCGGCGGAAAATCGCTGCTCGACAGCGCCCACCGCCCGGCGCGAAGACGCACCCCGATCCGACGCCAGCGGCGGCAGGCGGGCGGGAAACGACGGGCGTGACTTCATGTTCCGCCCGACATTTGCGCCTTGCCGATACCAGCGGCCGTCTGTGCCCAATAGCGCAGCGACTCATGGTCGGTGAGATCGGTCTTGAGCGGCGTTATCGCCACATGGCCCTGCACCGTGGCATGGAAGTCCGTGCCTTCCGCGTCGTCCTTCACGGCACCGGCCGCGCCGATCCAGTACAGAGTTTCTCCGCGCGGGCTTTGCTGCGTGATGACCGGCTCAGCGGCATGTCTTCGTCCGAGTCGGCACACTTTCAGATGCCTTAACTTTTCCAATGGCAGATTCGGAATATTGACGTTGAGCAACCAGGGCTTGTCGCCAACCAGACGCTGCTGCATCATCTGCGAGACCAGTTCGCGCACCTTGATCGTGGCCGCATCCAGGTGCCCCCAGCCTTTTTCGACCTGAGAAAACGCGATTGCCGGGATGCCGAACAGGAATCCTTCCATTGCAGCGCCGACCGTTCCGGAATAAATGGTGTCGTCGCCCATGTTGGCGCCATTGTTGATGCCCGACACCACCAGGTCAGGCCGGTATCCGAGCAGACCCGTCAAGGCAATGTGAACACAATCGGCCGGCGTCCCATTGACGTACCGAAACCCGTTGGCGGCACGGGTGACGCTCAAGGGGCCATGCAGTGTCAGCGCGTTCGACTTGGCGCTGTTGTTGAGCTCGGGCGCCACGACCTCGACCTCGGCAATGTCCTTGAGTGCATCGAACAGCGCCACGATGCCCGGGGCCTGGTAACCGTCGTCATTGGAGATGAGTATTTTCATGGTGTATAGCGGTGGCCGCTGATTCTAGGTTGCCGACCATGGCTCGGTCACACTTGGGACAAATCAATCCATGCACGCCATTTATGATGCCTACAAACTCAATGGAGATGATCAATGCATGCATGGCTATGTGAAAACCCGACCGGTGTCGACGCCCTGACCTGGAAAGAACTCCCGACGCCCCAGCCGGGCCCAGGTGAGGTGCTGATCGCCATCGAGGCGGCTAGCCTGAATTTCCCCGATCTGTTGATCGTGCAGAACAAATACCAGATGAAACCGACGCTGCCTTTCGTCCCTGGCTCCGAATACGCGGGCGTGGTGCAGGCCGTTGGTGACGGCGTGCAGCACCTGACACCGGGACAGTCCGTTGCCTGCCTGTCCGGGACCGGCGGATTCGGGACACACACGATCGCAAGTGCCAAACTGTGCCTTGCGCTGCCCAAGGACTTCTCCTTTGTCGATGCGGCGGCCTTCATCATGACCTATGCCACGTCGTACCACGCGCTGATGGACAGAGCGCAACTCAAGGCCGGTGAAACGGTACTGATCCTGGGCGCAGCTGGCGGAGTGGGAACGTCGGCGATCCAGATCGCCAAAGCGGCGGGTGCCAAGGTGATCGCCGCCGCGTCCACCGATGAAAAATGCGCGCTATGCACCAGCTTGGGCGCCGACGCCACCATCAACTACCAGCGCGAGAATCTGCGGGAGGCACTCAAGAGCTTGACCGACGGCAAGGGCCCCGATGTGATCTACGACCCGGTTGGCGGCGAATATACAGAGCCCGCATTCCGTTCCATCGCCTGGCGCGGGCGCTATCTGGTTATCGGATTTGCCGCCGGACCGATACCATCATTGCCGCTGAATCTGCCACTGCTCAAGGGCGCGTCCATCGTCGGGGTATTCTGGGGCGAGCTGGCGCGCCGCGAACCCCAGGCGAACCAGGCACTTATGGGGGCACTGCTGGCTTGGTACGCGGACGGAAAAATCAAACCGGTCATTGATCGCACCATGCCCATGGCTGAATTGAAAGCCGCCTTTGCGCACATGGGTTCGCGCGGCGTCATGGGCAAACTCGTCATGGTCAACTGAGAGCCACCCACACAGGTCGCGCCGGCTTGTGGCGTTGGCGGCAGAGAAGCCTGGCGCGATCACTGTCGCGTATCGCATTTACAGCGAGGGTCAGTTGTCTTTCGGAAAATCTGGCAAGTCCATCAGTTGCGTGGCGGCTATCGCATCGAGATCAAGCGGCACCGTCTCGACAAAGTCCCGCTGCAGGCCAGGCTTGTCGACTTCAGCCTTCTGCTTCTCGGCGCTTTCATCGACCAGATCGGACCACAGGGCCCATACCGAATCCGTGTTTTTCTCGGTGACCTCGGGCAAGGGCAAGTCGTCGCCCTGGACGTACAGATCGCCGGGTCGCGTAAGGCCAGAACTTTGCCGTGGCCCTGCCTTCGGATTGGTCGCCATATCTCTGTCTTCCTTCAAAATTATTTACCGCACCTGCAGTGAGAGCCATAGAGCCAGCGGGGCGAACCAAATGGCGCGCTACGGCAAGTTTTACACAATTTTCCAGCACATGCAAAACCCCTAGTCGCCGGCGCACAGAATCGTTGGAGAGGCAAGCGCTCGGCCCTGCATGCAGCCAGCGCAGACCGCGGTGCGCGCGGCTACGCGGACCTACAAGGACTGGGCCACAGGCGAATGGGTCATCGAGACGTCAGGCAAGGAAGATGCGATGTTCTCACCATTCCTGAAGAAACCGTTTGCGCAGGCGATACGCGTCGGTGCGATCCCCGCCCACCTCAATACCATTGCGAGCACCTGGGGCGCGATGCACGACACAGGCGAACTGACGTACATGCATCTGGTGAATCTGGTGAATCTGCCCGGCTGCGATGGCACGGCGGCTGCGCACCTACGGCATGACGATCGCCATCCGCGACACACGCGAGACCGATGCGATCAACCAACAGGTTGCGCACGCGCTGGGGCAGCATCGGCATTGCGGCCGAGTTCTCGATCGGCTCCGGCAAACCCCTGGACCCGATCGATGTCTCACACGATATCTGGGGATTCAGTATCGGCTCGCCGTCCCGTTGCGCAGCACCACGCGGTCGCCAACGCGTATGTCTTCCGTCGTGTCCTGCGTCACCGAGACCCTGGAGCCATCGGCAAGCCGCACGTTGATACGCAACAGGTCTTGCGTTTGCGACTGCTGGTTGCGCTTTTGGACTTCGTTGCCAGCATATGCACCACCAGCGGCTCCCAGTACGGTAGCCGCAGTCCTGCCGTCGCCTTTACCGACCTGGTTTCCCAGTACGCCACCGACGACAGCGCCGACGATGGCGCCTGCACCGATGCCACTCTTGCTTTCCTGCTGCACCCAGTCAATCGACTGGACCACGCCGTATTGCGCGTTGACAGCATAGCCGCCGGGGTTGGCGGGATAGCTGCTGCTCGTCGAACCACCCTGGTACGCCGGTTGATTGGGCTGGGTGCCGCAGGCGGTGAGGGTGAGCAGCGCCGCAGTGATAGCGGCAAGCGAGAAGGTTCGGGTCTTGTTGGTCATCATAAATCTCCGTTTCAAGGCCATGTCGGGCCGAAGTGTTGGAACACGCAAGCCCATTGTGCTGATCTGACAGCGCAATGGCCATGAGTCATGATGCCGACTTCGTGTCGGACAGCAGCGCACCGATTGGCGGCGCAGCATCCGACACCCTCCTACAGTCCCCTGGGCCATGGAAACGACAACCGGAGCCTGCACGGCGGTCCGTGCATCCGTCAGTTCACCCTGATCAGCTTCTTGTTGACGAACTCCTGGATGCCGGCGCCGGAAAGTTCGCGTCCGTAACCCGAGTTCTTGACGCCACCGAACGGCAGGTCCGGTGTCGACACGGCGGCCGAGTTGATGAACACCATGCCGGTATCGATCTGCCGGGCCACGCGTTTGCCGCGTTCGACATCCTGCGTGAACACCGATCCGCCCAGGCCAAACGGCGAATCATTGGCCAGCGCCACTGCGGCAGCTTCATCTGGCACGCGGAAGAACAGCGCAACGGGACCGAAAAATTCCTGCTGGTAGGTCGGGTTGTCGGCCTGGATATCCGTCAGGATGGTCGGCTGCATGAATTCGCCGCTCTGCCCTTCGATGCGCTTGCCGCCCATCAGGACCCGCGCACCGTGTGCCACGGCCTCGTCGACCTGGCCCAGCAGCGTCTTGAGCGCCTGCGCCGACGACAGCGGTGCCAGCGTAGTCTTGCTATCCAGCGGGTCGCCGGGCTCGAAGGCCTGCATCGCGGTCTGGAACTTCTGCAGGAAGCGATCGGCCAAAGCCTCGACGACGATGAAGCGTTTGGATGCCGTGCAGGCCTGGCCGCTGTTGCCCATGCGACCATTGACCGCGTGCTTGACGGCCTTGTCCAGGTCAGCGTCTGCCAGCACGATGAAGGCATCGCTACCGCCGAGTTCCAGCGTGGACTTCTTCAGGTTCTTGCCTGCGCGTTCGGCAACAACCGCCCCGGCGCCTTCGCTGCCTGTCAAGGCGACGGCTCGGATACGGTCGTCGTCGATGACCCTGGTGACCTGGTCCTTGGAGATGAACAGGTTGGTGTAGGCCCCGGCCGGCGCGCCCGCCTCTTCGAGCAGGCGCTCGAAGGCCAGCGCGCATTGCGGCACGTTGGAGGCGTGTTTGACCATCACGACGTTGCCCGCCATCAGGTTGGGCGCGGCAAAACGCACGATCTGGTAGTACGGGAAGTTCCACGGCTCGACACCGAACAACACGCCGATCGGACTGCTCTCGACGACCGCGTCACCCTTGGCAGTGCTGAGTTTCTGCGGCGCCAGAAAGGATTCTGCGTGTTCGGCGTAGTAGTCGAGGATGGCCGCGCTCAGCTTGACCTCCCCCTGGCTTTGCGCGATCAGCTTGCCCATCTCGACCGTGATGAGTTCGGCGAACTCCTGCGTGCGTTCGCGCATGATCGCCGCAGCCCGCGACAACACCGCCTTACGTTCGGCGAAACCCTTGCGTCGCCAGACCTGCTCATAACAGTCCTGCGCCGCCTTGAGCTTGGCCTCGAGCTGCGTATCGTCGATTTCATCGAAGGTCTTGATGACCTTGCCGTTGTAGGGATTGGTGCTTTGATAGGCCATGGTTTCTCCATTCGAGGTGGTGTGTCGCGCGCGTCAGGCGCCTCTGAGTTGCGCCAGTACGGCGCGCGCCGCAGCGGCCGAGGACGCTGGGTTCTGGCCAGTGATCAGTTTGCCGTCGGTTGCGACGTACGACTGCCAGTCGTCGCCCTTGCGGTATAGACCACCGTTCGATTCCAGCATGTCCTGCACCAGAAAGGGCACGACCCGGGTCAGCTGCACCGCCTCTTCCTCGCTGTTGGTGAACCCGGTGACCTTCTTTCCCTTGACCAGCGGCGCGCCGTCGGCCGACTTCGTATGGCGAAACACGGCAGGCGCGTGGCACACCGCCGAAACCGTCTTGCCGGTTGCCGACATCGACTCGATCAACTTGATGGAGTCAGCGTCCTCTGCCAGGTCCCACAACGGACCGTGGCCACCGGGGTAGAACACCGCGTCGAAACCTTCGCCCGAAACTTCGGCCAGCTTGGTGGTGTGGGCGAGCACGTCAATGGCTGCCTTGTCCTTCTTGAAGCGGCGCGTATCCTTGGTCTGCGCGTCTTCGTCGTCGCTCTTGGGGTCGAGCGGCGGCTGCCCGCCCTTGGGCGAAGCGAGCACGATCTCGGCGCCCGCGTCCTTGAAGATGTAATAAGGCGCGGCGAATTCCTCCAGCCAGAAGCCAGTCTTCTTGCCGGTGTTGCCGAGTTGGTCGTGCGAGGTGAGGATCATCAAAATTTTCATGGGGTTTCCTTGGTTAGAAGTTCGCTGTTGAGCGGCGATGTGATTGGAGTGGGCCTGCACTGCTGGCGCGAGAGCATTGGTGGCGCAGCTTGTGCCGCCAGCCGCAGTCAGCGCACCAGCGTGGCGGTCGGGTTCATTGACGTCATCATGGCCGGGCCGTAAATCATCGCGAAGGCAACGTCCTTGGCGTCGCGCCCGCTGGCGATGCGCACCAGGCCGTCCAGATCCGACATGCGCGTCGCGTCGAAGATCACCCATCGGCCGCCCAGATAAACTTCGAACACGGCATGAAAGTCGGGCGGCGGAGTGTCGAAGTTTGAATAGCCCGCGATCAGCCGCGCAGGGATGTTCAGCGCACGGCAGAAGGTCACCCCCAGGTGGGCGAAGTCGCGGCATACACCGGCGCGCTGCGTGAATACATCGCGCGCTGTGGTCGTGGCCGTCGACGTGCCGACCTGGTAGTCGATATGCGTGTGGATCCAGTCGCAAATGGCCGTCACGCGCGCATGGCCAGGCGGCAAGCCGCCGAACAGCTTTTGAGCGGCGTGCGACAGCAGGTCGGACTCGCAGTAACGCGATGGCATGAGGTACCGTAGCACCTCGTCGGGCAATTGGCATATCGGCACCTCGAGCGCGTTCAAGTCCTCGGCTTCAACGGTACGGCGCACGCGCGCCTGGTAGTGCAACTGGAACACCCCCGATGCCACCTGCAGCCGAGTACAACGGTGCAATTCTGTCGGGTCGTAGTAAACATGCACGGGCATGGGCGGCGCAAGGGTCAGCGACTCAGACATCACTGCCTGGTCGCGCCCGTTCAGCGCGTGAATCTGGAACAGGAAATCGCTCGTGCCATTGACCTGATAGGTCAGCAAGCAATTGACGTCGAATACCTGGCCGCCGGTCAGGTTTGGCGCTGTCGCATCGACGCTCAAGGCCTCCTGGCCCCATCCTTGACCGCTTTCCTCGCGTCTCCGACGACGTGCTGGGCCTTGCCTTCGGCTTCCCGAACATGGCCCTTGACCTGTTGTTCCGTACTTCCAGCGACCTTGCCGACTTGCGCCTGCACCTTGCCTGCCGCTTCTTTGGCAGTACCCTTGACCTGGTCTTTGTTCATCGCATTACCTCATCGGTTGTTGAGTGGAGTCGGGCGGCTCGCTGGCCACCCATTGCCGAAGATACCCACCTTGACAATCCGCTTCTGTGCGCTTGCGCACTAAACTGGACCTGAATTTGACCAGGGAGTCGAGAAGGGAAGCGATGCGGCGGCACAGGGTGATGCGTCGACATCGCAGTCTCGGCCAGAAAGCGCTCGGGGCCACCATGTTGAAGCTTCCATCAGCGCTCCTGTGGCCCAGCGGCATTAACCCGCACCGCCGTCATTTCATCCGCTGAATGTCGCTATAGGTCCCCCGGGTTCTCAGAACCAGCTTCACGCCGGCTGCGCCGCGATTGCGCCAGTACCAGCCATGGCTGCCCGTAAACGCGGCTGTCAACTCGCCCTGGTCCGTTGAGATGGCTCTTCCCTTGACGTAACTGAGGGATCGGCCACCATCGTCGCCGTGGGTGTCGTAGTTGACGACGCCACCTTCCACCGCCCAGACATAGAAGGCCTTCTCACCTTCCTTCATACGCATCTTTACTTCGGTGCCCTCCCCCGGCGCCAGTGTGAAACTCAATTCGTCACGCCAGTTGATCGCAGCGGCAGCAGCCGCGGCCGCTGGCGCTGGCGACGCGGTGTTTGAACCGGATGTGGCTGCCGACACGGACGCTGCTTGGGCAATCGTCGATGCCACCGGTGGCGCAGGCGTGGACGCAACGGTCACGGCAACTTTCGAATCGGCTGCATCCTCGGCCGCAAGACGCATCTTGATCTCACCCATTTCGGTCAGGCGGAGAAAACGCCCGACACCGGTCGGGTCGATTCCGTACTCAGCGGGCAGCACCACAATGGTCAGCAAAACAGCGGCCGAAATGACCGCGATCAACGTGGAACGCAGGAGCCTTCCAGATGAAGGCAGGTCGGCACCCAAAGACATATCGTTGTTGTACATGGTGAAGCTTCTGAAAATAGTTGGTCAAGCCACGAAGTAACCGGTCAGCTGCATGCCGACGAGTACAAAACCTGCGCTCATCATCGCGACGTTGGCGCTATAGGCGTGGCGAAAGAAGCTGGAAGAGCGTCGCCAGTAACCCATGGCGATCAGAATGACCGCAAGCGCCAGCAACTGCCCGATCTCGACCCCCACGTTGAAGGCCAGCAGGTTGGGCAGCAGACCGTCGGGCGAGATCTGGAATTCGAGGATTTTGGTCGACAGGCCAAAGCCGTGGAACAAACCGAACACCAGGGTCGCGACCTTGGTATTCGGCTGAAAGCCCAACCAGCGCTGGTACGCACCGAGATTGTCCAGAGCCTTGTAAACCACAGACAGTCCGATGACCGCATCGATCAGGTAGCTGTTGATCCCGACATTGAAGTAGACGCCCAGAATCATCGTGGTCGAGTGACCCAGTGCGAACAGGCTCACGTACAGGCCGATATGCGACAACCGGTAGAGGAAGAAGATCACGCCGAACAGAAACAGGATATGGTCGTACCCGGTCATCATGTGTTTGGCGCCCAGGTACATGAAGGGCAGCAGATTGACACCTGCTATCTCCTGTATGTAGCCCTTATCGCCTTGGGGCACTCCATGAGCGAACGCATCGGTGGCACCAAGCAGCACGGCCAGCAGCAAGAAAGCCGTCGGCCATAGGATGTGGCGCTGGCTGGACCCCGGGTTGGCCGGCAGCCTTGAGGGAAAGACGCTGAGCACGAATACTCCAACAATGAAGGAAAGAAAGCGCAGCGCAGGGCCGCGCGAAGCGGAAAAAACATGCGCAGGAGTGAAACCGGATAGAGAATTCTGGCGGATTATAGTAACCTCGGGGGGAGGATACAAACCACCATGACCAAAGTCCAAGCCCACGCGTCCCATCCTGCCATCGTCAAGCGCCTGCGACGGGCCAACGGTCACCTCAATAGCGTTATTTCCATGATTGAGCAGGAGCAGCCATGCCTGAACATCGCGCAGCAGTTGCTGGCGGTGGAAAAGGCTATTGCCCAAGCGAAGAAGGCGCTGATCCAGGACCATATCGACCACTGCCTGGACCATATGGTCGAAGGTTCGACCCGCACCAAGGGTCAGTCGCTCGATGAGTTCAAGCTGATCACCCGTTATCTCTGAGCACCCCCCACGAAATGACTGTGTCATTCCCTCGCCCAAGGGTCCAGCAAAGAGGCAGAGCCACATTGGCTTGAGAGAACGGGACGCGACGTCATGATGGATCTGCTGCGCAATCGAACCTACCGGCATCTTTTTGCCGCGCAGGTGATTGCCTTGATCGGCACCGGGCTGGCCACGGTGGCGCTGGGCCTGTTGGCGTACGAACTTGCTGGCGCCGATGCGGGTACCGTTCTTGGCACGGCGCTGGCCATCAAGATGGTGGCCTATGTTGGCGTGGCACCGGTGGCGGCAGCGCTGGCACAGGGCCTGCCCAGACGGGCGTTGCTGGTGAGCCTGGATCTGGTTCGCGCCGCGGTGGCCCTGGCGCTGCCATTTGTAGCGCAGGTCTGGCATGTCTACGTGCTCATCTTCCTGCTGCAGGCTGCCTCGGCCGCATTCACACCAACCTTCCAGGCGACGATCCCCGACGTGCTGACCGATGAGAAGGACTACACCCGGGCGTTGTCCCTGTCGCGCCTGGCCTATGACATGGAAAGCCTGGTCAGTCCGATGCTGGCGGCAGCGCTGCTGACGGTCGTCAGTTTCCATGATCTCTTCGCTGGTACCGTGTTTGGATTTCTTGCCTCCGCCCTGCTGGTGGTGCTCGTCGTGCTGCCACCCAGTGCGCCGCAGCTGCGCCGGAGCATCTACGAGCGCACGGTACGCGGCATGCGCATCTACCTGGCCACTCCCCGATTGCGCGGGCTTTTGGCGGTCAACGCAGCGGTGGCGGCAGCGGGCGCCATGGTTTTTGTCAACACCGTCGTGATGGTGCAATCGGGATTTGGCCTGACACAAAGCGCCGTCGCGGCGGCGCTTGCTGCGTTTGGCGCAGGCTCGATGCTGGCGGCGCTCGCGCTGCCCAAGATGCTGGAACGATGGCAGGACCGAACGGTGATGCTCACGGGCATTGCCGCGCTGGTGGTGTTGCTGTTGCTTGGCGCTGCGGGGCTGGACTATCGCGGTCTGCTGGGTTTATGGTTTGTGGCAGGTCTGGCATACGCCACTGCCCAAACGCCGTCCGGGCGATTACTGAGGCGATCATCGCATCCGGCAGATCGCCCAGCGCTTTTTGCAGCGCAGTTCGCGTTGTCGCATGCGTGTTGGCTGGTTTTCTATCCACTGGCAGGATGGATGGGCGCAGGTTGGGGAATGCCCGCCACATTTGTGGTTCTGGCTCTGGCAGCCCTGTTTGCAACCGCGCTGGCCATTGCCGTCTGGCCCGTGCATGACCCGGATGTCATCGAGCATGAACACGCAACTCAGGACTCAGGACAAGCCCATGGCCCCTGTGGCATCCCTACCGACCTTGGCATCCGCCATGCACATACTTTCTGGATCGATGATCAACACAAGCATTGGCCACAAGCGGCAAATTGATCAACGACAACCAAGCCTGAACTCAAGCGCGCCTGCACCATCTCCTTGCAAGACTCGGTCAATCCACCCATGCCCGCTGCATGCGGCCCATCAGGCGGCACGCCGACCGCCTGGTGCCACTCCCGGGGGCATGGGGCAATCCAGCACACTGGCGAATGCGCGCAACAGCTCCACTTCGACCGGGGTGGCTTTCTGATCGTGCCATGTGCTGACGACACAGGCTGTCAGCAGGCGCACTTTGGCCGCGGGTGCCAACGAGTCCAGCGTACCAAAGGCCCGATTCAGATCCGCAATCCTGATCTGGTCTTTCGCCAGTAACGTCAGTCCCGTTGAAGCCAACATGCGGGAAGAAGCATCGAATGCACGCTGGGCACTGCTCTGGTCTATCGCACCGGCATGCGCCAGCACCGACAAGACTAATCCTGTTTCCCGCGTGAGTTTTCCGGGATCCTGGATTCGCGCCACAGCCGGCAATGGTGTGTGAAAGTGCCCGTCCAGATGCCTTGACAAAATCTTCTGCAATGACCATTCGAACAGGTCAACCTTGGAGTCCATGTCGATCAACGCCGCCAGATTTTCCTGGAACGGCAGGTACTGGCTGTGTGACAACTGCTTGAGCGCCGGAATCGCGATGTCGATGATCGGCAGCCGAAATCGCAAATCCAGCGCATCCATCCGTGGCATGAAACTGATCGTCAACGCGTATACCTCCTTGTCGGCGCGGTCTTGCAGCAGCGCGAGTTGTTGTTCGCGCTGCCCTGCCCCCGTATCGAGCAGCAGACCATAGATCACGGCCCGGGCGCCATAGGGTTCACGCGCTGCGTCGCGAATCGCCGCGGGCATGTCAGACAACAACGAGCGGGCGAGCTGAACCGACTCCTGGGTCGGTTGACCGATTCGATCCGTCACGGCGACTGCGTCGACCGCCGCGACTTGTGCCGCAACAACGGCCATGTTTCGGACCATGTCGGTGCGTCGCATGGCTGATGTGCCATCGACTGGCGGTTGGCTTTCAACGGGTGGTGGCGGCTCTGAAACATCGAACTTGCCATCCCACTGCGGATCGATCCGCTTGATGCGACTGGCCAGCGGTGGATGCGTGGACGACAGCCACTGTGTGAAGCCTGAGACGCCCTGCGCGAAAAACGCATGGCTGACTTCAGGTGCGCCCGGGTTGCGCACGATGGAGCCAGACTTCAGAGCGCCGATCCTCTTCAATGCACCCGCGATTCCATCCGGGTTGCGGGTGAACTGGACTGCTGACGCGTCAGCCAGGTATTCCCTTTGCCGGTTGACGGCGGCCTTGATCAGTCCGCCGAAAAATGTACCGGCAAATCCGATCACCATCAGCCCGACCGCCAGCGCCAGTATCGCGGCACCACTATTGTCGTTACCGCGCCGGCGCCCCGAGAACGATGCCGAATACATCAGGTAGTAGCCAAGAATGCCGAGAATCAGGATTCCGTTCAAGGCACCCATCAAGCGCATATCGAGCCGCATGTCACCATTGAATATGTGACTGAACTCATGGGCAATGACGCCCTGTAGCTGATCGCGGCTAAGCTGCTCGATCGCCCCCTGGGTAATTCCGAGTACCGCGTCCCGCGGCGAGAATCCCGCTGCGAAGGCATTGATGCCAGGCTCGTTGGCCAGCAGATACACCGGAGGCGCCGGTGTTCCTGACGCTATGGCCATTTCATCCACGACGTTGAGCAACTTGCGCTGATTGGGCTCCTCGGTATTGCGGGCAATCAGCTGCCCACCCAGCGACTCGGCAACAACCTTGCCACCCGCAGACAGGGCCATCATCTTGTAAGGGCTGCCGACCAGCACCACCACACTGACCCCTGCGCCCACGGTGGCGACCAGCTTCCAGTCCATCTGGGCGACAAAGGATTGACCGTCACGCATTTGCTGGCTGTTGACAATACCGAACACCAGCAGGATCAACAGATTGGCCATGGCGATCAATGCGATCACCGCGACACCGAACAACACGATCAGCAACGTCGTGTGCTTGCGCGCGCGTTCCTGAGATTCGAAAAAGTTCATTGATCGCCCACCAGACTATCCACTGCGGTCAAAACGACACTTTCGGCGCCGCCTGAATCGCAACGCTGTCTGCAAACTCCAGCAACGCCGCGTCCTGTGCGTGGCCAAACAGGGGCGCGAACACTACGGGTGGGAACGACTGCTTGTAGGTGTTGTAGGCCATCACCTGGTCATTGAATGCCTGGCGCGAGAACGATACCTTGTTCTCCGTGGAGGTGAGTTCCTCGCTCAGTTGCATCATGTTCTGGTTGGCCTTGAGGTCCGGATAGGCCTCCATCACCACCCTCAGGTTCATCAGGGCGCCAGACAGCCTTCCTTCGGCGCCGACCAGACCTTTCATCGCGGCGGCATCACCGGGCGCCGCCGCAGCGCTGGACAACATGCCCGACGCCTCGTTGCGCGCATTGACGACTGCCTCCAGCGTTTCCCGTTCATGTTTGATGTATCCCTTGGCAGTCTCGACCAAATTGGGAATCAGGTCATAACGACGCTTGAGTTGCACTTCAATCTGGGCAAAGGCGTTCTGGTACCGATTTCTCAGCATGACCAGCTTGTTGAAAATCGCGATCAGCAAAAAGGCCGCCAGCGCGATGACGACCAGAATGACTATCAGTGTGGTGCTCATGATGTACCTTTTGTGTGGGATGCCTGGAACTTCGAGAAAATGCCATGCGGGGGCATGGTGGTGCAGCTCTGATCGGCCTGCGAGGCAGCCGCGAATTGAAAGCCACTCGACCAAGGCGCTGCGATGCCCAATATCGCAATGCCAGCGGTCTCCAGCGCCGCCATGACCAGCGACAAAAGACCGGCCGGGCGATTTCCCGCGATGTTGACGAGAAAGACGAAGGCAATCACGGCGAGGGCATTACCCCAGAGCCTAACTCACGATACTGGGTTCGTCTGTGCGGCACCGAACGTCGGGTGTCGCAGACGCCACCTCTTGAGGCAACTGGGCTGACCGTCGACCCAGCGGGCCCGGGTTGCCCATTGCAGGGTCCCCTTCGGGCAAGTAGTGCGCCTTTGACTGGGGGCTTTGTCTGCCGCAAGCGTGGAACCTTCTGGACGCCCAGTTATCATTAACCCATGCGCCGCTGGTTTTTCGTGTTGCTGATCCTGCTGCTGCCCCTGCGCGGTTGGGTTGGTGACGCCATGGCGGTGCAGATGGCGCTGCCAAGCCAGCAGGTGCCTGTCGCTGTTGCGATGCAGCATGCCGTGGGCGATGTACAGGCTGCACACACGCATTTGAGCTTCATCGCGTCGGCGGGCGCCGACGATTGTGGCGGGCATTCGGGTGCGCACGACACCGGCGATGAAATGGATGCCGCACACTGCGGAGCCTGCGCCACGTGCCAGACCTGTCACACGGTTGCCTTGCTGCAACCGGCAGACTTGTTGGCGACCACGCAAGTCAGCCCCATGTCGCCTCGGGTGGCGTTGCAATTATTTGCCAGCGCCGAACGCGCGCTGCTGCTGAAGCCACCTATTTACTGACTCCCCGGCCGAGGTGCGTCCGCGGTACCCCGAAATCGGGTCGCGGGCTGCTCAAATGTGGTCTTTCGACCAATGTCTTGCTGTTCTGGAGCCCAACTTGAAAAAACTTCGTCACCTTGGCGCAGCGCTGCTGTGCCTGCCCCTCGCCACCATCGCGCAGACAAGCGCCACCGATCCGGCAGGATCCATACCGGCCGTGTTGTACCGGTCGGTTTTTGCCGACACCCCCAAAGGCGTTGAAACCGAAAGCCTGGATTGGCGGGCCGCCAACGCCGAGGTGGGCCAAAACCTTCGCGGTCATATGGATATCCTCAAATGGGAGGCTGCCCAGACCAAGGCGCAGGCGGCAAAGCAGCCAGCGCCAGCCGGTGCGTCTGCCAACCCGGGAGCCGCAAAGCCATGAAGCACCAGAAACATTTGCAGAGTGGCCCAGCGCGCCGACTGCGCATGACGTTTGCCGCAGTTGCCGTTGTCGTGTTGGGCGGATGCGCGTCGCTGTCGCCGGATGCTGGCCTGTCCGATGTGCAGGTTCTGGTGGCGGGCAAGACCGGCCCTGTCGACGCCCGCCTGTCCACCGGTGACAAGTCCAAGGATGCGCCTGCGGTGGTGGCCGACCTGCTCAAGGAACCGGTTACGGCCGAGTCGGCGGTTCGCATTGCGCTGCTCAACAACGCAGCAATGCAGGGCTCGCTGGCCACGCTGGGCGTCAGTGACGCATTGCGGGTGCAGGCCGGAACCTTGCCAAACCCCCATTTTTCCATCGGTCGTTTCCGCATGGGCGACGAGGTCGAGATCGAGCGCATGCTCAGCTTCAACCTGATCGGGCTGTTGACTCTGCCCTGGAAATACCAGTGGCAGACGCAGCAACATGAACTGGCCAAGCTGCAGGCCGCGCAGGACGTGATCTTGCTCGCGGCCAATACCCGCAAGGCCTGGATCACGGCTGTTGCCGCGCAGCAGACCGCTTCGTACATGCGTGACGTCAAGGAGGCCGCCGAAGCCGGCGGCGAACTGGCACGGCGCATGGCACGGGTCGGCAACTGGAGCAAATTGCGCCAGGCGCGGGAACAGGTAACTCTCAACGATGCCACGGCGCAGCTCGCCCGTGCCGAACAGGTCGCGCACGGCACGCGTGAGCGACTGACCCGCCTGATGGGCTTGTGGGGCGTGCAGGCCGACTTCCGGCTGGCCGACAGGCTGCCCGATCTGCCCAAGGACGCCACGCCGATGGCCGACATCGAAGCGCGCGCGCTGCGCGAGCGGCTCGATGTGCGCTCGGCGATGGCGCAATCGCGCTACGTGGCCGAGCAGATGGGTTTCACCAAGGTCACGGGTTACCTGGACGGCATGTCGATCGGATTTGCCCGCAATAGCGTGTTCGACAACGACACGGGAACCAAGGCTTCCAACCGCGGCGTCGAGCTGGAGTTGCCGTTGCCGGTGTTCGACTGGGGCGGCGCGCGCAACGCCCGATCACGCGCCATGTACCTGCAATCAGCCACCCGGGTGCAGGAGGTGGCCGTCAACGCCCGTTCGGAGGCACGCGAGGCCTATTTCAGCTACCGCACCGCGCACGACCTGGCGCGCCACTACCGCGACGAGGTGGTGCCGCTGCGCAAATTCATCAGCGAGGAAATGCTGCTGCGCTACAACGGCATGCTGGCCAGTACCTGGGACCTGCTGGCCGACAGCCGCGCCCAGGTGATGGCGGTCAACAGCGCCATCGAGGCCCAGCGCGACTTCTGGCTGGCCGAGACCGACCTGCAGACCGCGCTCACCGGCACTTCGCCCGGTGCACTCGCCGGCGCGCCAGCGAGCGCCGCAAGTGGTGGTGGTGACGCAGCGGCCGGCCATTGAGCCCGCTGCACACATGCGCACCCCCGCAATCCAACAAGAGAACACACACATGAATCGACGCAATTTCTTTGGCGGCGCGGCTTTGAGCGCCGTCGCCGTCGCATCGGTCAGCCGGGTGGCGATGGCCGCCCTGCCCGAACCCGTGCTGATGGGCAAGCCCGACACCGCTCCGCCGCTGGTGCCCAGCACCGGACGGCCCTACAACCCGGTGGTGACCCTCAACAGCTGGACCCTGCCCTGGCGCATGAACCAGAACGTCAAGGAGTTCCACCTGGTGGCCGAGCCCGTGGTGCGCGAGATCGCACCGGGCATGAATGCCACCTTGTGGGGCTACAACGGCCAGAGCCCCGGACCAACGATCGAGGTGGTCGAGGGCGATCGGGTGCGCATCTTTGTGACCAACAAGCTGCCCGAGCACACCACCATCCACTGGCACGGCCAGCGGCTGCCCAACGGCATGGACGGCGTGGGCGGCCTGAACCAGAAGGCGATTCCAGTGGGCAAGACCTTTGTCTACGAATTTATCGCGCGCAGGCCCGGTACCTTCATGTACCACCCGCATGCCGACGAGATGGTGCAGATGGCGATGGGCATGATGGGCTTCTGGGTCACGCATCCCAAGGAGAAGCACCCGCTGATCCAGGAGGTGCAGCGCGACTTCTGTTTCCTGCTCAACGCCTATGACGTCGACCCGGGCAGCACCACGCCGACGGTCAACACGATGACGGACTTCAACCTGTGGACCTGGAACAGCCGTGCTTTCCCCGGCATCGATTCGCTCAACGTACGCCTGGGCGACCAGGTGCGTATCCGTATCGGCAACCTGACGATGACCAACCATCCGATCCATCTGCACGGGCACGAGTTTGTCGTCAGCGGCACCGATGGCGGCCCGACACCGGTCGGCTCACGCTGGCCCGAAGTCACCACGGATATCGCGGTGGGCCAGATGCGCCAGATCGACTTCCTGGCCGACGAGGAAGGTGACTGGGCGTTCCATTGCCACAAGAGCCACCACACGATGAACCCAATGGGCCACGACGTTCCCACCATGATCGGTGTCGACCACCGCGGGCTGGTGGCCAAGATCCAGAAGCTGGTGCCCGACTACATGGTGATGGGCGAGCGCGGCATGGCCGACATGGGCGAGATGCAGATGCCGATTCCGGACCAGACGCTGCCGATGATGACCGGCACCGGGCCATATGGTCCGATCGAGATGGGCGGCATGTTCACCATGGTGAAGGTGCGCAAGGATCAAAAACCGGGTGACTACGGCGACCCGGGCTGGTACAAACAGCCCACGGGCACCCAGTCTTTCGAGTGGACGGGAAACCTGCCCGAGCCGGCACGTTTCAAGTCCGAGATGGCATCGATCGACGGACAAGTTCCGGGCCTGCAAGGCACTCCGGTAGCGGCGGTTGCCGCTCCCACCACCACGCTGACGGTGCGCAAACCGGGCGCCGGCATGCACAAAGGCCACTGAAGGAGGCACCGATGGCGACATGATTGGCTGCCCCGACCCCTTACCACTTGTATCCAGATATCCCATTGAACAAAGGAAGCACATGAAAAAACTCAACACACTACTTGCCTGCATCATCCTCGCCGGCACCGGCAGCCTTGCCTTCGCGCATGTCGACGCGGCGCACGCAAAGAAGGACATGCCCATGAAGATGGAACAGAAGCCCTGGGGCATTGGCGGCACCGCCAAAGCGGTCACCCGCACCATTTCGGTATCGATGACCGACACCATGCGTTTCTCGCCCGAAAAGATCGACGTCAAGCAGGGCGACACCTTGAAGTTCGTACTCAAGAACGACGGCAAGTTGTTGCACGAGTTTGTCATCGGCACCAAGAAGGACCTGGACGAGCACGCTGCGTTGATGGTCAAGTTCCCCAACATGGAACACGACGAACCTTACATGGCCCACGTGGCACCCGGCAAGACCGGCACCATCATCTGGACTTTCAACAAGGCGGGCAGTTTCGATTTCGCGTGCCTGATCGCCGGCCACTACCAGGGCGGCATGATTGGCAAGATCACTGTTGCCGCGAAGTAAATCCAGTGCGGGTAGGCGCATTGATTTGCCCGCCCGCAAATCGCTTTCAAAAAGTCACCCCAGTAGGAAACACCATGAAATCCACACAACTCCTCGCCACCTTGCTTCTGACCATCTCCGCCACCGCGATGGCTGCCATGCCCATGGCCGACGGCGAAGTGCGCAAAATCGACATCGCCGCCAAGAAGATCACGCTCAAGCATGGCGAGATCAAGAGCCTGGACATGCCGCCCATGACCATGGTGTTCCAGGTCAAGGACGTAGCCCTGCTTGAAAAGGTCAAGGTGGGCGACAAGGTGCAATTCACCGTCGAGAACGCGAATGGCGCGATGACGGTGTTGACGATCGAGCCGGCGAAGAAATAACCCGCGTGGTGCCGCCAGCGCTGTGCATCGTCACAATGGCGGAACAAGAATCGGCCCCGTAAGGGCAACATTGATTCTCCTCCACCGAAAGCGCCGCCATGGCAGTTGATGCAGCACTGGAAGACCTGGTTCGACCGGCGGCCTTTCTGTCCGTATTTGTCGCCATGGCCGTGTGGGAAATATTTGCACCGAAACGCGCCCAGTCGACCGGCCGATCATCACGCTGGCCGTCCAATCTGGGCATCGTTGCACTGAACTCGGTGTTGGTGCGCGCGGTGTTCCCGCTGACCGCGGTCGCCTGGGCTGACACCATCGCGCAACAAGGATTCGGTCTACTTAACCTCCTTGCAGTGCCGTCCTTGGGCGCTGCGATTGCGGCCTTCGTGCTGCTGGACCTGGCGATCTACCTGCAGCATCGCCTTTTTCACGCGGTGCCAGCGTTCTGGCGCTTGCATCGCATGCACCATGCCGACACGGAATTCGACGTAACCAATGGTCTGCGCTTTCATCCGCTCGAGATCGGTTTGTCAATGCTGATCAAGTTTGCCGTTATCGCCGCGTTGGGCGCTCCGGCATGGTCCGTTCTGGTGTTTGAGATCGTGCTCAATGCCACGTCCATCTTCAACCATGCCAA
>ENA-ORBV01001469-ORBV01001469.1-microbial-mat-metagenome-genome-assembly--contig:-NODE-1469-length-52306-cov-5.858010_pt1 | contig 52306 bp, 50 predicted proteins | sample MGYA00237777_ERZ505514 | MGnify/ENA primary metagenome ERZ505514 (study PRJEB26160, sample SAMN06269048) | microbial mat metagenome | isolation source: Oligotrophic lake microbial mat | place... | reverse complement strand
AAGGAGCTCAAGGAGTGGCTCGATCGCTGGACGCCGCTCGCGCGCCGCGTCGTCGGCCTGCACCCAGAGCTCGCCGAGCGCTTCGGAGTCACCGCGCCCGCGAAGAAGGACAAGAAGCCGAAGTCCGACGCGCTCAAGCAGGCGCCCGCGCAGGTCGGCTCTGATTCGCCTGGAGCGTCTGGAGCGAGCGAAGCGAGCGCCTAACGTAGATCGCACCTGCGAGGAGCTCCGGATCCGACTCCGGGTCCGACTCCGGGTCCCTTTCGTTCGTACGAGAGAACGCCCAACGAGCCGCAAAAATGGATCTGTTTGCGCAAGCCGCCGAGCGTGATGCGGGAAATGCCCCCCTCGCCGAGCGAATGCGTCCGCGCACGCTGGACGAGGTGCAGGGTCAAGAGCACCTCGTCGGCGAAGGAAAGCTCCTCCGTCAACTGATCGAGGCCGATCGCGTGCCCTCGATGATCTTCTGGGGGCCGCCCGGCTCCGGGAAGACGACCATCGCGCGCGTCATCGCCGGCACCACCGGCGCCGAGTTCGTTCCCTTCTCGGCGGTGCTCGGCGGCGTCGCAGAGATCCGCGAGATCGTGAAGGCCGCGGAGCGGCGCCGCAACGAGCGGCGCGAGCGCACCATCCTCTTCGTCGACGAGATCCACCGCTTCAACAAGGGTCAGCAGGACGCCCTCTTGCCGCACGTCGAGCGCGGCACCGTGACGCTCATCGGCGCGACCACCGAAAACCCGAGCTTCGAGCTCGTCGGCGCGCTCCTCTCACGAGCGCGTGTCTTCCCGCTGCGTCCGCTCGACGAGGACGCGGTGCGCGCGCTCTGCGAACGCGCGCTCACAGATTCCGAGCGCGGCCTCGGCAAGTCCGGCCTCACCGCGACCCCCGATGCGCTCAATCTCTTCGCGCGCGCGGCCTTCGGCGACGGCCGCCGCGCGCTCGGTGCGCTCGAGACCGCCGCGGCCTTCGTCGAGGCGCGCGGCCTGAAAGAGATCGACGCGTCTGCCGCCGAAGAGGCGCTGCAGCAGCGCACGCTCCTCTACGACAAGGCCGGCGAGGAGCACTACAACGTCGTCTCGGCGTTCATAAAGAGCTTGCGCGGAAGCGATCCCGACGCCGCGCTCCACTACCTCGCGCGCATGCTCGAGGCCGGCGAGGATCCGCTCTACGTGGCCCGTAGGCTCGTGATCTTCTCCTCCGAGGATGTCGGCAATGCGGATCCGACGGCGCTCCCGCTGGCCCTCGCGGCCCACCAGGCCGTCGAGCGGATCGGCATGCCCGAAGGCCGCATCCCGCTCGGCCAGGCGACCACCTATCTCGCCTGTGCCCCAAAGAGCAACGCCGCCTATCGAGCCCTCGGCCTCGCCTTCGAAGATCTGAAAGGCAAGGGGCCCCTCCCCGTCCCGATGCATTTGCGAAACGTGCCGACCGCGCTCATGCAGGAGCTCGGCTACGGCGACGACTACGTCTACGCCCACTCCGCGCAAGATGCCTTCGTCGCCGCGGAGAACCTGCCCGAAGCCCTGCGCGGACGGGTCTACTACGAGCCGGAGCGCCGGGGAGCAGAGGTCGAGATCGGCCGCAGGCTCGGCGAATGGCGCGAGCGGCGACGGCGCGAGTAGGATCGTCCATCGAAAAAGAGAAGGGCTCGTGCGCGTTCCATTCGCACGAGCCCTTCGCTTTTTGAACCGGACCAACCAAGGAGAATCAGGGAAAACCAAGGAGGAACAGGACCCAATGCGGCCACCCAAGCCCCGTTCGCCTGGACAGATGCCGCCCGCTTGGTCCCGGTTCCCTGGCTTTTTGCCCGCCCCGCGGCGCCCGCCGGGGCGGGCCTCGAGTACCAGGACGCGGGCACCGGCGTCAGCCAATGCGGTGGCGGCGCTGAAGCCGGCCACGCCGCCGCCGATGACGATGACGTCGGCGCTCACGCGCGTGAGAACAGGCGGTAGCCGAGCGCCGACAGCTGGCCGCGGGCCCAGATGGAGAGGGCAATCCTCGCGCGCACGGCCTTCGGCACGCGAATCACCTCGGTGAACACGTCGAAGCCGCGGCGTTCGATGCGCTGGAGAATCTCGAAGTAGATGCCGCCCATAATTTCCGCGGCCACCAGTCGGTGCGCGTCCGCATGCGGCATGGCTTGCGCGGCAGCCGTGTAGAACTGGCGGGCCCGCTGGCACTGGAAGGCCAACAGGCGGCGGACGGGATCGGTTACCGCGCCGGCCGAGAGGTCTGCTTCGCTTACGCCAAACCGCGTGAGATCTTCCTGCGGCAGGTAGACGCGGCCATTCTTCAAGTCAACCGCGACATCGCGGACGATGTTCGTCAGTTGGAGGGCGAGGCCGAGGTTGAAGGCGTAATCCCTGGAGCGAGAGTCCCGGGCGCCGAAAATCTCGATGCAGATGAGCCCGACGGCCGACGCGACACGACGGCAATAGCCAGTCAACTCCTCGAATGTCTGGTAGCGGGACTGCCGCAGGTCCATCTCCACGCCGTCGACCAGGTCGTCGAAAGGCGGCCGCGACAACGAGAAAGCCTGGATGACCGGTTTCAGCCGTTGCCCCTGCGGCGTGAGTGGAGCGTCGCTGCCAAACAGCCTTCCCAACTCCGCGTGCCACTTGGCGACCTCGACGGCTGCGGTGACCGGGTCTGGCGCTTCGTCCACCGCGTCATCGACCGCACGGCAAAAGTCCCACACCAGGCCAATGGCCTCGCGCTGCTCGTTGGGCAGGACTAAGAACGAGTACGAGAAAGAGGTGTCGCGCGCCACAGCAGCGTTTTAGAAGCTATCACTAATGCGTCGGCCGTGCCGAGGGACGGACGCGAGGTGAAGACGTCGAAGTCGACAGCGGCGAGGCGATCGAGAATGCGCGACCCACCGAGCCAGGTCGCCCGCAACTCGTAGCGCAGGCGCCCGCTCACACCGTCGCAGACCGAGCGGCCGTCGGCGAACAACTGCCGCGTCCGCTCGCCACACGCGCGCATAGTGGCGGTCCACTCCGGCGTCATCTTGCGGCGATCGAGATGTGCCGGATCGGCGCCCGTAGCGCGCCAGGCTTCTTCCGGCACATAAAGGCGCCCGCGCGGCCAGTCGATGGCCAGATCCTGCCAGAAGTTGGTCAGCTGCAGCGCCGTGCAAACCGCATCGGATGCGCGATCGAGCCCGTCATCGCGATAGCCGCTCAGGCGGAGCACTAGCCGGCCCACCGGGTTCGCGGACCGGCGGCAGTAGTCCAACACGTCGTTCCACGACGCATACCGGGTCGTTGCTACGTCTTGCTTGAACGCACTCAACAGGTCGTGGAACAAATCTGCCGGGAGGGCGAACCGGGCGCGCGTGTCGTCGAGCGCGCGGAAGATCAGGTCGGGGGGGCACTTCTTGTCGGGAGGGTACTCATTGTCGGGAACGTGCTCGCCCTCCAGCCGGCGGCCCCACTCGTCCAGCAGGCGCAGGCGTTCTTCCGGCGTGCGGCCAGGCTCGTCTGCGAAATCATCGGCCGTGCGCGCGAATGCGTAGATCGCGGCGATGTGCGGCCGCAGCCGTGCCGGCATCAGCTTCGACGCGACCGGGAAGTTCTCGTAGTGCGATTCGGCCAGCTGCTGGCAGGCCGCGTAAGCCTGTTGCAACTCGCGAGCGCCTGTCACCACTGCGTTTCGGTGACGCCGGCGCGGTGATTCGCCGCGCGGGCGATCGTGAATAGCAGGTCCGAAAGCCGATTCAGGTAGACGATCACGACCGGCTCCACCGCGTCGGCGCCGAGCAGCAACACCGACCGCTCCGCCCGGCGGCAGACCGTGCGCGCGTAGTGCAGGGCCGCACCGGCCGGGCAGCCATCCGACAGGATGAAGTGGCGCAGTTGCGGAATCTCCTCGTCCAGCCGGTCGATCCAGCCTTCGAGGCGGGCAATGCTGGCGTCGTTGATCACGATCTTCTCGACGCGCTTGGCAATCTTGTGCGACGGGTCGGCGAGGTGGGCGCCCAGCGCAAACAGGTCGCGCTGCAGGGCGACGCACATCTCGTCGAGGTCGGTCGGCAAGCCGGCCGCGCGCACCATGCCCAGGCACGCCTGCACCTCGTCCACGTCACCGTAGGCGACGACGCGCGGATCGGTTTTTGGGACGCGGGTGCCGTCAAAGAGGCTGGTCTGGCCGGTATCGCCGGTCTTGGTGTAGATGGACACTGGTAGGATTATAGGTGTCCGCCGGGACTAAAGTCCCGGCCTCCTGGCACCACTAGCATCACACTTGCCGCCCAAACCACGCACACCGCCACTTCCCACACCCAACCTGCGGCAACGCTTCCGGCGCAACCTGCTCGCCTGGTATCGCAAGAACGGCCGCGATCTGCCATGGCGCAACACCAGCGACCCGTACCACATCCTCGTCTCGGAGATCATGCTGCAGCAGACGCAGGTCGATCGCGTGCTGCCGAAGTATCACGAATGGCTCGGCAAGTACCCGAGCTTTGCGGTGCTCGCGGAAGCGACGCCGGCCGAGGTGACCCGGACGTGGTACCCGCTCGGCTACAACATCCGGCCGAAGCGGCTGCAATCAATCGCACAGCAGGCAGTCGAGAAATACGACGGGCAACTCCCCTCTGATCGCGAGACGCTGCTGTCGTTCAAGGGCATCGGCGAGTACACCGCGGGCGCGGTGCGCAGCTTTGCGTTTCGCGAGCGCGCCGCCATTCTCGACACCAACGTCGCGCGCGTGCTGTTCCGGATCTTCATCGGCACGGGCGATCCGAAGAGCCACGCCATGAAGAAGCGGCTGTGGGCCCACAGCGAAGCCGTGCTGCCACACAAGCACGTGTTCGACTTCAACCAGGCGCTGATGGACTTTGGCGCGACGCACTGCAGCGCGCGCAAGCCGAAGTGTCCGATGTGTCCGATGAAGGGGTTTTGCCGGTCGAATGCGCGGCTGCGGCCGTCATGAGTCGAGGGCTGCCCTGAGCGTCGCCGCGATGTCGGCCGGCACTGGCTCGGGCTCGCCGAGGCGCGTGCGCACGGCCTCGACCATCCGTCGAAACCCCTCGCCGAAGTCGGCACACGCCTGGCAGTGGGTCACGTGCTCCTCGATCTGCGCGGCGCGGCGCGGCGCCAGGTCGCCTTCGAGGTAAAGCGAGAGTTCCGTCATGACTTGGGAACACTTGAGGCCCGCCACTTCACGTTCAGTCGGTCGCATGGCTGCCCTCTCTCCTTACTGCAACCGCCAGGCTCAATCGGGCCCGGTGAAGCCGGCTCTTCATGGCCGCCAGGCTCAGCCCAAGCATCTCCGCAACCTCGATGCCCGGCAGCCCTTCGAGGTCGCGCAACGTGAGAATCTCCCGGTCGTCCGGCGCGAGGGCGGCCAGGGCGGCGACCAGGAGGTCGCGTTGCTCGGCGGCCACGGCCAGTTCCTCGGGGTTGGGGCCACCCCAGCCCGCGCGAACGCCGAGCTCCTCGATCGGCGTGGGGTCGATCGGCTCGCGCGCGACGTGCGTGCGACGGAGCAGCGACGTGTTGCGGGCAATGGTCAGCAGCCAGGTGCGGGTACTCGATTCGCCCCGAAATCCGCCAACCGCACGCCACGCCGCCAGGAACGTCTGCTGCAGAACGTCTTCCGCCTCTTCGCGCGTCTTGACCATGAGCCGGGCCAGCCGGTAGACGCTCGCCTGGTGCCGGATCACCAGCGCGCCAAAGGCATCGCGGTCACCCCCGGCAGACCGGCGGGTCAAGTCGAGGTCGATCAGGCCTTCGTCTGGGGCATCGGACACGTGGATATTCCCAACAGGCTGTAAATCGGGCACGTGCCGGCCACGCCGGTGAGAATCGGTACCACCCCGATGTAGCCCCATGCGCCGACCGTGCCCAGCGCCGCCAGGCCCACCAGTACCACGCCGAGCCCGACGCGGGCGATCCGTTCCACCCAGTGTTCGTTGACCTTCAGGAATGCGCTCATGATGTCCTCCTCAATCGTTCTCTGAAGACATAGAGCGCGGCTGGGCGGAAAGGATTCTTATGAGATCCTGGTCGGCGTCGGGGAACGGCAGGCCGGTCAACTCGCCACGCGGCACCCACCGCATCCCCTGCCCCATCATCGGCGTCGGCTCGCCATCAAACTCGCAACGATAGAAGTGCAGTTCGACGGTCTTCTCCGGATACGCGTGCGTGACGGTGTGGACCCGATCCCCAACACCGGCGACGATGTCGAGTTCTTCGGCGAGTTCGCGGTGCAGCGCCTCGGCGTGTGTCTCGCGATCGTGGACCTTGCCGCCGGGGAACTCCCAGTGGTCCGCCAGGTGGGTTCCCGCAGCCCGCAGCGTCAGGAGGAAGGCATCGTCACGCTCGATGACGGCCGCTACCACGACGACGGGCGGGCTGAAGCCCGCCCCTACAGACTTGGTCATCGCGGAGGCGACGCGCCGACCGGCACGGGCTGGATCCACGCGATCTTGCCGTTGGATTCCATCACCTTCGCGCGCACGTAGCCCTCGTCGCCCTTGAAGCTGTAGCTCGCCGTCGGCGTCGTGACTTCGCTCAACACGCGACCCTGACGGCCGATGAACTGGATGCGGTACTTGCTGGAGGGTTCGGTCTTCACCACCAGCGATAACGACGATGCGTTGGCTTCGATCGACGTCATCTGCACACCGGTGGACGAGTAGAAATCGCCACGTTCCAGCGCTTCAACCAGCGCTCGCCCTTCGAGCCGAGGCGACCTGACGTAGACCCAGCCCTTGCCAGGTCGCGGCGCCATCGGATCTTCCGGCCGCTTGAAGTAGTGCGCGTCGTCCACGGCAATGCCGTAGAGCATCTTGCCGCTCGACAGAATGCGGTCCCAGGTCTCTTCGAGACTGGGCACGCCACCACCGCCGAGATTATTGACGGTGGGGTGACCATTAAAGACTTCGAACAGGCGCGTCCGCTCGAGCTGTCCGAGTTCATCCGGGGTGATCGCCCAGCCGAAGTTGGGGTGGTTGATGCTTGGCACGCCGCGCGCGGCGCGAATGCTGTCCACCATCTGCTGCAACACAGCCAGGACTGACTGGCCTCCGTCAGGCGGCTTCACGAAGCGGTCGACTTCGAGTCCGTTGACGTGCAGCGGCTTGTCGCCGAAGCGGCTGGTGACTTCTTCGCCTTTGACGACGAGGAACTTGTCGTCGGCGCCATGGACGGCGTTCAGTCCATCAACGCTGGTGAGGTAGTTGTGATCGGTCAGCACCAGGAACTGGTAATCCCGTTCCCGATACCATCGCACCACATCGTCCGGCGTGGAGTCGCCGTCGCTGTTGACGGTGTGAGTGTGAAGGTTGCCCTTGAACCAAAAGGCTTGCGGCTTGGGGCTTGTCGGCCCTCCGACCTGTCCACCGAAGCCTTGGCGAAGGAGGGGGGCTTGCGCAAGAGGAGAAACAGTGACGAGAGCCAATGCCAGGACCGCCAGAATCAGGATTGTTCTGGTCTTTCCTATGTGAGTCATCTGTGTCATCTGCGGCCCTGGCCTTGAGTCGGCGTCATTCGATCACAATCTGTGTTGGCGCATCATTCCACACGACGGTAACTTCCGTTCCGGCGGTCGCGAAGTCGCGATGAACGTAGCCCAGGCCGACCACCGCCTCTCGATCGGGCGAAAACACCGCGCTCGTGACGCGGCCAATGTCGCGGCTGGCCGCAAGAATGCGTGAGCCGGCCAACGGCACTACCGCAGCCGCCGGGCCGGCCTGCCATCGCACCAGTTTCCTGGCGACCCGCCCGCCGCCGCGATGGGTGACGCGGACAATCACTTCCTGCCCGACGTAGCAGCCCTTGGTGAACGAGATGGCGCGGTCCTCGATGCCGGCTTCCAGGGGAATGGTGTCGGTGTCCATGTCGACCAGGAAGCGGGGCATGCCCCGTTCAACCCGGACCACGTCGAACGTGTCGAGATTGATCTCGGGGTAAGGCATGCCGTGCGGCTGGCCGTGTTCGACCACGACGTCTGAAAATTCGCCGGCGGCGTTGACCGTGGTCCAGATGTCGAGCGCCGCGCTCTCGTCGGTCACCTGCGCGTCTTCGGCGAAGATCAGCCCGTCGAGCCGGTCGCGCAACAGGGCGGCCAGCGACGCCGGCACCGCCAGCAGCAGCCGGTCGGCACGGGCAATCACGTTCATATCGGTGATCATGCGGCCCTGGGGCGTCAGGTAGGCCGCGTAGCGGCAATCGCCGGGGGCCAGCGAGGCGACGTCGTTGGTCACCAGCCCCTGGAGCCAGGAGGCCCGGTCGGCCCCGGAAATGACTAGCACACCAAGGTCGGTCCGCCTGACCACACCGCCGTGCGTCCGGATGGCCCGGTAGCCGTCGAGGGAAAACATGTTTTAAGCTGTCGTGTGACTCTCATCCATCTTACCGGTGTTGTCGTCGCGTTCCTCGTGACGGCCTCCAGCGCTGCGGCCCAGGTGCCGCGGCCGGCGGCTGATGCCGGGGGCACCCAGTTCCTGGTGTTCTTCCGCTCCCAGCCAATTGGCCGGGAGGAAGTGGTCATGCTGCGGCTGGGGGATGAGTGGGTGGTGCGCGGCTCGAGCCGTCTCGGTCCGCCCATCGACATCACGTCGCGCACGGCGGAAGTGGTCTACGACGCTCAGTGGCGGCCCAAATCGCTGCTGATCGACGGCGTGGTGCGCGGGCAAGACGTCATGCTGAAGACAACGTTCGCCGGTGGCCGGGCGACGAGCGTAATGGCGGTGCAAGGCGCACCGCAGTCGAAAACCGACGAGGTGAGCGCTGACCCGGTGGTGCTCGCCAACTCGTTCCTGGGTTCCTACGCCGCGCTCGGTATGCGCCTGCAAGGCTTGAAGCCGGGGGCCGAGCTGAAGGCGTACGTCGCGCCGCAGGCCGAGATCACCGTGCGAGTGGTGAGCGTCGCGCCGCAGCGCATTGAGACGCCGCGCGCGGCCATCAACGCCACCATGTACTCGCTGTTGTTCGTCAACCCGCCGCCTGCTGGCGATCTGCCGGTGCAGTTATGGACTGATGACCAAGGCAACCTGCTGCGTTTCAGCATTCCGTCACAGACCCTGGAGATGGCGCGAGAGGACATCGCGTCTGCCGCGTCGAGGACCGTCGCGTTCTCGCTGCCCGGCGACGAGGCGGTGACGATTCCGGCCATTGGCTTCAACCTCGGCGCCACCATCACCAAACCGGCTGGCGCGAGCGCCCCGCTGCCCGCGTTGGTCCTGATCGCCGGCTCGGGACCCACCGACCGCGACGAAACGGTCGCCGGCATCCCGGTGTTTGGTCAGCTGGCCCGCGACCTCGTCGCCGCGGGTTTCATCGTCGTGCGCTACGACAAGCGCGGCGTCGGCCAAAGCGGCGGTCGTTCCGAATCGGTGACGATTGCCGACTACGCCGAAGACGCGCGATCGGTGCTGGTGTGGCTCGAGAAGCGCAAGGACGTCGACAAGAATCGCATCGGCCTGGTCGGCCATAGCGAGGGCGCGGCGGTGGCCACTCTGCTCGCCGGGCGCGAGCGCGGCAAGGTCGGCGCCATTGCTCTGCTCGCCGGGCCGTCCACCAATGGCGCGGCGATCGTGTTGGAGCAGCAAAAGCACCTGCTCGATCAGATGCAGATGGATGATGCGCAGCGGGCCGAGAAGGTGGCGCTGCAAGAGAAGATCAACGCGGCCGTGATCTCTGGGCGCGGCTGGCAGGATCTGCCCGAGGCCGCACGCAAGGTGGCCGATACGCCGTGGTTCTACAGCTTCCTGACGTTCGATCCCGAGCGCGCCATGCGCGACACGCGCCAACCGGTGCTGATCGTACAGGGTGAACTCGACACACAGGTCAAGCCGCACCACGCCGACAAGCTGGCTGAGTTCTCACGGGCCCGCAAGACGCAGGCGGTCACCGAAGTCGTGAAGGTGCCCGGCGTGAACCACCTGTTCGTGACGGCGAAGACGGGGGATGTCTCCGAGTATGCGTCGCTCGGGCCTGACGCCAAGGTGGTGCCGCAAGTCGGCGCCGCTGTCGCCGCGTTCATGACCAAGGCGCTGCGAGAGTGAATGCACCGAGCGCGCTGCTGATCCGGGTCACCGGCCACGATCGGCCCGGGTTGACCCACGCCCTCACCACCATCCTCGCGCAGTACGACGTGCGCGTGCTCGACATCGGCCAGGCGGTCATTCACGACGGCCTCGCCTTCGGCATCCTGATCGAGCTGCGCGAAGACCTGCGCTCGTCGGCGCTGCTCACCGACCTGCTGCTCGCATCGCATCGCCTCGGGGTCGAGGTGAAGTTCTCGGCGTCGACCTCAGAGGAGTACGCCTCGTGGGTCAACGCGCAGGCGAGGCGCCGGTTCATCATTACCCTGCTCGGCCCGGCGATCGGCGCGTCGCACATCGCGCAGGTCTCCGGCGTGCTGGCTGACGCGGGCTTGAATATCGATCGCATCGATCGGCTGTCGTCGCGAGTGCCACTGCAGCCGGATGATGCGCAACCGCGCTTCTGCGTCGAGTTCACGGCCACCGCGCCGAGCGCGACGACGCCGGTCAATGAGGACGCGGTGCGCACGGGTTTGACACAGCTCGCCGATGCTGGCGATGTCGACGTCGCGTTCCAGCACGACTCGATCTTCCGCCGCAATCGGCGCCTGGTCGCGTTCGACATGGACTCGACGCTGATCCAGGGCGAGGTGATCGACGAGCTGGCGTCGCTGGCCGGCGTCGGCGAGCAGGTCCGCGCGATCACCGAAGCGGCGATGCGCGGAGAACTCGACTTCCAGCAGTCGTTCCGGCGACGGGTCGGCCTGCTCAAGGGCTTGCCCGAGTCAGCGCTGCGACAGGTGGTCGATCGCATTCCGTTGACCGACGGCGCCGAGCGGCTGACGTCGACGCTGAAGCGGCTCGGCTACAAGACCGCCATTCTGTCGGGTGGCTTCACGTTCTTCGGCAGCGTCCTGCAGCAGCGACTGGGCATCGACCACCTGCACGCCAACACGCTGGAGATTCGCGATGGCCTCGTCACCGGCGAGGTGATCCTGCCGATCGTCGACGGCGCCCGAAAAGCGGAGATGCTACAGGTGATTGCCGACGCCGAAGGGCTGAGCTTGGAACAGTGCATTGCCGTCGGCGATGGCGCCAACGATCTGCCGATGCTGCGGCTGGCAGGGTTAGGGATCGCCTTCCGCGCCAAACCGCTGGTGCGCTCAGGCGCGAAGCAATCGATCTCGTCGATGGGGCTCGATGGAATTCTCTACCTGATCGGCGTCCGCGACCGAGATATCGGCGTCCAGAGATGATTTCTGGCGGACCGGACGGCGGTAGAACAGGGCTGTGATTACCCGCGGCATTCGCGAGTTCCTCGCGCGCGACTGGGACGCGGTACGCGAGAACAAAGACGCCTATTGGGGGGCGCGCATTGCTCGCCTTGGCCCGGCAGAGGGCTTGCGAATCGCTGACGAACTCCGTCAACAGGCCGCCCTGAATCCGAAGTGGCCCCGGGCGGACGACCGCCAGGCGGACCTGCTCGCTCACGCCCGCCTGGCCGAGCTGTTCCGCCGTGCCGGTACCACCCGCCGCTCTTGAACTGCTGATCGCCCTGTCGCCTGTCCTCGCGCGATGGGGCGGGTGGTACGTGTTCGGCGCGCAGGCCGTGATTGCCTACGGCTTTCCTCGCCTCAGCGCTGACGTCGATGTGACCCTCGCGCTTACCCCTGACGATCCCGAACGCTTTGCCGACGACATGGCGGTGGCGGGCTTTTCGCTGCGAGTCACCGACCCGGGGTTCGTGCGACGAACCCGCGTGAAATCAAGTTCCTGGCTTGGTGACGCTCATGCCCGCTGCCACATATCGTTCACTAGTTCGCGTAGGCGAATCGCCGACGCTCCATAGTTCTCGCCCTCGGCACACGTCATCGGCTCGCCGAACTCGATCCGGATGCGATGGCCGCTGAACGGCAGGGCGAGCCGCCAGTTGAAGGGCCGGTTCCTCGGCCACAACTCGTAGATGCCCTTCACCGCCACCGGCACAATCGGCACGCCGAGGTGCTGCGCCAGAATCGGGGCGCCCTTCTTGAACTTCTTCACCGTGCCGTCAATCGACCGCTCGCCTTCCGGAAACAGCACCAGCACCTTGCCGTGCGTCAGGCCGAACGCGCCGGCCTGCATGGCAGGAACCAGGTTCGAATCGGCATCGACCGGTATCAGGTTGACCGTGCGCGCGACCCAGCGCGTGAACGGGGTCTCGAAGTACTCGACCGCACCGACGTAGAACAGCTGCCGCCACACGCGGAACGGCAAGACACCACTGACAAACAGCGGATCGAGATAGCTCTGGTGATTCGGGCTGATGATGAACGTGCCGCGAGCGGGCAGCCGGTCAAGGCCCGACACCTGCACCCGGCCGAGCGCCATGCGGACCAGTTTCGACAGGACAAACATCAGCGCCGTCGCCGCCGGCCGTGGCTCCAGGAGCCCGCCAAGGACCGGATCGGTGGCTGGTGGCAGATCGCGCAGCATCACCGCCCACGATTCGTCGGCCTTCTCAGCGGTCGCCGTGGCGCCGGCGACGGGACGCACCGCCCCGACCAGCTGCCGGACAGTGAAGATCACGCTGGCGGTCGCCTGCGGCACCTTCACCCCAAACCGCTGTTCCAACTCGGTCAGCAGCTCCACGCGCTCCATCGAGTCGAGGCCCAGATCCAGCTCGAGATTGGCGTCTGGCCGTAGCCGCATGCCACCGCGAAGGCGGGCCTGGATCAGGCCAGCCGCCACCGACACATGCTCCTCGTCGAGCCACGCCTGATGCTCGTCGGACAGAGGCGCGGAGACATCCTGCGCCGCTGCGGCCTGCCGCTCGCGCACGCGGCGCTCCACCTCGTGCCGCTTGATCTTCTGCGTGGTCGTTCGCGGCAACGGCTCGAACCAAATGTCGTAGCCGAGCACACGCTTGTGGGCCGGCAAACCGACAGCGAGGCCTTCGAGCTCGAACCGCAGGATGTCGCCGGCGTTGACGATCTTCCGCTCGCGCATCAAATCGAGATCCGGCACCACGGCCGCAAACAGCCGCTCCGTGCTCGGCCGGGCCGGGTCGGCCAGCCCCATCACGCAGATCTCTTTCACGTAGGGCGATTGCCGATAGTGCGCCTCGATCTCTTCGGGATAGATGTTCTTCCCGGAGGCGAGAACGATCATCTCCTTCTTGCGGCCGGTGATCTGCAGCCGGCCTTCGGCATCCATGCGGCCCAGGTCGCCGGTCAGGAACCAGCCGTCCCGCATCACCTGCGCGGTGGCCTCGGAACGGTTGTAGTAGCCTGCCATCACGACCGGGCCGCGGATGGCGATCTCGCCATCTTGCACGCCGGGCTCGGGCGGCAGAATCTTGATCTCCTGGCCAGGCAGCGGCCGCCCGACCGTGTCGATGTGGGCCTCGTCTGGCGTGTTGATGCTGGCGCAGGCGCTGGTCTCGGTCAGCCCGTAGGCCTGCAGGATGGTGAAACCCAGCGAGTACAGGTCGCGGCCAATTGCCGGATCGAACTTGGAGCCGCCGGTCACGAACAGGCGCATCTTCCGTCCCATGACCGCATGCACCTTGCTGAACACCACCGGACCGATGTTCACACCCATGCGGCGGAGGCGGAAGCTGAGCGCCAGCAGCGTCTTGAACACCAACCGCTTCGCGAACCCCGACTGCTCCACTTGCTGGATCACCTTCTGGTGAATCAGGTAGAAGAACTGCGGCACGCAGCAGAAGATCGTGATGTCGCGCTCCTTGAGTGCGCGCACCAGGTCCGTGGAGTTGATGGTCTCGAGATAGACGACGCGCGCGCCGACGGCGAACGGCAGAAGCAGGTTGGCCAACTGGGCAAGCGAGTGAAACAGCGGCAGGACGCCGAGCAGCGCATCCTGATCGGTAACCGTCACCACCTTGAAGGCCGCATCGCGCTCGGCCAGCAGGTTGGCGTGCGTCAGCACCACGCCTTTCGGATCCGACGTGGTGCCCGACGTATACAGAATCACCGCCGGCGCCTCAGAGGAGACCTGTGCCACCGGGGCCGCCGGGGCCACGCTGGGGACGGCATGGACGTCGACGATGTCGAGTTGGGCGTCGAGCAGTCCGTTGTTCAGGGCCTCAGCTACCGCCGGCCGCAGCCGCTCGCTGACGTAGAGCAGCCGGGAGCCGGAGTCGCCGACGATGGTCGCGACCTGCTTCGCTGAGTAGTTGGTGTCGAGTGGCACGGCGATGCCGCCGGCGCGGAGAATCCCCAGGTAGACCGCGCACCAGTGCGCGTCGTTGTGGGCGAGGATGGCGCAGCGGTCTCCCGGCTGCACGCCGTTGGCCGCCAGCCAGAGGCCATGGGCCACGGCCAGGTCGTGAAGCTGTTGATAGGTGAAGCGGTCGACGCGATCGGGCCGCTGCACCTCGATGGCGACCCGCTTTCCGAAGCGCGCGACGGTGGCGGCAAAGACCGACCAGACGGTTTGGGGGGACAAGCAGCCGATTCTACCCTGTCGCCTTTTGCCGGTGCCGCCTATAGCATGACTGCAAGGCGATGCGGTTCCTGTGCTGGGTTCGGGCGGTGATCTTTCTGGTGGCGACGCTCTGCTCGACGACCGCGTCGAGCCAGCCGACGGCCGCCGGCCAGCCAGTTGAGCGCGGCACCTCGGCGATCGAAGGACAGGCGGCTGAGGCCCGCACCGGCGAGCCGCTGAACGCCGTGATCGTCAGGTTGTTCCAGCCCGAGTCGGGAAGGACCGCGGAACAGCAGACCGGCGCCGACGGTCGCTATGCGTTCGCGGACATTGCCGACGGCGTCTACACCATCACCGCCACGAGTCCCACTCACGGCCGCAGTTGCTACGGCGCCACCGATTGGTATCGCGTCCAGTGCGAACCAGTGCCGGTCGTTCGCGATCAACGACTGACGGACGTGAGCTTCCGAATGCTGCGGAGTGCCAGCCTCAGCGGAATGGTGGTCGACCATGAGGGCCGAGCCGTGGCTGACGCAAAGGTCGCCACCATCTTCGCGCCGCTGGACAGCAACCGGGCGCTCACGGGACGCGACGGCAGGTTCGAGCTCTCGAACATCCTGCCAGGCGAGAACCGGTTGGTCGTCGACCCGCCGGCTGTTTCCGGCGCGTATCCACAGCCGGCCTTTGGCTTCCCAGATGGTGGGCAGTTCCTGCAGTTTGCCGCCGGCGGCCGCCAGATCAACGTGGTCATCCGCCTGCCGTATGTTCCCTTTGGTTCGGTCACGGCGCAGATCTCAGGAGCCGGCCCTGATGGCCTCGTGGCCATGATTGCCTCGGCGCAACCGCGAATGAGCCGCCGTCTCAAGGTCAAGGATGGCGTGGTCGTCGCGAGCGGGCTGCGCGAGGGCCGTTATTACCTGTACGCGCGCGGAACGGCGCAGGCCGGTACCGTGGCGGCATTCCGCGTCGTGGACCTCGTTGATGGGTCGTACGAAGTATCGCTGCCACTCGCGCCGACCGGGTCGATCGCGGGACAGTTCGAGGCGGAGCGCGGCGGTCTGCCACCGCTCGAGGGCGTGCGGGTCGAGGCTGTGTGGACGCATGACGGCGTAACCATCGATCCGGTCCTGCGAGATGACACGGAGACCGCTCCTGACGGCCACTTCAGGCTCGACGGTCTGTTTGGCAGGCGTCGGCTTCACGTCGCCGGGTTATCGCCCGAGTGGACTGTTCTGGCAATCCGCCACCGGAACCGCGACGTCACCACCACAGGCGTCGAGGTCAGTGGCGGCGGCGTGGATGTCACGGTCGTCGTCGGCCGGCAGTAGGACGGTGCTGCTGCGCCAAGGCGGTATGATTGACTCTTCCGATGCCAGCCCCCCTCCGCATCGCCTTCCTGGGCTGCGGCTTTATCACCCGCGTGCACAGCCGCAACCTTCGGCGATTCAAGGCTGAGATCGTGTGCGGCTATGCCAGCCGCGACAAAGCCAAGGCGACGGAGTTCTGCGGCAAATACCGCGGCACCGGCAGCTACGGCGATTACGCCGAAGCCATCAACGACCCCAACATCGACGCCGTCGTCATTGCCGTCCCGCCCAGCTTTCACTTGAACCTGACACTGCAGGCGCTGGCCGCCGGCAAGCACGTGCTGGTCGAGAAGCCGGCCTTCCCGACCATGGGCGATTACCAGGTCGTGAAGGAGGCGCGCGACCGCGCCGGCCGCGTGGTGCTGATCGGCGAGAACGATCACTACAAGCCGCTCGCGATCACGCTGCGACAGCTGCTGGCGGACGAGGTGATCGGCGAAATGATCTTCGGCCACTTCAGCAGCATCGTCAAACGCCTGAAGACGGCCGACGACTGGCGCAACGACGAGTCGATGGCCGGCGGCGATGCGTTCTTCGAAGAAGGCATCCACTGGCTGCACCTGGCCGGCAGCCTCGGGCCGAAGATCACCCGGATCAGCGGCTTTCAACCAACGCCTTCTCATGATGGGCCCGACCGCCGTACCAAGAGCATGATGGTGGCATTCCACTACGACAACGGTGCCGTCGGCTCGCTGTACTACTCGCGCGAGATTCCGTCGCTGCTCAAGGGCTTGCGCCTGTCGAAGCTGATGGGCCGCAAGGGCGTGATCACGTTTGAGTCGAACGGCATCGTGCTGCTGGCTCGCGGCGAGGGATTGCCTCGACTGATTTTCCCGGGCTTCCGCGACCTGCGCGGCTACCAGGCGATGTATTGCGACTTCCGCCAGTCGATTCTCACCGGCACCGCCCCCGAGATGAGTCTCGAACGCGCGATGGAAGATCAGCGACTGATGGATCAGATCTACGGATCCCGGACCCCGGACCCCGGACCCCGGTCGTGAACACGGCCTTCGACATCATCATTGTTGGCAGTGGCGCCGGCGGCGGCACCATCGCGCGTGCCCTGGCGGACACCGGCGCGAAGATTCTCGTGCTTGAGCGCGGCGACTTCATCGCGCAAGAAGATCAGAACTGGAATCCCGACGCGGTGTGGAAGCAATTGCGCTACCGCACCACCGAGACGTGGATCGACGAAAGCGGGACACCGTTCCGTCCCTACACCCACTACTGCGTCGGTGGGAACACCAAGTTCTGGGGCACGGTGATGTACCGGCTGCGCCCCGAGGATTTCGGCGCACTCGAGCACATGGACGGCGTGTCGCCGGCCTGGCCCATCGACTACGCGACGCTGGCGCCGTACTACGACCGCGCCGAGACGATTTACAGCGTTCACGGCGAGCAGGGCTGCGACCCCACCGAGGGCCCGCGCGGACCGTATCCGTATCCGCCGGTTCCCCACGCCCGTGTCGTCGGCGGCATTGTCGAGCAACTGAGACAGCAGGGCCTGCAGCCATCGCCACTACCACTCGGCTTGCAGGAGAACTGCGTCCTCTGCAACACCTGCAACTCGTTCCCCTGCAAGATTCACGCAAAGAGCGATGCTGAAGTGTGCGGCATCCGGCCGGCCATGGCCCGCGGCAACGTCGAGTTGTGGACCAACGCGCGCGCCAGGCGGCTGCTCACCAATGCGAGCGGAACGAAGATTGAGTCGGTTGAGGTCGAGCGAGACGGACAGGCGATCCACGTGTCGGCGCCATTGGTGATCGTGTCCTGCGGCGCCGTGAACTCAGCGGCGTTGCTGCTGCAGTCGGCCAACGACAAGCACCCGAATGGGCTCGCGAACTCGTCGGGGCTCGTCGGCAAGCGCTACATGGCGCACCTGGCGACCATGATGCAGGGCTTTCATCCGTTCCGCGTCAACGACTCGGTGTTTCAGAAAACCGTCGCGATCAACGACTTCTACTTGAAGGGGCCGAAGCGGCCGTTCCCGCTTGGGCAGATCCAATCGCAAGGCCGCACCCACGGCGTGATGGCGCAAACCGTGGCGCCGATGTTCCCGCTCTGGGCCTTCGAAGCATGGTCCGCTCGCGGCGTCGACTGGCTGGCGATGACCGAAGACCTGCCGCGCCTCGAGAATCGCGTGACGGTCACCGCCAACGGCGAGATCCGGTTGCAGTATCACCCCAACAACCTGCGCGCGCATGGCTTGCTCGTGCGTGAAGCCAAACGCATGTTGCGCAAGCTGGGGTTCTGGGTGGTGATCACCCACTCGCACAAGTCGAAGAACACGACGCACCAATGCGGCACCCTGGTGTTCGGCACGAACCCTCGCGAGTCGGTACTCGACACCTATTGCCGCACCCACGACGTCGAGAACCTGTTCGTTGTCGATGCCTCGTTCTTCCCCTCGTCCGCCGCCGTCAACCCTGGCCTGACCATCGTGGCGCAGGCCCTGCGGGTGGCCGACCATATCCGGTCATCCCAGCGGTAGGGCGGCTGGCTCGGTTTCTGCATTCCTGACTCTCCGGAGGAATTCGCAATGCAGATCTCGAAAACAATCGTAACGCTCGCCTTAGTTCCGGCACTTCTTCTCTCAAGTCAGGCATTTGCCCAGCAGACACGGGTCGTCGACGCGGCCGCGCTGAGCCAGGCGCTGGTGGAGCAGGCTGAGAACGAAAGCGCCCAGCGCGCCACGGTTTTGCGGGTGCTCGACCGGTCGGACGCTCGCGAAGTGGCCTCGCGCCTCGGTCTCAGCGTCGCGCAGGCCGGTTCGGCGGTCGCGACGTTGAGCGGCGCCGACCTGAACACGCTGGCGCAGCACGCCGGCACCGTCGAAGCCAACACCCTCGCTGGTGGCGCCAACACCATCGTCATCTCGGCGACGACGCTGCTGCTGGTGCTGATCATCGTCATCCTGCTGGCCAACTAGCACGGGGGCGCGCCACGCGACATGGCCCGCCACTCGGTGCCTCTCGCCCTGGTGGTGGCCACCGTGCTCATGAGCACGGTGGCCACCGCCACCCAACACGGCAGCACGCGGCTGCTCGATGTCCCCTTTCTGTCCCAAAGCGAAGACTTGTGCGGCGGTGCCGCCATGGCCATGGTGCTGCGCTACTGGGGCGACCGTCAGATTCTGCCGGATGATTTCGCACCGCTGATCGATCGCAGCGCATCGGGCATTCACACCGACGTGCTTTTGACCGACGTGATGCGGCGGGGATGGCTGGCGTTCCGCCTCAGTGAAGTCACGGGCGCCAACGACTGGATGGCCGGGCAAATCGAGCGTGGCCGCCCGATCGTTGCGTTGATCGAAGTGCGGCCCAACCGCTATCACTACATCGTCATTGTCGGTTGGACGCCGACCCAGGTGATTGCGCACGATCCGGCAGCGACCCCGTTCACCGTGATGCCAAGGGCCGAGTTCGATCGCGCGTGGGCCGCGGCCGGACGTTGGGCTGTGCTCGTGCTGCCCGCCGGCGATCTGATTGCGGTGAACGAACCCGCGGTCGAGCTCCGGTCGGCTAAAGGCGAGTTGCCGACGACCGCGTGTCGCGGACTGGTCCGGAGCATGGTTGAACTCGCGCGCAAGGGCGAGGTGGTCGAGGCGGAGCCGGGACTCGTCGCGGCCACGCACTTGTGTCCCGATGATCCGGAGGCGTGGCGCGAGCTGGCCGGCCTGCGCTTTCTGCAGAAGCGCTGGGGCGATGCGGCGGCGAACGCCGAACGCGCGGCCGCGCTGGAGCCGTCAGATGCGGCAGGCTGGGACCTGCTGGCGACCAGTCGCTTTCTGAACGAGGAACCTGATGCGGCACTCGGCGCGTGGAACCGGATCGCGCGCCCAACGGTCGACTTGATCCGCGTGGAGGGTGTCCGCCGGACCCGGCATCCGGTGGTGGTCGGCCTCCTGAATCTGCCGCCTCGCACCTTGCTGACCGAGGCGCTCCGAGGCCGGGCCGCGCGACGACTCGCGGAACTCCCCAGTGCGGCGCAGACACGCCTGCGCTACCGCCCGGTGGCGGGCGGACTTGCGGAGATCGAGGCCGTGGTGGTTGAGCGGCCGGCGCTACCGCGCGGCTTGGTTCCGCTGGTCGCGCTGGCATCGCGCGGGTTGCTGCAGCGCGAGTTGCGCGTCGATGCGGCCGCGCCGACCAGGAGTGGCGAGTTACTCACGGTGGCCTGGCGCTGGTGGGAGAACCGCCCGCGGTTGGCCATGTCGCTGGCGGTCCCCAGGGTTTCGTGGCTCCCCGGCGTGACGACGGTCGAAGGTTCGTGGCAGCAGCAGTCGTACGCGAGACCCTCGATGATCACGACCGATGAGCGGCGGCACGCTGGCGTGCGCGTCGCTGATTGGGCTTCAAGCAACCTGCGGTGGAACGCCGCTCTCGGCTTCGACCGATGGACTGATAATCGTCACTTGTCCGCGGCCGGCGGCGTCGACTGGCGTCTCGCCGGTGATCGCGTGTCGCTCGGCTTGCAAGCCTCGGCCTGGACACCAACGGGCTCAGGACGCCGGTTTGCAACCGTCGGGATGTCATCGGCATGGCGCTCCACTGCAACTCGCGACCGGCCCTCGTGGTTGGCAGCCGTCGGATACGAGGCGGCGACTTCGGCAGCGCCGCTCGACCTGTGGCCTGGTGCGGGCACTGGCAACGCGCGTCAGCCGCTACTGCGCGCGCATCCGTTGCTGGACGAAGGCGTCATTGCCGGCGAGGCATTTGGTCGCCGGCTTGCGCACGGCACTGTCGAGTTTCAGCGTCCGCTCTTGACGTCTGCGGTGGGCAGCCTTCATCTGGCGGTGTTCGTCGACTCGGCGCGCGCCTGGCATCGCCTGCGCGACGACGGGCAATCCCCCATTCACGCCGACGTGGGTACGGGAGTGCGCGTGACCCTGCCCGGCTCGGGCGGTGTCATGCGTTTCGACGTGGCGCGCGGCGTGCGCGACAAACAGGTGGTGTTTTCTGCCGGGTGGCAGCCCTCGTGGCCGCACACGGCACTCGAATCCTCGCCATGACGCTACTCCTCCGACTCGCCACGGCCTGCCTCGCGCTGCTACTTGGCAGCATCGGCTCAGCGCAACAGACGCCGGCGGCGACTACGCCAGGTGACAACCGAGTCACCCCGGGCGAGTTCATCATCGATCCGCCGACGCTGATCAACCTGGGCTTCGAGTGGCTGATCGACGGCAATGCCAATCGCAATGCAATGGTGGACGTGTCGTACCGCAAGACCGGCCCTTCGGCTTCGCTCAGGGCAGGCGACGGCCCGTGGCAGACGGGGCTGCGACTGCAAGGCGAACGAGTGACGCAGCCGAACGTATTCGCGCTCGTCTCGCCGAACATGTTCGCGGGCAGCGTGCTCGACCTCGAGCCCGACACCGCATACGAGGCGCGTTTCGTGCTGACCGATCCTGACGGCATCAGCGGACCGGCGGCGGACGCGACGAAGACGGTGAACGTCCGCACCCGGCCTGAGCCGCTACCGGTCGCGGAGGGCAAGCTTTGTCACGTGTATCCGGTCGGCCATACCGGCCCCAAGACCGAGCCGGCCTTCACCGGCATCATGTGCGCCTACAACTGCTACTGCGGCGCCGGCTCAAAGGGTCTCACGGTCAAGCACTGCAAGTTCGACCAGGTCGGCATGGGCGTGTTTTCGAACTACTCGGGCTCCAGCAATCTCTACATCGCCGACAACACATTCCTCGGCCGGAACGATTCAAAGCATCTGATCGGCTGGAACGGCGCGTTCTGGGACCAACTCAACGGCGTCGAGGGGCAGGAGTATCCGCCGGCCATGAAGTCGACATCTACAACAACTACATCACCAATGCGCACGACAACTCGATCGAGATGGACGGCAGCATGCACAACATCCGCCTGATGCGGAACGTGCTGATCAACTCGGCGTCGCACCCGATGTCGACGCAACCTCAGTCGGCGGACCGATCTACCGGATTCGCAACAGCGTCTATCACGCCCCGGGCGGGTCGACGCGCATGACGGCGGGATCGCCGGGCGTGATTTTCTACCACAACACGGTGACCACCGAGACCAGCGCCGGTTCGTCGGCAAACTCCCACTGGCGCAACAACCTGATGCTTGGCCAGGGCACGGCGCCGGCCGTCTTCAGCGTGAACACCCTCACCGGCTACAGTTCTTCGGACTACAACGGCTTCCGGCCCAATCCTGGTGCCGCCGTGTCGTTCCAATGGAATGTGGGTCCTGTCGCACCACCCGCAGGAGGCGCAGCCGCAACCACGCGGCCGGGGTTTGGCACACTAGCGGAGTTCACCAAGGCGACCCGGCAGGATCAGAACAGCGTTACGCTCGACGACGACGTGTTCGTGAACGTGCCGAAGCTCGATCGCGATCCGAAGACGGTGCAGCGCCTGTATGACCTCAAGGATCTCAACTTCCGGCTGAGACCCGGCGCGATCGCGATCGATCGTGGGCTGGTGCTGCCGAACATCAACGATGGCTTCGCCGGCAAGGCGCCGGACCTGGGCGCGCTCGAAGCCGGGCAGCCGCGACCAATTTACGGCCCCCGCCGGTAGTCGCGGTCGATGAAACTCGACCGCGACTAAACGGCCTACTGCTTTTGCCAGAACGCGATGGTCAGCCGGAACCGGCGATTGCCTGCGCCGGGCGGATCGATACGCTCTTCGACAAACGTCCCGATCAATGCGTAACCCGGCGGAGCCGGCGTGCCGCTCGGCAGATAGAGATACGAACCGGCGGGCGAACCCGGTCCCACCGGTCCCTGCGAGCCAGTGGCACCGGTCGTGCCTGTGGCACCCGCCACACCGGCAGGACCTGGTAGACCGGCCGGCCCTTGCAGACCCGCCGAACCCTGTGGCCCGGCCGGGCCTTGCGGACCCGTCACGCCGGACGGCCCGATCGGACCTGTTGATCCGGCGGCGCCTTCGAGGCCCGCGAGACCCTGTGAACCCGCCGGGCCTTGCGGGCCGGTGCCGCCGGGCAACCCGATCGGCCCTTGCGGCCCGGTGGCTCCATCGACTCCTGCGGGGCCTTGAGCGCCGGTGAGACCGATTGGACCGTGCGGTCCGTTGGCGCCATCCGCGCCGGTCAGACCGATGGGTCCTTGCGCACCGGCAGCGCCCGTTGCGCCCTGTGGTCCGGTCGGACCCACCGGTCCCACCAGGCCCTGTGCCCCGGTCGGACCATCGGCCCCATTCACACCCTGGGCACCCGCGATCCCTTGCGGCCCCACGGGACCAATCGGACCTATCGGTCCTTGTAAGCCGTTCGCGCCGTCGGCACCGGCGGGACCCGCCGGTCCCATGGGGCCGACGGAACCGGCCGGACCCTGAGGGCCTGCTGCGCCGTCAGCGCCTGCCAGGCCTTGCGGACCTACTGATCCCGGAACGCCTTGAATGCCTTGAGGACCCTGCGGGCCTGCAGGCCCCTGTGGTCCCTGAGGACCGGGAATGCCGACCGGCACGACAGGGCCGTCGTAGACCTCTGCGGTCTTGAGCGAGTTGGGCGCCTTCCAACCGCCGACAATGAGCACATCGCCGCTTGTCAGTCTCGTCGAGGTGTGGCCCATTCGCGATCCGATCAGGTTCGCAACAGGGAAGAAACTTCCGGCCAACGGATCGTAGATCTCGGCTGACGCCAAGGTCGTTCCGTATGCGCCGAATCCGCCTGCGGTAACCAGCACTGTCCCATCACCAAGCGTGGTCGCAATGCTGTCGTTGACGTCGTAGCGAGCGGTAATCAGGCTGCCCGTTGGCGTGAATGACCCGGTGGCCGGGTCATAGGTCTCAGCGCTACTCAGGACTATTCCCCCCAGTTCGTCGGATGAACCACCCGCGACAAGCACTCGGCCGTCCGTCAACAAGGTGGTGAGATGATCGCGTCGCACGCCGCTCATGCTCCCGGTCAGCGTGAAGGTGCTGGTTGACGGGTTGTAGATCTCAGCCGACGCAAGCGCAGGCGCAGGACCGTAGCCGCCGGTAATCAAGACCGTGCCATTCGCCAACGACGTTGCGCGGTGCCCCATCCGGCTCACGTTCATGTTGCCAATCGCTGTGAACGTGCTGGTGAGCGGGTCGTAGAGTTCGGCACTGGGCGTCAGGCTCACCTGATATACCCCACCAGTTAGCAGGACCTTGCCATTCGGCAGCAGGGTGCTGGTGTGCATGTGACGCAGAACCGTCGTGTTGCCAATCGCCGTGAAGGAATTGGTGATGGGATCGAAGAGTTCGGCGCTCTGCACATAGCCTGGACAGCCGAACCCGCCGCTGACGAGAACTTTCCCCGATGCCAGTAACGTCGCGCGATGACCATATCTGGCGTGGACCATCGACCCGGTCGTTGAGAAGAGGCCAGTTGCTGGATCGTAGATCTCAGCCGAACTCCGGCAAGTAGATGGAGCGGCGCTCTCATCGGCGCCGCCGGTTATCAGCACGCGGCCATCAGCGAGTTTCGTCGCTTGATGAATGTAGCGTCCGGTCGCCATCGAGGCCGTTGGTGCAAACGTCTGAGCGGAAGCGAGGGCTGGGATCGCCAGTCCGAGGGCGAGGATCAGGATCTGGAAGACGGCGCTCATTGGAATCCTTTCGCAGGGGTGTGACTGCAACTGGTCCTCTAGACGGACCGCTACAAGAAATTCCCCGGCAGCACCCGATGCTGGATCCTAGTCGCGCGCTACCACCTCCGTCCCGACCGCCCGCTAACGAGCCGTTCGCGCGGGCGTAATTGGGAGCAGGCCCTTCTCCACCAGCGTCGGCGGCTTGCGCAGCCTGGTCGCTTGCTCCCAGGCGTACGCGACGGCCAGCAGGTCGCCGTCGGTCCAGGGTCGGGCCGAGAACTCCAATCCGAACGGCAGGCCGCTCTCGTAGAAGCCGGCGGGAACGACGACGGCCGGCACGCCGATCATGTTGACCCAACTGGTATTCGAATGCGGTCCGCCGCTCACGGCGCCGTCTTGCGCCATGGTCTCGTCCGGTGGCGGCATTTGGATCGCCGGGTAGACGTAGCCATCCAGCTTCAGGCGATCCATCGTCTCGAGATACGCCGCCAACGTCGCCCGCTTCGGCGCGTGGTAGTTGCGCTCGGCATCTGGATCGGCGTCGAGCCCGCGTTGCTCGATGCGCACACCGCCGATGTGGCCGAAGGACTCCTCGCTGCCGATCGACGAAGTGAAGAGTGGCGCGCCCACCGACTTCAGGTAGTCGGCAGCCGAGTGATACTCGGCCGGGCCGAAGGCCGCGAGAAAGCGATTGGTGCCGTCCTGCATGTAGGCGTAGGTCGAAACACGGCTCGCCGTCTTCGCGAACGCTGCCGGCAGAATGTTGGGGTCCACCACCACCTCGGCGCCGGCCGCGCGCAGGGCCGCCACGGCCTTCAGAAACATCTCGAGCGTCTCGGGCCTGAGTAACATCGTGGCACCGACCCGGTATTTCTCGGCCGACGCTGCGGACACCTTCGCGGGGATGCCATGGAACGGCACGCCTTCTCCAGACAGGATGAACGCCGGCACACCAAACCGCTTGCCCTTCAGCGCATCGGTCTTGAGCAACGGCTCGTACGGCCCGGTCTGCTTCGACGAAGGTGTCCCGCCCGTGCGCGCGTCGAGGGGGTCCTCGCCTGCCATCACCGCCAACGCGATGGCGGCATCGGCGGCATTGCGCGCGATCGGACCCGTGTTGTCGAGCAGCCAGTCGAGCGGCGCGATGCCCGCGATGCTGACCAACCCGCGCGTCGGGTAGACACCCACCAGCGCGCTGGTGGCCGCGGGCATGCGGATGGAGTTACCGGTATCGGTGCCATTGCCCAGCACCGCCATGTTCGCGGCCACCGCCGTCACGGTGCCGCCCGACGACCCACCCGGCGAGAAGCGAACGTCGTAGGCATTGCCCGTCCGGCCGAATGAACTGCTGCGATTGGTGTCGCTGTTGGCCAGGTCGGGCATGTTGGTGTGCCCGACGATGATGGCGCCGGCGGCCTTGAACCTGGCGACGATGGTCGCGTCCTGCGGAGCGAGCAGTTCATGGCCCAGGCGCGTGAAGCCTTCCCAGCCGGCAGTAGTGACCTGACCCTTGATCGAGGTGTTGGCCTTGATCACGATCGGCACACCCCACAGTGGCCCGTGTTTGGCCGATGCCGCGTCGGCTTTGGCCGATGCCGCGTCGGCATCCTGGCGTTTGGCTTCAGCGAGGGCCGCATCGCGAAACACCGTTTCAATCGCGCCGTAGACGCCGTTGTAGCGATCGATGCGAGCGAGGTGCCACTGCACCACCTGCGTGACGGTGTATCGCTGGTCGGCGTAGAAGCGATGTAACTGCGCCACCGTGACGTCCAATAGATCGCCGTCAATCGAGGTGGCCGGCGCGGAGGCCGGCGCCACCGGCGCCACCGGCGCGGACCCACAGCCCATGGCGGCGCCAAGAATGCATGCGAGCGCGGCGAGACGAACGGAGGCGCGGTAGATCATCCGCGCATCATATCGCCGTGGAGCCATGGCCACAGTGGCGTTCGATGGGGAACTATGCCCGCACGTGCGGACCCGGCCGTAGCTGAGCGACAATAGCGGGTATGAGAGCGCGCTCGTTCAGCCACGTCGGCATCACCGTCAGGGACTTCAATACCTTCGTTCGCTTCTATTGGGATGTCTTCGGCTGCCCACTGGTCGGCGTCTCCGACACGCCCTCAGATCGCGTGCGGAGCTTCTTCGGCGTGAACCCGCCGCCTGCCGTGAGCGGAGTCGACCCTTCGACTCCGGCACCTGGTGAGTCGCTCAGGGCAAGTACGCCTGAACCCAGCTGCAAAATCGGCTGGATTCGCGTACCCGGCGGCGCCGTGCTCGAGATCTTCGAGTTTCAGCCGCAGCAGCCGCTCGTCCAGGGACCGTGGAACCGCGTCGGTCTCACCCACTTCAGCCTGAACGTGCGCAACACGCAAAAATGGTACGACTACCTGGTTAGCAAGGGCGTGGAAGTGGTGTCGAAGCCCGAGCGATCGCCACGCGGTCACACGTTCTTCTTTGCCAAGGACTGCGACGGCAACCTGATCGAGCTGATGGACCTGGGCTTCATGCACTACGTGCTCGACTGGGGCGGACCACTCGGGGGATTCCTCTTCCGGCGGGGAATGTACAAGAAATACTACGAGCCGAAATAAGTAATAAGTCAAATAAGTCAACCTGCTTCACTTTTACGAAAACCGTAAAAGTCAAACAGGTTGACTTAACTGACTTAACTTCTCGGGCGGCGGCACGTGCAGGAACTGGAACGCCACATTCGAGACCAGGCAATACCCGACGAAGTAGTAGAAGCCCGACCCGATCACCGCATCCAGATTGTCGATCGCCTTCGAGGCCATGAACGCGATGAACACGCCGACCGCAAACACGTCGGCCATCGCCCACTTGCTGATCGATCGCACGAACAGATAGAGCCGATACCGAAGGCCCGGTGCCTTGGTCGCCAGAATCACCGCCAGCATCGCCGCCTTGATGAATGGGACGATGATGCTGAAGAGCAGGATCAAACCGGCGACAAAGTAGTTCCCGGTTTCGTACAGGCTCTTCACGGCCTCCACGACGTTCTGGGTCTGGCGGAAGATCTCGGTGGGCTTGTTGAAAATAGGGATCGACGCCACGATGGTCAGCGCCGGCTGCTGCAACCCGGGGATCAGGAGACCGAGGGACACCAGTGTCAAACCAACCGCCACCCAGTTTCGCGTCGTCATGCCGGCAATCTAGCATAAGCACACTCAGCCTCGTCTTGCTGGCTGCGCTGGTCGGGCTCTGGACACAGCCGGCGGCGCAGGTTCCGGTCTCGCAGCCGTATGCGGGCGTCACCTACATCGACCGCTGGCTCGACACCCCCCGGCGCATCCACCTGCATATCGCGCAGATCGACCTGACCACGCCGGGACTGCGGTTCAAGGTCTCGCCGCCGGGCGGCGACCGCGAGACGATGCGGCAGTCAACGCTGGCGTTCGCGACCGAGGAGCGTGCGCAGGTGGCCATCAATGGCCACTTCTTCCTGCCGTTTCCGTCGACCGATCGCAGCGCGTGGGTGATTGGCCTGGCGGCGTCCGAGGGCCGAGTCTTTTCGGCGTTTGAGACGCCGGAGCAACGCTACGCGCTCGTCGCCAACGCCCCGGCCCTCAACCTCGACCGCGAGAATCGCGCGTCGATCGTGCATCGCGATCCGGCGCCGCCCGACGGACGCCAGGTGCTGGAGCCAGTAACACTGTGGAATGTGGTGGCCGGCTCGGCGCAGATCGTGACCGACGGCGCCATCACGGTTCCGGAATATCTGGACGCGACGCATCCGGCGGCGCTGCTCGAGCCTGGCGGTCCGAACGACTACTCCAACGCGAAGGCGTGGAGCGAGGTGGCCACGGCGCGCACCGCCATCGGCCTGTCGCGTGACCGTCGCACGCTCACGCTGTTCACCGCGGATGTGCGCGGCGGTAGCGAGGGCATGCGACTCAGTGAGGTCGCCCGCGTGTTGATCGATCAGTACGGCGTGTGGGACGCGCTCAACCTTGATGGCGGCGGATCGACGTCGATGGTCCTCGCCGATCCCACAACCGGCGAGGCTGCCCTCGTAAATACCTCATCCGACAATCCGGCCGGTCGCGACGTTGCGACCAGCCTGGTGGTATTCGCGCCCCGCCGGGCGCCCTGAATCTGTGTCTAATCTGTGTCTAATCTGTGACCTAGCTAGCGGCGGGCGAGATAGCTCTTGGTCTGCTGGCTCACCAGGTCGAGCAGGTTGCCCATCGCGATGTTCACGTCCACCAGGTGCAGTCCCCAATCGGCCAATGGCCTCGCGCGCATCCCGAGGTCGCCGACGATGTCATCGACGCGCGGGTCGGCGGGATCGCCATGGACGGTCACTTCCAGGTAAGTGGCGTGCTCATTCGAGACGCATTTCGCCATCAGCAGCCCAGGCACGCTTACAAATGGCGTGTCGACGGTCTGGCCGGTCGCCCACGTCTGGACCGGAGTGGTGCCGGTGATCGTACGGCCCGTCGCTGACAGATACGCGCGCAGCGGCGCGCTGCCTTCACCGAGCATGATCGGATTGGTGCACGAGCCTGACATGCCTGGCGTCATGGCCCTGCCAAAGCGCGAGTTGGCCGGCGGCAGCACGTCGGAGCGGAACGCCGAGTAATTCACCACGCAACCGATCTGCCCTGGCTTGCGGCAAAGCGGAATTACCTTCAGCGCGCCGCCGACGTCCTTGCCAGCCGGCACTTCGAGCGTCGCGCCAAGGATCAGCGCCGAGACCAGTTGCTTCTGGACCGGCTTGCCCTCGATCTCGTCGCGCAACAGCGTGGTCAGGATGAACGATCCCTGCGAGTGGCTGATCAGCACGACGCCACGGCCCTGGTTGTCGCGCTGCAGATACGACCGCCAGGCATCGCGCACATCGTCGTACTGCACGCCCTGGTCGAAGGCGAACCGCGGCCCGGCCAGTTGCTTGCGCAGGCCCGCGAGCGTGAGCTGTCGGTAGAGTGGCGCGAAGGGCCGGCACTTCGACGCGAAGCGCGCGAACTGCTGCGCGATCACGTTGAGCTCCGCCGGGTCGGCGGTCATGTCGCTGTGGTCGGTGGTATCGGTGGAGATGGTCGGGTAGACGTAGAAGCAATCGATCGGCGCCTTGGGATCGGCCGCCCACGGCTCTCGCGTCGTGGTGCCATCCGCCGCCACGACCGTCGTGGTGAGGTCAATGTCGCAAGCGTCGCCCTTCCGGCCAGGCCGGCAGAGCCACGACTTGTCGTTGGTGTAATCGTTAGGAACCACCGCCGCGGGTGCTGGGGGCGGAGTGATCGGCGCTTGCGCGCCGAGTGAGATGGTGGCCAGACTGCCGAACACGACCAGCGCGAGCATCGACTGTCGAATCACGTGAGCCTCCGTTCCACTGCCGGATGTTAATGCATTTCGGGCGGTGTTAGACTTCCGGCGCATGAAGACCCTCGCCTTCGTGTTGCTGGCTGGCGCGACGGTTCTGGCGCAAGCTGCGGCCCCGGCCACGCCCAAACCGCTCGCGCCCGCGCGGCCACCGACCCGCAATGTCGGCAGCATGAGCGACCTGATGGTGAAAATCATCTACCCCGCGTCGGATGCGCTCTTCTACATTGAATCGCGCACGCCGACGACCGAGGCCGAGTGGACGACGCTCGAGGGGCAAGCGCTGATCGTCGCCGAGTCGGCCAACCTGCTGATGATGCCCGGGCGCGCGCGCGACCAGAAGCAGTGGATGACGGATGCCAAGTTGATGCTCGACGCCGGCGCGGCGGCGGTGAAAGCCGTGAAGGCCAAGAACGTGGCTGGCATCGTCGCGCTGAGCGATCAGCTCATGGAGTCGTGTACGTCGTGCCACAAGCACTACCGCTCCGGCTACGGCAAACCGCCAGGCTGAATGTGACAAGATCTCAACGCTCCGGCTAAAGCCGGAGGCTACACTGACCTATGTGGACCCTTCAATCGATTGACCCTGCCGATGCCGATCTTGTCTTTCGCCTGATGCCGGGCAGCTTGAAAACCATGGGTCGGGCGCCAGGCGTTGACTTCGTCGTCGACGCCGCGCTGGTCTCGCGCGTTCACTGCCGCTTGACGCTGAGCCCCGCGAACGAGCTGCTGCTCGAGGACTTGGGCAGCACGAATGGCACGTTCGTGAACGGCGAGAAGGTCAACACCGCGGCGCTGAGCAGTGGGGACAAGCTGACGGTGGGGCGGGTCGAGTTCGTGGTGAACGCGGAGTCGAACGACAAGCCGGTAACCCCAGGATTCGGAAGCTCCAGCTAAAGCCGGAGGCTACTTCGAAGCCAGGTACTCCAACACAAACGGGTTCGACCGCCGCTCACGGCCAATGGTCGTTTCCGGCCCATGCCCGGAATAGACCATCGATTCATCGGGAAACGTGAACAGCACTTCCGTAATGGCCTTCATCAGCACGTCGTAGTCGCCGCCGGGCAGGTCGGTGCGGCCGATCGATCCCGCAAACAGGTTGTCGCCCACAAAGAGGCTTGGGGCCTGGGGTTTGAGGCTTGAGGCCTGGGTCACCGCCAGGCACACACCGCCAGGCGCGTGGCCCGGCGTGTGGTGCACATCAACGACATAGTCGCCAAACGTGATGGGGGGTTGCCCCTCGTAGTACTGATCCACGGGTGGCGGCTGCTCGACCTGGATGCCGAACATGGCGCCCTGCCGAGCCGCGTTGTCGTACAGCTCCTGATCGGCCCGGTGCAGGTAGATCGGCGCTTGCAGACGACGTTTGGCCTCGGCGACCCCGGAGACGTGATCGACATGCGCGTGGGTCAGCAGGATGTGACGCACGGTCAGTCCCTGCTCGGCAATGAACCCGAGCAATTGCTCTACTTCATCGCCAGGATCGATGTAGACAGCGTGCTTGGTCCGCTCGCATCCCAACACGTAGCCGTTCTTCTGAAACGGCCCATCCGCCGCAGTCCCGATGATCATTGAACTACGATACTAGGTGGCGCGGTTCGCTGTTTGCCATTCGAGATTCTGACCGATGATCATTGTTGCCGTCGACGACTTGATGTTTGCCTCGAGAATCTCCAGCGCCGCCAAGGCCCTGGGTGTCGAGATTGCGTTTGCGCGCTCGCCGGAAGCCATTGTCGAGGCGGTGCGGACCAAGGCGCCGAGGCTGGTCATTCTTGACCTCAACAGCGTGAAGATTCGGCCGCTGGAGGCCATCGCGGCACTCAAGGCCGACGCGGCTCTCGCGGCGGTTCCCACGGTGGGCTTCGTGTCGCACGTACAGACCGACCTGATTGCCAGTGCTCGCGCGGCCGGCGTGGATCAGGTGATGGCGCGCTCCGCGTTTGTCACGCAGTTGCCGCAGTTACTCCAGGGGGGATGATGCTGCCGACGGTTCGCGACGTCTTCGAAGCGCGGCGGCGGCTCGCGCCTCATCTTCAGGCCACGCCCCTGCTGCCGTCGCACTGGCTGTCGTCGATTGCTGACGGCCAGGTCTTCCTGAAACTCGAGTCCCTCAACCAGACCAGCTCGTTCAAGATCCGTGGCGCGCTCAACGCCGCCTTGCGACTGATCGAAACCACCGGCGCCGCGCCCCTGCCGCAGTTGGTCACCGCGTCAGCGGGCAATCATGGCCGGGCGCTGGCACTGGCCGCCGAGCGGCTGGGCATGGCGTGCGTGGTGTTTACACCGGCCACCGCGCCGGAAGCGAAGAAGAACGCCATCCGCCGCCACGGCGCCGTGCTGCACGAGTGCGACGACTACGACGCCGCCGAGACCCAGGCCATCGAGTACGCCGCGGCTGAAGGCGCCACCTACATCTCGCCCTACAGCCATCCTGATGTGATCGCCGGGGCCGGCACCATTGGTCTGGAGATCGTCGAGGCCATGCCCGCGTTCGACGTGGTCGTGATCCCATTGGGTGGTGGCGGCCTCGCCAGTGGCATGGGCCTGGCCATCAAAGCGGCCGCGCCTCACGCCACCATCGTCGGAGTCGAGGTCGAAGCCTCGTCGCCGTTTACCTTGAGCCTCGAGGCCGGTCGCATCACTCAGATCACGCCGCGATCGTCGCTGGCCGATGGCCTCACCGGCAATCTCGAGGCCGGCACCATCACCTTCCCACTCGTCAGGCAGGTCGTTGATTACGTGGTGACCGTGAGCGAAGACGACCTCGCACGAGCCATGAAAGGCCTGGCGACTGAAGAGCGTTTGATTGTCGAAGGGGCCGGCGTGGCGGCCACGGCGGCGATCATGGCCGGCAAGGCGTCAGCGCCCGGTCAGCGCGTGGTGGCGATGGTCACCGGCGGCAACGTCGACTTGCCGAAGTGGCTGTTCACCATCAGCTAGCGCGCACTTAGTCTAGCCCTTCTGCGGTCGCGACGGCCGGATCTCGACCCGGCTGGGCAGGCTGCGGGCCGGATGGTTCAGCACGTCGACGATCGCCTGCGCGACATCTTCGGCGTGCAGCTTCCATTCGGCTCCCGCACCGGCGTCGCGCGATGAAAACTCCGTCGCCACCGATCCCGGCAGAATGTAAGTCACGCGGATGTTGTCGGGACGCAGCTCCTGCATCAGCGCCTCGCTGAACGCGTTCAGTCCGGCCTTCGACGCGCAGTACGCCGCACCACCGATGAAGGGGTTCTTGCTGGCCAGGCTGCTGATGTTCACGATCCAGCCACCGCCCCGCTGCCGCAGAATGGGAATGGCGGCCTTGCAACAGTTGAAGACGCCAGTGAGGTTGGTGCCGATAATGCGGTCCCACTCGTCGTGCGGCATCTCGGAAATGGGTACGCCGACGCCGACGCCAGCGTTGTTGACCAGCGCATCAAGGCCGCCGAAGCGGGCCGCCGCCGTCCGCACCGCCAGCTCCACCGATGCCGGGTCACGCACGTCGCAGACCAGGCTCTGAATACGACCTGAATCGCCACACGCGGTCGCCAGGGCATGCTCGGCCCGCATCACGCCATCGGTGGAGGTGCCCGTGATGACCACCTGGTCCCCGGCCCGCAGCAGCGCCTCCGCCAGCGCGTAGCCAATGCCTCGGGTGCCGCCGGTGATCAGGGTGATGCGTGCCATGCCTATAGAATAGTGCCGTGTCGACTGTCGTAATCCTCGGGGCTGGAGAAATCGGCGGCGCGCTGGCGCGACAGCTGGCCGCCCTCGACCTGGTCTCACGCATCGTCCTGGTGGACGACCTGGCGACGGTGGCCGCCGGCAAAGCGCTGGATATTGCGCAGTCGGGTCCGGTGGATCGCTATCACACGGCGATGGTGGGTACGAGCGACATCGCGGCCGTGGTCGGTGCGGCGGTGGTGGTGATGGCGGATCGGTCGGGACAACCCGGCGGAGAGTGGCAGGACGAGGCCGGGCTGGCGCTGCTGAGGCGAGCGGCGGGGCTGAATCAGCTGGCGCCGATGCTGTGCGCCGGTGCGGCCCAAAGCGGATTGATTGAGCGCGGCGTCAACGAAGCTGGCATTGCGCGGACGCGCCTGTTCGGCACCGGTGCGGAAGCGTTGCGGTCGGCGGTGACCGCGATCACGGCGCTCGAGGCCAACGCCTCGCCGTCGGACATCTCGCTGTCGGTGCTGGGCCGTCCACCGCAACAGATCATCGTGCCGTGGGACGAGGGGTCGATCGGCGGCCGATCGATTCCGAAGGTACTGTCGGCAGCGCAGCTGGCGCGGCTTGATGCGCGGGTCGCGCGCTTGTGGCCGCCGGGGCCTTACGCGCTGGCGTCGGCCGCGGCGCGGATGATTCGCACGGCGCTCACGCGAGGGTCGCGCCTACACATGGCGATGGTCGCCGTGACGCGCGAAGAAGGTACGCCGGGCGGCTCGGCGATTATGCCGGTGACCTTGCAGCCTGCCGGCATCGCCTCGATCGTCGCGCCAGCGTTGTCCTCGCGCGACCGCGTGCGCTACGACACGTCCTTGCGATAGCCTAGAACGCTTCGGCCGGACGATGCAGTGACAGGCCGCCGGCGAAATCCGACAACCGGGTGCGCAGCAACAGCCGCCCGCGGTGCAGTCGCGACTTCAGCGTCTGATCCTTCACGCGTAACCGCGTGCTTGCTTCCTCGGTGGTCATGCCCTTGAGGTCGCGCAAGATTACCGGCTCGCGATAGATGGCGGGCAGGCCGTCGACCGCCTCGAACAGCCGCTCGCGCATCTGCTGGCGCAGCATCGACTCGTCGGCCAGGTTCGACCAGTCGGCGGGTTCGTAGGCGCGAGGCGCCATGTCGCCAGCCGCCGAGGAGCCAACGGGCATCTCGGGCACTTCGGCCATGCGGGCGGCGCGGGTGTGCCGCAGGCGCGACATCGCGGTGTTGAAGGTGATGCGGTAGATCCACGACGACAACGCCGAGTCGCCCCGGAACGCGTCGATCTTGCGAAACACCTTCAGCAGCACGTCCTGCACCACTTCTTCGGCGTCTTCGCGGTTTTTGACGTAGCGGAAGGCGAGCTGGAAAATCTTGGCGCCGTACAGTGACGACAAATCGGCCAAGGCGCTTTCGTCCTGAAGGCGCAGCCGCTCCACAAGTTGGGTCTCGACGTGATCTCTCATAGTGGGGAGTAGAACCCCCCTCCACGCGTGGTTATTCCCGGAAACGGCTCAGGCGGGCGATTTGGCGAAAACAGCCGAGAAATGGCGGATCACGGCGTCCTCGACCTCGGGCATGGCCACCGGGCGGCCGAGCTGGACGGCCAGCGAGGTGACCGCCCTGTCGGCAATTCCGCAAGGGACGATCAGGTTGAAGAAATCGAGGTCGGTGGTGACGTTGAGGGCAAAGCCGTGGCTCGTGACCCACCGCGAGATGCGCACGCCGATGGCGCCGATCTTCGCGTCGCGGACTTGTCCTGAGCGAGCATCGCCAGTCGAACGGATCCACGCGCCGCTGAGGCCCTTCACGCGATCGGCGGTCAGCCCGTAGTCAGCACACACCCCGATCATGACCGCTTCGAGATCGCGCACGTACTTGTGGACATCGCGCCGATCAGGACTCAAGTCGATGATCGGATAGCCGACCAGCTGACCGGGTCCGTGGTAGGTGACGTCGCCGCCGCGGCCGGTCTCGAACACCTCGACACCGCGCGCCGCCAGCAGTTCGGGCGCGGCCAGAATGTGCTGGCGCCCATCCTTCTTCACACCGATGGTCAGGACATGGGGATGCTGCAGCAGGAGCAGCGTGTCGGGAATGCGGCCTGCCTTGCGCTCGTCGACCAGCGCGCGTTGCCGCTCGAGCCCGTCGGCGTAGGAGACGAGCCCGAGCCGGCGAACGTCGATCACATCAGGCCTGCGCCGGATCGAAGTTCTCGATGCCCTTCTTGACGTCGGCCATGAACTGGTCGGCGACCGCGCCGTCAACCAGGCGGTGGTCGTAGCCCAGCGTGAGGAAGCCCATCAGGCGGATGGCGATGGCATCATCAATCACCACCGGGCGCTTCTCAATGGCACCGACACCAAGAATGGCAACCTGCGGCTGGTTGATGATCGGCAGGCCGAACTGGGCGCCGAAGTTGCCGGGGTTGGTGATGGTGAAAGTGCCGCCATGCACTTCTTCAGGATTGAGCTTCTTCGCGCGCGCGCGATCGGCAATGTCCTGAATCGACTTGGAGAGGCCGAGCGTATTCTTCTCGCCCGCCGCCTTCACCACCGGCACGATCAGCCCGTGCTCAAGCGCCACGGCAATCCCCAGGTTGATGTCGTTGCGATAGATGATGTTATCGCCGTCGATCGAGGCGTTGATCACCTTGTGCTGGCGCAGGCAATCGACCACCACCTTGGCGATGAACGAGGTGAAGGTCAGCTTGGCACCCGAGCGCTCGTACTCTTCCTTCCTGGTCTTGCGAATCTGGTCGACGCGCGAGTAGTTCACTTCGAAGATGGAGTAGACGTGCGCCGAGGTGCGCTTGCTGACCACCATGTGCTCGGCAATCTTCTTGCGCATCACCGACATTGGGACGACTTGGTCGCCAACCGCGCGGGTGACCGGAACCGATGGCAACTCTGCTGCGGGTCGAGCGGAGCGCGACCCGTCCTGAGCGAGCGATCCGCCGGCAGCGCCGGCGGAATGCGAGTCGATGGACTCGATGAAACCAAGAATGTCCTGCTTGGTGACGCGCCCGCCAATGCCTGAACCCTGAATGCGAGCAATGTCGACGTTGTGTTCCTTCGCGATGCGGCGAACCAGGGGCGACGACTTCTGGCGGTCGTTGGCGCCGGCGGAGTCAGACTCGGGCTCTGGCGCAACGGCTACTGCCGGAGGGTTGGTGGTTGATGGTGACGCCGGAGCGGCGACCGCGGCACCAGGCGTTCCGGTCGCATCCGCCTTCTCCGAGGGCTTGATCGTCGCCGCTGCCGCCACCTTCTCGCCAGCGGCGCCAATCGTCGCCACCACGCTGTTGACCGGAACCGTCTCGCCTTCCTTGACGGCAATCTCCAACAGCACGCCGGCGGCCGGTGAGGGGATCTCGGCGTCGACCTTGTCAGTGGAGATCTCGAACAGCGGCTCGTCGCGATCGACCGTGTCGCCGACCTTCTTGATCCAGCGAACGATGGTGCCTTCGGCAATCGACTCGCCCATCTGAGGCATTACTACGGGTGTGGACATATGCTGTTCGCTGTTCGGGGTTCGCGGTTCGCTATTCGTTACTAAATGTGGATCGCGGCGCCGTGCGCGGCGTGCGCGGCTTCGCCAACGGCTTCCGACATGGTCGGGTGGGCGTGCATCGTCTTGATCAGCTCCTCGACGGTCACTTCCATCCGCAGCGCCACCACCGCTTCGGCCACCAGCTCCGTCGCGCGTGGGCCGATGATGTGGACGCCCAGGATCTCGTCGTACTTCTTCTCGGCGACGATCTTCACAAAGCCGTCGGTCTCGCCGGCCATGCGGGCACGCGCCAGGGCGCGGAACGGGAAGGTGCCAATGCGCACCTCGTGACCCTGTTGCTTAGCCTGCGCCTCGGTAAGGCCGACGCTGCCAATCTCCGGCTCGGTATAGGTGCAGCGCGGCACGTGGTCGTAGTTGATCGGCTGCACGGCGTGGCCGGCAATGCGCTCCGCGAGCAGAATGCCTTCCATCGACGAGACGTGCGCCAGCTGGTAGTGCGGGCCGCCCATGGTGATCACATCGCCAATCGCGGAGATGCCGGGCACGCTGGTCTTGAACAAGGAGTCGACGACAATGTAGCCGCGATCCATCTTGAGGCCGAGCGCTTCGGCGTCAAGGCCTTCGGTGACCGGACCGCGACCGGTCGCGACCAGCAGCAGGTCGTATCTCAGCTTCTGCGACGTCCCATCGCCAGCCTGCACTTCGATGTCGACGCCCTTCGCGCCGGCCTTGGCCGAGGTCACCTTCGAACCAGTCATCACCTTGATGCCGCGCTTCTTGAACGTGCGCTCCAGTTCGGCCGACACCGCTTCGTCTTCGCCCGGCACCAGCCGCGGCAATAACTCGATCACGGTGACTTCACTGCCATAGCTCTTGAAAATCGACGCAAACTCCACGCCCACGGCGCCGCTGCCCATGATCGCGATGGACTTCGGGACATAGGGCAGGTGGATGGCTTCGTCGCTGAAGATGATCGTCTTGCGATCCACCTCGATGCCGGGCACGCTGCGCGGCGTCGAGCCGGTGGCGACGATGATCTCTTTGGTGGCGGTCAGCGACTGCCTGGCGCCGTCGTGCAGGGTGACGTCCACGCCCTGCTTGCCAGACAAGCGCGCGGTGCCCTTGATCCAGTCGATCTTGTTCTTCTTGAAGAGCATCTCGATGCCGCCGGTGAGACCCGACACCATCTTGTCCTTGCGGGCGTGGACGGCAACCATGTCGATGCCGACGTTCGCGCCGTCAATGCCGGTCAGGCCCCACTCTTTCGCGCTCTGCGCCACCTTGAGCGCGTGCGCGTGCTCGAGCAGCGCCTTGGTCGGAATGCAGCCCCAAATCAGGCAGGTGCCGCCAAGCGCCTTCTGCTTCTCGACCACCGCGACCTTGAGACCCAGCTGCGCGGCGCGGATCGCCGCCACGTAACCGCCGGTCCCCGCGCCCACCACTACAACGTCGTACTCGTTCGCCACGCGTTCCCTTTCGATAGCCACAGTCAACCCCTCAATGTCGCTCGAAATTGAACGGAAGGTCAAGAACGCTTTAGCTGCGTCAACGGGACGAAGGTTTCCTTGGGTTTCGGCGCCACCGGTGCCGCCGGATCAACCTTGGCCTTGAGCTCGCCGTGGTCGAACTTCAGCTGCCAGTACATCTCGGTGATCTGCGCCAGTTGCTGGGCCGCGCGACGCGACTGCACGTACGCCACCACGGCCACCACCAACGCCATCACGGCCACGATCATTGCGCTCGTCATAAGGTCAGAATTCGTCTCGGGGTCAGACCCCTTATACTCCTCTCGATGTCGGTTCGCCGCAAGACCGTGCTGGTCATCGATGCGCACGACCAGGCTCGCGAGCGCCTGTCGCAGACGCTGCGGCGCGACTATCGCGTCGTCCGCGCCTCATCAGCCGAGGCTGGCCTGGCGTTGATGGACCGCGAAGAAGTGGACGTGCTGGTGGCCGACATGCAGTTGCCGGCGCTCGGCGGCCTCGATTTGCTGCAGGTGGTGCGCGAGAACTTCCCGATGGTCGAGGTGATCATGACCTCGGAGGGTCGCGACGTGGATGCCGCGGTCAGCGCGATCAAGCTCGGCGCCTACCACTTTCTGACCAAGGACGCCGACCCCGACGTCTTTCGCGAGTTGGTGCGGCACGCTGGCGAACGGCAGGACCTGAACCGCCATGTGCTGACGCTGCGGGATGCCGCGGGCGACGCCATGGCTCGCGACTTCATCACCGGCCCGAGCACCGCGCTCAAGGATGTGCTTGAGACCGTGCACAAGGTCGCGAAGCTCTCGGCCACGGTACTGGTGCTTGGCGAAAGCGGCACGGGCAAGGAACTGATGGCGCGCCTGCTGCACCGCGAGTCGGTAAACGCCGAGGCACCGTTTGTCGCCGTCAACCTGGCCGCCATTCCGCGCGAGCTGGTGGAAAGCACGCTGTTCGGTCACGAAAAGGGATCGTTCACCGGCGCCATCCAGCAACGCATTGGCAAGTTCGAGCTGGCCAACGGCGGCACGCTGTTCCTGGATGAGATCGGCGACCTCAAGCTCGACCTGCAGGCCAAGCTGCTGCGCGCCATCCAGGAAGGCGAAGTGGAACGCGTCGGCGGCACGCGGCCGGTGCGCACTGCGTTCAGGCTGATCGCCGCCACCCACGTCGACCTCGAACGCGCCGTGAAGGAAGGGACGTTCCGCGAAGACCTGTTCTACCGGATCAACGTGATTCCGGTGCGGCTCCCGCCGCTACGCGAGCGGATTGAGGACCTGCCCGTGCTGGTGGACTTCTTCATCCGTCGCTACAGCGCGCGCTTCCACAAGCCGGTGCGCGGCATCGCCGAATCGACGCTGCGCATGCTGTCGCACTACTGGTGGCCGGGGAACATCCGCGAACTGGAGAACCTGGTGGAGCGGCTGGTCGCCATCTCGGATCACGAATGGATCACCGACGAAGACCTGCCCTTCGAGTTTCATGTCGTCGAACTGGATCGCACCAAGTCGGACACCAGCCTGCTGGAGCGGGCGCTGGGCACCTTCGAGCGCAACTTCCTGGTGCGGGCGCTCGAGCGCAACGCCTGGAACGTCACGCAGACAGCACGCTACCTGGGCGTGCCGCTGAGCACGTTGAAGTTCAAGATGGAGCGTCTGGAAGTGCGGGAGCTGGCGAGGAAGATCAAAAAATAGATCGCTCGCCAGGACGTACCGAGGCGGGTCTCACGACCCGCCTCTACTTGGCTTTCTTCGGCAGAATCGCATCCTTCAGCTGCTTGACGATGCGCGCCTTGACCACGGTCTTGGGGGCAATTTCGATCGGCTGGCCGGTGGCGGGGTTGCGTCCCGTCCGCGCCTTGCGATGCTGCACCACCAGCTTCACCATGCCGGGGATCACGAACTCTCCGGTCCGCTTCAGTTCCTTCTCGCACAGAATCGCCAGTTCGTCGAAGAATTCGCGCGACTGCGTACGCTTGACGTCGAACCGTTCAGCGAAGTGCAAAAAGAGTTCCGACTTGCCCATTCTTCGGGCTTCGTCCATCGTGTCCCCCTCAGGTCTATGTTTGCGGCGTGTATGCTAACCCCGACCTTGGGGGCTGTCAATCGCGCAAAGCAACGACGGTGGCGCTTGGCCACCGACTGCATTGTTTTGCCGTAGACTGATCACCATGTCTACCGCGTCGACGATCGAGACGTTTCCCAACCCGCGGCCCGAGCGCTCATTCGAAATCGCGATCGACTGCCCCGAGTTTACGTCGATGTGCCCGAAGACGGGCCTACCGGACTTTGGCGTCATTCGCATCCGCTATGTGCCGGCCGCCCGCTGCCTCGAGCTCAAGTCCCTCAAATACTATCTGCTGGAGTTCCGGAACAAGGGAATTTTCTACGAGGCCGCCACCAACCAGATTCTCGACGACCTGGTCGCCGCCTGTAGCCCTCGGCAGATGACCGTCATCGGCGACTTTACCGCCCGCGGCGGCATCACCACGAAGGTCACGGCAGAGTTCACGCCGGCGTGAGGCCTGCTTGGCCTGCCCACCGTGGCTTTAGCGGAGGTGGAGGCTTGACTTGGCTGGCCTACAGCTGGTGCCTGGCTTCAAACCCGGACTCGTCGTCCTCAGGCGCCTCGCCGGCTTCACTTGGCGGTGGGGCCGCCACCCCGCACACCGCGCGGGCAATCGCCTCGAGCTGGTGATGCAGCGCCGCCGAGGCGCGGAGCGTCGACACCGGGACGCCGGCGTTCACCGCCGACGCCACCGTGCGGTAGTCGCTGTTCACGCTGTAGTCGATGGTCATCCCGAGTACGCGCTCGATTTGCGCTGTTGAGAGCACGCCAAACTCCGAGGCGCGGTTGAGGACGATCTTCAGCCGGTCAGCGCCCACCCCCGTCAGCTTCACCGCATCGATCAAGCGCTGCAGGTTGCGCAGGCAGGGCACGTCGGGGTTGGCAATCAACATCACCGTCTCCGACCGCTGCAGCGCGATGGCACCGCAGGTGCTGAGCGTGCTGCCGACATCGACCACCACGAAGTCGTAGAGCGCGTTGAGGCACCCCAGCATCTGCTCAATGCCATCGACATCGCGCGGCGCGGGACGGCCGAACTCGTCGCCCGCCGCCAGCACGTGGAGCCCGCACTCGTGGTGGACGAGGTACTTGGACACGGCACCGGGATCCATCCACGACAGGTGATCGATGGCGTGCAGCACGCTGTGACGCGGCCGCATTCCGAGAAACAGCGCGACGTCACCCGGACCGGTCTTGAGATCCACGATCACCGTCGGCTTCTTCGTCAAGCGCCGGATGTCGGCGGCGCCATTCACGGCCAGCGTCGTGGTACCGGTGCCGCCCTTGGTTCCGAGATAGCTGACGATCATGCCCTGGCGAGAGGCAACCCGTGTGCCAAAGAGTGCCGCAACGCGCTTGCTACGGGAATTGCGCGCAGCGCCGAGCTGGCCCGGTCACCTGCGGCTTGCACATCTGTAACCGCGTCCACACGAATGGTGGCCGAGCTGCGGGTAATTCCGAACAGGAGATCAAGAGTCAGTTGGATCAAGAGAAATACCGTTCTCCTCACCTCCTGGCCTCCTGTTAGATCTCTTGATCTGAGAACCCCGCTATGATCGCGGCGTCATGCGTGCGCGATTGTTGCCTCTCCTTCTGACACTGCTCGTTTCCACCGCGCTCGGCGCGCAAGCGCCGGCGCCGGTCCAGACGCCGGAAGCCGCGTTTGGCTTTCGCATGGGTACCGACCGCGAACTTGCGGATTGGCCGGGCTTGCAGCGCTACTTCGAGGCGGTCGCGGCCACCTCGGATCGGGTTGAGCTCGTCGACGCCGGTCCCACGACTGAGGGCCGGCGGTTGATTGCGGCAATCGTGTCAGCGCCAGAGAATCTCGCGCGGCTTGAAGAGATTCGCACCAACGCGCTGCGGCTCGCCGATCCGCGGACGCTCGACGAACCCGCCGCCATGGCCCTGGCGGCGCGCCAGCCGGTGATTGTTGCGCTCGGCATGAGCATTCACTCTACCGAGATCGGCGCCACGCAAGCGGCGCCAGAACTCCTGCACACGCTGGCCACGTCGCAGGCACCCGAGGTGCTGCAGTCGTTGCGGGACGTGGTGCTGATCCTGTTTCCGTCGCTCAATCCCGACGGCCATGCCATCACCGTCGATTGGTATCGCAAGTGGAAGGGCACCGAGTTCGAGGGCAGCGGCATGCCGTGGCTCTATCACCGCTATGTCGGCCACGACATCAATCGCGACGCCTTCATGATGAACATGGCAGAGAACCGCTCGATCGCGGACTTCTTCTACCGCCGTTGGCATCCGCAGGTGTTTCTGGCGATGCACCAGATGGGGCCGCGAGGGCCGCGGTTCTTCGTGCCGCCCAACATGGATCCGATCGATCCCAACTACGACCCGCTGATCTGGCGTCAGGCCGGTCTGCTGGGTCACGCCATGGCGCTCGCGCTCGAGGAGGACGGCCATCGGGGCGTCGTCCAGAACGCGTTGTACGACTACTACTGGCCGGGCTACGAAGACTCGGCGCCGCTCGGGCACAACACGGTGACGATTCTGACTGAGGCCGCGAGTGTGAGCGTGGCCACGCCCATCACGGTGGCGCCCGAGCAGTTAACGGGTGGCCGAGGCTTCCCCGATCACTCACCGACCACCACCTTTCCCAATCCCTGGCCGGGCGGCGACTGGCGTCTCCGCGACATCGTTGACTACGACCTGTCGGCGGCTCGCGGCATGCTGACCGCGGCGGCGCGCTACCGCAGCGAGCTGGTCCGCAACTTCTATCGCATGGGCAAGCGGCAGGTGGACCTGGGACTGAAAGGCGGGCCATTCGCGTTCATCATTCCGCCCGATCAGTTCGATCCCCATGCCGCGCGCAAGCTCGAACAGCTGCTGATCGAAGGCGCCGTCGAAGTGCGGCGCAGCGTGGAACCGTTCCGCATCGCCGATACCGTCTATCCGGCGGGCACCGACCTCGTCCTGATGGCGCAGCCGTTTCGCGCCTATGCCAAGACGCTGCTCGAGACGCAGCGGTATCCAGTCCGACGCGTCGCCGCCGGCGCGCCCGTCGACCGCCCGTACGACGTGGCGGGCTGGACGCTGCCGCTGCAAATGAACGTGAAAGTCGATCGCATCGAGCAGACCTTCGAGCCGCCTCCGTCGACGCGGCTCGACCGCGCATCGATTGCGCCGGCCAGAGTCTGGGGTGACACACGCCAGCCGTCGTTTTACGTCATCGACGGTCGTGGCAACGGTGCCAGCCTCGCGATCAACCGGTTGCAGAAGGCGGGCGCGCGGTTGTCGTGGCTCACCTCGGCGATGGAGATTCAGGGGTATACCTACGCCGCTGGGGCGCTGGTCGTGGCCGAAGGCAAGGGCGTGCGCGCAGCGGTCGATGGGGTCGCCCGCGATCTCGGCCTGCGCGTGACCGCCTCGTCCGCGCGGCCACCGCGTGATGCGCGGCCCCTGGGCGTGGCCCGCATTGCCCTCTACAAACCGTGGGTGGAGAGCATCGACGAGGGCTGGACGCGCTGGCTGCTCGAACAGTACGAGTTCCCGTTCGAGAACATCAGCGATGCCGACATCAAGCGCGGCGGCCTGCGCGCGCGGTTCGACGCCATCATCATTCCCGACCAGAACGCCGATCGCCTCACCGCAGGACATCCGGCCGGCACGATGCCGCCCGATTACGTCGGCGGCCTGGGCACGGAAGGCACCGACATGCTGCGCCAGTTCGTGACCGCAGGCGGCACGCTGGTCGCACTCGACTCCGCGAGTGAGTTCGCGGTCAACATGCTCGGCGCCCCGGTCAAGGACGTCACGAAGGGTCTGCCGCCAAGCGACTACTTCTGCCCGGGGTCGGTGATCAAGCTCGAGCTCGATGCCGATCCGCTCACCTACGGCGTGCCCGCAGAGACGGCCGGCTTCTGCGCGTTCAATGGCGCGTTCGAAGTGCTGCCGACGGCCGCCACCGGCACGGCCGCCACGGTAGCCCCGCCGTCGGCGCGCATCATCGGCCGTTACGCCAAGTCCGGCGTGCTGCTGAGCGGCTGGCTCGAAGGCGAACGCGTGGTCGCCGGTAAAGGCGCCATGGTGGAGGTCACGTCAGGCCAGGGCCGCGCCGTCCTGTTCGCGTTCCGCCCTCAGCATCGCGCCCAGTCACACGCCACGTTCCGCCTGTTCTTCAACGCGCTGCACACGTCACGCTAACGATCAGAAACTGCCATTCGGCGGAGGCCTCGACGTAGAAGATTTTGCGTCGTTGCCACGGCGCACCTGACGGTTTTCCCGGAATAACCGGGTTCGGACCCGGGCCAGTCGTTTGCAGTTCACCCGGCATGCGACCGGGTGACGTCCTGAGAGTGCGCGAACAGTGCTGGACTTTAGCGCGCGCCGAATCCTTCGACCTTTGCACGATCCTGACGCTGGAGGGCCGTGGGCCCGACAATGCCGGGCGCGTCTTTCACGCCATTACACCATTCGATCGCGTCGACACGGTGCCCGTGGACCGGCCACGGCGTCGCAAGCGCCGCACCGTGCTGCGGGCGGCATTCGCGTCCCTCGCCCACGAACGGCCGGCCTGCGGTCTGTGGACCGCTGCCGACGCCCATCTCGACCTGCACGGCTACCAACTGGAGCCTGCGCTCGCCGTGCTGCGAGGCGCTCCGCGCGTGCTGCTGGCCGACGCGGTCGGCCTGGGCAAGACCGTTCAGGCCGGCCTGATTCTGGCGGAGTTGCGAGCGCGCGGCCTGGTCGACCGCGCACTGATTCTCTGCCCCGCCGGTTTGCGCGAGGCCTGGGTCAGCGAACTGCGCGACCGGTTCGCCATCGCCGCCACAGTGCTCGACTACACCGCGATTGCGCAGGGCGGTCATGAGTCACGCCACGGCCTGAATCCGTGGTCGGTACACCCGGTGATCGTCGCCTCGATTGATTTCGTCAAACGTCCGGAGGTGATGGCGGCCGTTGAAGAGGCGGCGTTCGATCTCGTGATCGCCGACGAAGCCCACCATCTCACGCCCGGCAGCGACCGTGGTCACGCCGTCAATCGCCTCGCCGAGCGCGTACCGTGGTTCGTCATGGTCACCGCCACGCCGCATTCTGGCGATCACGCCGCGTTCAACTACCTGACGGCCCTCGGCTCACTTGGCGATCCACTGGTGACGTTTCGCCGGACTCGCCGAGACCTCGGCCTCCGGGTCGACCGCCGCAGTCGCCTGCTGAGTGTCACGCCGACAATCGACGAGACACGCCTGCTGCGCGCGACGGACGACTACGCCCGCGCGATCTGGCATGCGCGCGGCCAATCCGATCGCGCCGTCCAGTTGGTGGCCATCACGCTCACCAGGCGGGCGGCGTCGAGCGCAGCTGGTCTCGCGCACACGCTGGCGCGCCGGCGCACCTTGCTCTCAGACCCGCCGCCCTCGGCACCGACCCAAGCCGTGCTGCCATGGGACGAGGTGGATGAGGACGATGGCGACGAGCTGGATGAGCGGCTGGCCCGGCCCGGTCTGCCTGATGCGCACGCAGAGCGCCGACAGCTTGATGCGTTAATCGAGCTGGCCCGCCGCGCCTCGGCGCACCCGTCCAAGCTGCACCGGCTACGGCGGCTGCTGATCCGGGCTCGCGAACCGGCAGTGGTCTTCACCGAGTACCGCGATACCTTGTCTGCCGCTGCCGATCTGCTCGGGCCCGAGTTGCGCGTGGGCGTTATCCATGGCGGGGTGCCCGCGCCCATGCGCCAGGAGGTGCTCCGCCAGTTCGATGCGGGCGGCCTCGACGTGCTGCTGGCCACCGACACCGCCGGTGAGGGTCTCAACTTGCACCGCCGCTGCCGGCTGGTCGTCGATCTGGAACTGCCATGGAACCCCCTGCGGCTCGAGCAACGCATTGGCCGCGTCGATCGGCTCGGGCAGCAACGGCGCGTGCATGCCGTGCATCTGTTGCATCGCGGCTCGATCGAAGACCGGGTGTGGCAGCACATGGAGCAGCGGCGCCGGCGCGCGGGCGAGGCGCTGGGTGATCTTGCTGAGGTCGCCGGCGACTCGATCACTGAGCAGGACGTTGCCCGCACCGTGTTCGATCACGTCGCGTTGCCCTCATCAACGCGCACGACCTTCGCCACGATCAGGGTCGACGCGACCAGCGAGCTGGCCCGCATCGCTTGCCAGCGACGATGGCGAGCGCACATGAACAGCGCTTTTGATCGGCCCGTCTACTGCTGCCCGCGGCGGTACGGCCGGTACTTGTGGGAGGCGATTGCGCTTCACGAGCGCGCCACCTTCGGAGCTACTGCTGGCCTGATCGAGCGTCGCATTCACGCCACCGCGGTGACCATCGACCGCGTGCGAACCGTCACCGATTGGCAACCGCTGGTCGCCGAGGTCAGTCGCGCCAGCAGTGATCAGGGCCCGCCACTCGTGTGGAAATGGCCGGCTGTGCTCGCGCGGATTGCGACGGCGAGACAGCGGCTGGCGTCGGCGCCGCCACTGCATCAAGCGTCCCTGTTTGATCGACGGGCCGAGCGTCTGACCCACTCTCGTCGCGAGGTCGTGGCCCATCTCGACACGGCACTGGCCCGCCGCGCCGAATCGCTGCGCACGGTGGATTGGCCGGCGGTCCAATCCCGTCTGGTGGCCTTCTGGCCGCGCTGGCCAACCTCATGATTGCCGGCCTCAGCGGACATCTGTTGTCGCACGCGTATCTCGAGCAGCACGTGGTGCCGGCTCTTGACCGCTCCGCGGTGGCAGCCTTCGAGAAACAAGCCCCGCGCTGGTGGCGAGCCGTCACCCGCACCATCGGCCCTTCGGCCGCGGCGCGGCAGGTGTTCGAGGTCGCCACGACGCCGCTGCTGGATGCACTGGGTTACCCGGTCCCGGTGATGCGCCAGGTGGGCGAGATCATGGCTGGCGTCTCGCAGCGTCACGGCGAGCGGCCGACGCTCGTGATCGCCCTGCCCTGGACCGCTGTCGTCGACAGCGCCTGGCGCGACGCCGTCCGCGGCGGCGCTGGCAGCGACGCGGAGTGGGCGCTGGTGACCAACGGTCGCTCCCTGCAGGTGATCGACTGTCGTCGCCCGTGGACGCGGCACGCACTGCAGGTCGACTTCGCGACCTTGCTCGTCCAGCCCAATGGCGCGCCGTTGTTGTGGACACTGGCCGGCTCGCACGCGCTGACCGCCGGTGGACCGCAGGCGCTGCGGTCGCGCGTTGACGCCTCGAACCAGCACGACGCTCGGGTGTGCCACTCGCTCGGCGACGGCGTGCTGGCCGCCCTGCCCGCCCTGACCAGCGCGCTCGCCAAGGGCCGCGCCGCCGGCGGCCGGCAGCCATACGACCAGGCTTTGACCGTCGTCTATCGGGTGCTGTTCCTGTTGTTCGCCGAAGCGCGGGGCCTGGTGCCGGTGTGGCACCCGATCTATCGCGAGGCCTACAGCATTGATGCGCTCTATCAGCGATCGATGGCGCCGCAGGTGCCGCGCGGCTTGTGGGCGTCTCTCCAGGCCATCGCGCGCATGGCCCATGCCGGTTGCCGGGCCGGAGATCTGGCGGTGACCGCGTTCAACGGCCGGCTGTTCTCGCCTCGCCACGCGCCACTGGTCGAACGGCACCGTATCCCTGAAGACGTGGTCCGCGCGCTGGTGCTTGGTCTGGCCACGACCAACACCGCAGGTGGGCGGCGAAAGATTGGGTATCACGACCTTGGCGTCGAGCAACTCGGCTCGGTCTACGAGCGCGTGCTCGAACATGAGCCGGTGGCCACTCGCAACGGCGTGGTCCTGCAACGCACCTCAACGGAGCGCAAGGCCACCGGGAGTTTCTATACCCCGCGATCGATCACCGAGTTCCTGGTGCGGCGAACACTGCACCCGCTGGTCGCGGAGCGACCGTTCCGCGACATCATCGCGCTGCGCGTGGTGGATCCCGCCATGGGCAGCGGCGCATTCCTGGTTGCGGCCTGCCACTACCTGGCCGACCAGTGCGAGCAGGCGCTGACTCGCGATGGCGAGTGGAGTGCGGCAGCGGTCACGGCCGCGGATCGCGCGCAGCTCCGCCGGCAGGTGGCCGAGCAGTGCCTCTACGGCGTCGACCTCAACCCAACCGCGGTGCAGTTGGCGCGGCTCTCGCTGTGGCTCACGACGCTGGCCTCGGGCAAGCCGCTGACCTTCCTGGATCATCATCTGGCCGTCGGCAACAGCCTGCTCGGTGGGCGACTGGCCGACCTGAGCAGACCGCCGGCGCGCGGCCGCGGCGGCCCACCCGCGTCTCTCCCGCTGTTCGAGAACGAGGTTTCGGAGCTCGTCGCTGAACACGTGCTGCCCGAACGGTTGCGCCTGGCGTTGCCACCGTCCGACTCGTTGGAGGCGGTTCGCGAGAAGGAACGCACGCTCGAACGCCTGTCAGCACCGAATGGTCCGTTTGCCAGTTGGACCCGCGCGGTCGACGCCTGGTGCGCCGCCGCGCTGTGGCCTGGCTCGCCGCCATCGGCCGCGATCGTCAACGAATGGACCACCGCGATACTGGGCGGTGCCACCACCCTGCCGCCTGCGCAGCTGGCGCGATGGCTCGCTCGTGCCGGCGAGGTGGCGTCATCCCATTCGTTGTTCCACTGGGAGTTGGCATTCCCAGAAGTGTTCTTCGATGCGCAGGGCCATCGTCGTGCCGATGGCGGGTTCGATGCCGTCCTTGGCAATCCGCCGTGGGACATGATGCGCGCTGACTCGGGCTCGGCCTCGGCGCGAGGCGCCGATCGCGAACGAGCGGCACCACTGCGACGCTTCTTCCGCTCATCCGGCATCTACACCTCGCAGGGCCACGGGCATGCCAACCGGTATCAACTGTTTCTGGAACGGGCGTGGCAGATCACCCGCCGCGGCGGTCGCTTCGGTCTCATTCTGCCCTCGGGCATCGCCACCGATCACGGCAGCACGCTGCTGCGCCGGCGGTTGCTCGATCACTGCCGCATCGACACCTGGGTGGGCCTCGACAACAAGGCCGGCATTTTCCCGATTCATCGCAGCGTGCGCTTCGTGCTGCTCGCGGCGACCAACGATGGGCACACTGACGTGCTGAGGTTTCGCTCTGGTATCCAGGATCCGTTGGTGCTCGACCGCTGTCCGAGCGATGCGCGGCATGACGCTGGGAGTGAGTGGATCAAGGTGTCGCGATCGCGGTTGGAGGCCTGGGACCCGGAGCAGCTGACCGTTCCGGCCTTGGCGTCTCTCGCGGACCTCGCCATCCTCACGGCCGCCTCGGCGGCCGTTCCGCCACTCGCAGCCCCGCACGGCTGGCACGCGCGGTTTGGACGCGAGCTGAACGCGACCGACGACCGCGAGCATTTCTCCGCACACGCATCACCGAAGGGGAAGTCCGGCAGGAGCCAGTCTCGTGACCGCTCGGCGCTGCCGATTGTTGAAGGCAAGCACCTCGCGCCTTTTCAGGTGACGCTCGACGCCACCACGCACACCATTTCGCGAGCCGCAGCCGCGCGCCTGATCGACCCCGCCGCCAGCTTCGCGCGAGATCGCGTGGCCTACCGGGACGTCGCCAGCGCCACCAACCGGCTGACGTTGATCGCCGGCATGCTGCCGAAGGGCGCACTGTCGACCCACACGGTGTTTGTGCTGAAGACGCCGCTCGACGCCGAGTCGCAGTGGTGCCTGCTGGCGCTGCTCAATAGCCTGGTCGCGAACTACCTGGTCCGGCTCAAGGTGACGACTCACGTGACCACGGCAGTCATGGCGCGATTGCCGGTGCCGAGGCCGCCGGATGAGTCAACAACCTTTCGCAATCTGGTGGCGCTGGCGCGCGGGCTGTCGAAGACAGGATTGGAGGCCGCGCCGAATGACTACGCGCAACTGAACGCGCGGGTGGCGGAGCTCTACGGCCTGACTCACGACGCCTATGCCCACATCGTCGCCAGCTTTCCGCTGCTGCCGCCGTCACTGCGCCAGTTGTGCCTTGACGTTCACAAGCAAGCCACGGAGACACGGAGGCACGGAGGAGAGCCATGATTCACGAAGAACTGACACAACAGATCATCAGCTGTGCCATGGCAGTGCATAGGTCCCTCGGGCCAGGTCTGCTGGAGGCCCCGTACCATGCAGCGATGTGTCTGGAACTGCATGCACGGGGCATGCAGTTCGACCGGGAGCCAGAATTCCCAGTGGTTTACCGAGGCATCAAAATCGGTCTATACCGACCCGATCTCATCGTCGAAAACGCAGTGGTCGTCGAGCTGAAGAGCGCGCAACGATACGACCCGGTATTCGCAGCGCAGGTCTTGACCTATATGAGAGTCACGAGTCTTCAAGTTGGACTGCTCGTCAATTTTGGGAGGCCGACATTGATGGATGGACTAAAGCGCTTTGTTCTTTAGAAGACGTCGCTTCCGTGTCTCCGTGCCTCCGTGGCCTGTCGTGCTTCCGTAGCCCGTCTGCTTGCCCTAGGTTCTCACCGGCCCGCCCTCCCAGGCCTTGAGCACGGCGTACAGCGCTGAGGTGATGGGGACCGGCACGCCCAGCTTCTGCGCGCGGCGGACGGCCGCGCCTTGCAGCGCCTCGACCTCGATCCGTTTGCCCTGCTCCAGATCAATCAACAGCGACGACCGCGTCGTCGCCGGCAGGTGATCCATGTATTCCTTCAGGGTCTCGAAGCGGTTCGCGGAAATCGTCACGCCCTCGGCTTGCGCAATGGCCGCGACCTCGCGACACATTGCGTAGAACATCTCCTGCACGTGCGGAAACTTCCAGATGTGACCAATCGCCAGGCGCGATGCGCCCGTGAATCCAGAGAACGCGGCCAGGTAGACAAACTTGTCCCAGATGGGCACCCGCGCGTCTGCCACCGGGGTCACCTGGATGTCGGCTGTGGCCAGAATGTCGGCAATCGCCTGCACCCGCGGAGAAATGCGCGAGCGGTCGCCGAACACCTCGCCGAAGATGATCGAACGGTGGACGCCGGTCTGGACAATCAGGCCAGGCCCCTCGAGCGCCGTCGCCACGTAGGTCGTGCCACCCAGCACATGGCCTTCGCCCACCACTGCCGCCACTTCGTTGACGCTATCGACGCCGTTTTGCAGCGTCAGCACGACCGTCTCGGGCCCAATCATCGGCGTCAGCATGGGCAGCGCGGTGGTGTTGTCGTAGGCCTTCACCGAGACAATCACGACCTCGACCGGCCCCACCCTGGCGGTGTCGCTCTCGGCGGCGGCCCGGGCGACAAAGTCGCCGAGCGTGGCGCTTCTCACCTCGAGGCCCCGGTCGCGAATGGCCTGGAGGTGGGCGCCGCGCGCGATGAAGGTGACGTCTTGCCCCGCTCGCGCCAGCTTGGCGCCGAAATAGCCCCCGACCGCACCGGATCCCAGAATCGCGAACTTCATTGAACCTCCGCAGAGGTTTTAGCACAGTGCTAGAATTTGCTCATGGCGTCCCGCATCACCGCCTATCTGGTGGCCTGCATCGTTGGCGTTACGCTGATTGCCGGTTTGATTGTTGGCGCCCAGCGCGCCGACGATGACGCCGTCGACTTGATCGTGATCAACGGCAAGGTCTACGCCGGGGGCGGTGCCTCGGAGCTGGCAGAAGCGGTTGCCATTCGTGGCAACAAGGTCGTGCGGGTTGGCTCGAACCGCGAGATCCAGCGCCTGAGCCGCGCCCAGACCACCATCATCGACGCCAAGGGCGGCGCCGTGGTCCCCGGCTTCAACGACGCGCACGCGCATTTCATCAGCGGCGGGCTGTCACTCGATCAGATCAACCTGCTCGAAGCCACCACGCTGGACGACATCAAGGACAGCATTCGTGTGTGGTCTGAGGCGCATCCCGAGCGCACGTGGATCACGGGTCGCGGTTGGTACTCTGTCTCTTATACACATCTGACGCTGCCGACGAATAGAGAGGTGTAGATCTCGGTGGTCGCCGTAT
>ENA-ORBV01001468-ORBV01001468.1-microbial-mat-metagenome-genome-assembly--contig:-NODE-1468-length-52336-cov-11.095352_pt1 | contig 52336 bp, 38 predicted proteins | sample MGYA00237777_ERZ505514 | MGnify/ENA primary metagenome ERZ505514 (study PRJEB26160, sample SAMN06269048) | microbial mat metagenome | isolation source: Oligotrophic lake microbial mat | place... | reverse complement strand
ATACGAGATTCGCCTTAGTCTCGTGGGCTCGGAGATGTGTATAAGAGACAGCCTAACTCCTTGCCCCCAGCCCCCTGCTCCTTGCCAAATAAAATCACCACCGCTATACTCAGAAAAAAGAACGTCCCAAGCTTATCCGTCTCTACGGTATCATTGAGTGTAAGTATAAATAGATTGGAGCAAAATGAAATCAATGCCGCCATCAAAAATTGCTTTTTAATCCCCGGTGCCATTTTATGATAAATCTGCTCACCATAGATAAGTACCCCCATCAATAATACAAGGAATATCACCAGGCCTATCATGCCTTGTTCGACTGCCACCATCAGATAATAGTTATGCATACCAGAATGTTCAGGATTGTCGCTGACATATGTAGTAAAATGTCTGTCAACATAGCTGTGGTAAACATTGTAAAAACTCGCAGGGCCAAAACCGGCAAGTGGTCTTTCCAGAACCATATAATAACCGGCAACCCATCTGTAAAAGCGCTCTACGGTGGAGATGTCCTCCATGTTGTAGGTAGCAGAGACAAGATCATCGAAGCTCTTGTGGGTAATCGTCTTTTCATAATTTGGCGAAAACCCGATATAATTATTGTCATACGCCAGCCATCCAACGATCATGATTCCTCCTGCAAGCGCCAGTGGTATGGCCACCCGCATCAGTCGGAGTCGTATCACAAAATAAGCACCGATAGAAAGCGGTACACAAAGCCACGCTGCCCGGGTGTAAGAGAAATAGATTCCGATCAACATCAGTCCAAGCGATATGATCAGAAAACCTTTGACCCACTTGTTTTCAAACCAGTGACGCATAAACCAGACAAAGGGGATCAATATACCTAAGCTACAAGCATAGTCCACGTGATTACGATAGATAGGAATGACTGCATTATTGATCGTAGAAAAAGTGAACCCATATTGGCTATGCCGGCCCAGAATAATCATCACCGTCATGATGAGCGGGACTACCACGACCAATCCCCAGGTTTTAAAATCCTTGATGTCTTTAAACAGAAGTATAGGGACTACAATAAAACATACCAGGTACCAGGATTTCGCAAGGGTATATTTGAAGGAAATCAATGGATGATCTGATATCACAGAAGTGAATATGATCCAGAAAAAATGAATCACCAGTAGAACAAACACCGGATGGAAAATAAAACTGAAATCCAGCTTACGGTGATTTATATACAGATACAGGGGTAGCAACAGGCACGTTAACCACATCAGGGGTTCGGCCGGAAAATCAGTAGCAAGCCCGCCAGGAAGATCAACTTCTACAGCAAACGGAATCGTAGCCCATATCGCCAGATAGAGGACCCTAAAATCTCTGATCCCCCAAGCCAGCGCTACGAGCCCGGTAGGCAAAATCAGCAAAAGCCACTCATCCGTAGCCAGGTACGCCAGCAGGCAAAGGAATAGAAAGGCCATCAGTCCTGCAAAAAGCACCCCGGTTTGCCTGAATTGAGATATGATCCGCCCTGCGATTACTGACATCAGGCCAAAGATATAGGTTGATAGCCAATAAGTCTTTCCAGGTAGATTGCCGATGGATAGAGTTATCTCCGCCAGCAACCAGGGGGAGGATGCCGCTAGATAGAGTGTGCTCCACCAGCACTCTGATAAGATTGCCGCTGGATAGAGTTTGCTCCGCCAGCAGTCCAAGGATATTTCTGTTGCATTCTGACACCTGATAGTCGTCTGACAGTATAAAACTCTATTTTTACGCCCTTCAACCAAACTGTGGGCCGTGCTCGAATTCTTCAAAAAGAATCATGTATTCAATAGTCTCTTGCTGTTGCCCTATGCATTGGTTATCCGGAGCGTGGTCATCCTATTTCCGGAAGCCAGGATCCAGGGGGAGATATTAGGCAGTTGGGGAGGTGACTTCATATCTATTACCCATACATGGGGTTCTGGAGAATTTTTCCTTTCTACTTTCCTCATATTTATACAGGCAGCTATTATCAACAGGCTGTTTATCAAGCAGAGTATGCTAGGCGAAATCAACCTGTTCCCGGGATTGTGCTATGTGCTCCTGACATCCTTACATCCTTCTTTTATTGGAATATCTTCATTATTACTAGCCAATACCACCTTGTTGATTGCCCTGAGTTACTTGTTTGATGTCCTGAAAAAGGATCGCCAGGAAGAAACCAGGTTTATGGCAGGTTGGTGGCTCTCTGTATCCGGGCTGTTATACTCGCCGTATTTTACACTGATTCTGTTTGGCCTCCTGGCAATGAGTATGCTCAAAACGCTCAAGGTCAAGGATATCTTTCAATTTATAACTGGCTTTATCAGCCCCTTTTTGATTGGCTGGTTGATACGGGTGATTGTCACTGATGATCTCAACCCTGTCATGCTCGAAATGTTTGCCTCATTTGGCATGCCGGAGATAGTACCGATGTATAACATTGCGGACATAGTCACCCTTTCAATCATGGCTTTATTGCTGTTGGTCAGCCTTTTATCATATTCTCAGATTATTGCCCGAAAAAATATTCATGCCCAAAAGAAAATTGATACCATTTATGCCTTGGTTTTCTTCGCTGTTCCGATGGCCTTATTTCTGACTAAATTATCTGTTCAGTACTTAATGGTCCTGGTTATTCCATTTTCACTTTTTGTCGCCATCCTGCTTCGCGGTATCAGGCACCCGGCTATAGCCGAATCCCTGCATTTTATCCTTTTTGTGGCTGCCATTATCACCCAGTTTTTATTTTTGGTGTGAAGGAATGCTCGCCTGATATTAAGGTCAGGTATTCCTGCGTTTAAGGAATAATATGTTGAAAATATACCGCTGCTTAAGACCTTCACTTTTCATGCGTACATGAGCCAGATGACCTGGACATATATTGCAGACGATGGCGCCCGCTATAAGGTAGGTCTCTTCCACGGCGAAAATACCGGACACCTTCTGGTGTACTGCAATGCAAGGATCGTCGTCATAGATTTCAGTGTCCAGGCATCAAAAAATTATTCCTTTTTCATCAATGATGAGCTCTGTGATCTGGTCATCGAGGAAAAAGATGGTAAGTTTCTGTACGGATTCAAGGTCGATGAGATCACCGATACCGCCCGAAACCGCGGCCGACGCAAAATGATTCGATCCGAAACCCGGCAGACCCTGTTGATCGGTTTTTTATTTATCCTCATCATTCTGTTGATTGGCTGGCTGGTATTTCGTTTTAATAGCTAATTTTGCCGCCCCCATGGTAGAACGATTAGATACCCATATTGAATCCCTCATTTTTGTAGCGCAGCAGCCTGTAAAGCGAGAGGATATCAAGTACAATCTGGAAAATGCCCTCCAGATCACCGTCGACGAGACCAGTGTCGATGAGGCTTTACAACGCCTCCAGGAAAAGTACTGGGATGACAATTTCGCCATAGAGATCGTCGAGGTAGCCGAAGGTTTCCAGTTTGTCACCAAAGGTGCATATCATCATATAGCCGGGGCTTACCTTAAGCAGTTGACCAAGAGGCGTTTATCTAAAGTAGCCCTCGAAACCCTTGCCATCATTGCCTACCGTCAGCCCGTCTCCCGCGCCGAACTCGAGCAGATAAGAGGGGTCAATGCTGATTATGCAATCGACAAGCTGCTTGAAAAGGAACTTATAGAAATCGCAGGCAGATCAAACGGTCCGGGGAAACCACTGCTCTATGCCACCAGCGGCAAATTCATGGATTATTTCGGATTGAGGTCTATTGAAGACCTGCCGCAGCTCAAGGAGTTTCATGTCCCTGTTGAAGAGATCGGTGAACCTTCTGCCTTGGAAGAGGTTGTATCTTTTGAATTACCACACCACGAAAATGACAGACACGGTCAGCTATTGCCAGCAGACGAATCAGAATAACTTCCAGCCATGAGCGATGCCCTCGTCAATAGAGTGACCGCCAGCGGCCTGATCACCCTCAAACCAGAGGAATGGGCGCCATCCGTCCTACCCCAGGTATTTGATCTCAAAGAGTATCTTTTCATGGCCCTGATCCTCAAGGAACAGGATTTCAGAGACAGTATGAAGGCCCATGACTGGGCTCAATACAAGGATAAAGTCCTGTGTATCCTTTGCTCCACTGACGCGATTATTCCGAGTTGGGGATATATGCTAGTAGCCACAATGGCCACGCCTTTTACTAAGGAAGTTTTCTTTGGCACACCTGATCAATGGGTCAGCAGACAATTGTTGCAATACATCGAGCAACTGGATCTGACACCCTATGCGGATCAGCGGGTCATCATCAAGGGCTGCAGCGATCATGTAGCCATCGGTCCTGAAATATATGTAGCCCTCACGGGTAGGCTGGTTCCTGTCGTCAAATCACTGATGTTTGGTGAACCTTGCTCCACGGTGCCCGTATTTAAGCGTTCCAAAGGAGCCTGATAATTCAGTACCTTCAACCCGTGTACACAATATCATCTATTGCTTCACTTTTTCCGGATAGCGCACATATCCTTCCGGATCCTCAGGCTCCTGTTCGCCATGTTTGTATTGACAGCCGCAAAGCTGCGTGGCAACCCCAGGCTATCTTTCTTGCCCTGCAAGGTGCACGTGCAGACGGTCATCGATATATTCAGGATGCCTGGAATCACGGTGTACGAAATTTTTTAGTGCAAGAAAAAATTGATTTGTCAGGACTGCCTGAAGGAAATTATATCCGAGTACCTAATGTGCTTGAAGCATTTCACATCATCGCCGCACATCACCGTAATCATTATACTGGAAAGGTTATAGCCATCATCGGTAGCAATGGCAAGACCTGGGTCAAAGAATGGCTCTACATGCTCATGTATCGTGACCTGTCTGTGTATCGCAGCCCAGGTAGTTATAATAGCCAGGTGGGGGTACCACTTTCGGTGTGGAATATTCCTTTGGATACATCGTATGCCATTATTGAAGCAGGCATATCCAGTCCGGGCGAGATGATTAAACTGCAGCGTATCATCAGGCCAGATATAGTTGTCTTTACCCATTTTGGGGATGCGCATGATGAAGGATTTGGTGGTGATATACATTTAAAGTTGAGTGAAAAACTAATCATGTGTACGGATGCAACTTCTATCGTATTTCCGCATGATCAGCCATTGGTGTATGAGACCATTCAGGAATTATTTCCTGATAAATTTCAATTCACGTTTAGTACACAGGGTGCGGGCCTGGTCAATGGAGTAGCTACAAAACAAGATGATATCTCGAAGGTCACAGTCCATATTGAAAATCAAACCTATACTTACCACATTCCCTATACAGGAGTTGTGCCTGTAACAAATAGTCTTGTCTGCCTGACCACATTTGTTGCGCTTGGTATTCCGGTAGACAGCAGGTTGAAATCGTTTGAAGATCTGCAGCCTATCGATATGCGCCTCAAAGCAGAAGATGGTATACAGCGTTGCGTCTTGATCAATGACAGTTACAGTCTTGATCTTGATTCTTTACAGTATGCATTGGAGAGTCTGGACATTGCAGGGCAGACACAACAGAAGACGCTCATCCTCTCCGATCATGCGTATGGACGTCCGGGTATCTATGAAGATTTGGCTAGAATGATTTCGGGTGCAGGAGTTGACAAACTGATTTGTATCGGAAAAGAAGTCAGCATACTCACGCAATTACTTCCTTCTAAAATCAAAACTTTCACGTATCAAGATGTTGATGAGATGTTTCGTCTGGGGGCAATTGCAGATTTTAATAATGAAGTTGTGCTGCTGAAAGGGGCTCGACGTTTTGGTTTTGAACGTATTGCACGACGATTGAGATTACGATCGCATAGTGCAGTATTGCATGTTGATTTCGGCGCACTTGATAATAACCTCAGATACTTTTATAGAAAAATAAAACCCGGTGTCAAAAAGATCGCGGTGGTCAAAGCCAATGCGTATGGCGCAGGAAGTATGGAGGTGTGTCGCTTTCTTTCCTGGCAACATGTGGATATGCTGGCTGTGGCCGTGATTGATGAAGGGATCGAATTACGCGAAGCTGGATTATCGCTGCCGATCATGGTGCTCAATCCGGATCCGGAAGGGATGGATTTGATCCTGCATCACAATCTCGAGCCTGAAATCTACAATGCGCATATCCTGCGAAAATTGCTGACGCAATGTATCTATCAACAGGATCCTGCAGTGATTCATATCAAGTTGGATTCAGGTACGCATCGATTGGGATTCGGGCCGCATGATATCGATGAGTTGATTTCGATCTTGCGTGATCAGCCATGGATCAGAGTGGGAACAGTATTTACACATCTTTCGGGGAGTGATGAGACGAAGTGGGATTCGTTCACACATGAGCAGGTGAGGCGTTTTGATGTGATGTACAAGGAGCTGGTGTATGGCTTGGGCTATTCACCTCCGCGTCATGTGTTGAGTACTTCAGGCATCCTTCGCTTTCCGGAATATCAGTTTGAATATGTGCGTATGGGCATCGGCTTATATGGTGTTGGTTTGCCTGAGCATCCGGAATTGACACCGGTTCATGCGCTTAAAGCAAGGATTCTTCACATCCAGCAGATCGAGCCGGGAGAATCAGTAAGCTACTCGCGGAGTTTCATCACAGATATTCCCCGGACGATTGCTACTGTCAATCTTGGATATGCAGATGGCCTTCCTCGTGTAGCAGGTAATGTAGGTTGTTCCTTTTTGCTTCATGGGCAGCAGGCTCCGATCATCGGCAGGGTATGTATGGATATGACCATGATTGATATCACCAACATCCCTGAAACCGCTATCGGAGACGAAGTCACTGTGTTTGACAAAACCCAATCAGTGGAAGTACTCGCACAGAAATGCGGCACCATTACCTATGAGATCATGACCAATCTCAATCCGAGGATAAGGAAAGTGTATGAACATGGATAAGGCAAATTTAAAGAAGTAGGGGCAGATCGCGACCTGCCCCTACTTCTTTGCATTTGCCTCTTGCTCTCTGCCCTTTGCTCTCTGCCCTTTGCTCTCTGCCCTTTGCCCTTCGGGATTGTTAACCATTTGTTACAGCGCTATTTATCCGTCTTTTTTGTAGTAAAATCGCAGCGTTTAAGCCGTTATAGCCTGATTATGGCTATTTTTGCGCCCTTCATTACATAAATGTCAACCCACTTACTCATGAGATTTTCCCTGATTTTAACCCTGGTTTCATTTCTTTGGACAGGTTTGCTACATAGTCAAACCACTGACACTGTGTTGTTTACCATTGACAACCAAGCAGTTCAGGCTTCTGAATTTTCATATATCTATGCCAAAAACAACCGCGATGACGCTGATTTTACGGAAAAAAGCCTCCGCGAATACCTCGAACTCTATACCAAGTTTAAACTCAAAGTCCGGGAAGCCTATGCCATGGGACTTGATACCATACCCCAACTCCAGACAGAACTGGCTGGCTACCGCAAACAACTCGCAGACAGCTACCTGACTGACAAAGAAATCACTGATCGCCTGGTCACAGAAGCCTACAACCGGATGCAGGAGGATGTTCAGGTGGCTCATATACTCATCAAGACAAATCCAAATGTGGCCACAGATACATTGGCTGCTTACACCAAGATTCAAGCTGCCTACAAAAGGCTCCAAGCTGCCGAGTCATGGGATGTTGTAGTGCGCCAGACCTCAGAAGATAATCCTACAAAAGAAACAGGTGGTGACCTCGGCTATGTCACAGCACTCTTGCCAAATGGCTTCTATGCTTTCGAAACAGCTGCATACGATACTCCGGTTGGAAAGTATTCAATGCCAATTCGTACAAGCCTTGGATACCATGTTGTCAAAGTGACTAACAAGCGCCCTGCACGTGGCGAGTTGGATATCGCCCACATCCTTCTCAGAGTGAAAACGGATGGCAGTGATGACAAGGCTGTAAAAACAAGAATTGATGTTGTATATGCCCAACTCGTGGCTGGCGAAAGATTTGAAGAAGAAGCTAAGAAAGTTTCTGAAGATAAAGCCACAGCAGAACGTGGTGGTGCTATCGGTCCAATTGCAATCAATCAATATGAGAAATCATTTGAGGATGCAGTTTTTGCGCTTGCAAATGATGGTGATTATACCGCACCTGTGCGCACCCGTCTTGGATGGCACATCATCAAGAGAACTCGCAAGCGGCCTACGTTGACACTGGAGCAGGCCAAACGGAAAATTGAAACACAGATCAGCCGCGATGAGCGCATCACCTCTGCACGTCAGACGATGGTTGCCCGCATCAAGAAAGAAGCTGGATACGCAAAGGATGAAAATGTATATAACCAATTTGTAAGCCTTGCCGGTGCAGATCTTCAGACCTACAAATGGCAGGTGCCTGACATTGCTCCAGCGACTATCATGACGCTGGGTGGTGACAAGTACACTAATATCGATTTTGGAAATTATGTGCGCAACAACGCACGAACCCGCATGGGGCTGCCAAAGGGAACACCAAACGCAGAAATATTTGACAAAGTCTACACGGAATTTGTAAACGAAAAGGCTCTTTTCTATGAAGAGAAGAATCTCGCTGATAAGTATCCGGAGTTTAAATCGCTCATGCGCGAATACGAAGAAGGCATCCTGCTGTTTGAAGCCACCAAGATCAACGTGTGGGATAAAGCAAGCAAGGATTCTACCGGACTTGAAACTTTCCACGCCGCTCATCGCAATGATTATATGTGGGATGAAAGACTGGAAATAGCCACTGTCACACTTGATTCTGCTTCTATGAGCCAGCTCTCTACCATTAAGAAATGGGCTGCTAAAAAACCTTTGAATGTGGTGGCTGAAAAGGCGACCAAAAAGGGAATAGGCATGCAGGTGACACGGAAAGTCTATCAGAAAGAAGATCAACTTCCTGAAGGCATCATCTGGGCTGCTGGTCAAAAAGCGGATCTGCCTGATGGAAAAGGATTTGTAAGTGTTGAAAAAATCATACCACCGACTCCTAAGACAATGGATGATGCCAGAGGATATATCATCGCTGACTACCAGGACCAACTTGAAAAAGACTGGGTGGCTGCGTTGCAGGCTAAATATCCGGTTCAGGTGAACGATGCTGTGCTGATGAGCCTCGTGAAAAAGTAGGCAGTTGCAACTGCACCGGATGAGAAGCCTTCTTTACCCAGGCATATGTTTGATTGTCCTCTGGACGGCAGCTATGTCGTGTAAAAAACCAAATGTTCCCCGTGACAACACTCCGGAGCCCATATTGCTGGCGCAGGTCTTTGATTACAAGCTCTACTTTGATGATATCAAAGACCTGATTCAGGGTTATGCAAATGCTGAAGACAGCATACAACAAGTGCGCAGTCTTACGGAGCACTGGGTACGTGATCGGCTTATCCTGGTAGAAGCAGAAAAAAACTTTCCAAAGGAAGTCAACATGAATAAACTGTTGGAAGATTACCGGCAGTCCCTGTTAAGACATTTTTTTGAACAACGTACACTTGAAGAAAGACTGGACACTGTCATTACCGAAAATGACCTTCTCAATTATTATGAGGCCAATAAGGAGCAGCATCGTCTTGAATCGGGTATCCTGAGATGCTATTATTTCAAGCTCCAGAAACCACTGGCTCGGGGAGATAAGATACTGCAATGGTGGAAGACATTCCCCCAGCAACATTTTCAGGATGTCATGACTTATACCGACAAACATGCCAAAACCAACTGGCCGGATTCCAGCCAATGGCATGAGATGCAGATGGTAGTTCAACTTTTCCCGGAGGGTACACTTTCATCCGCCGGGATTCGTTCTAATCGTGGAGAAGTCCGTGAGGACAGAGTTTTTATTTATCTTCTCTACCCCCTGGAGGTCCATCATGAACAAGACATAGCACCGTTGGCAAGGATTCGGGAACATGCAGCAAGATTTATCTTGCACCAACGCGAACTTGAGTTGCTGGAGCGGATTAAAAAGGAAATTTACGACCGGGACATCCAAAATGAACGGGTCAAAATATATACAGAATGAACAAGTTGAAATACATGCTGCAGGCGACCATTTTCTTTTGCCTTTGGGCAGTTGGGGTGGTAGCGCAGGAAACCATTATCCTGGATAAGATCGTGGCCAAAGTTGGAGGAGAAGTGATATTCCATTCAGATGTCGAGGAGCAGATGGCGATGATGCGTGAGCGCAGGGCCACCCCGGGAAAGACAGAGCAATGTACAATCCTTGAAAGCCTGATGGCGCAGGCCATGCTGGTCCACTATGCAAAGATCGACAGTGTGCAAGTCACGGATGATGAGGTGGAGGCTGAAATTGATGCCCGTATGAACCAGATTCTGGGGTATATGAACAATGACCGAAAATTGTTTCAGGAAGTGTATGGACAGACGGTGAGTGAAATGAGGGAGCAGGTGAAGGAAGATATGCTGCGCAAACTGCTTGGTGACAAGATGCAGGGAGAGATCATGAACAAAGTGGAAGTGACCCCATCAGAAGTAGTAGTTTTTTTTGGAAAAATACCTAAGGACAGTCTGCCTTATTTCAATGCTGAGGTTGAACTGGCAGAGATTGTGATGTTTCCCGAGATCAATGGAGAAGAGCGGAATAAAGCGCTTGAAAAAATTGGAAAAGTCAAGGACCAATTGAAGGACGGTGCCGATTTTGCCGAACTGGCCAGGAAATATTCAGAAGACGGAAGTGCCAGAGAAGGTGGTGATCTCGGATGGACCACCCGTGGAAGTTTCGTTCCTGAATTTGAAGCAACAGCATTTCAGCTTGAAATCAATCAGACCTCAGAGATTACCGAGTCAGAGTTTGGTTACCACATTATACAATTGCTGGAGCGCAGAGGTAACTCCATACACTCACGTCATATACTTGTACGTCCGAAGATAACAGATGCTGATCTCTCGCTGACGCGCAACAAACTTGATTCGGTTAAGAATCTGATTGTATGGGATTCCATTTCATTTGCGGATGGGGTGCGTAAATTTGGGGACAAGCGGGTTCAGAGTCACAGCAACAATGGCCGTTTAATCAATCCAAAGGCGAATAACACCTTCTTTGAAACTGCAGACGTAGACAGTGAAATTTTCTTCAGTATTGATACACTTAGTCTTTGGGAGATCACTCCACCCATCGAGTACCGAAATCCACAAGGAGATTATTCCTATAAGATCGTACAGTTGCAGGGACGCACTTCACCGCACCAGGCTAATCTTAAACAAGACTATAGCCGTATACAGGATGCAGCCCGGGAAAGTAAACGTAACGAAGTCTTCAGTGACTGGGTTGATGACCATATCCCCAATACCTACATCATGATCGATCCTCAATATCGTGACTGTTCAAACATCGACAGATGGCAGGCGAAGTGGATGTACTAACATGCTATTTTAAGCATCCGCTTAAAATCCCTATCAACGCCACATAGTCTAATGAATCAACATGTAAAGGCAGCCTATGGCTGCCATGCAACCATCAAATAGAGGGTAAAAGCCTAATAAGCAAACATCTTAACCACATCTTCCTCCCCATTTTCAGCCACTACCTTAAACACATATGTACCAGATGTCATTGAATTGCAATTCAATGTATGTCTGCCATCACCATATCCTTTTTTTGCAAAAGTAGAAATGACTTTACCAGACATATCTGAGAGGGAAATACTTAGTTCCTGATCAAAGTTAGATGTAAATGCAATAGTACCGGTGGAGGTGAGGAATACATCCTTCAACAGTTCAATACCTGAAGCTGTTGGATTTTCTGTAGCCGTTGTTTCGAGTATAATGGAGAAACCCTGATAGCAATCATCACTGATGATAATTTCTGCGAATTCAAAGTTGATAAAGTCATCATCAAGGATAAATTCAAAAAACTCATGGGATTCAAGAAAACAAAGAAGTGCGCCTTCCGGTTCGAGAATTTCAAAAACGAGCTGGAACAAAACAGTGGTATCGGGGTAATCATTAGATTGTAAATCCGAATCGATCCAGACGGATATTAGTTCACCGGGATTAGGCTCATTAAAATTTCCTGAACTTTGGCCGGGATGTATGGGATTGTGTATTTCCTTATACTTCATTTTAGTGCCATCAAACTCCATTGAGAATTGCCAGCCGATAACTCCGACAAAATTTTCAGTGATAAAGTTGTAGACTTTCTCTGTATCGGTTAATCCACCCAGCTCAACTTTAAGTTTTAATTCATCCTGTGCAGAAAGTGAAGCAGTGAACAGAAGTAGCGTGTAAAGTAATTTTTTCAGAATGCTAGTGATTTTTAGGTAATTGTTTATAACAAGTAGGGGATTTCAATAAGTAAAAGCACTATGTGGGCTTTATTTTTCGCACATGGACGACCTCATTTGGATCGGTGATCATAGATAGTCCGATTGATCGTCTCCTCGCATTCACGGCATCAAGGTGGTCCAGCTTGTAATAGGTCAGTTGTGTTTGCTCAGGATTAATGTAAACCCACTGCATGCCATAGTGCTGCGGTTCTTCATGAAGCAATTGGAGTTTGTCAAACATATTGGCATACACGTCCCACTCAGCTTCACCTTCGAGACAATATGCTTTTAAGATAGGCAGATAGGTTTCAATCAATGCAGTGTCTGTATTGTGGAGCATGATCCACACAAGTGTTTTGGCTTGTCGGCGGCCTACCTGGGATATTTTAGGCATCCCATTCTTGTTTAGATAATCTATAGCGGTGATATGATTGATTGAATCAAAGACTTCGATTTCTGACCATTCCAGATTTAACTCGGAGAAATCAAAAGTATCAAGTCCCTCAATGTATCCGGTCAGGTAGTATGGAATAAACGTCCGGTATTTCTGATCTTCGAAGTATAAAGAGTCAAGAAAAAATGCATTTCGCGGTTGACCATAATACGAATAGGCTTTTTTAACTTCTGCAGTTAGAAATGTCCAGACCGGAAGACGTTTCAAGGGGGCTAACCTTGGGTCATGTAATACAGTCATTTTTCTATCCCTTGGTGCTGTATTGATCCATGCTTTGAACGTGCGCCCTGCCTCCGATATATTGTTGTACGCCACGCACGCCAACCCTTTTCTATACAGCGCCTGAAAGGACGTAATGTTTGAATTTTGAATAGTTACTCTTCGGTTTAATTTTCGTCCGGCTTCCGATTTATTATTTCCCAATGTATCCACGCCTTTGGCAAAAGTGATCATCAGCTCATCGGCCAGGTGATACGTAGAATCAAAATATTGACGTACACTATTGACTCTGTCATTGGATAAACGGACATTATCACTTCCTTCGTTGTCCGTGTATCCCGATAAAACAAAAGCCCGACCTTCATGGCCTTCTTTACTCAAATAAAAGCTATCCAACTTTGAAATAGCTGTTTTGTCAAGTAACGATTCATTGGTTTGAAAATGTATATGGACCTGATCTACTTTTTTAATCTCTTCTTCCTTTTTCCGGCGTTCAAAGTAATTGCAAAAGGGAGTAGGGGATATGGTGAAGGGCACATCTTCCTCTGGTATTTTAAGGACACTTACATCGTCTACGAAATATGGAGTAGGATTATCAATCCATCTATGTAGTGAAGGAAAATCAGCATCCATAAACGCACCGATAGTGAGATGTTGAAGTGGACATATCGCCCGGATATATCGCTTGAGCTCAAACCATTCTCCCTTGGGTAAAGTATCACTGAAGTAATATTCAGCCGCTAACATTTCCTCAAAATCAAGGTGTTCAGGTTTTAGGGATAAGAAGAAACCGATATTTGTCAATAATTCGGGATCCTCATTGAGATCTCTGTGAAGGTAAAGCCAAATCTTGATTTCATAAATACTGCCAACTTCAAATGGTTCAATAAGTTTCGAATGTAAATAGCTGGCACATCCGTTCCTATTCCTTATCAGATCATGACAGCTTTCAGCATATCCTAGTTTGACCATACCTTTTCCACTATAAGGGTTGATGGAATTGCCGCAACAAAACGCCTTTTTGAATAAAGTATCGGTTCTGTTTTCAAGATCAAGATGACAGTAGCTATGTATTAACCACCCTGACACTGTCCAATTCCACAAATGATCAATCCCATAATAGAAAGGAGAGAATCCATCCGCAAACTCAGTATGCCCTTCAAAATCTCCATTTCGGACCAGGGATTGACCCTTTGTGATCGTAGACACAAGTATGATCGGAAGCAGGAGTAATATCCTCATTCGTTTTAAGATCAATCCAGGTTCTGTCATTGTTATAGGAAATGGATTCAAAGAATACATTGAATGATAAATATACTCAGATGTGAACAACGTGGATTAGTTTTTAAATACTTCAGCATCCTTCCACTTTTCAGCAAGTTCTTTTTCCATTTCCGGACCAGCGTCTAAAGTGAACAGAAGTTGCGGATATACTAATATGAATTCAGGATGTTGGTATTGAAATTTCACTTTGTTGTTAAATTCATCGATCGAATCCAGGTAGATAGCCTGCCTGCTGGCATTAATGGCAGCCTTTAATTCGGCGGGTACTTCAAATACAAACAAGCGATTTCCAAGCTTTATGTGGTACCCCATTCCATATAGTGCCGGTTGTTTAAGATATGATTCATTGTAATAATCCACAAGATCGCTGTAGAGTTGCGGGTGGGTTTTGTAATGTACAATAGCTTCTGACAGTATTGAATCAAGGGGGTTCCGTCCCCATTGCATATTGTGTTTTATTACTATAAAATAAGAGGGGGATGTGCTTGGATTTATTTGACATAGATCAATATCCTTCGGCACGCCATAAGAAGTAAAATAGTTGTTAAGACTTTGTAGATTCAGGGAGTCCAGGAGTTTGATTTCCTCGCCACATATGGCATAGTAGTTTGTGTTTATTTCTCTGCACGCCTGACGAATGGACTGATCTAAGGCATATAGTTTTTGGAAGAAGTAGCATAGGGTTCCTGTTTGAACTCCATTCTTTCTGATACGTGATTTGAAATAGACATATAAATTTTCAGCAGCATGCAAATCAGCTAGCGTTGTGCTGCGAAAATAGAAATTTGTATCTATATTAAATTTGACTATTTCATCAATAATAGCCTTTGCGGTAGTTGTGTCCTCAATACGTATCGAACAGAGAAGTGCATTATGGAGATCTTTCAGGAAGGGCGTGGGTTGGTTGGCAAAAGCATCATTATACAAAGGAATGGCTTCATCATATTTTTCGAGGATGACTTTGCTTTCTGCTAAATGAATTAGCCTGTAGTATTCTCCTGCTTGTGCATTTAGCTTTCCAAAACAGGTAAGCATGCAAAGGAGATAGATGTGGCAAGTCTTGGTCAATCGAGTTGAAATTGTCATTATTAGGTTTTATGCAGTTAAGGGGTGATAAAATAACAATGATTTTTGATTTTTAGTGTGTATAGAGGTAAGGAAGTATTTCATCTATCCCTTAGTAAAGTTTCTATTATTGGAATTCTGACACATCTTCAAGTAAGGTATTCTAGCCATATTCTTTTTTCTGCCTTTTTATAGCAAGACCCTCCCGAAAAGGGCTGAACCCCTTTTATACTTAAACGCCCTTTCAGGGCTTTTAGAAAATTAGCACCTCTGCTGTTTATAACGCGAAGAGACGCAGAGGCGCAGTTTTAATCTGAATATACTCCTCAATTGTCAATTATCAATTCACCTTTTCAACCTTTGATCCATTTCCTCCGCAGCTTTTTGCCCCCGCCCCCTGTGTTGCGCACACGTTCTTCCTTTCGCATGCAATCCCCGGGGAGGCAAGATTTGCTTCCCAATCCAGGTCTGGTACATATTCAGTGATACCACTGAACTTAATTCTTTGTCCACTTTTTTATAGATATAGTTTGTGCTTTTCATTCTGCCCTATGCCCTATGTCTATTACCCAAAAGAAGATTTACATTTACACTACATGACCTCATCACGCATCATCAACTTTATCGCCATCCTTTGGTTCTTCCTTGGCTTCTCCTATTATCCTAAGTGGGAAAAACCATGGTCTGAAGCCACCATCAGCTGGGATGTCAGTGGATACTATCATTACCTTCCCGCCATCTTTATCTATAAGGATATCCGGCAGCAAAACTGGATGAATGACATCAATCAAAAGTATCTCCCGTCCCCTGCTTATGATCAAGCCTTCGGGCATCAGAACTCAGGTAATAAGGTCAATAAATATGCGATCGGTCAGGCGGTCCTTTTCTCTCCATTCTTCCTGCTGGCGCATGGATACACTATCATGACTGGTGCTTATCCTGCAGACGGGTATAGCAAGCCGTATCAGTTTTTCATTTGGTTTGGGAGTCTGGCTTTCTCTATTCTCGGACTTGTACTGATGCGAAAAATATTACTCTTTTATTTCGATGATACTATTGTCACCTGGACACTTGTGGCACTGGCTGTAGGGACACATTGGATGGAATATGCGTCTATCACCAATGGAATGAATCATACCTGGCTTTTCACCTTGCTGTGTGTTCTTATCCTCTCCACCATCAGGTTTTATAAGCAAGCAGATTGGACTTCTATAGTCGGTATCGGAGTTTCTCTCGGGCTTGCAGTACTCACCCGCCCAACAGAGATTGTTTGGACACTGATACCATTGTTGTGGGGTATTTCAAGTTTGAAGGAGCGCTATACGTATGTGTTGAGTCATTGGATGAAATGCGCAGTAGCCGTGATCATCAGCGGACTGATCGTGTTCATACAACTCAGCTATTGGAAATATGCATCCGGAGAATGGATCGTCTACAGCTATGGTGACCAGGGCTTCAACTGGCTGCATCCTAAAATATGGCGGGGTCTCATGGGGGTCAATCTTGGCTGGTGGATTTACACGCCGTTGATGCTGATGGCTATGCCTGGTTGGTATGGTGTATATAAGAAACACAGAACTGTTTTCTGGGCAACTTTCATCACCACTATTCTGGCCATTTACATCACCTTGAGCTGGTCCCATTTTGAAAGCGGTGGCGGACTGGGGCAAAGAAACCTGATACAGATTTATCCATTGATGGCATTTCCATTGGCTGCACTGATCAGTTGGTTTCTTCAATCTAAAATCGGCAAATGGATGTGGATCGGAATACTCGCGCTCAATATCTATTATACAGGTTGGTGGATACATCAGGCGCATAAAGGCGGGTTTTTCCAGGCAGGTCAAATGACCAGGGCCTATTTCCTCAACGTAGTAGGACGAATAAATCCTGATCGCGACTTATTTAAGTTGCTGGAGACGAATGAATATTTCAAAGGCACACCTCTATCAGCGAATACAGTTTTTCAAAACGACTTCGAACAGGATACGGTCTTTTGTTCCATTGCATGGCCATCCGGGGGAAAGGCAACTTGCCTGAATGCAGAGCACCAATTTTATGGTCCGGTCACACTGCCTGTCACTGCTGGTTGTGCTCCATGGATCAGGGTAGAAGCGGACTTCCTTGTTCAGTCCAGAGAATGGGATGTCTGGAAATATGCTCAATGGATCGTTCAGTTTTATCAGGGAGAAAAACCTATCAAAACTAATCTCATCCGTGTGCAGCGCCACTTACCTGTGGATCAGGTCTCGACGCATCTTTTCTTCGACGTCCGTGTTCCGTCAGAGCCCTTCGACCGATGCGTGATGTCTTTATGGAATGCAGGTTCAACTCAATCGCTGCTTATGGATAATCTGAAGGTGAGTTGCTTTAACGAGAGGTGAGGGAATGATGAATGGTGATCCGAATTCCCAAAACTAAAGTCTAGAAAAATCATTTCGAAGCTTTGATGCTGTGGCCCAAAATTGTTTGAGCAGACAGGAAGGCCTCTTTTTGGCCATAAAGACAAAAAGAGGTGTGAGTGGAATACCACCTGGCGAGAAAGCAAACCAGAACCCAATTGCAGATGTACCGAACTTAAGGCGAGTTTTTTGGGCCACGAGGTTTGGATGCTGAGCTGTAGCAAATGGAAGTGAGAGAGGAGATCGAAGTATGGTTCTTTTTTCCGGTAAAAAAGAACAAAAAAAAAGACCGATCCTAACCCCCCTGTTTGGACCGGTCTTAATGAGAAAATCTACATTTGATGTTCCCTATTGACATTATGTATAGCACATTCAATGCCAAACTTTCATTCCCTTGTCCGGCTAATACGACAATTTGACAGAAAAAGGGGCGTGGCATACCTTTTGACAGGCAGGATTAGACGTATTAGGCTTTAAAAATCAAATAGTTATGACTAAAGGTAATATCACGGTACAGACCGAAAATATTTTTCCGATCATCAAAAAATTCCTCTACTCAGACCATGAAATCTTCCTGAGAGAGTTGATCTCCAATGCGATTGATGCCACCTCCAAACTGGAAGCCATTGCAGGCTCGGGAGAGATTGATGGTGAGCTAGGCGACCTGACCATCCATGTCAATGTGGATAAGGCCGCAGGCACGATTACCATCAGTGACAGAGGGATTGGTATGACCGAAGCTGAGGTAAAGAAGTACCTCAATCAGCTTGCGCTCAGCAGTGCAGAGGAGTTTGTCAAAAAGTATCAGGGCAAGACCAACATCATCGGACATTTTGGTCTCGGGTTCTATTCTGCTTTTATGGTCGCTGACAAGGTGGAGGTCATCACCCGCACTTATAAGAAGACTCCCAAAGCAGTACGTTGGGTATGTGATGGTAACCCTGAATATGAAATGGAAGACCACGACCGTAAAGAACGCGGGACAGATATCATCCTTCACATCAGTGATGATAGCAAAGAATTTCTCGAGCATGACCGCATTGAAGGCTTACTGAAGAAATACTGCAGCTTCTTGCCATTCCCTATCCAGATGGGTATGAAGACAGATATCCGCTATGAAGGAGAAGGGGAGGGCCGCAAGAAAATAGAGCAGCAGGTGCCCAATGTCATCAATGACACTCACCCGCTTTGGAAAAAGAAACCGGGTAAATTGACAGACAAGGATTACATCGATTTTTACAAACAACTCTACCCGATGTCACAGGATCCGATGTTCTGGATCCATCTCAATATTGATTACCCCTTTAATCTCACAGGGATACTGTATTTCCCGAAAATCGGCAACCAGTTTGATCAGCAAAAGAATAAAATCCATCTGTACAGCAACCAGGTCTATGTGACAGATGAAGTAAAGGAAATTGTACCTGAATTTCTCACCTTGTTGCATGGGGTAATTGATAGTCCTGATATTCCGCTTAACGTATCGCGAAGCTACCTGCAGAGTGATGCCAGCGTCAAGAAGATCACAGGGTATATGACCAAGAAGGTGGCTGAGCGATTGTCCAAATTATTCAAAGATGACCGCGAGGGATTTGAGAAGAAATGGGATGACATCGGTGTGTTTGTCAAATATGGTATCATCACAGATGAAAAGTTCGCTGAAAAGGCAATTGAATTTGCGATGCTGAAAAACACGGAGGGGAAATATTTTACCGTACAGGAATATAAAGACAAGATCAAAGTAAACCAGACCGATAAATACGATCGGATGGTGGCTTTGTATACGCCTTCTCCGGAGTTACACACTTCCTATATCAAGCAAGCTACAGATATGGGGTACGATGTGTTGCATCTGTACCATATCATCGACAACCATTTTATTCAGCAGCTCGAATATAAGGGAGAGAACCTGACCTTTGTGCGTGTTGATTCGGATACACCAGATCACCTGATTCAAAAGGAAGAGACCAAGGAATCAGTGCTCAATGAAAAGGAACAGGAAAAAGTTAAGGAATTATTTGCAGGGCTGCCGGGTGTGAATGCACATCAATTGATCCTGCGGCCGATGTCTCCTGAAGGACATCCGGTGATGATCACACGTCCTGAGTTTATGAGACGTATGCAGGAAATGCAGGCTTTACAAGGCATGGAAGGAATGGACAAGATGGAGGGTCATTACCAGGTCATCATCAATGCTAATCATCCGTTGATCGCAGACAAGCTGCTCAATATGCGGAGTCCTGAGAAAAAGGTAAAGTTTGCTGCCTATCTCTTGCGATTAGCGAAACTCAATCAAGGTATGCTCAAAGGAGAAGAGATGAATTCGTTTATTAACGACAGTATCGAATTCCTTTCATAGTGTACCAAAAAGAAAAAGATGCAGGTGACCACCTGCATCTTTTTCCTTTAAGTCCCCTTTAAGTCCCCTTTAAGTCCCCTTTAAGTCCCCTTTAAGTCCCCTTTAAGTCCCCTCTAGGGGATTTAGGGGCAACGGGGCAAAAAATAATACCACCTGACATAAAATCTGGGGAGTGTTTCGCCTTTTTTTTCAAAAAGGTGAGAATTTGGGTGTTATGCCGACCACTTCAAATCTAAAGCCAGGTGGTAATCTGGCTACAAATATACTAAACATATGATATTTTATTATAGAAATAACGTATCTATAATGTTAAATTATGTTATTCCTCAAAAATAACTTAAATTATTAATATTCAAGGTGTTATCGTATAAATGGATCTGAAAACCTTAAATCATTCATATAGTTTTCGTCGGTGAGCGTGTGCAGGAAAGCCACGATTGCAGATTTCTCCTCTTCAGCCAAACCCAGCCTGATAGCGTCACCCGTATCCCAGCTCCTGAATACATTGTCAAGGTTTGGTGATTTATTGATCCCTGAATCATAGTGATTGATTACATCCTCAAGCGTAGCAAAACGTCCATCGTGCATATAAGGTGCAGTCAAGGCAACATTGCGTAGTGATGGTATTTTGAATACACCTACCAATGCGGCATCAAAAACACCCATTCCAACATCTGTATATTCCTTGTCCAGACCTATATCAGCAATGTCCTGTGCCCATCCGAAACCCCCACCATTAGGAGGGATGATAGGATCAAAGAAAAAGAATCCGCCACGGTCATTGAAGTCGGGACCTGAATGACAATTGTAACAATTGCCTTTTCCAAAAAATATATTTCTTCCGGCCTCAGCCTGAGGTGACAAAGACTGTCCTGCTATTTGCTGACGGTCCATTTCACTATCACATCCGATCATACTCTTGACAAACTGAGTCATCGCATCTGCAACACGATCAGAGGTTACCTCATTGCTACTATACGCTTTAGAAAATAACTCCTCATAATATGGAGCAGCTTTGATCTTGGCAACCAGAAAGTCCATGTTCTCCATACCCATTTCCTTATGATTTCGGACGGGTTGTAATACCAGGTCATCAAGGCTCGTAGCCCGGCCATCCCAAAATAAGAGATTATCATCGTACAGATTGCTGATAGGAGGTGCATTGCGGTCGGTCTTCTGGTTGTCGATCCCATCACTTAACCTGACCTGATCAGAAAACCCAATAGATTGCAGGTGACATGATCCACAAGACACAGTATTATTAATAGACAATATCTTGTCATAAAACAACACCCTTCCCAGTGTGGCACCGGCATCTGTGATTCCAAGGTCCTGTCCGACCATGTGGCTATGCATTCCGCCCCAGTTTGGTTTGTAGCTGTAAGAAGTCTCCGGCAGAACCGGATATTCGATTTTAGTCTGAAATGATTCCTTTTGACAGGATATCAATATGATGAGTAAACAGAGGGACAACAGGGTTTGAAATGGTTTCATATCGGGTATGATTTGAATGAAAAATACATATTAATTTTTAAAAATGAAAGCGCAGATAGATCGTTGCAGGTTCGATGACTTCAAGTGAATCACCTTCTACTGTATCCTTTGTATTATTGAAATCAGGGAAATTGGTAAAGATTTGTTGTAGTTCGGATCGGCTCACCGAATAGATAAGACTTGCTTCAGTACCCAGGCTGATGCGAGGATGAACAAAATACCTGAAGTCGATGACCGGCCCGACGCCTGCATTCCATTGGAGTCTCCGTGTGATCACACGATCAAATCCGCTGTCTTCAGTGATATCCTCTTTGGACCATCCTCCTGTAAACTGGACACCAGCTTTGATGAGCCAGTTTTTACTATTGAAGATGTGGCGTGTAATGGCCAGGTTGCCGGAAAAAGAAAGTACATCTGTAACCTCACTATCCAGAAATCCATCATGTGCTGTGTTGGTCTTGTTAAAATCAGGTCTGAAACCCGCCTGAACCGAATACTGCTGACCGGAATACTCCAACACAAATGCAGGATAAGATTTGTTGAGATTTTCCCCGTTGAAAAGTTCATGCAGAATGTCCCCTGCACTGATGCCCAGGTTCCAATGATAATAGGTCGTATCATTTGATTGACTCCATGCGTTGAAGGCAAGGAGTGTTGTAAACAGTGCAGTATATAATATACGTCGGACCATAGCTTAAAGCGGATATCGGAGTATGGTGGTTTGAGGCTGACTACTGTTAAAGGATGTGCCTATAAGATAGATGATCTCATCTTCCGGTATCACATCAGCATAGTTTAAAGCCGGTAAGTCATATGATTTCAAAATAGTGATCAATGGCAGCTGGGTAATGTCTGCAATCTCAAGTCGCAAGAAACCATTGTCGTTGATGACGTATATCGCTTTCTTTTCGTCAGACGATAAGCGGTTTAGTATAATAGTCGAATTGATATCCGTATTGAGTGATCCTATAGGCTCACCGTTTTTGTTAATGATATTTCCTTCCCGGCCGCAGATAAATAATTCATTTCCTTCAGCACAGGTAGATTGCAAATCAGGTTGTAAAATCCGGGCAGGCACATCAACACCGCCCGAAATTTTTCCATCAGCATCTATTGAATATTTTTTTGATGCGGAGGTGCCTATCGTGATCACCGTCAGTGGATCACCATCAAATACAGCTATATTCTGATTACCCGTTATCGCTTGCGTACCATTCAGAAAGGTTAAGTTGTTGCGACTTAACACCTGGAAATTGTTACTGAAATCATCGGTCACTATAAAGACAAATTGATTGTGCACATTGGCGGCCCACAATATCTGGTTAAAATTTTTTGAATTTGAAGCTGTCAGGGCCGGAAAATTATATTTTCTAAGCCACGCTGGAGATTGGTCAAAACCATACACATTGGTCACATTGTCCCACGTAGTCATTTCCAGGGATGGAAAACTGAGAAAGATGTTAGTGACCGAATTTGTCAGTATGCTCGTTTTGTAATTGAGGGTAGACAAAACATTATTGACCCGGTCAAACATGACTGCTTCATCCTTGCCTGCTGTATGGCAGGCTCTGTCATAAAAACCATTGACCACATCGATATCCTGTTGGATACAAAGTGTCGGCGAGTATAAAAACCGGTCATTAACAGCACAATACAATTTGTAACAAATCTGCGGGCTAAACAGCATCGTGGATACGGAAATGCCGGTGACATCCACGTCATTGATCCTTTTGAGCACGGTGACATCCTGATTGATCACAGGTGTAGGACTATTGGGGATAGGTATAGAAGATTGAAGGATGATATACTCTTTAAAACCTGTGACGTTGACCGGATCCCATGACAAATCAGTAAGTGAAAGATTTTGGCTGTATTCAAGGGTCAAAGCGGGGTTATGGTCAGAATCAGCAGGCTCATCAAGGGTACATCCCCCCGAAAAAGCCAGTACAAATGCACCGATAATGCTAATATAATGCCCTCTGAAGTTTGTCATTAAGTGGTGAGATTTGCCTTTTTTAAAAGGATAGACGTAAATCATTTATGCCTGGGTTGGGTTTATAACCATAAATTTGTCTTGTGAAAAGACTTCCCACGGCCCAGTTTGCCGAATTTATTGAATTTTTCCCTCCATTGGAACTTCCGTTAAGCCTTTTGCCGGATATGGGTCTGATTCCCTCAGACCCATTGCCGCTGCCGGGTGTACTACAGGATGCCTATATCCTGCCTTTTGAGAGCGATGAGGTGGATGAGTTTACCGAATATGTGCCGTATGGTCGTATCGCCGGGACAAAGGATTATTATGCTATGATCTATTGGAAAGCAGGAGTGTTACGCTATGAGTTTATACTCGCTACGTACACCGCAGATGGTGATCCGCTGAGTCATGCTATTGTGGGTGGTTTGCGATATGAGGAAGAAGGAATAATGCATTCTGTTGCCATCATCAATGAAGATATGAGTATCGTCATCGCGGAAGGGATGGCACAGACCGAGGCGGCAGGTATGGATCCTGAACAGACACAGACATACCAAATGGAAATTTTACCCACGGGTATTATTACGTACGAAATAAATGAAGAAGACAACGAAGAATAAAGCGGGATCATCACTCCATATAGCAAACCCCAAAGGCCAGAAATTGCCTTATGCTAAATTGCGGGCATTGGCTATTGAGACGATTCAGCAAAGTAAAAGCCCTTCCTGGACACCACGTCAGTTGATTAAAAAACTCAAGATTGCCAATGGCAAGGCTGATATATTACGTGTATTAGATGCACTGGTCAAGCAAGGTAAACTCGCTACAGCAGGTGATGAGACATATACTTCTCTGATGAGACCGAAAGTAGTAACAGACGCTCCGCGACCAGCAAAAGCCATTGCTATAGCAGGAAAAAATGTCCACCAGGGCAGAGTGGATATGACCAGATCCGGATCAGCTTATGTGATCATGGATGATATGGAAGAGGATATCTATGTCCCGGCTAAATTTACAGGGGGTGCAATGCATAAAGACATTGTGCAGGTAGATATAATACCTGGTAGAAAAGGCCGCAAGCCAGAAGGCAGAATAGTGGCAATCGTCAAACGTGCTCTTGAGCAAGTCATTGGTACGCTTAAGCTGTATAAGAAATTTGCTGTGCTGGTGCCTGACAGGATGAACATTCAGTTTGATATCATCATCCCAATAGATAAAATGGCTGAAGCTGTTGATGGTGATAAGGTCGTCGTCAAGATTACAGACTGGAGCCAATCATCTCCTAACGGGGAGGTTATCCATTTGTTAGGTGCTTCCGGAAGTCATGAGTTGGAGATGCAATCTATTTTAATTCACAATGGATTTAATCTGGCATGGCCTGATGAAGTGCTCGACGAATGTCTGCAATTGCCGGATGGAATCTCCGAAGAAGAAATCACAAAACGTCGGGATTTCAGAGGCATTACTACATTCACCATTGACCCTTTAACAGCTAAGGATTTTGATGATGCATTATCTATCCGTACGCTAGAAAACGGGAACACGGAAGTAGGCGTGCATATTGCGGATGTCTCCCATTATGTCAAGCCGGGTACTGCCCTGGATAAAGAAGCCTTGTTTCGATCCACTTCGGTTTATTTAGTAGACAGGGTATGTCCGATGCTCCCTGAAAAATTATCCAATGAGCTTTGCTCGCTTCGACCTCATGAAGAAAGCCTTTGCTATTCAGCCGTTTTCGAAATTGATGAAGATCACAAAGTAGTGGATCGTTGGTTTGGTCGGACAGTAATCTTTTCAGATCATCGGTTCGCTTACGAAGGAGCACAGGAAGTAATGGATGCCGGAGTTGGTCCTTTTGCAGAAGAATTGAAGAAACTAACTGCAATTGCAAGGTCACTGCGTAAGAAGAGATTCAGAGACGGAGCCATTACGTTTGAGACGGATGAGCTACAATTTAAAGTTGATGAACTTGGACAGACCCTGGAGATCTTTGTTAAAGAGCGAAAGGAAGCCCATTTGCTGATTGAAGATTTTATGTTGCTGGCTAACCGTGAAGTGGCAACACTCATGGCCCAGAAAAGTAAATCTCAGGAAATACCATTTCCATACAGGGTGCATGATGTGCCGGATCCTGACAGGCTGATAGACTTTCAGCGTTTTGCAAAAGAGCTTGGCTTCAACCTTCAGATTGATACACCAAAGCAGATTTCAAAATCGTTCAACCGACTTGCAGAAGCTGCTAAGGAAGATGAGAAGTTAAGACTACTGGAACCATTGGCTATTCGTACAATGGCTAAAGCAATTTACACCACTAACAATATCGGTCACTACGGTCTTGCGTTTGATTTTTATACACACTTTACTTCACCGATCAGACGATATTCGGATGTATTGGTGCATCGCATTTTAGATGCAAACCTGCACACCATACATCGTGAAGACAAAACAAATCTCGAAGCAAGGTGCAAGCATATCTCTGATCGTGAACGCGCGGCTATGACTGCGGAAAGGGAGTCCATCAAATACAAACAGATGGAATACCTTAAAGAGAGGGTAGGGCAGGAGTTCTCCGGTGTGATTTCCGGAGTTATCGAAAGTGGAATCTTTGTAGAGCTGGATGACTCAAGAGCAGAGGGAATGATCTCTTTCCGCACGATGGGAGGAGGATTTTATTTGACTGCCCCTTACACCGCCGGATCAAGATCCGGCGACAAATATACCATCGGCCAACCGGTCAGAGTCCGGATCCGTAAAATCGATATGACCGCCCGACAGATGGATCTCGAACTGGTGGAAAATGATCCGGCTGTGAAACACGAAGGAAGAAAGCCAAAGAGTAAAAGGATGGATTGATTTATTTCGCACGGAGTACACAGAATAAAAAAAAATAACGTAGGGGTTCAAAATTTTGAACCCCTACGTTATTTTTTTTTATTCACGTTCTCATGTATTCACGTTCTCATGTATTCACGTTCTCATGTATTCACGTTCTCATGTATTCACGTTCTCACGCTTTCCAAAGAGCCAGAAAGTAACAGTCTGTACCTTTCCAGAACTGATCCTCAAACGCAGCACGCGTAAAACCTTCAATCGTATCTTTTTTGAGAAAATCTCCCATAAGACAAATCCGGTATCCAAGCGTACTGACCAAAAGATCATACACATCACCAGGCGTGATCCCATATTTGTCTGCGCCACCGATGCCATGTTCAAAAATGAGATAAGGGTGCCATTTTTTTAAAATGGTAGCAGCCCCCTGGATGACATCATGTTCGCCGCCTTCAACATCAATCTTGATCAGGTGTACCGGGATATCATGCCCGATGACATCATCCATTTTCCTGACGTCGACTGCTATTTCATTGATGATCTCCTCACCTTTATATTGACGTTGCTGCAGTCCTGAATAAGTTGGATTGCTGACGACATGATGAAAGGTAGTTTGTTTGTTTTCATCACCCAGTGCGTATGGATAGATATCAGCTTTGTTGCCAAAGTGTTCTTTCAAGAAAGCATATTGTTGAGGTACCGGTTCAAAAGCTTTGTGACGGACAGTGGGCGCTCTATCAATCATGGCTTGCAGGATATCTCCTTTAAAACAGCCTACATCAATGCATAGACTATCGGATTTGCAGACTTTTTGGATGACAGCTTTTGTCTGTCGGTCATATCGCTCGTTGAGGGTGAGCGGCCATGGCCAGCGACGTATTATTATTTTAAGGAGTTCCCTCATTTTGTAGTGGGTATCGGCAAATTATTATACAAAGTCATATTGGGAAAATGATAGATGCACGTATCTCCCAATGGTCTGATCAGCAAGTTGTCAATGACAGGCCCCATATTATCAATGATCAATTCGTATTTATATCCTTTGCCTAATGTGTTCCATGCAAATGAAATTTCGATCCATTCGCCATGAGCTTCAGACCACGCTATTGATTCACGATGCAGGCCTGTGTTTCGCAACACAGTACCATCAGGTCCGGTTTCCATCATACGCGGCACAGGCACTTCTCCTCTTCGGTTGTCGATATGAGACCAGAAGCTAACGATCCATGAACGCTCAAAAGATGAAGTGTCCGTAACAGACCAAATCGATGTAGGTGCAGATACGATGGGAAGAGCACCAGTTCCGGACATCATGGTGTCACATGGATGGTCATCAAATCCTACAAACCAACCGGCACACGGAACATCTTTCTGATCAGCAGGTAATGCCGGCAGGGATACTGTTTTGAATACAGCTGACGGCAAAGCATATAAAGTAATTGATTTGTAAGTGCCTATTTTTTTTGCCAGTACGATCCACTTTTGCTCTGCGGGAATCACAAACGCCTCTTCACAAAGCAAGAGAATGGGTTTGTCATTAAAATGACTTGCTCTTCTTTTTTCTGCATAAGGAGTTGATATCAATCCAACGATATCCATACCCTGAGATATCGAGGTGCGGGACATAGCGTAGTCAATCATAGGCAAACCCGTTTCAGTGGAGGCATGTACACCTTCGCGCATGGTCCAGAATCCCCTGGTGACGCCCATCATTTCATTTCCGATAGCCACCAATGGCAATTGCAGGATGGCCTGAAAAGAATCGGGCGTATAGCCTGCAGCCTGGAGCAAGGGGACGTAATCATCTTTTGCACTCGATAGCCAAAGGTTTTGCCTGAAGACCGGATCTCTGACGGCTTTAATATTCAGCCACGATTCAAATCCCCAAACCAAAATAATAGCCCCCAGGATATAACCTCCGATCCAACCAAGTTCCCTTTCTTTCAATCGCCTATACATATGCCAGGCTATGTAGGTGCATACCAGCAAGTAGAGGTAGTAGAAGGGAATGCCAAACCGGCCGAGGCCACGAAACTGTTTTAATAAAGGCACAGCCTCCCAAAAGAATTTAAAGCCATGCTGATAAAAAATGCCAGCTGCCATACACCATGAAACGACACCAGCCCATAGAAAGATTTTCACATGGGAACGGAGAACTTCATCTTCGCATTTTCTGAAAAGGAAAACCAGTATAGCCGGCAGCATCAAAAATCCAAACATACCAACATATGCTACACGTTCTGTGATTGGTTTATCGCTCTTAAGGATAGTAGTCCAGGTCTTGTCTAGCGGTGGGATAAATGGAAAGAAAGTGGTTTCAAAATTGATAGTGTGTGAGTCTATACCCCAGGGTTCTGTAGGCCTGTCCTGGATGGGATCCGTTATTTTACGCAGGCCTATAAGAAATAATCCTGGCAGAATAATGACACCTATGAGCAATGGTACGATAGTTCGCACCGCCATCTTATCCTTTCTGTTATACCACCACCAGAAAACAAGTATGGAAAAAACAACTACCAAACTCAACAGCAGGAAATACATGTGTGTAAGACTCATCGCGACAATGACCAGTCCAGAAGCGATTCCCCAGATCCATTTTTTTCCATTTCCTCTGATCAACAAGTCTATAAGCAGAAGTAAGAGCGGCAGAAAAAAAACGTAAGCCAATCCATAATGCCCGTGCAGGCGCCATAACTGCGGAGAGAGAAATATGATACAAAGTGCGGCACCAAATGCCCACCACCTGCCGATCATCCATCGCCTCAGGAGAAGATAGGTAAACATGATCGCGAGATAGATCGAGATCAACATCAGCATATTGAGGGTGCCAATGACATGGCGATCCATATCTGTTATGTGCTGGTCGATCCATCTGAGCGTCAAGGCGAGTATCGGCTGATTGTCTGTATAGATGATATGCTCTCCATACGGATAATTCATCCCGGAAAAATGCCACCCATCATCATGCTTTACATAGTAATCCAGGGTGTAGTAATTCTTCAGTCCGTCTCCGCCATCCTCAAAAAGATAACATGCAGGACATTTAACTACTCTTGTAAATAAACTATAAAGGATGACCGCTGGCAATGCAAGCACAAAAGTGATCCAAAGGATTCGCAGCCAGGATAGGGAAAGTTTCATTCAGTTGGCAGTTTTCAGTTAGCAGTTTGCAATGTGAGTTGTGAATGGTGAGTTGTGAGTATTCCGTTCAATTTGCTCCGCACTCCGTTCTCCTTGCGCCTAGCTCCCTGCTCCTTGCTTAGTATCTCTTCTTGTTTTTATTACTGCTGTTTGAATTTGTTGGACGATTGGATTGAAATCGTCTGCCATGCTGCTGGCCGCCACCCGAGCCACCCTTGTGTTGTTTGCGCCGCTGTTGTGGATTATTATTCACTGGGGAAGAGGTAACATTTTTGTAGCTGTCTATACTGGCATCGTCTGGTACATCTACCAGCCCCTGTGACATCTTGCGCAGGTCTGCCTTGATGAGTTCGTCGTTGACAAACTGTTCTTTACCCCAAGTGCGATAAGCCAGTTTCATGTAGGAGGCAATGATCTTGGCAAATTCATCCCGTTTGACACCGGGTTCCATTCCAATAGCTTTCTGTACCATGGTATGTACATTCCACCCATAATGGCGATATGGAATTTTCCGCTGAGGATATTCCATATCATCAGAAGGTATCATAAAGACATCTCCCTTTTTATGGATAATCACATTATCAGGTACTTTCACCTCTAATTCGTATGCTGCAATATAAAAGAGATGGTTCCAGAGTTTGTCTGCTATCTCAACGGAAGTCTTGGTGCCCGGGAGCATCTGATTCATGAGTTCGATCAGGGTTTCCACATACCACTGCCGTTTTTCAGGATCTTCCATTTCTTTGGCATGCTGCACCAGCTTCTGAATATTGCGGCCATATTCAGGAAGCAATAGCCTTTCTCTGGCGGAGTTATATTCGAGGATGCCTTCTCCTATTGTTTTATTCGGTTCTATCATGTGAATTGTAAATTGTGAATTGTCAGTTGTGAGTTGTGAGTGTTGCTTGTGCTGAGCGGAGTCGAAGTATCAGTTGTGAGTTGTGAGTGTTGCTTGTGCTGAGCGGAGTCGAAGTATCAGTTGTGAGTTGTCAGAATTGTTAATTGGATAGTGTTAAATGGTATAATTATTTTGATATTATTCGTTATTAGCTGTTAGCTATTCGTTATTCGTCTCACGTTTTACTATTCTACCGTGACAGACTTTGCCAGGTTACGCGGCTGATCCACATTGCAGCCACGAAGGCAGGCAATATGATACGATAGCAATTGCGTTGGAATGACAGAAAGTAAGGGTGAAAATGGTTCTGCCGTCTCCGGTATCTCAATGACATGGTCGGCAAACTTCCGGATCTCTTTCGCACCGTTAGAAACAATCGCGATGACGGTTCCTTTACGGGCTTTTACTTCCTGTATATTACTCAGTATTTTGTCATACGCACTTTGATTGGTAGCTACGACCACCACCGGCATGTTTTCGTCAATTAATGCAATGGGTCCATGCTTCATTTCAGCAGCAGGATAACCTTCAGCATGGATGTATGATATCTCCTTGAGTTTAAGTGCCCCTTCCAATGCCACCGGAAAATTATATCCTCTGCCGAGATACAATGAATTGTTGTACTCGGTCATTTCAGAGGCAATATATTTTATCTGGTCCTCTACCTTCAGGGTCTCTGCGATTTGCTCGGGTATCCTGGCAAGTGCTGAAATCAAAGTTCTGTATCTGGAAATCGGCAAAGTGCCACGGCGGTGTCCCAGCCAGAGCGCTGCCATGCTTAGTAAGGTAACCTGCCCGGTAAATGCTTTTGTGGAGGCAACCCCGATTTCAGGTCCGGAGTGTATATACGAACCGGCATCAGTGAGTCGAGCAATGGATGAACCAACTGCATTCACTACACCATAGATCATCGCACCTTTGCTCTTAACATGTTCAAGCGCAGCAAGGGTATCAGCCGTTTCACCTGATTGAGATATGGCCATGACGATATCTCCTTCACGGATGACCGGATTACGATACCGAAGTTCAGAAGCATATTCAACTTCCACCGGAATACGGGCAAGATCTTCGAAAAGATATTCGCCAATCAGACCTGCATGCCAAGATGTGCCGCAACCGGCGAGAATGATCCGCTGTGCGTTTTCAAATTGGCCTGCATATTCTTCCATACCTCCAAGCCTCACCCAACCTTCATGATCATTGAGACGGCCGCGCATGCAATCCGATACAGTCTGCGGTTGCTGGTGGATTTCTTTCAGCATGAAATGCTCATATCCGCCTTTTTCGAGTTCCTCGATGCGAAGGGAGATCTCTTCAATCCTTGGTTTTTGCACAACGTTCTTACTGTCCTTGATGGTGACACCGGCATATCGGTCAAGGATAGCGATTTCATCGTCCTTGAGATAGATGACTTTATTCGTATACCGAACGATGGGTGTAGCATCAGAACCGATAAAATATTCACCTTCGCCCATCCCTACGACTAGTGGACTTTGCTTCCTGGCGGCTACCAGCACATCTGGGTTGCGGTCGTCAGCGACGACGATGGCATAGGCACCGACAACTTGGGATAGAGCCATGCTGAGAGCGTCAGCCAGATCTAATTGTTCCTTGTTTTGGTAGGCTTCAATGAGGTTCAGGAATACTTCTGTATCAGTTTCACTGGTAAAGGTGTATCCGTTTCTTGAAAGGGCTTCTTTCAGTACGGAATAATTTTCAATGATCCCGTTGTGGATCAGCACGAGGTGGCCATTGTTGGATACGTGTGGGTGGGCATTGATGTCATTTGGCTCCCCGTGGGTTGCCCATCGGGTATGCCCCATGCCGGCCGTCGAGGTCAGGGATTGTGTGCCGATATAGTTTTCAAGTTCAGATACTTTTCCTTTCTTCTTGAAGACCTGCATATGATCATTGAGCAGCGCTACACCTGCGCTGTCGTAGCCCCTGTATTCCAGTTGCTTCAGACCTTGTATCAGGATAGGATACGCAGGACGGGGACCAATATATCCGACTATTCCGCACATAAATTGAATGAATTAGACACTATGAAATACTGATGATGCAGATTACGCGATTCCACTATGTTGATTGGTGCCATCCTTTAGCAAAGTTGAAAGGAAAAACTCAAAACCGGCATCTTCCTGTAGGTCACTTTTATAATACTGTGTAGGTTATTCTCAACCTTGGGGCATAGGTGGGATGGTTTGGGCCAAAGATCACCGTCCTGTTGGGAATATTCCCTTTTCCAAATGGATTGAAATATATGATATTTTCCTGATTTCCTTCAAAGATGTCTTTGATCTGGTTGGTGACGTTCATCTTGTACCTGTACACTACAGGAGGGCCTGGATCAGGTTTGCCCAACTTGCCGCCAAAGATCGCATTGAAACTCTCGGTGGTGTTGCTACTTCCGGTCAGGGCCAGGGCAATAGCAACATCTTCCGAATTGACAATCGATGTATCTGTTTTTTCCTGAGTGATGACATACGGGCTGGGTGGATAGAGGCTTGCCACATCCCCATCAGGGAAAGTGCAGTACAATTCGATCTCAGCCTGATTGATAATGGCGTCACCAATGGCATCAAGTCCTTCAACCCGCATATAGGTGGCAACACCGGAAAGGCCTTGTATAAAGGCGAAATCCCCTTCAGGCTCAGGAGCTAAAGCAGCTTCAACCATAGAGCCGGTATAGTCATGCTCCATGTGAACAGCCTTAACACTACCAGCTGTAATCACAAATTTAAATTGCAGATCAGCGGATGTGCCTTTGTCATAGTAGTAGGTCAGCCCTGTTACAGAACTGAGCAGATTGAATCCCAACATTGTATTTGTTGCTCCAGACATTTTGATATACAAGCCATTGAAGTAATTGAGAAAACTGTCCTGGTTTTCAAAGACAGAACTATCCTGGAGGAGGAGGTCACCCATTTTGACTATATCCAATGGTATTCTTATATGTGGAGCCAAGACGACTGTACCAGCCCCATTGATGGTCACACTATCTTTTGGTTTTGGGATGAAGGTCAGGGAGCCAAGAAGATCTGTGCTGGTAAGGAACTGTCCGTTGGAATAGTAATCTTCATTAAAGGCCGGATTTTCAAGCATCCGGTATACTTCGATAGTTACCGGGTCAAGAATAGTGCCATAGGTACCCAAGGTGTCGTATCTCAATGCAAGGACGACAGAGTCAAGAGTGGATGCTATAAGCGATGTAGCGATACCTGGCAGCAATGGCTGGGCATATATGTCTGCTGTATACCTGCCAAAAATTGGATCCTGTATGTCGCCGCACAGATAGGTAAAAAGCTGTCTGCTGACGTTATTACTATGAACGATGACACTATCTGTCTTTACAGTAAAGAGGGTAAGGGCAAAACTGTCCTGGAATTGTAACAATGCCTTTTCATCTTCAAGAAAGTCGGAACCTATGAGGGCCGGCTTGGTACAGGAAAAGGTGTAAAGGATAAAAACGGCAAGGAGTATAAAGTATCTGCTGTGTATGGTCATAAGACTACCCATGTTTCGATAGAACTGGTGTTAATTCATCAGCTCTTTATAGAAATCGAAATATGCCTTCAATAAGCTGTCTTCCTCCTGATAATCGAGTACTGGCTTCTTAGAGGCTTTTACTTCTTTGGCAAGAGCGGCTTCCAGTTTTTTAGTACCCTGGATTAAGGCATCTGAATAAGCGATCGCTCCCTTATGGAGATTAACGCCATCCGTCCCGTTTTGGTATGCCAGGAGGTCTTTTGGCTGAAGATTATTGATAGAGGCCTTTGTGAAAAAATCCTTGTTGAAATTGGATTCCAGGCTTTCATTGTAGAGTGAATAAACAATCTTACTCTTTTTGAAAAGCGGATCATCTTTATAAGCGGTTCGTAGGTAGAAAGGCACTAAAGAGGTCATCCAGCCATGACAATGCACGATATCAGGGGCCCAGCCAAATTTACGGACCGTCTCTACTGCACCTTTGCAAAAGAAAACCATACGGTCCTGATTATCCTCGTAGAGTTTATTGGCCTGATCCTCAAACATGAATTTTCGCTTAAAAAACTCTTCGTTGTCCAGGAAATAAACTTGTAGGCGCGCTCCGGGTAAGGAAGCTACCTTGATAATCAATGGGTAATCATCATCATCGATGATAATATTCATCCCGGACAATCGCACTACCTCATGCAACCTGTGCCTGCGCTCGTTGATACTGCCAAATCGGGGCATTAACACCCTGATCTCCATACCATTGTCCTGCGTGTACAACGGTAGTTTCTTTAAAAGCTCTGAAATTTCTGAAAGATCAGTATAAGGTGACATTTCCTGGGTCAGGAACAGCACGCGTTTCTTAATGCTCATTATTGCGATATCCTAAGGTCATCAAATGGTATGTACCTGAATGAGCCCTTTCGGCTCAAAGGGCAGCAAAGATAGCTATTAATTAGTGAAAACCATTGACGAGTTCAATATTAAACACCTGAAAATCAGCCAACTTTGAAAGAAAAGGGCTATCGGTGTGAAAATGGCATATGTAAAATTCTATCAATCAGTAGATTAAAAGGAAAAGTGAGATTTGAATTCGACCAGTTCTTCATCAAAGGTGGCCGGGTTCAGTTGGACCTGGGACCATATCCTGGAGGGCAGGGCGGTGATCATGTCCTTCATCCGGATATTGAAGTTGGCATAGATGATATCCAGTTCCGGATATAAAGCCTGGACTTTAGCAGCTATTTCATTGATGGTTAAGTTGTGTTCCACAACATTATAGATGCCTGGAGTTACCTGCCCATCTACGGCTTTGGTGGTTACGGCAGCCAGTTTGTCAACATGGACAAAACTCCTATGTTGGTCACCACTCCCGTTGATGGTGATCTTTCCCAGGAAGTTAGCCTGGAATAGAAATCGGTTTACCACCGCATCAATTCTGTAGGAAGGATTATAACCATACACATTGCCTGATCGAAGGATGATGACTTCTCTGTCCCTACTGAGGACACTGATCTGCTTTTCTCCGTCCCATTTTGATCTCCCGTAGAATGAGTGGGGATTAGGGACGATATCCTCATGGACCGGAACAGGATGATCACCGTAAATGGAGATACTGCTCATGTAGATCACTTTGGATACCGATGATTTTTCAATGGCATAGGCCAGTTGCGCAGTACCCCAGTGATTGACCTGATCAAATGAATGTGCATCAGCATCTGCAAAAGGGGTTGTCACCCTTGCAGCAAGATGAACCACACAATCAATTCCTTCGAGTGCTTTCTGAAGTGACCGACCATCCAGAATATCCCCCTGGATCAGCTTTACAGGTTTATGATCAAAGGTGGCTTCTGTAAAAAAACTGAAGTTCCTTCTCGACAGATTATCGTAGATGGCAATGGAATGTAAGTTGCCGATATCCTCCAGAAGTTGCTTGACGACGCTGTATCCGATATATCCGGCACCACCAGTGATGAGTATTTTCATGTGTAAGAGAGTGAGACTGTAAGAGAGTAAGAGAGTAAGAGAGTAAGAGAGTAAGAAAGTGAGAAGTAAGAGAGTTAGACAGAGATAAGGAGAGAATAGTGAGGAGTTAACGAATCATGTGTCTGATATCTGCGTGTCTGGCCTCCCGTTGCCCGTTCGGGGCGGGATCCTTGTACTGAGCGGAGCCGAAGTATTCGCTCAGTTACGATCTGTCGTCTTCATTGTAATTCCTTCGCCTCTGCCTTCGCCTCAGCCTTGACAAACTCCGTTTGTATACCACACTCTTCCTTCGACATCCCGGCCCATCTGCCTTGTCGTGTACCTGTAGATTCCTGAAAGGAGCGCGTGCAGGGCATACATCCAATACTGAGGTAGCCTTGAGCTTCGAGCGGATGTTCGGGAAGGTTGTATTCCATCCTGTATTCCCAGATCATTTTGGAGGTCCAGTCGAGCATCGGATGATATCGAAGCTTTCCATCGGCCAGAGGTTCTTCTTCCTGCAAGGTAGCCCTGAACTTCGTTTGATCTCTCCGGACGCCATTGATCCAGACATCATGCTGAGCGATGACGGGTTCCATGGGCAGTACCTTGTTGAGATAACAGCAATGATCCGGATTGTTGACAAAGAAAAATTTGCCCTGATCATCACGTTGCCCTGATTTGGAAACAGGCGAGACTACATCTATGATGTTGAGGCCCATCTGCTCTGCAATCACATGCCGAAAGGCCATGGTCTCCGGAAAGTGGAAACCGGTATTGAGGAAATATACAGGCGTCTCTGGAGCGAAGCGGCTGAGGATATGCAGCAACGGAAGACTGTGAGATTGAAAAGAGGAACTGACGAACATGGAAAGACCTCTTTCCCTGTAATTCGAGAACTTCTGTTCAATCTGTTTAGTCAAATTGTTCTTATTCAATTCACTCATTTGAGTGCAAATTAGCGATTTTGTCATCTGGCAGCGATTGCGCGGCTAAAGTGGTATCAGTAACCATGTAAAGACAATTGTGTTCAAAGGAAACTAACCATCATCTATTTTGAAAATAATTGTTGCTGCTTAAGGCCTGAAGGTCCGACATTTCATCCATGGGCTATATCCCATCCATGAAAAGGGGAAATATATTTTAAGGCCTGAAAGGCCAAAAGCAAAGGATTCAGATGATCATTGTCATATTGTACAAGCCCATGTATTCCATTTCCACTTTCTCCTCTTCTAAAGGATCACATTTGTATTAATCATTCACAAACTCCAGCACAATCGAATTCATGCAAAACCGCTTATAGGTCGGTGGCGGCCCATCATCAAAAATATGACCGAGATGCGATGCACATCGTCCACAATTAACTTCGATGCGCTCCATGTTGTAAGTAAGATCTTCATGGTAGGTGACCGCTATTGTTCGGATAGGTTCAAAAAAACTGGGCCAGCCGCACTCACTCGCAAACTTTCCATCTGATTTAAAGAGTGCATTTCCACACACCGCACAATGATAAGTTCCGAGTCCGTTGAAGTCCCAGTATTTCCCTGTGAAGGCTCGTTCAGTTCCTTTTTCTCTCGCGATGTAATAAACATCTTCAGATAGTATCTTCTTCCATTCGGCATCGGAGACATTCAGTTTAGTCGTGTCGGTGCGGGAGTAATAGGGGTTTTGCCCATGATCATCCGATTTGATCTCATGGCGCTGACCATTTATATCACTGCCTGAATGAAGGCAAGACAGGAAAAAACTAAAGATCATGAGCATCGAATAAGCAGATTTCATTTTGCACTTGATTTTGTTCGTTGTAAAAGTCAAACGAGCACGTAACAAATCCATCGGAGCTTGGTTGCACTAAATCCGGCAAACAGTTACAATCGAATGATAAGTTGGGTCCTGGCATGTCAACCGGAAGAAATAAATTCCCGGTTGAATATTGATTCCATCTATCTTGAAAGTATGCAATCCTTCAGACAGCGAACCATGATATACTGATTTTACCTTTCTTCCTGCCAGGTCGATCATCTCTATAGTATAGACTTGTCTGACAGATGCATTAAACTCAAGAGTAACCTGTTCAATAAATGGATTTGGATAGGCTCTTATCCTGAGCTGATTCCCCATATCTGCTCGCTCAATCGAAGTGATTTCCTGTTCAGGTGAAATTTTATACATCCCTCTTCCATATGTTGCTGCAACCAATATGTTATCCGGTGCGTGGTACGTGAGGTCCGTTATGACCACATTAGGAAGACCTTCACTGACTAATTCCCAATGCAAGCCCTGGTCCGTCGAATAAAATACACCAATGTCAGTGGCTATATACAAATGTCGCAATGCCGGTGTCACAATCAGATCATTGACAGGCATATCAGGTAAGTCTCCCGAAATAGATGTCCAGGTAGCACCGAGATCTTCAGTCTTGTAGATATGTGCGACACTCTCTCCAAATCTGTAACCCGAATAGGTCACATAGGCTGTGTAAAGATCAGCAGGATCTGCTGTTGCACGAGTGACCCATCTATTGGGCAGCGATAAGGAAACTAATGTCCAGGTATTACCCCCATCAGCTGTCACCTGTACATTCCCGTTGTCAGTACCTGCATAGAGTATTTGATCATTGAGTGGAGACATGCAAATAGAGGTTATGGTGCCATAAGGGGAAACGGAAGGTGAATTATTTTCCGTGAGATCCGGACTAATGGGATTCCAGGTTTCCGCATAGTTCACAGATTTATATATACGTTGGCTACCGATAAATAGAACAGAAGGATCTAAAGGATTTAATACCACCGGTGTATTCCAATTAAATCTAGCTCCCTGCAATATTCCATCTAAGGCAATATCGAAGGATGATCCCCCATTGATGGATCTCCCCAAAACCCCATATTGATATTCTGCATAGACATATTGATTGTTCACCGGATCAACGAGGACACGAAACCCGTCTCCAGGATAAATATTGCGCCAATCATTTGTCGAGCCAGTCAGGGTTCTGACAGTACCATTATCCTGGGCGCCTCCATATATTCTCTCAGGGCGGGAATGATCTATTTCACAAGTGTAAAATTGTGTAATCGGTAATGTATTCAAATGGGTAGCACTAAACATGCCATCCTGACCGCGATATACGCCACCATCATTTCCAACCAAAATGATATCCGGATTGTCAGGGTGAAATGCAACAGAATGCTGGTCTAAATGCATATTGGTGAATATAGCACCCCAACTGTTTCCACCATTAGTTGATTTGTACAAATCAAGGCTGGTTAAATAAACTGAATTGGAATCAACGGGATCTGCAATGATTTTTCCAAACCAATAGGAATATGGCGGATCATTAATACCTGCGGTACTCTTCGTAATCCATGTATTTCCGTTATTATTCGAACGGTAAATGCCTTTCAGATACCCGGTTGATTCATGCTCATACATGGCGTAAAGTATATTCGGGCTAGATGGAGAAATAGTAATGCCAATACGTCCAGCAGCCTCCGGAAGTCCTGACGTCAATTCTTGCCAGGTAGTACCACCATCCAGAGATTTGTAGATGCCGGAGGAGGGACCACCGTAAGCTCTCCTGTAAGCGGTACGCACACGTTGCCAGGCTGCAGCGTAAAGTACTTGCGGATTGTCAGGATCGATCGCCAGGTCAATGATTCCTGTGGAATCATTGATGAAAAGTACCTTCTCCCAATGTTGTCCACCATCAATGGTGCGGAAGAGGCCTCGGTCTGGTCCGCTGGAAAACAAGTGCCCCATCGCAGCTGCATATGCTACGTCAGGATTCGTGGGATGGATAATGATTTTGCTAACTGACCCGGTTTGTTCAAGGCCAATATGGTTCCATGTATCACCACTATTGTCAGAACGATAGACACCATGACCGTCATACGCAATGGAACCACCGCCTGCATTTGGTTCTCCGGTACCTGCATAAATGATTTTTTCATTAGAAGGAGCTATGGCGATATCCCCAATAGCCAAGGTAAGCGCGCTGTCAAAAAGAGGAGTCCAGGTAATACCTGCGTTTTCTGATTTAAATATTCCTCCGGAAGCAGCACCTGCAAAGTACGTATTGGGATTTGAGCGAAATATCTCTACATCTGTTATTCGTCCTCCTACATTGGTCGGCCCACAAAATTCCCAATTAGAACTAAAATGACGATCCCTAAGCGCTATGGCTTTTTGTTGTCTGAAGGCTCTGACGGCATTGTAGGCTGAAGGATCAATCTTTCCGGCCGGAAATACCCTTTGCATAAAAATCCAATCATTGGATCTTGGATCTTCTTTCTCAACGACAGGTTCAGAATCCAGTCTTTCGTCGCAGGCAAAAAGGAAGCATAGCAAGGTTAGTTGGAGAAATCGGATCATAAGTAAGTATGTAATCAGCCTTAAACCCACAAATTCGTAAAAACCGTCAGTATTCGAAGTTTCCAGGCAGGAAATTTACTGCAGCATAGACGACAAAAACCAGGTTCAAAATATTTTTGGCCGGCAAGCAATCCACTAGCAGCAGAAGAAAATAGTGGATAGACAAAATGACAGATCTAAAACGACTATAAGTGTTGTATTCAAAAATCCAGTTTATCTCCAAACTTCTTCAACCATGCTTCATGTTTGATCCAATCCGGATCACCTTTTTCCACCCACTTCCAGAACCGTGGTCCGTGGTTCATCTCCTTTAAGTGTGCAAGCTCATGGATGATGATATGATCCATGATGTTGGTAGGGGCCAGTAATATTTTAGTGGAAAAATTGATATTGCCTGTGTTTGCACAGCTACCCCACCTGCTGTGAATATATTTAAGCCGGATGCTGTTGATCCGCTCTTTGTAATGAATCCTGTTGTATTCATACACCCGCTCCGAAAATGCAGGCAAGAGATCTGCTGAGATACCTTTTGATATCAGGGTATTGACAAAGTCTCTGGTGTAGTAATCATTGTTTTCAAGTTTCGGAAGGGTCAGGATTAGGTTATTGTTTTCTACATGAGCAGTTCCGGTCGCCTTAGCATGGTTGGTAGACAGATGGAGGATGAAATTTTTAAATGCAGTTTTGATCACCTGTCCTGTCCGGTATTCTTTGTTTTTAAATCGCTGGGCAAGCTCTGGCTTGTCAGACAATGTCTCAAGTAACCATTTTTTGGCCCAGATCAATTTCTCCTGTTTGAATTCTCTAGGAGCAGTATAGGGTATCCGCAGATATGCGGAGGTTTTGCCCAGAGATACACGTGTATCGATTCTAGGCTCTTCAATGATTAAAAGAGGGAGGTGAATGCCCTGCCAGCGAACTGACGTACGAGTTTGTCGGCTACGCATGTTTCAAAGCGAACTCTCTCATGACTTCAGCTAATATCTTCACTCCGTCTTCAGGCATGGCATTGTAGATGGAGGATCTGAAACCGCCAACCGATTTATGACCCTTTAGTCCGTCACATCCTGCTTCTTCACAATAAGTCTGAAACTCTTTGTTCAGTTCAGCATCTTCAAGATTGAATGTGACATTCATTCTAGACCTGTCTTCAGGAACACTATGGCCAAGGTAAAATGGGATAGAATCAATGACATCGTACACCAGCTTTGCCTTCCTTTCATTGATTTGGGCCATGGCACTCAGTCCCCCAAGCTTTTTAAGCCACCTCATAGTGAGCATACTTACATAAATAGGGAACACAGGTGGAGTATTGTACATGGACTCATTCTGTATATGCGTCTCATATCTAAGCATAGTAGGCAGCGTCTTGTTGATTTTGCCAAGCATATCTTTTCTTACAATGACGAGTGTTACGCCTGCAGGTCCCAGGTTCTTCTGGGCACCGGCATAGATCAGGCCAAAGCGATGTGGTTCGATAGGTTTTGAAAAAATATCGGAAGACATGTCACAGACCATCGGGATAGGACTATCAGGCCAGCTTTGGTATTGCGTACCATATATAGTATTGTTGCTAGTGGTGTGGAGATATTCGTAATCCGCGGAAATATCATACCCCTTTGGGATATAGGAATAGTTCTTGTCCTTTGAACTGGCGATCACATCAATCGCACCAAGCATTTTGGCTTCATGGATAGCCTTGCTGGCCCAAACCCCTGTGTCCACATAGGCTGCTTTTTTACCTTCCGGGAGCAGGTTCATCACCGTCATAAAAAACTGGGTGCTTGCCCCACCGGAGAGGAACATAACCTCATACTCATCCGGCAGTCCAAGTAGCTCACGTACCAGGGCCATCGCCTCATGAAGGATAGGCTCAAAATAAGCTGAACGGTGGGACACTTCCAGGATAGAAAGGCCGGTGCCATTGAGATCCAGGACTGCCTGGGAGGCCTCCTCAAAAACGGCTTTGGGTAAAATGGAAGGTCCTGCTGAAAAGTTGATGATATGGGTCATGGTGTAATTCAGGTTGTAGCAACAAATCTACAATTCGCTATGTGAATTGTGCATCAATGTAAACCAACTTTTTCATGGATTTTAATTTAATGTTTGCCCCATCTGAAATTCGTTGTATTAAACATTAGCTTCCGGTACAATAAAACCTTTTTATATCTTGTTTTCAACCCTATACACTATACAGATCCAACTTTTTATTCACCCCATATGAAACGAAACCGGCTTTTTGCGCTGATTGGTATCCCTCTGTTAGCTATCGGCACCTACTACCTGTTAAAAGATCCAGCTAAGACTGGCAATGTTGAAGACCTTATCGTTGAGGTAAAAGAAGCTCCTCTGCCCGTCACTATTCATGCTCCCGGTGAATTACTGGCGCGCCGCTCTGAGAAAATCAAGGGCCCTGACGGGCTGCGTACGGTTGGTTTATACCAGGTAACGATTACCAATCTAGTCCCTGAAGGCACAGTCGTTCAGCAAGGCCAGTTTATCGCCTCCCTCGATCGCACCGAAATGGACGGTAAAATCAAAGAATCCCAAACGGAGATTGACAAGATCGTTACCCAGCTAGACCAGGCAAAAATTGATACCGCTATTGAAATGCGAAGCCTTCGTGACCAGCTGGTCAATATCAGGTTTTCGATGAAGGAAAAAGAACTTTCCCTGGAACTCAGCAAATATGAGCCGGAAGCAATCAAACAGCAAGCTAAACTTGACCTTGAAAGATCAATGCGCGAACTCAGCCAGCTGGAAAATAAGCTCACCCTCACCAAGGAAAAATCAATTGCTAAAATTGAAGAAATCAATGCCTCCTACCGCCAGCAAGAGTTTAAACTCAACAGGCTTATGGAATTGCAAAGCCAGATGACAGTTATTGCCCCTAAATCTGGAATGGTAATCTATGCCAGGGATTGGAACGGAAAACGGGGGCCAGGATCACAAGTTTCTTCCTGGGATCCGGTGATTGCTGAATTGCCTGACCTGAGTGAGATGATTACCAAAGCCTATATCAATGAGGTAGATATCACCAAAGTAATACCCGGCCAAAAGGCCAAGATCACCGTGGATGCTTTTCCAGGAAAGGAGTTTTCTGGTATAGTTCTCACCAAAGCGAATATCGGCGAGCAAGTGCGCAACTTTGACACTAAAGTATTTGAAGTCATTATTCTTCTTTCATCCATTGACTCCTTGTTGAGACCGGCGATGACAACCGGTATATCCATTCTGACTGATTCCATTCCCACTTGTCTCCAGGTTCCTCTTGAGGCTATCCAGGTGGATAGTGTGAGTTTTGTATACAAAAAAATCAAAAACGGCTATGTCAGACAGGAAGTTGTCACCGGACCTTCCAATGATATTTCCATCTGTATAGCAGCAGGAATTCAGAAAGGAGAACAATTAACCTTGAATGCTCCTGAAACAGAAGAAGAAATCCCCTTTGTTTACCTCGACGCTACTGAAAAGGCAACCGCCAAAGCCAGGATGGAGACTGAACTGGCAGACCGGATGAGAATTCAAAACGAACTTGCCAAAACGGTCAAAGCTGATGACGCACCGCAAGATCAGGACAGCGGGGGAACAGTAATATTTTTCTGATCATCTGAATCCAAATCAAATGAAGGAAAGATTTCTATTCCTGTTTAATATAGCTGTCCAGAGTGTGCTCGTTAACAAACTCCGAGGCATACTCACTGCTCTGGGTGTTGTATTTGGAGTTGCGGCAGTTATTGCTATGCTTGCCATCGGATCAGGGGCCAAGAAATTCATCCTGGACCAGATGCGACTCATCGGAACCAACAATATCGTTTTTACACACAAAGCCACTGATAAAAACACCGGAGAGGAAGGTGAAGAAGAATCAACTACCTCCACACCGGGTAACGAGTCTGACTTGAAGACCTGGGCACCCGGCATGTCCAAAGGAGATATTGAGGTCATCAGGAGTATTGCTTCTGTTGATCTCGTCAGTCCTGAGATCATCAGGCAGACCAAAGCAATCTTTAACGGGAAAATTTTGGATATCCGATGTGTCGGCGTCACCAATAGTTTTTTTGAACTCAACCGCCTCGAAACATATAAGGGCACTTTATTTACAGAAGAACATCTGAGGAATGCTTTGCCAGTATGTGTCATAGGTAAAAATGTGGAAACAAAATTATTCAGCGGCAAAGATCCGGTAGGCCAGTCTATCAAATGTGGAAATAACTATTTTACCATCATCGGGGTACTGGACAAGCGGATTGCAACCCGGGAAACCCTTGCCTCACTTGGTCTTCGCGATCTTAATTCGGATATATTTATTCCGATTGATGTATCGCTGATTCGTTTTGGCGATCGCTCAGTCATCCGTAAAGAGCACCTGGGCAGACAAGGGAGGGGCAATGGCAATGGAAATGAGGAACCTGAAATCCATCAGATTGATAGGTTGGTCGTCAGGGTCCATGATTCAAAATTTCTGCAACCTACTGCAGATGTGATTGCCCGATTACTCAAGCGAAGACATGAGGGCCAGGTGGATTTTAATATGGAGATTCCCGAACTCTTATTGCAACAGGAACAGAAGACACAGGATATATTCAATCTTGTTCTAGCCGTGATTGCAGGCATTTCTTTATTGGTCGGGGGGATAGGCATCATGAACATCATGCTGGCCTCTGTATATGAGCGGATAAAAGAGATTGGTTTACGACGCGCATTAGGAGCCACTCATCAGGATATCGTGATTCAGTTTCTGATAGAAGCTGTGTTGGTGAGCACCATTGGCGGGTTAATGGGTGTATTACTTGGTATTGCCGCGGCCAGTGCGATTTCAACCGCAGCCGAGATTCCTACCATTATATCATGGTGGTCAATTGTGCTTTCCTTTGGTGTGGCAGCATCCATCGGGCTAGCCTTTGGCATTTTTCCAGCGAAGAAAGCGGCGAGGCTGGATCCGATTGAAGCGCTGAGAACCGACTAGTGGCAAGTAGCAAGTAGCATAGGAGCAAGGGGCATAGTGCTTTAAGTGAGCAGTTAGAAGATAACAGTGAGCAGTGAAGGAGTAATATTTTTCTCCGTGTACTCCGTGCGAAAACAAGTAGAGCATAGAGAAATTTTAACTGCGGCTCTGCGTCTCTGCGCGATATATTTTTTAGCTTATGAGCTGGGTGAGTGAGGATTTATTTTTCTCCGTGCACTCCGTGTACTCCGTGCGAAATATTGAGTGTAGGAGCAAGAGGTAATTTCGTATAACATATTCATTTGAATAGATAAGCTTATGATAAAATTACATTTACACAGGATCAGGATGATTGGGATGTTGGTCATTGTTACGTTTGCACAAGATATCAATGCCCAGGGCACTTATCGGCTAAATCTTGAAGAAGTAGTTGCCCTCGCCCAAAGTGATGCGCCTGATGCGTTGCTGGCATCGACCAGATGGAAGAGAAATTACTGGACCTATCAGTCATTCCTGGCCGATTTCAAGCCTGCCATTTTACTCAATGCCAGTACACTCCCACTATTTAATCGTTCTATTGAACCGGTCACTCAGCCTAATGGAGAGGAGTTGTACGTTGAAAGAGCATATATGGACAATAGCCTCAATGTGTCGCTTCAGCAAGATGTTTCACTGACAGGAGGTACATTATATTTTGGCAGCGGGTTGCGAAGGTTGGATCAGTTTGCCACAGAAGGTAACCCGGCGTACAGGTCCTATCTTTCCACGCCTATCAATTTTGGGTTTAATCAGCCGCTGTTTCAATTTAATGAAATGAAATGGCGCAGGCAGATTGAGCCCATGGTGTATAGAGAGAGTGAAAAAATATATTCTGAACAGATGGAGGCAGTAGCGAATCAGGCGGCAGCCTATTTTTTCAATTTACTGATCAGTCAACTGGATGCAGTAGCTGCTGAACAAGACAAGGCCAATGCGGACACCCTGCTCGTGCTATCAAGGGGGCGCTATGAAGTCGGCAAAATCGCTGAGACTGATTTGCTCCAGGTCGAAATCAATGCCATGCAGGCTGAAACTCGACTTGCCGCGGCGCAGCTCGAGATGCAAACGAATGCAGAGCAACTTCGTGATTTTTTGGATTTGCAGGGACAAATCACTTTTGAATTGATACCGCCCTATACCTTACCGGATATCATTATTGATGAAGAAAAAGCTTTGGCTTTTGCGATGCGAAACAGAAGTAATGTTGTCTCCTTTGAGCGCAGATTGATGGAAGCAGATATGGAAGTCCATCGTGCGAAAGGAGAATCAGGCATTACGGCACGTCTGCAGGGAAGCTTTGGGCTTACCCAGACGGGCTCTGAACTTGATCAGGTCTATACAGACCTCATCGACCAGGAAGTGGTCACTTTCGGTATTTCTGTCCCCATTGCAGATTGGGGGAAGTCAAAAGCGCGACGTGAAGTTGCACTATCCAATCTTGAATTGGAGCAACGGCAGGTTGATCAGGAAAGGGAAAATTTTAAACGCACGGTTGTCTTACGTGCGCAGCAGTTTGATCTCGTACAGCGCAACACGGAAATTGCTGAACGTTATCTTGAAGCAGCGCGTAAGCGATATGAAATTTCTTATCAACGTTACCTGATTGGGAAAATATCTGTGACCGATTTAAATCTTGCATTGGCAGATCAGGAAAGTGCACGAAGAGGGTATCTGCAGTCTGTCCGCGAATTCTGGATGGCGTTGTATGAAATCCGTGGCATGACCCTGTATGATTTTGCAAACGACAAAACATTGATGTTGCAAGCACCTGCAGTAGAGTAAAATATCTACTCCCAGCTAGCCATATGGAACTGCATTAGTAGATATTTCATCTTATAAGGATAATTCTCTTGGTCCCCTTCTCAAGTTTTATTCAGAGAAGGGGACCATTTTTGACAAATGAAATATGTAAACATGATATTTCTTCTACCTTTCTTATTTTACTTTATCCCAGTTTTATTTGTAGTGGGTTGTAAGGAGATTAAAGTCTTAACTGCTAAAGATTATACGCCCAAATTGGAAACAGCTCAATCTGTTGAGGATTTTGCAAGGGCTAATAATATTGATGGGTTCCCAATTCTTAGGTACGATCCAAGTTTTGATTATAACCTACCCTCTTTTAGTTTGCAACATGGTCTCTTCAATCATCAAGGAAACTATATCTCTTTAACTGATGGTGATATTTCTTGCAAATTAGATGATTATCATTATTTGGTTCTGAAGGATATTCTGCTGCATGGGGATTCGATGTTGAGAAGGGAGTTTATCGAAGAAAGTTACTTGAGCTATTCCATTGATTCGATCGCATTGCTTTCATTAGACTATAAGGAGCATAAAGCAGTATGGGATAGTCTGTTTCTTTTGTATGGAAAAACCCAAATTGTTAAGATGGATTTGGATCAGTATGCTGAACATCTCATTGCCTTAAACGGGAATAAGGTGGAGTTAAAATCCTTGTTTACCCATTATGTTATTTTGCAAGAGTTTTACACTTCAGGAAAAGCAGGACTATTTGCTGTGCGAATAAGGGAGCTTATCCGCGACATTAAAAAGTTGAACAAGGAATTTAATAATCAAATTCAGTTGATCTTAATATATAATGACGGTCAAGCTACAATCGATTGAAATCATCCTAAACTTTTCCAGTTCTCAAGTAAAGTGCAGTGGGCCGGTTGTGAGTTCTCCGTATGTCCGTGTTGAAGAGTGAATGGTGAGTAATCTCTAGTGGGATACATAAAAACTATTAAAAAAGAGAACTACAACGAAAATTATACATTTGCCCTAAGTAGAACTAAAATATGAAAGTTTCAGAAAAACTTGCACAGGTCAATTATTATTTTTATTTCGTTGCCTCCGAATGGGAATATGAATTTTCAAAAATTGCAACGGAAGAAGAACGCTATGCAACGATTGGCTGCATTCTTGATTATAGTGCACATACTAATAGTTATAGTACAGCATCAATTCAAGATATTAAGGTTCGAAAGGATGTAATTGAAATTTCTGAAAAACCAATCGTCATCAGGGCAAGACCTAGTACTGGTCATAGTTGTGATTGTCGCTGGGGCAGTTGTCCTCAAACTGGTAATTATGAATGCAAGCCAAACGGCACAACCGGTTGCTCCCAAACAACAGTTGGTTGTAGTTTTCTTTGGGGGCAGTCATGTACCCATTTTTGCGTTGATTGCTTAGCGTGGGATTGCGATAATTACTAACTGCTTATTTTTGCATGCATGTACATTATATGGAGGAATGTATATTTTGAATTAGTTTAATGTATATGCAAGCAAAATATATCTCCGCGATAAATGTTTAGTAGTAAGTAAACTGCATTTTCTTAAAAATTTCATTCTTTATTGAAAATTCAAACAAATCATGTATGGTTATTGATGATGTATATATGGTTTTGTCGGTAGTAATCCTTTCGATATTATCTTATGTCTTCAGTAGGTATCAATGTGTGGATCAACGAAAAAGGTTCGCAACGTATGGAGTATTATTTTTATTGACACTAGGTGTATATTGTATTACTGATCTTAATTGGATTTGGCTTGTTGCACTTTTAGCTGGGTTAAGTTTTGGTATTTTAGCTTATAGAATTGCTCCTTTGTGGTTTAGCGTTATCCTTATATTTCCCTACACAGGAGTAAGTACGTTAAGTAATTTTTCTAGTCAAGCTACTATGTTTTTCTGCCATATGAGTTTAATGGCCACTGGGTATTTGATTTATAATCGCGAGAAAAACCCCTCTATTATAGGCTTCTTTGGTAAATTGACATCTAGCCTTTGGCTGTATTATGTCATTAGCCTCCTCATGACTCCCAAATTATGGCTAAATGGATTGATTATTGGCATATTTGCTTTGTGTATAGGAGGAGTTTTTAAGTATTTAAAGATAGGAGTAGTCTGGTTCGTTTTTCCAATAGCACTTATGGTCTACTTTGCGTTTTATGTTTTCCCCGATTTCTCAATTCAAATCAAGAAAGAAAAACTATTAGCTCATGAGCTAGGTAATTTTACTTTTCTTTCCAAGGATTCAACCCTCCTGAATCAAATGAAAAATTGTGATCTTGTTTTGATTGAGACCTGGCACCAATACTGCAATAGTTGTTTTGCGTGCATGAGAGATTTACATCCCTGGCTAAGTGACATAGAGTTTAAGAATGATTTTCAGCATTATTATGCTTTTGTTGGTAATGATATGACCTATGATTCAGTCTATACATTCGAACGATTACCTTTCCGAGACCAAAGGGTAATACTAGATCCAGGTCAGGATTATTACAATACATTGCAAATGGTGGGTGCCCCTTACCTCAATTTCTACAAGAAGGGGGTTTACCTATACTCTATCGCCGGATACGATCCGAGATATGAAAGCAGGTACAAAGATTTTATTGAAAAGGAGATCGTTCGTCTATCTAAAAGCAAATAGAGGTTTCCATCCGACCCAATAATTAGAATTATGGGAACGAAGAGTTTGGTAATTGGTGTTCTACTTAGTTCATTCATGCTTTTGATTTTTTAATACACTAGACATATACCATACCTCTGTGCTTTTATTGCATAGTGAATTCAAAGGAATTCTCACTTTCCTAGGTATTGTATTCTTTCATGCTAAATTCAATTGCTCCTTATTCGTTGTTCATTCGGGTCTTATGCCTGATCATTATCCGCAGACTCTGATCCATCGTAATGTACGACCACACCCAATTGAAGAATACCAGGATTTTATTTTTTACCCCAAGGATGGACTTCAGGTGTACAAACAGCCATAGAAGCCAGGCGATAAAGCCTTGTGTTTTAAGATACGGGAGATCTGCAACAGCCTTATTGCGTCCTATTGTAGCCAGGCTTCCCAAATCTTTATAATGGAAGGGTTTCATTGGTTTACCTTTGGCAAGCCCGTTCAGATTCTTATAAAGTAACCTTCCTTGTTGGATAGCAGGTTGAGCAACCTGAGGATGGCCTTTGTAATTCCCTTCTTCCATATAGGCTGCATCACCAAGAGCGTAGACATCCTTCAGACCTGTGACAAGATTATAAGTATCTGTTTTGATACGATTGTCCCTGGTATAGCATGATTCCGGGATACCTTCGAAGCGCTTACCTATGATACCGGCGGCCCAGATTACTTTTTTCGTATAGATTTTTCGTCCATCGCTGAGGCTGACTTCATTGCCATCGTAATTGGTGACACGTGTTTCGGTAATAACATGTACACCAAGTTTCTCAAGATATTTCCTCGATTTGATGGACGCTTGATCTGAAAAGCTGTTGAGCAGCTCTTTTTCCCCTTGAATCAGGTGGATGTCCATTTCCGTGGCATCCAGTTCCGGATACTCGTGAGGGAGAATATATTTTTTAAATTCTGCGAAAGAGCCTGCCAGTTCTACGCCTGTGGGACCTCCGCCAACAATAACAAGATCCAAAAGCTCTTGCCTGGGATCGTATTCACGGACCGTAAGTGCTTTTTCAAGGTCAGCCAGGATGGCATTGCGCAGAAAGAGGGCATCTGCTACGGACTTCAGAGAATAGGTATTGTTTTCGATAGCTTTATTACCATAGTAATTTGTGGTTACCCCTGTGGACAGCACCAGGATGTCATAATTAACCCTCCCTTCGCTGGTCATGATGTTCTTTTCATCTGGATGGATTGATTCCACGTCAGCGACACGGATATGTAGGTTTTTGTTCTTTCTGAAAAGGCGACGTAGAGGAAATGCTATAGAACTGGGTTCAATCCCTGACATGGCTACCTGGTAAAGCAGGGGTTGAAACTGGTGGAAGTTATTGCGATCGATGATAACAACCTGATAATCTTTATTAGATATCCGCTTTGCAAGGGTAATACCGGCGAATCCGGCACCTGCGATGACGATGCGTGGATGTTTGGTTTCGGGAAGGTTGATTGGCATAGCGATATGGGTATGGTGTGAACAGAAAATAAAAATGTAACCTTTTTTGAGCTTTTATTCCATCGCTAAAGGTAACAATATCAATGGGTTGAAGGTTGTTATTGAAAGGGATTTGAAAAATAATAATGGAAAAATAGTGGGATAGCTTGTCTGGTATGGAATTACGATTTATCTTTGCCGTCCCGTTCGGAAAAAGGTTGAGGAGAAAAGTTGTGGAATTGGGAACAAAAAAGAAGAAGTTCATTGACAGGATGGATAGAGCACATTATCTGGATCTGAGGAAGATCGAGATGATGAAGCTAGGTAAGAAAAGCGAAGCGTTTTCGTTGTGCCGGATTGGATGGAAATCTGAGAGGGTCTGGCGGGAATAAAAACATCAAGTAATAAGATAGGATACAGAAGGAGCGAGGATCACGTAAACGTTTCTGAGGGAAGTTGCTTTCGGGTGATGGAACTTGGGGATAAAAAAACGAACTATGGAGAGTTTGATCCTGGCTCAGGATGAACGCTAGCTGGAGGCTTAATACATGCAAGTCGAGCGGGATTGGGTAGCAATACCCATGAGAGCGGCGCACGGGTGAGTAACGCGTACACGACCTACCTCTGACAGGGGGATAGCCCTGGGAAACTGGGATTAATACCGCATATTATTCTAATTAATAAAGGATTGGAATGAAAGTTCAGGCGGTCAGAGATGGGTGTGCGTCTGATTAGCTAGTTGGTAGGGTAACGGCCTACCAAGGCGATGATCAGTAGGGGGCGTGAGAGCGTGATCCCCCACACGGGTACTGAGACACGGACCCGACTCCTACGGGAGGCAGCAGTAAGGAATATTGGACAATGGCCGAAAGGCTGATCCAGCCATCCAGCGTGCAGGAAGAAGGCCCTATGGGTTGTAAACTGCTTTTATCAGGGAATAAACCTCTGGATTTACTCCGGAGCTGAAGGTACCTGAAGAATAAGCACCGGCTAACTCCGTGCCAGCAGCCGCGGTAATACGGAGGGTGCGAGCGTTATCCGGAATTACTGGGTTTAAAGGGTGCGTAGGCGGCTTTGTAAGTCAGGAGTGAAAGTTTGCGGCTCAACCGTAAAATTGCTTCTGATACTGCATGGCTAGAATTAGGATGAGGTCAGCGGAATGTGGCATGTAGCGGTGAAATGCATAGATATGCCATAGAACACCAATTGCGAAGGCAGCTGGCTAGACCTGGATTGACGCTGAGGCACGAAAGCGTGGGGAGCGAACAGGATTAGATACCCTGGTAGTCCACGCCCTAAACGATGCTTAC
>ENA-ORBV01001467-ORBV01001467.1-microbial-mat-metagenome-genome-assembly--contig:-NODE-1467-length-52341-cov-12.930105_pt1 | contig 52341 bp, 39 predicted proteins | sample MGYA00237777_ERZ505514 | MGnify/ENA primary metagenome ERZ505514 (study PRJEB26160, sample SAMN06269048) | microbial mat metagenome | isolation source: Oligotrophic lake microbial mat | place... | reverse complement strand
GAAGACGGCATACGAGATTCGCCTTAGTCTCGTGGGCTCGGAGATGTGTATAAGAGACAGCCTATGAGGTGGAGCACGACTGGGCGACGCTGCCGCCGACGCACGCTTTCGGGAATACCCACGGTGTCGCGGTTGACTCACAGGGCATGGTGTACATCAAGCACACGGTGCACGCGTCGAGCTCTTCGGGGGATGCGGTGTGCGTGTTTGACCCGGCGGGCAAGTTCGTCCGTTCGTGGGGGGCGGAGTTTCGCGGCGGGGCGCACGGCCTGACGCTGAGCAAAGAGGGTGGCGGTGAGTTTCTGTGGCTGTCGGATTGCAACCGCGCGGTCGTTCGGAAGACGACGCTGGAGGGTGAGACGGTGCTGGATCTGAAGTGGCCGGAGGAGTCGGGGTTGTACGGAGGAGCGGGAGAGTACAAACCGACGAACGTGGCGGTGGTGCCGCGGGATGCGAAGGACGCGGCGGGACGACCCCATGCGATGTGCGGGTATGTCTTCGTCGCGGATGGGTACGGCAAGTCGTGGATCCACGTGTTTGATCCGGAGGGCAACTACGTGCGCAGCTTCGGCGGTCCGGGCAATCAGCGCGGGCAGACATCGTGCCCGCATGGGATTGCGATCGACTCGCGGGGCGGAGGCGAGCCGCGGCTGGTGGTGGCGGACCGGAGCAACCGGCGATTGCAGTATTTCACGCTCGATGGGCGGCACGCGGGATTTGTGACCGATGAGCTGCGGTCGCCGTGTCACTTTGATACGCACGGTGAGCTGCTGCTGGTGCCGGATTTGGAGGCGCGGGTGACGCTGCTCGACAAGGACAACAAGCTGGTGGTGCATCTTGGGGATGGCGAGAACTTTGGGCTGAGGGACAAGCCGCGGGAGCAGTTTGTGGCGGGTAAGTTCATTGCGCCGCACTCGGCGTGCTTTGACAACGAAGGAAACATCTTTGTGGTCGAATGGGTGGAGGTGGGGCGTGTGACGAAGCTGCGGAGGGTGGGGGCGTGAAATGGACTCGCCGGAAAGTTATCTTCACGACAGCCGCCGGCATGGCACTGGTTTGGATGATTGCTTTGCTCGCTGCTGACGTGTTGGCAATCCGCGGTGTACCGACAACAACTGTTGCGATTATTCTCCCCGCTACGGGCGAGGTGGTTTCGCTCGCGACGCAGCTGAACCCGAACGGCACACGCATCGCCGTGATCACTGATGCCAACAGCCAGATCGTGTTCAGCGGGTCGATGCGGTTCAGCGACAACAGCCGGTGGTTCGTGTATGGAAGCGCGGGGGAGCTCTGGATCTACAGCGGGGACATCGGAATCCTGCGCTACGCTCGAGATTCTGACGGACAGTGGTCGGAGCAAACATGGGTCGTGAGCCTCGCGACTTCGAGGAAGCCGCGTGCGTTCTATTCGCAGTTGCCGGACTCGAGCCGGAAGTCCATTGACCTGAACTTTGTCGGACCGTGAGCGAACCCCGGAAGACCGGTTCAACCCCTGATCAACCGCCACAACGCGCCGAGCAGCAGCACCAGCAGCGGCGCGCCGGCGATCAACCCCCAGCGGATCGCCTGGAGCTTCTCTTCCGGCATCGCAGGGATCGTGGGCATCGCCTGTGCTTCAGCGCTTCGAACAACCATCTCATCCTGACCGGCGAGCCAGTAGACCGCGGCCTCGAAGAGCTCGAGGTTTCCGGGCACGATCGGCACAGGCCGTCCGGCATTCCCGGCCATCGCCTGCGTCGTCAGGTCATCCAGGAACCAGCCGTTGGAACCGACCACGAGGAATCGCTGGCGATCCTTGCGATTCGGGATGGTGCGCTCTGCCGCCGCGGCGGCGATCCACGGTCCCTTGCCGTTGTCGCGAGCGGAATCTTCCTGCGGCGGGTTGGCGAGCAACGATCGCTGCGCAGCCGGGGTCTGACGGAAGCGGAGCCACTCGCTCTCGCCCCAGGTGCGGTCATCATCGTTGATCACGATCACCGGCCACGCTCGCAAGGCGTCCTTGGCGATCTCAACAGGCGTGACCCAGGGCAACTGCGTTCGGAGCGATTCGATCGCCACGGAGATCCCGTGGTCTGCACCGGGCCGCGTGATGTACAGGTCGGCCGAAACCACCGGCCCCGAGGGCGATTGCATTTGCCGGAGCAGCGGCCGTCCGGAATCGATTCTCAGTCCGAACATGCCTTCAGTGAAGTCCACCATCGGGTCCTTCTGCCCGATGCCGGGAAGCGACGAAGGTGCGACGGAGAGCAGCACCGGCCTGCCTGCCTGCGCGACTGCCTGAATCGCGCGGGAGAGCTTCAGCATTCGCGCTGCGCCTTCGGGCGTGCCGGCATTGGTGGAGATGGTCACGAACACGACTGGCCGCTTGCCGGTCGGATCGACCTGCGCGATCGAGGGAGGATCGGTGTCGATCGCCGCTGCCCACTCGACGACACTCATCCCGCGCATGTTCAGGCGGGCGACGAGGCCTGCGAGGGGGGCGAAGTCGGGGGTAAGCCGCTCGGTATCCGTTGCGCCGTGTGTGAGGATGATTACCGGGGCGTTGTCGGCATCGATCGCCATGAGTGCGCCGGCGATGAGTTCCTCTGCCCGCGCCCGCATATCCGGCTGCGGCCCGACATCGGTCACGCCTGGGATGCGCCGCGGAAACAGCGCCTCGATATCGACGGCGGCGATTGCCGGGCCGGCATCGGCGCGGGGGGGGCCAATGACCAGCGCGGCTCCGGACCGTTCTAGAAATCGAGCGGCAGTGGTGATCCCGATCCGCGGAAGCTGATCAAGCACCGCGACCTGCTGGGCCGCGGCGTCCCGCAGATTTGCTGCCCGCTGGGCGAGCGGCTTCACCGCATCCGCGATTGTCACAGGAACTTCCGGCTCGGGCAGTCCGGAAAGTCCTTCCAGACTCTTGGCGAGTTGCGAAAGCTGAATCTGAAGACTGGCAAGGGGACGGCGCGCCTGGACCGCGGCCTGATCGAGGGCGGGCACGGGGCTCCGGCCGATGTTCTGGTCGGCGGTGCTTCGCGCTGCGAGTGCCTCTTTGCGAGAGTCGCCGGCGGCGATACGGCACAAGCCCGCGGAGTCCGAGAGATATTGCTGCACCGCCGCCGCGTTCGGGGCATCTACGGATACCTGCTCGCCGATCCGCGTCAGCGCATCGCCAATACTCTCTAGATCCGTGGCGATCGCTTCCACTCGCGAGACCGAGGCGGTTACGGTTTCGCGAGCCACTCGGAGTGACGGTTCGTAACGCTCCACCAGACGCACCAGAACGCCGTCGAGTTCCGATGCCGCCTTGGCCGACGCGACGTCGATCGCGGTGACGCGCAAGTTCGGCGTCGCTCTGGCGAAATTATCGACGACATCCTGAGTCCGGGCGAGTGCGCGAGGCTCTACGCCATCGAGGTTGGCGACGATGATCAGTTCGTGGTCGCCCTTCAGGCGACCGAGCAGATCGGTGGTCCGCTGCGAGAGGCGGTGCTGGCGCGTCGCGGTCGCATCGAAACGCTCGGGATAGCGATCCGCCAGAACACCGAGGAACCCCACCACCGCCGTGATCGCCAGCAGGAGCGCGGCGGACTGAAGGCCGTAGCGTGTGCGGCGGCTGGCCGCGCTGCGGACGGGGTCCGAGGCGCTGGTGTTCCTTCGAGCGGCTGTACTGGGCTTGGAGGTCATCGCCACCTCCTTGACTGCAACGAGATGGCGGCGACTGAGACAAACCAGAAAGAGCCAAGCAGGAAGAAGGCGACTGTCGAGGTATCAACCAGCCCCCTGGCAAAGTCCGCAACGCGATAGCTCGGCGAGAGCTTGAACAGAAGTGCGGCCCACTGCTCGGGAGCCTGGGCGGCCAGCCGCGCCGGGGCGAGATCGAGCACGAAGAGCACGAACAGTGTGCCAAGAAATGCGAGGGACTGGCTGCTCGTCAGGCATGAGGCGAGGGTGCCGACGGCGAGGTAGAGCATGCCCAGAAGCAAGAGGCCGAGATATCCGGCGCCGATTGCCCCAAAGTCCGGCCGAGAAAGCCACGCGAGCACCCCCACAAAGGCCAGCGTGGGAAGCAGCATCGTGATCAGAAAGAACACGGCCGCCAAGTACTTGCCGGCGACAATCGTCCATTCGCCCACGGGCGCGGTCAACATCGGTTCGATGGTGCCGGACCGCAGCTCATCGCTGACGAGCCGCATCGAAATTGCGGGAGACACAAAGAGAAGCAGTCCCCACCACACCCCGAAGAAATCGCGAAGCTCGGCCGGATTGCCAGGGACGAACGTACGCTGTGCAAAGAAGACCGCCGACAGACACATGAACAGCGCGATGACGACCCAGCCGAGCGGGATCCGGAAGAACGAGCCATACTCGCGCACCGCGATGGTGAGAGCGCGACTCATGTCCCGGCTCCCTTTGCCGCATCAGAATCTGACGCCGCGGATTGCGCGGTGGATGGTGCATCCTGCTCAATGACACGCATGAAGAGTTGCTCGAGCGTCGGCGACTGCCGTCGCAGGTCTCGGTAAAGGATGCCGCCAAGGGAGAGCGCTCGGGCAATGGGTTCCCGCAGGTCGGGGTGAGAGGGCTGAGGCGTAATGACCAGCCGCACCCACTCGGCGACTCGGATTCCCTGGTCGGGCTTGTCGCCCGGGATAGGTTCGCGAGCGATCGACGCAACGCCGGGCATGGCCTTGAGTCGCGCGGCGATGCGGTCAAGTTCGCTGCGTCCACCCATCTCCGGGTCCGCGCGAGTCTCGACGTACATCTCAAGTGAGTGCTTCGCGGGGACCTGCTTGAGCATTCTTGCCAGAAGGTCGGTTGGCGCGCCGTCAGCCCGGATGCGGCCGCGGGCGATGATCACGACGCGATCGCAAGTGCGCTCCACTTCCGGGAGGATGTGGCTCGACACCAGCACCGTTCTGTTCACCGACAGGTCACGGATGAGGCTGCGGGTCTCTCGGATTTGCGTCGGATCGAGGCCGTTTGAGGGCTCATCAAGAATGAGGACCGGGGGATCGTGCAGGATCGCCGCGGCGAGCCCGACGCGCTGCTTGAAGCCCTTGCTCAGATGACCGATTCGCCGCCCCATAACCTCGAGAAGTTTGCAGCGATCACCAGCGCGAAGGATCGCGTTCTTGCGATTGCCCCGAGGAACACCGAACAGCTTGGCTCGGAAAGAGAGATAGTCCTTCACCCGCATCTCGGGATAGAGCGGCGCCGACTCCGGCAGGTATCCCAGGCTTCGACGGGCGCGAAGGGAATCATCGATTGTGTCGTGACCGCAGACCTTGATCCGCCCGGCAGATGGGGGGAGAAACCCTGTAATCATGCGAATAGTGGTGGATTTCCCTGCCCCGTTGGGTCCGAGAAGGCCGACCACCTGGCCCGGAATGATGTCGAGGCTGACATCCTGTACAGCGGGGAAGGAGCCATAAACCTTGCTTACGTGGGAGATTTGGATCATGATTCGCGGCCGTGCGAAGCGGTCTCGATTCAGTTCGGCAAGAACGTCCCTTTGCCGGTCGTCCAATCTGCTGTTAGTCTAGGCTAAGTGGATCGTCGGGCCGATTGATTCCGAAGCATCTTCTGGTGGGGAAGTCCGTACAATGAGTTTTCGGGAGGGGGTTCGGAGTATGTCAGTGCAGCGTCCCAAGCTCTTGATTGTCCGTGGTCCGGCCGTGCCGGCAGACGATCTGGCGCGCCTTCTGCACGAGACATACGAAGTGCTGGTAGTCCCGGCCGACGCGGAGCCCACCCCGGAGGCCGCATCGGTTGAGGCGGTGCTTTGCGAAGCGTCGCATCTCGGGCAGGTCAGCCGCGTGGCGGGGCCATCGCCAGAGCTTGACGCCCTCTCGGTGCTTACCGCACTTTCGGAGGGCGTTTGTGTTTCCGGGCTGGATGGGACGGTGCTCTGGGCGAACGACCGCTTCAAGGCGTTTGATGACCAGACCAGGGCACGGATTTCCGCGGTTTGCCGCCGGGCCTCCCAGCAGTTTGAAGAGCAGATGCTGGCGCAGGAGGCCGCGGGCTTCTCGGGCGGGCGGACGAACAAGTTTGAGGTCGCCTCGCCAGACGAGTCGCGCTTCTACGAAGTGGTGGTCTCGCCGATTCGCTCTCGCGATACATCGCGGCTGGAACGGGTCGCGGCACTGGTCTGGGAAGTGACGGCGTCTCGGCGCTATCAGCAGAAGCTCGATGCCATCGACCGGGCAGGCGCTGAACTGGTTCGGCTGGATGCCGAGGCCATCCGCAAGCTGCATGTCGCCGACCGGCTCAAGCTGCTGGAACAGAAGATCATCAAGTTTTCCCATGAACTGCTCCGCTTTGACCACCTTTTGGTCCGGCTGATCGACGAGCGGACGGGCAAGCTGGAGCTTGTGATCGCGTCGGGACTTCCTCCAGAGGCCACCGAGGTCGACCTGTATGCGCAGCGCGAAGGCAATGGCATCATGGGGTTTGTGGCGGCGACGGGCCGGAGCTATCTCTGCCCGGACATCGCCAAGGACCGTCGGTATGTGACGGGGATGTCCGGAGCCAGATCCAGCCTCACCGTTCCGCTCCGGCTTCACGACAAGGTGATCGGTGCGTTCAACATCGAAAGCGAGCAGCTCGCGGCGTTTACGGAAGAGGACCGGCAGTTCGCGGAGATCTTCGCCACGCACGTGGCACTCGCCCTGCACATTCTCGATTTGCTCGTGGTGGAGCGGTGCGCGGCCGGCGAGACGGTCACGGGCACTGTTGAGGGCGAACTGGATGAGCCTCTTGACGACATCATGCGAGAAGCGGACTGGCTGACCAAGCTTGGCGAATCGTCGCCGGAGATGCGAGACCACGTTCAGCGGATTGTTGCGGATGTGCAGTCGATCCGGCGGAGGGTCCGCGATGCTGCGGGCGGTCCGCAGACGATTCTCGGCGCTGAGAAAGTGCTTTCGAACATTCAGATCGACCCCGCGCTGGTGGGAAGGCATGTGCTGATCGCCGACGATGAGCCGAAGATCCGTCAGATCATCCGCGATGTGCTCCGTGGCAAGGGCTGCCGCGTCGTCGTGTGCAAGGATGGCGGAGAGGCCATTGCGGAGTTGATCGCTTCGCAGGCAGCGGGCGAGGCGGGTAGATTTGACCTTGTCGTGAGCGACATCAAGATGCCGGATCACAACGGCTACGAGGTGTTCTCCGCGGCGAGAAAGGCCTACCCGGGCATCCCGGTGGTGCTGATGACCGGCTTTGGTTACGACCCGCACCACTCCATCGTCCGAGCCTCGCAGGATGGTCTGCAGTGCGTGCTCTTCAAGCCGTTTCAGATCGAACGGCTGCTCGATGAGGTGCACAAGGCACTGGGTACCGTGGCGGAAAGTCGCCCCTGACGCGCGTGGTTATGGGCAACCGGCAAACCACAGACTGAGAAACGCAAAGATGTCCGGCACGGCGATGCCGCCCAGGCCGTCGATGTCGGACCGTGGATCCTGCGCGAACCAGGCGCTGAGGAACGCAAAGATATCGGGCACCGCGCGGACGCCATCGCCATCAAAGTCAGCGATGCAGGGTGCGTCGAGTGCCGCGACATCTGCCGCATCGATCACGCCATCGGCGTTGAAATCGTAAAAGCTCCAGGAAGCACCCGTGCCGACGGTGATCGTGCCGTCTGCGATTCCATCCTCATCGCGAGGTCCACCGTCTTCGGTGATGATCACGCTTTGAATGATCGCCTGATCCGCAGGTCCGGCGAGCTGGTCGCCGTCGCAGTCACCAAACGTCTCCTCAAACCCAGTGTCTGTCCACACGAAGAGCGATTCTCCCTGCGAGTCGCAAGGCATGCCGAAGAGCGCCGTCATGCGCCAGCGGGTCGGGTCGGTGAGGTTGTCGTCCCCGAGTTCCTCATTGGCCCAGCCATTGGTGAGTGTCGCCACAGGTCCGCTCAGTGCGCCGCCGTTTCCGCCCTGCGCGCCGATGATCAGGTCCCGCAGGCCTTCTGCAACACTGGCGTGACTCATGCCGGCGATGGACTGGTCGTAAGCCTGCTGCGATTCTCCGGCGAGGGCGGCAGCCCCTTGCGCATCGATGGCCCAAACGAGCGTGATGGTGGTCTGGTCGGAGGCAAGGTCGTGTGCGAACCGAAGATTCACGTGAGGGTCATATGAACCCGGCTGCGCCCCGCCGAACATCCCGCTCGCGGCCTGGTACCCGCCGCTGCGCTTGAAGAAACGCGAACGGACTATCCAGACTTCTCCCGCGTCAAAGGTCCCGTTCGCGTTACCGCCCTCGGAGATGACCGAGACGCTATGACAGCCGCACAGGGAGAGCGACCAGTCTGCGCCCGTGCGTTCGAACTGCGGCACTGTGTAGAAATCGAAGTCGACCTCATCGGCCCACAGCGCAGCGCGTGACGCGATCGAACCATACGGCCGCAGGCCGAAGCGTGCAACGTTGGCCAGGTAGCGGGAGTGCGCGGCCGAACCCAGTTCGCCGCCCGTCCCCGAGTTTCGATCAATATCGAGGTCAAGAAACCCGTAGACGGGGCTTGGCCCAAACAAGAAGGGATCAAAGCTCGTACCTCCTGCGCCCAGAGGACCGGGAGGATTCAACAGACCCGCGAAGGTAACATCGAGACGGAACAGGTTTGCGCCGCGGCCCTCGCGTGCGCTCCCGTTGTAGGGGTCGGTCGCGGAAGTGGGAGATTGCCATCCCCTCATCGTCACTTCGAGCAGCTCGGGAATGACCCCATTCGGATTGATCTCGCAATCCCCGCCAGCATCGGTTCGGCGGAGAACAGCGTCGTCGGGAGCATCGACAAACACACTGGTGGTGTCGCCCGCGCTCGCAGGAAGGGGTGATGCCAACAAGATCGCGAAGGCCAGGGGGCACGCGGCCTTGAGCCAAGTGTGGGAGAGTGGGGTCATCGCTGGGCCACCTCTCGGACAAACTCTGATAGCCCGAACTGCTCAACGCGGTACCTCATCCCCGCCCGGGTCAGGCCGATCAGTCGAGCTGCCCGAGAGACGTTCCCATGAGCTTTGCGGAGCGACTCCATCACCAGTTCCCGCTGAAGCTCCTCGGCTTTGGGCAGCTCACCGGTCGCGAGCCGTGCGAGCGAAGGCACGCCGCTCATCTCCGCCGCGGAGACTTGCGACGGAAGTGAACCGTGGAGACCAAGGTCTTTCGCTTGAACAACATCCCCCTCGCAGAGCATGGAGACACGCTGCATCGCGTTCACGAGTTCCCGCACATTTCCGGGCCAGTGATGATCCAGTATCGCTTCGCGGGCGTCGGACGCGAGCCGCATTGGCGAACGGTTGTAGCGCCTGCTGAAACTGGCCAGCGTGGCATCGGCGATCAGCACCGCATCCTCATCGCGATCGCGGAGCGCGGGGATGTTGATCGTGAACGCGTTCAGGCGATACAGCAAATCCCGCCGAAACTTGCCATCCGCCGCTCGCTGATCGAGGTCGAGGTTTGAAGCGGCAATGACGCGGGCGCGAACGGTTTTGTCCTTCGTGCCTCCGACGCGGCGATACCGTCCCTGTTCGACAACGACCAGGAGCTTGGCCTGCAGCTCGAGGGGCATCTCACTGATCTCGTCGAGAAAGATAGTGCCGCCCTCGGCCATCTCAAAGAGACCTGGCTTGGCCTCGCGAGCATCCGTGAACGCGCCCTTCTCATGGCCGAACAGTTCGGCCTCGACCAGCGTCGCCGGGAGCGCTGAGCAGTTCACATGCACAAACGGCGGGTTATCACGGACACCTGCGGTTCCATTGCTCGCCGACTTCTCTGCGGCAATCGCGCGTTGATGCATGTACCGGGCCAGAACACCCTTCCCCACTCCGGTTTCGCCGAGGAGCAGCACAGTTGGCAGTGCGCCACCGGGTTCCTGTGGGCCGGATCCGGCGTCCGCACCGACCGGAATCGTGGCCAATCGATCGGCCAGTCTGAGAGCCTCCATCCATTCGCGGCTCTGGCCGACAACGCTATGGAGTTCTTCTCGCGACTGCTCAAGCCGCTCGTACAGGCGAAGCCGACGGATGACTTTGCGCTGCTGAAGCCACTTCTCAACTTGGAGTGGCAGTTCCTCCATCTTGAGCGGCTTTTGCAGAAAGTCGTCCGCACCCTGCTTCATCGCGTTCACCGCAGTCTCGATCGTGCCGAACGCGGTGACGATCACCGCGATCCCGTCGAACCCGTCTGACCGCGCCTTGCTGATGATGTCGACCCCGTTGCCATCCCCCAGATTGACATCGGTGATGATCAGATCGAACTCACCTTCCAGCAGCGCCGTCGCTGCTTCGGCTGCCGAAGCGCACTCGATGACGATGTGACCCGCGGGGGTCGCTCCGGATCCGCGGCGCAGCATGCGGCTCATTGACAGCCGGATGGCAAGTTCATCCTCAATGACCAGTATCCTCGCCACAATCTCCCTTTCCGCGGGAACACCCATGGTTCCATTCAGCCGGTCTGGTGGCTGATTTCCGCCACCGGCAATACTGCCCGTTTCGCTCGAAGCGGCACCCTGAGCCGAAAGCAGGCTCCGGAGGCAGCAGTTCCGGGGGTTTGAGGCGGATCGAGGGTGATCGATCCGCCGTGTGACACCAGGATCTGACGGGCTATTGCAAGTCCGATGCCGGTGCCCCGGGCCTTGGTGGTGAAGTGTGGCTCAAAGATCCGTTCGCGGAGGTCTGGCGGCACTCCCGAGCCTTGATCTTGCACTGAAAACTCTATCAAGTCTTCCTCATCTCTTGCTGAGATGCGAACACTGACCGAACTGTTTGGCGGGGAGGCATCGACTGCGTTTGCAACGACCGCCGCGAGCGCGTGCTCTAAATGACGAGGATCGAACTCGGCAACTACCGGTGCAGTCTCCGAGTTGAGAACCAGGCCCACTCCCTTTGATCGGGCACCCGGCTCGTGAGCGCGAAGTATCTCCGACGCCCACGGCACCAACGAAACCTTGACGTAGTTCAGGTCCATGGGTCTGGTGGTTTCCAGCAATAGCGATAGCCAGCGCTCGAACGTATCCACGGTGGAGACGATCAGGCTCATGTTCTCGCGGTGCTCAGAGCCGTCGGGCGTATCGAGCCGGGTGATCTCGGCCAGGCCCCGGATTCCAGCGAGTGGGTTGCGGACGTTGTGAACAATCCGCCGGACCATCTGTCCGATGGCGGCGAGTCGTTCGCGTTCAACAGCTTCGCGTTGAAACTGGTCCACCATGCCCGCCATGTGATTGACCTCGCTCATCAACTGGCCAAGTTCATCGTTCGTTTGCGCGACCACCCGGTGAGAGAAGTCGCCCGCTGCGATCCGGGCTGCGGCGCGGCGCAGCTCCCCGACGGGTCGCTGAACCCATCGCCGGAGCAGGATGACTGCCAGCGAGCAGCCGAGCATCGCTCCCAGTGTGACCGCGGCCAAGAGCCAGGAGAGCCGTCGTGCGATCCAGGCGGAATGGCCCACCGCCGTGCGTGCATCATCCAGAATCCGGAGTTCGGTTTTCTCGATCAGCTCATGGAGCTGAAATGCCGACGCACATGCGGCAATCCGATGCGCCTCATCCGCCCCATCGAGCCAAGTCTGCGCGCCCGTAGTCACGGCGTCGAGCCGCTTCCGAATGTTTATCCAGGTTGAAACACCGATCCGTGAGCGGTACCAGTGATTCTGCTCGAGCGCCGCCACGTGCGCGCCTGCGCCCGCCGCCGCGTCCATCACCGCGAGTCGGTCCGTCTCGGTTGGTGGCTTCGACGACCGGAAGTCGGCGAGGTTCTGTGATTCGTTCACCGGATAAGTCGGAGCTCCGGTATCGCTCGGACTCGACAGGGTGCTGCGGATCGCCTCGTTGTATCGCTTGATCCGGGCAAGCTCGCCCAGCGTGATCGACATCTGGTCAAAGGGTGTTGCAACTTCCCGGTGAACAACGCTCAAAGCCCAACTCGCGGCACTGACACTGCCGATCACTGCAAGCAGCAGTGTTCCAACAAGAAGCAGAAACTTGATCTGAAGGGACATGAAGGCTCCGCCGGTCCGTGAAGTCTCGTGCGTGACACTTTTTGCGAGTGAAGATGGTCGCCGCAAGCCGGGTCGGCGGACGCGCCATCGGCTTCCGGGCAAGCGCACAGGACGTTACCTGCCGGGCACGAAGTCCCATCGCCAGCCAGTCTGTCCGAGGGGGGCGCGAGAGGCATCCACATGGCCGTCAACGAAGCCGACATTCATTGCGTCGTTGTGCCTCAGACCGGGAAACCAGAACTGATCTCCAGCGAACACCGCCGGGCTATCGAGCGATGGCGCGCCATAGAACGGAGTCGAATCTGACTGCACCGCGGCTGCCGCAGCCACATCCCAGAGAAGCGGGACCGATGAGCTTGCCTCGCTCAAGATGGACGAGGTGAGCCGGATCCGACGAGCAGCGGGGGACGGGCTGGTGACTTCACGCCAGTGGAGTCGGGCGTTGAGCGTGAACGAAATACTTTGCAGCGGGCTTACTCCGCCGCTGTCGCAAGGCGCGTTCGCCCGCATGGTCAGTGCGCCGCGCACTTCCGGGCATCGCATCGGATTGTCGCCGCGGAGGTCGGGCAGCGTGTGCGGATCCTGAGGCCATGCCCAGAACTCATTCGTTCCGTACAGACTGTCCTGGAAGGAGGCCAGAGAAAACGTGCTGCTGGTGGAATCACTGCCGCGTGATCCGTGCAGCACATCGTCGGCGAAGATTGCAAAGTCGTAGCAGGCGCTGCGCAAACTCATCTGGCAGTTGAAGCCGCGAGCCGCGGCAATCGTTCCGCGGAGTATCGGAGCGATGATCGCGAGCATCAACGCAACAATGCCGATCACTACCAGCACTTCAACTAGTGTAAATGCGGCAAACCGGGCTTGGCGCCCAATGCTGCGCTGGGCTGTCCGCTTCGTGGCCGACATGCCGTCTTTCTTGCAAAGCGACCCTATCGATGCACCTGAGTGTACCGGCGTGGCGGCAAGTTTCCAAGAATCGAGGTGGTTGGTCGCGGGGCAGACTCAGTCGAAGGACGGCTGGAAAGAACTCAAAGTGAGACCAATTGATCCTCCTGGCTGATGGCAGCCGTCAGGCGGGGCCTGATTGAAGCCGGGAGGGATATGCTGCGATGCAGCAGAACGAGCGAGGGATGTGGAAAGCTCTTCCGGTGACTTGGTGATCACGATCAGATGCAAGGACCGCTGAACCAGGCGGAAAGAAACGCAAAGATATCCGGCACCTCGGTCTGGCCGTTCAGGTCAAAGTCCGCGTTCCCCGCAAACCACGAAGACAGAAATGCGAAGATGTCGGGAACCTGGACAGAACCGTTTTCGTCCCAGTCTGCCCGGCAGGTCGTTGGTACATCGAACCAGCTGAGATCTTCCCCTCCGACGACTCCGTCGCCCGTCACATCGAAAAGGCTGAAGTTGGGACCAATGTCCGCAAGGGTGACCCGTCCGTTCACGACTCCATCAAAGTCGATACCGGATCCATCGTTGAGTGCGACGTACCACCCGATCGCCGCCCGGTCGTTGGGGGAAACGGTGTCGTCACCGTCAGCGTCTCCACGAAGGACATGGAAGCCCACATCGGTCCAGACATACAACGAGTCTTCCTGCTGCGCGTAGGCCGTGCCGACGACTGCTGATGCATGCCAGGTCAGCGGGTTCAGGCTGGCAACCGGGTCCTTCTTGAACCATCGGTGGATAAGCTGCTGTGTGAGCCCCGAGTTCTGACCGCTCGCGCCGCTGATCAAGTCGGCGATTGCCTCCGCAAGGCTGAAGTGGGAGCCTTCGGCGATGGAAAAATCAACTGGTTGAACCGGCTCGTCTTCCAGCGCGGCCGCACCGATGGGCGTCAGCGGGTAAACGAGTGTCACGATCGTGAGGTTGCTGGTGATCTCGTGCTTGAAGCGCAGATTCACAATGGGGTCGTACATCCCGACATCCGAACCTCCGAAGACCTGCGAGGCAAGGCGATAGCCGCCCGCCCGCTGAAAGAACCTGCCGCGGACGATCATTTCTTCGCCCGGATCCAGCCTGCCGTCAGAGTTACCCGTCTCCGAAACGACTGTGGCATCGAAGCAGCCGCACAGCGCGAGTGCGAAATCGGTGCCGGTGCGCTCAAAGTAGGGGGCGGTTGTCCAGAATGGGTCCATGTCGGCGGCGCACGTCGGCACCCGATCGAACAGATCGGGATCGGCCACCCTGCCACCAAACCGCGGAGAGAGTGCGAGCATTCGAGATCGCGCTTGCGCGGGAAACTCGCCGCCGGTATTGCGATCGTTGTCAACATCAATCTCGACGAAGCCATACACCGGGCTGGGGCCGAATCGATCGGGTGTGTAATCGGCCCCGTTCAATCCGAGCGGACCTGGCGGATTGACAAGTCCGGCCAGCACAACGTCGATGCGCACGATGTGATTCTCGCCGTTTGTCGCCGGCAATCCTGTGTAGGGGTCGCTCGCGGGGTTGAGCGGCCACCATGGCAGGAATGACACGGACACCAGATCGGGGAGTGTGGCACCGGCAATGATCGCACCATCGGCGCCGCTGTCGGTGCGGCGCACGCGTGCATCGCCCAACGCATCGGTCCAGTGTGACCGATTGACTGACGCGAGGACCGCGCCCGCGAGGAGCCCCACGGTCACACCGAGCAAGACGCTGATTCTGGTTAAGCTGCTCATGTCTGCGCCGCCTCTTCTTTCTGCACATACGACTGCAGCCCGTAGCGTTCGATGCGATAGCGAAGACTGCTGCGCTGCATGCCGATCAGTCGCGCGGCTCGGGAAACATTCCCACGAGTGAACCGCAGCGCCTGGATAACCAACTCCTTTTCCACGTCCACCGCGCGATGGATTCCCGATTCAAAGTCGAACGCCAGTTCCCCTCGAACTGGAGAAGCAGTGTTCATCGGCGTGACCGACGTCGCCGCCGCGACATTGCCCGGGGCAAGACCAAGGTCCGCGGGCCCGATCTCCGGACCCTCCGCCAGCATGGCGCTCCGCTGGCACGCGTTGACAAGTTCACGAACATTCCCTGGCCAGCTGTGCCCCAGCAATGCGGCCTCGGCCTCGCGAGAAAGGCTGCAGGGCTGCCTACCGAACTGCCGGCAGAAGCGGTCCACCATTGCTCGGGCGATCGTGATCACATCTTCCCCGCGTTCGCGGAGAGAGGGGATTCGTACGGTGAATGCGTTCAGCCGGAACAAAAGATCCCGCCGGAAGCGGCCTTCCGCAACTCGAGCGTCAAGGTCTTGATTCGATGCGGCGATCACACGAACGCGCACCCGCCGCTCCTTGGTTCCGCCGACGCGGCGGAAGTGACCACTCTCCACGACAAGCAGGAGCTTGGATTGCAGCTCCAGCGCGGTTTCGGACACCTCATCGAGGAAGATGGTGCCTCCATCGGCCATCTCGAACAGGCCGGCCCGCGCTTCGCGGGCGTCGGTGAACGCGCCGCGCTCGTGGCCGAATAGCTCCCCTTCCACCAGGTTCGCCGGAAGGGCGGAGCAGTTCACATGCACGAACGGCGGTTCCGGTTCTCCACTGGTTGCCGCGATGCGGCACGCCTGTGTGTGGATGTGTCGAGCGAGCACCCCCTTGCCGGAGCCCGTCTCGCCCAGCAGGAGAAAGCACGGAAGTGGGATGGGAGAGGGAGATTCAATCTCCGGGGGAAGGGGCACGGCCGAGAGTCGTGTCGCCAGATCGAGTGCCGCACGCCACGCGGCACTCGTTCCGAGCGCTTCAAACTCCTGCTCCCGAGTCCGCTCGAGACGCTCGTACAAGCGCACACGCTGACGAAGGCGACGATCCTCAAGCCACTTGGGGACATTCAGCGTCAACTCATCAAAGCTCAATGGCTTGGTGAGATAGTCGTCAGCGCCGAGACGCATCGCCGTGACCGCTGTTTCGATCGAGGCGTTGCCGGTCATCGCAACCACGACCCCCTCGAATGCTTCAGGGCCATTGCGGAGATCACGGATGATGTCCAGGCCTTCCCGGCCGTCTGCGCTTAAAGCCAGGTCCGTCAGGACCATCTGCGGCACATTGCCGGCCAGGTAGTCGCGAGCCTGGGCAGCGGTGGCCGCCTCCGCGACCTCGTGCCCTGCCTTGCGGAGAGCCTTCACGATGACGAATCGGAGGTCGTTTTCATCCTCAATGACGAGAATTTTGGCCACTGAATGACTCCGAGTGGCTCGATGTGGCCACCCCGGACGGATCCAACTCGATCGGTCCGATCGGCAATCTCGCCGAAAAGACCGCCCCACGAGCTTCGGGAGCGGCTGCTCCCACAGTCCCACTCTTGTGGGAGACATTCAACAGCGTCAGATTTCCGCCGTGTGCGCGGATGACCTGAACGGCGAGAGCAAGTCCGATGCCGGTGCCTTCCCGCTTGGTCGTGAAGTATGGCGTAAAGATCCTCTCCCGCAAATCAGATGGCACTCCGGGCCCATTATCCTCAACGGCCAGTTCCCAGACTTCGCCGGCTTGCCCATCTTCCGAGGATCGGCAAGGGATCCTGCGGCACCTCACCCTTACCAAGGCGATCTCGAGGGGGTTTTGGCTGCCAAGCGGAGCACCCGCCAGAGAGTCCAGGGCATTGGAGAGCAGGGCTCCAATCGCCAGTTCAAGGTGGCGAGGATCGAACGCCGCCAGGGGCGGCGCATCCGTCGTGTCAAGTTCGACCTTGACGCCGTGCGCTTGCGCTTTCGGGCGATACGCATCGACGACTCTTGAAAGCCACGGCGCGGGGTCGAGCGATCGATGCACGATCTCAAGTGGCCGGGTTGCGCTCAAGAGGTCCCGCAGCCAGAGCTCGAATCGATCCACCGCGCCGATGATCCGTTGCTGATTCTCGCCGATGTCGCTCCGAAAGGCCTCCGGCACGTCGGGTGAATCAAGCTCCTTGCGGGTAAGTTCCGCGAGGCCACGGATGCCGGCAAGGGGGCTGCGCAAGTTGTGTGCGATGCGACGTACGACTTCGCCGACCGCGGCCAGGCGTTCGCGCTGCACCGCTTCGTCCTGCATCGACTTCACCATCGCGGCCATGGAGTTGACTTCGGTGGAGAGAGCGCCGAGTTCATCGGTCGCCCGGATGGGGATCCGGTGGCCGAAGTCTCCGGCTGCAATTCTTGCAGCGGCCGCGCGCAGATCGGCGACGGGCTGCATCACCCATCGGCTGACCAGAAGTACGCCGAGCACGCAGGTGAGCAGGATCAGAAATCCCACGATCGACGTCAGCCACAGCAGTTCGCCACGGACATCGGTCGCGCGCATCACGAACCGATTGGTGTCTTCGACGATGCGCTGCTCGATCCGCCGGATGAGGGCGAAGGCGTGCTCCAGCGACTCGAGCATCCCGGCTAGGTCCTGATCGTTGGGGGCAACGAGCCAGCGTTCACTGATCTCTCGTGACTCGGAGAGTCGGATGCGGAGGTTGGCAAGAGAAGTCTTGCCGGTGACGGTGACCACGGCCTCGTTGGCGGCCATGGCCTTCATCGCTGCGGCGACTCGCAGATTCTCAGCCTCAAAGAGTTCGGGCAGATGATCTGAAACAGGCGAGGCCTGCTCGTCAGAGGGTGAGCCGTTGAGCAGCAGGTCGCGCTGCTTCTCGATTGAGAGCTTGATGGTCTGCAGTTCAATCAACGCGGAGGACATGATCGCAAACGGGCTCCGCACCTCACGCTGCATGTGGTGGACCGCCCAGACACTCGCTGAGAGTGTGAGAAGCACACTCAGTCCGATGACTCCCAGCAGAAGTGCGAACTTTGTCTGAAGCGACATGACGAGTCCCGGGGCAGGGCCAGAAGGTGGCCGCCGCGTGACAGATTACACACTTTGTTCGGACACGTGGCGGAAATCGGTCATCGGCCGGGGTCGAATCCCCATGCCCAGTTGGGCTGATCAAGCGGGCGACGGCTGGAGTCAACGTGCCCGTCCACAAACGAGATGTTCAACGCTTTGTTGTGTCGAAGCGCCGGATACCAGTATCTGTTGTTCGCAAACAGGGTGGTGCTTCCCAAGGTCGGCCCGGAGAACAGCGGGTTGGCGTTGAGTTGAGCGGCGCGTAAGCCATCCACATCCCACGAAAGCGGGATCGAACTTGACGAGATCCCCCCTTGCCCTTCGAGTATTCGGCTGCTGAGAAGGACCTGCGGGTTTCGTCCGGCCTGCTGCTGACGCTCGGAGTAGCGAAGGCGGATGTTGAAGCCGTACGACACGCTCTGAGGTGGTTGGATGGCACCTTCTGTGCATGGCGTGGCCGCCCAAGCTGTCACGGGACCTCGCACCTCAGCACACCGCAACGGGTCGTTTCCGTGGGTGTCGGGCAGAGACTGGCTCGCCTGGTTCCCCCACATCCAGAACTCGTCGATTCCGTACTGATAGTCGATGAACGTCTCCAGGCGGAACGATCGCTTGCCCGGCAGATCCTCATCATCGCCGCGGTTGGGGTGCAGCGTGTCATCGGCGAAAGTCGTGAAGTCGAAAGCGCTGGAACGCAGAGCCATCTGACACTTGAACGACCGTGCAGACGCGATGGTCCCCTTCGCCGCTGGGAGCAGCAGCGCGAGCAGCGTCGCCAGGATCGCGATGACCACGAGGATCTCGATGAGCGTGAAGGCGCGGACAACCAAGTCGCGCGGATGCACCGCGCGGAGGGAGCTGATTGGTTGCGGCATTGGCCTCACGGAAGGCCTCTTCCTCTCGCGGGGGATGAACGACTTTGGCCCGCTGGCAGACGGTAGTGCGGCGATCAACATCGTTGAAGCCATCAATCCAAGTGGAAAAGTTGCGCGCGAGACTGACCTGTTCTGGGGATGCCGTACTCTCGGTGGGCAGACCACATCTCACTCAATGGTTCGCACCGGACATTCCGGCGGTTTCAGTCCGAGTGAAAAATGTTTGTATTTTGATTGGATAAGCCAATCCTTGGTGGGGATGGGCGGGGCGAACGGACACGAGAATGCCGGAGACAGGAATCGAACCTGCACGGGGGTTGAGCCCGGCGGATTTTGAGTCCGCTGCGTCTGCCAGTTCCGCCACTCCGGCGAGTGTGGGCAGGAGTGTATCGCCCGAGGTGTCGCCGCAACAGGGTCGCGTGACGAAAGAAAGAAGGCCGGGATTTTGGTCCCGGCCTTCGACGGAGAGATTGAGATGTTGGTGGTGCTGCTTCGCGGAGTGCGGGGTCAGGTCAGCATGGGTCTTCGGGCTCGCAGATCAGAATCCGTTTGCCGTCGACGAGGATGTAAACCGCGCCGCGGAGGGCGAGGAGAGCCTGGCGGCCTCCGCCCTGATCGGTCGCCGCGAGGTGGCGCACGAGTTCGAAGTGCTCTGGTGAGCCGAAGGTGATCTTCACATCCGGCGTTTCGAGCGCGGGCTTGTCGACCAGGTTGCTGTCGATCCACTTGCCGCCTCGGCAGAACATGGTCTGGTCGGCGATCTGCATCACGGTCGTGACACGCTGCTCCTTCATGTCCGCGCCCCAGAAACGGTTGTCGACGTTGGCGCAGGCCTGCATCTGGCCGGCCTTGAGGTTGAGCGACTGATTCACCGCACCAGCGCCCGATCGATCACCCGTGCGGCTGGCCGCGGTCTCCATGGCAAGCTGGACCTGCTCATCGTGATCACGAACGGCGATCGGTGCGCCGGAGGGGTCCTCGGCGAGGAAGGATGTGTACTCCGTGAGAATGCCCCATCGCATCGAGAGCTTGACGACCTCGTCGATAAGTTCCTTCGTGCGCGGGTCGGTGCGGACATCGCCACTCACGCCAGCCTGCCGTACTTCATCCAGCAGGTAGGCGATCTTGCGGGAGGCCCAGAGCCGCGGGATGAAGGCATTACTCGAAGTCGCCCGCGCCGGATCGATGGAAAACTCAAAGGTTCGCTGCTGTCCGAGGTAGTCTCCTGTCAACTGCAAACGAACACCATCAGCCGTTGACAAGTATCGACCCAGGACGACAAGCTGATCCCCTTCAAAGAGATCAGGCATCCTTTCAGGCATCACATCCCGCGTGGCGGGCGTGCGGGGAATAGGCCGCGCGACATGCTGTGCCCCGAGGGTTGGCTCGCTCATGACGGGCCCGGCCAGACGCCGGAACACGCGCGAGACGGATGACTCGATGTTCTCGCCGGGGAGCACGTTGATTGAGGCACCCCGCGCGGCCTCGGCGAGCCGGTCGAGCAGAGGGGCGTTGAGGTCGTAGCCGACGCCGAAACTGAAGATGCGACGTTTGAACGTGTTGGCTTCGGCTGTGTCGCTGCGGATTCTGCCTTCGTCCGTGATGCCCACGGTTGCCATTCCGTCCGTGAGGAACACCACCAGGGGCAGGAAACCGGGCGTGACAGGCTGCTTCATCGCCTGCTGCAGCGAATCATGGATGTTTGTGCCGCCCGCGGCCTGAAGGCCGTTGAGGTACGTGCGGGCATCGGCGAGCGTAGTTGCATCCTTGATGACCGGGCCGCTGCCGAAACGTTGCACGGTGTCGGAGTAGTCGATGATGCTGAACGCTTCGCCGTTGTTGAGTCCTTCGATCACCGCCTCTGCGGCGCCGCGGGCCTGGTCCCATTTCTCGCCGCGCATCGAGCCGGAGCGATCGATCACCAGCGTGACCTCGCGCTTGGGGACGCGTCGCTGCGCTTCTGCCGGAAGCGAAGGAACCCCGCCCAGCAGCAGGAAATAGCCGCTGCCGCTCACCGACCCGGTATCGGCATCCGGGTAGAGCATCACGGATGCTGGCAGAGGATCGGTTGATCCCGCGCCCACAAGCAGGCTCATGCGGAACGCGCCAGGAGCGGTGGCCGCGGCGGGAACTTCAAACGACAGTTCCTTGTCAGACACGCGGACCGTGTTGAGCGGATGGCTTGGCGAGTATGCAGTCCCGATCGCTCGCTCTGAGCGAGCGCGGCCCTTGATTGTCCACTTTGTCCCCGATGCTTCGAGTGATCCAGAACGCGGAAGTAGAAAATCGATCCGAGTACCGCCCGCGCTCGCCGCGGCGTCAGTGTCGAGCACATTCTCATACGTGAGGGTGATGGTCGATTCGCCATTGGCCGGCACAGGGAAGACGCTTGAGCGTACGAACGAGCAGTTCACGAACTCGAGGAGCGCGGGATCGAGGCTGCGGCGGACGATGTCCTCGTAGATGCGGCGGGCCTCATCGGCCGGAAGGACTTTGGCGGTGGGTTCCTGGCCCGGGCCATCGAAGCCGAACGAGCGGATCGCAGCGCCGGGCGGAACAGGGATGAGCATCTCCGCTTCCTGAATGTTCGACGCAGGATTCTTCACAGTCATTCGGAGGGTGGTCGTGGCGACAGATTCCACAAGATCGATGTTCGCATCGACGCTGGCGATCTCGACCGCGGTGGTGCCGGGCCGGATGGTGATGGCGCGGCCGCGTGAGGCCTGGGGGACGATGATGTTGGACACGCGGATGTCCACGTTTGAGCCGGGGGGGATGGTGATGGTTGTCGGTTGTGCGGCGATGGCGAGGGAGACAGATCCCGCGAGTAGCAGCAGTGACGAAAGCAAACGGCGCATGGTGAGCCCTCCTTGGATTGGGTCTGCCGACCGGATGGCCGATGGGACCAAAGAGTCCACGCCGCGAAGAAGAAAACAGGATGAGTTGCGAACAGCTCCCGATCGGCTGGGCTGGTTGGACACCTTAGAGCGAGTTTGAAAGCTCAACCAGCGGCACACCGGACTCCAGAGCGGTGATCGCCTGAGGCAAGACCTTGGGCAGAAACTCGCGGAGACCACGATTGGTTACGTTTCCGACGCGGAGCCAAAGCTCTTGAGGCGGAGGGGAGAGGCGAGTGACCAGATCGACAAAATCGTCATCCTTGGTCAAGACGACCGGCCGTGCATCCGGATGATCGCGGAGTGATCGGAAAATGACTTCGTCCGGGCTTGACCCGAGCCCGGTTTCCCGGACATGAACGCATGCGATGTGAAACTGCGCCGCGATCCAGGGAGCGATCGCAGGCGGGAGCTGTGCATCGACCCAGAGCTTCATGCGGCGATCTGCACGTGTGAAGCGCGCCGAGCGGCAAAGACCAGACAGGCACGGATGTCCTCGGGCTCAAGGTCCGGAAAATCCGTCAGGATCTCCTTCGACTCCACTCCTTCTGCGAGCATCTCGAGAATGTCCGAGACACGGATGCGGAGGCCGCGGATGCATGGCCTTCCGCCGCAGAGTCCGGGAGTCTGCGTGATCCGGGCAAGGAGTGTTTCTGCCGAGTGTGCCATGGCACAAGTCTATGCCTCGACCTGCGGGCGCCTGCCGAACTTGCTTTGGGCGCACCTCACACGCGCGGGCGGATCGCCGTTGCGTGGACATCCTTCAACTGCTCATCGGTGACTGGGCCGGGGGCACCGGTCATCAGGTCCTGTCCGGTCTGGGTCTTGGGGAATGCGATGACATCTCGGATGTTCGATGTTCCGAGGAAGTTCATGACGAGGCGGTCGAGGCCGAACGCGATGCCCGCGTGCGGGGGCGCGCCGAACTGCAATGCCTCAAGCAGGAAGCTGAACTTCTCCTTGGCCTGTTCGGGCGTCAGGCCCAGGAGCGTGAACACCTTTGACTGCACGCGCGGGTCGTGGATACGGACGGAACCGCCGGCGATCTCCTGCCCGTTGAGCACGATGTCGTACCCAGCGGAAACGATCGCTTCAATGGTAACTTCGTCATCGACATCGGCATCGACGAAGGCCTGGGCCTGATCGTCGTTGGGCGCGGTAAAGGGATGGTGCATCGCGACCCACTTGCCGGTGTCTTTGTTGCGCTCGAACATCGGGAAATCTTGAACGATCAGGAAGTTCCAAGGTCCGCCTTCGCAGCCGGGCTTGGGAACGACACCCATGTCGCGGGCGACAACCTGGCGCAGCTCGCCGAGGGCCTTGGTGCAGACGGAGTACTCATCGGCGACGAAGAGCACGGTGTCGCCCGGCTTCAGGCCGAGCGTCGCGACCAGTTCGTCCTTCACGCCGCCCAGGAACTTGGCGATCCCGGTTTCAAACTCGCCCGCGGCGTTGACCTTGACCACGGCGCAGCCACCTGCGCCAAAGCCGCGGACGAACTCGTGATAGCCGTCGGTGGTCTTGCGTGTGAGCTTTTCGGCTCCGCCGGGAACGCGGATGGCCTTGACGACGCCGCGCTTGGAGTTGAACTTCGGACGGTCCGCGCCCTTGGCGAGGACGTCTTTGAAGAAGGCAACATCGGTCTTGGCGGCGAGCTCCGAGAGGTCGGTGATTTCCAGACCGTAGCGAGTGTCGGGGCGATCGATGCCGAAGCGCTCCATAGCCTCGCGGTAGCTCATCTTCAGGATCGGCGGGACTTCGTACCCGGTCATTTCCTTCCAGAGGCGGCGGACGAAGCCCTCCATCATTTCGACGACGTGCTCTCGCCGGACGAAGGACATCTCCAAGTCGATCTGCGTGAACTCGGCCTGACGGTCGGCGCGCGGGTCCTCATCGCGGAAGCAGCGGCAGATCTGCATGTAGCGGTCGCAGCCGGCGACCATCAGGATCTGCTTGAAGAGCTGAGGAGATTGCGGCAGTGCGTACCAGTTCCCCGCGAGGTGACGGCTGGGCACAAGGAACTCGCGTGCACCCTCGGGCGTGCTCTTGTAAAGCACGGGGGTCTCGATTTCGAGGAAGCCGTTCTCGTCGAAGTAACGGCGGGTGGTCTGATAGACCTTGTGGCGCGTGGCAAGTGCCTTCTGCATCGCCGGGCGGCGGAGATCGACATAGCGGTACTTGAGGCGCAGCTCCTCGTTGGGGAGCTTGGCCAGGTCATCGGGAAGGAACGGCGGGTTCGCCGTCTTGTTGAGCACTTCGAGCTTGCTTGCGACGAGTTCGACCTTGCCGGTGGTGAGCTTTGGGTTCTCGCCGCCCGTGCGGACCCGCACCGAGCCCTCAACCGCGATCACATCCTCGTTGCGGAGCTTGTCGGCCTGGTCCATCGAGGACGCGGCATCCTCGCGGTCGAACACCACCTGCGTGAGGCCGAAGCGGTCGCGGACGTCGATGAAGATCAGGTTGCCGTGGTCGCGGTAGGAGTTGACCCAGCCGTTCAGACGGACGGTCTGACCGACGTGCGAGTCACGGAGTTCGCCGCAGGTGTGCGAGCGACGGAGCATGGGAATCCTTTCGGGGCGATGCGAATCCCGCCGCGGGCTGTTTGCGGCGATGGGCGGTGACTATAGGGACGGGGTTCTCCGCCGCGGCGGAACTTCGCACACGGGAGATAGCATGGCCGTACACTCGGTCGCATGCATGATGGAGCGGCACAAACACTCGCGCTGGCGGTCGGCGTCGGCGCGCTGGTCAGCCTGATCTGCGGGCGATTGCGCATCCCAGCCGTGCTCCCGCTCCTGCTTATCGGCGTTGCGATGGGATCATCGGGGCTCGGTCTTGTGGATGCGGGGCAGCTGGGCAACGGCCTTAAGGCGATCGTCTCGGTCTCGATCGGCCTGCTGATCTTTGAGGGCGGGCTGCACCTATCTGCCCGCGAGCTTGGCAAAGAGCCGGCGGCGATCCCCCGGCTGCTGACTTACGGGGTGGTGCTGACGGGCGTCGGTGTGGCGCTGGCCGGCCGGTACGCAGCAGGTCTGCCGTGGACGGCCGCGGCCGTTCTCGGCGCATCGCTCATCGTGACCGGCCCGACGGTTGTGCAGCCGATCCTGCGAAGGGTCCGGCTAACGCCCCGTTTGCACGCCTCGCTCAGCGCCGAGGCGATCCTGATCGATCCGATCGGCGTGGTGGCAACGGTGAGCGTTCTGGAGGTGGTGCTTCTGACGATTGGCGCGAAGACCGCGACCGGGCAGGAGCTTGCGATCCTGGCAACGCGGATGATTGTCGGGGGCCTTGCGGTCGGGTTGGCGGTGGGGCTTGCGGCCCGCGGGACAGCGTGGCTTTTGTCGCTGCGGAGCCCGATCTCGGCTTCGGGCCTGAACCTGCTTGCGGTGGCGTCGTGCATGATGGCCGTCGGGCTGGGCGAGTGGTTCGCACCGGAGGGCGGGCTTGTGGCCGCGACGCTGTGCGCGGTTCTGCTGGCGAACCTGCGCACGGTGACGGTGAAGGATGTGCACGAGTTTCACGAGCAGGTGTCGGGGCTGCTGGTGGGAACGCTGTTTGTTCTGATTGCGTCGAGGGTGGACCTTGCCGCGCTCAAGGACCTGAACTGGCGCGATGGCTTGTTCGTTGCGGCGGTCGTGCTCATCGTCCGGCCCGTAAGCGTGCTGCTGTCAACCCTCGGCACCGCACTCTCCGCGCGGGAGCGAGTGTTTGCATCATTCATGGCGCCGCGCGGCATCGTCGCCGCCTCGATTGCATCGATCGCCGGGGCACAGCTGCGGGCGGCCGGGCCGGAGCTTGCCGTCGATGCGGCGCGGTTCGAACTGCTGGTGCTCCTGGTCATCATCGTGACGGTCGCGCTCGCGGGGACCTTCGCCGTCCCGGTGGCCAAGCTTCTGAAGGTTGAAGCGGGACATCCCGGCGGCATTTTGTTCATCGGCGCGCACAAGCTGAGCGTCTCGTTCGGACTTGCGCTAAGAGCGGCAGGCGTCGGTGTGCTGCTGGTGGACTCCAACGAAGATCGTGCGGCGGTTGCCGAGGCCGCGGGGCTCCGGGTCGCCCGCGGCGATGCCACCGACACCGCGTGGCTTGATGAGCAGGCCGTTGCCGCCAACCTCGGCTGGTTGGTCTCTTGGACCGGCAACCCGGTCGTCGATCGCGTAGTGGCAAGATGGGGTCAGATCCGATTCGGCTCAGGCAGGGCTGCGGCGTGGACAACCCACGGACTCTCCACCTCGATCACCCCCGGCGACAAGTCTGGCTTGCGAGCATTGCTCGAACTGATTGACCGGATTCAGGTCGGTCGCGAGATGGTTTTGAAGTGGACCGCACCGGCGGGAGATCGTCTCCTGCTGGCCGAAATGAAAGGTGGCAAGGTGATCGCACTCGCCCCAAGTGCGCAGAACACCGAACCGCGTGACTTGATTGCAGTGGTTGATGCGGCGGATGCTGCCTCAACGATCGCAGGGCCTCCGGCGCCCTAGGCGGCGCGAGCCCGGGCCCGCCCTGCGCCGCGGATCACCACGGATGAGGCGACGTTCAGCACCGTGCTCCACGCCTCCTCGATCTCCGGAGTCCACGATTCGCCGGTGGTCTCGCGCATCGCTTCGAGCATTGCATCGCGTGCCATGCCGTAGTGATGGGGGAGGATCCCCGAGTGCAGGTTCCGTACCCCGAACTCCGTCAGGATGTGTTCGATCGCGGTCAACCGCGTCGCGTTCTTCGTCAGGGTTCCCAGTGCGGCCAAGAGGTCCTGGTTTCGCCGGGTGGTGTCAATCGGGAACATGGCGCGGAGCGGCGGGTGGGCCTTGAAGAGCCGGGTGAAGAATGCCGCTGCGAGCTGCTCTCCGTGAGGCGCGATCAGCTTCAGGCTGGAGCGAAGGTCCTCGAGTTGGTGGCTGGTCAGCATAATCGAAGTCTCCGGCCTCGCGAAGCATCGGTACCGGATGCCGCCTGCGCGGCGTGGATCATTTCCGGACCCCCCATTGAATCGGCCAGAAGCCGGGTGGTGCTTGATGCCCACCGAGCAGACGGTCAACCGCCGCCGCGGCCGGATCGGTGCTGATTCCATGTGTTACCCCATCCGCACAATCTGCGTGGGCCAATCAGAGCGCAGGCTTCCCGCCCGCCGCACGGTGACCCGAGTGTGCTGCGAGCGCCGCTGGGCCGGTATTATCGACCCACGCTGAACCCGGGGAGGGGGGCAAGCCGGGCCGGGCACGCCGGGCCACGCAGGACCTGCTCATGTCAACCGTTAATCGCTTTGGATTCCGCGATCTGCCCTTCATGGGCGTCATTCACGTCAACAACGAGGCCATGAAGGCCGGATGGCGAATGGGCGACCCGGCTTGGTCGAACCTCGGCCAGGGCCAGCCGGAGGTTGGGGATATCGCGGGTGCACCGGCGCGGCTGGCGAGCCTGAACATTCAGCCAGCCGATCATGCGTACGGTCCGGTCGAGGGCATCCCGGAGTATCGCGAAGCGATCGCCGCGCACTACAACCGGCTGTATCGCAAGGGCAAGGCATCGCAGTACACCGCGGAGAATGTGTGTGTCGCGCCGGGCGGGCGTGCTGCGCTGACACGGCTGGCCGCGGCGATGGACCGGACGCGGCTTGGGTACTTCACGCCGGATTACACGGCCTATGAGGACATGCTGACGACGTTCCCGCGGATCGAGCCGGTGCACATCGAGCTCAAGGCGGAGAACGGTTGCAGGATCGATCCGGCGGAACTGGACCGCCGTATCCAGAGCGATCGTTTGGGCGCGATGCTGATCAGCAATCCGTGCAACCCGACAGGAGTCGTCGTGTCGGGGGATGAGTTGAAGGCGTGGGTCGAGCTTGGACGCCGCCGCGGCTGCACCCTGCTGATGGATGAGTTCTATTCACACTTTGTCTATGCGAACGGCGCGTGGCCCTCGGGCAAGGGAGTCTCGGCTGCCGAGTTTGTTGAGGATGTCAACGCTGACCCCGTGGTCCTGATCGACGGGCTGACCAAGTGCTTCCGATATCCGGGCTGGCGGTCGGGATGGGTGGTGGGGCCCAAAGCGGTGATTCAGGCGATGACCGCGGCGGGCAGCTTCCTGGATGGCGGCGCAAGCCGGCCCATTCAACGACTGGGGATCGAGGCGCTCGCCCCCGGGCGGGCTGACCAGGAGACGAATGCCGTGCGCACAGTCTTTGCCGAGAAGCAGAAGCTGACGCTGGGCAAGCTCCGCGAAGCGGGAGTGCGCTTTCCGGTGGTGGACAAGACACCCCTGGGCACTCCCACCGGGACCTTCTACGTCTGGGGCGATGTCTCACAGCTGCCGTCCACGATCAATGAAGGGGAGAGCTTCATGCGGGCAGGCTTTGGCGCGCAGGTGCTGACCGTGCCGGGGGTGTTCTTTGATGTGAACCCTGCCAAGGCTCGTACCGGTGCGTCGCCGCTCAAGCATTTCGTGCGATTCAGCTTCGGCCCGCCGCGGCAGAACCTCGAGGCCGGGCTCGATCGCCTGGTAGCGATGATCTCGTTGCACCGGAAATAGAACACGCTTAGCAATCGGGCGCGAGACTCAGCATCCGGCAAACCAGATGGACAGGAAGAAGAAGATGTCCGGCACACCAATCCCCGGTGTGCCATCGATATCGGCCGCCGGATCCTGAGCAAACCAGGCGCTCAGGAAGGCAAAGATATCGGGGACATCGGCCGATCCGCTGCCGTCAAAGTCGGCCGCGCAGGGCGGCGTGCCGTTGATCACAAAGTCAGTCGATGACTCGTCAGAGCCGGTGTTGCCCTGTGCATCGCGGGCAACAATCCGCAGTCGGGCCTGCTGGGTGATGATGTTCGGGACAACCCATGCGTGCGAACCATCGGGTGGGGTCGCCGAGACGATGGTGGTCTCGAACGTCGCGCCTCCGTCTGTGGAGAGCAGGATGTCGACATTGCTCACGCCGGCATCATCGTCGTTGAGCCAGCGGATCGAGACATTGTCGCCCGGGTTCAGCGATTCTCCACCACGCAGGTTGCGGAGATAGGCCGTCGGCGCGAGGCCGCCGTTGTCGCCGGCGTCGCCGAGGTGCTGGGGGACGTGCATCACGATGCAGTGCATGACTCCTGCGGAGGTCACGATGGCCTGGCAGTTGAGTTGAAAAATCTGCTTGCCCGGCATGTGTGCCTGCCAGGTTGCGAGCGCCTGCGCGTTGTGCCCTGCCGCGACGATTGTGGAGTTGGTGTAGGAGGGGATGATCACGATGTCGTTGCACATCACGACGTTCGTGTAGGTGTAGTGGGTCCCGCTCAGCGCGCGTCCCGGCACCCGGTCGATCGTCCACCCATCGCTGATCATCGCCGCGGCGGTGGTGTCGCAGATGATGTCCTGCGTCGAGCCGACATTGTTGGGCCAGTCGGCGATAATCGCGGATTGATCGCCGGTGATCTGCATCCACATGTCGATGTGCTGGGTGAGATCGACAGAGGTGGGGAAGGGATTGGTGAGCGTGGTGTCGACGCCCTGAAACTGGTTCCAGTAGCCGATGATCTGGGTCTCGGTGAGCGTTGGATTCTCGTTGCCGATGAGCCGCGTGGCCCAGGCGTCGCCGATGCCATTGAGATGGTAGTTGCCCCCGCCATGGATGAGCGGAAGAAGGTACCGAGCGTGGTTCTTTCGGGCCGCGAACGCCGTCGGGAAGAGGTTGTCCTGCGGGCGCGGCCGGTTGTAGGTGTGATCGATGATGCCGCGGACATTTCCCTCGTAGATGTAGCGGGGGCCGTAGTCGCGGAGCCACACGGTGTTGGTAATTGTGAGCATGAACTCGACACGCGACATGTTCGCGCCGGCACTGGTGAGCAGCGTGATCGCGTTGTTCTGGGCCGCGACACTGTCGCAAGCCACATAGAGCTTTGCGTTGCCCTGATTGGTGATGAGAGCACCCATTTGCGCCAGGAGCGTGGTGAAGCTCTTCCACGCGAGGATGATGCCGTCGGAGGGTTCGTACTCACCCGGGCAGCGGATCGCGCCGGTCGGAGCTGTGTACGGACCTCGAAGTCCCAGACCATCTCCGCCGCCATCCTGACCAGCCACGAGTGGGTGGGACTGCAGATAGGTGCGCTCGTTGTCGGTCAGATATCGGGGGATGGGTGGGGCGTCGGGCCCCGTTGGGAACACCAGTCTGCCGTCGATGAGCGCGGGTTGTCCGAGCGTGGGGGAGGCTTCAGCATCTCGAGCCGGGGCGGCGGATTGAGCCGCGGCGCCTTCACACCACAGGAGGAGCGCGGCGGAGGTGCAAAGGACGAACATCGGGCGGATCTGCATGGTCAACTCCGCGGGCGAGTGGGGTGTTGAAACAATCGACGGTGTGGTCACGAACCGAAGCCTACCTCAGGACCGGGTCCCTTCCAACCGTTCGCTCGATCTGGTGCGCGGTTTCGCGGTTTGTCGGAAGCGATCAATATTCACGAAGCGGGTGCCGCCTGAGTGGAGGAATCCGGACCTTTCCCGTACGTGAGCGCAGTTAAATACTGGCCCCGGCAGAGCGATGGGTTATGGTATTGGGGCGATCAGGACTGGTGGGGTGGTCCGAGAACGAGATGGTAAGGAGCGTTTACGTGGTCAACACCAGGAACAGCGGCCGCAGTGTCTTTGCGGGTCTGGCGATCAGCCTGTCATCTTCGCTTGCGCTGGCTGGCGGCTCTTCGGAGCAGACCGTGCTGATCATCGATCCCACCGATCCCAGCTCGCTGGAGGTTGGCCACTACTACGCGCTTCGTCGCAACATCCCCGCTTCAAACATCCTGTACATGAAGCCCGGAGCGTCGAACTTCACGACCTTCGGGACAACGCTTGCGGCGTTTCAAGGGGAACTCGCCGTCCGAGGGGTGGAGACGTCCGTTGACTTCATCATCATCGCGCCCAACCCGCAGTATCGTGTCGCGGCTCCGGGGTTGCTGTCGGATGTGTGCTTCCCGGTGAGTAACTTCAGCATCGCGAGTTGCTACACGATGGCGTTTATCCGGAACGAAGTTCTGTCCGGCACGCTCAGCGTCATGCATCCCAACCAATACGCCAGCGGCGCATTCTCATCGTGGGCGTTTGACAGCCAGACGACGTATGCCGCTGGCAATCCCTCCACAGGGAGCACGGCACGGCGGTACTTTGCCGCCGGTCTGCTTGGCCATACGGGCGAGTTTGGCAACACGGTCCAGGAACTCAAGGACATGATCGATCGGTCGGTCGCCGTGGATGGCACACGACCGACCGGAACGTTCTACTTCATGAACACGACGGATGCGGCCAGGAACGTGCGCAGCGCGCAGTTTGCCGCCGTCGTCACCACGATCAACAACAGCCTCGGCGGCACGGCGGTCACGCTCAATGGCGTGCTGCCCCCATCAGCCAGCGACGTCATGGGCGTGATGACCGGCGTTTCCAACTTCGATTGGAGCACTTCGGGCTCCACGATCATGGCCGGGGCGTTCTGCGACCACTTGACCAGCTTCGCCGCGACGTTCAACGGCAACGGTCAGACAACGGTGGATGCCTGGATCCGCGCGGGGGCCAGCGGTTCGGCCGGGGCGATCGAGGAACCCTGCAACTATCAGGGCAAGTTTCCCCAAGCTCGCATCCATGCCTTCTATCGCCAGGGAATGTGTCTGGCCGAGGCGTATCTCCGCAGCGTGCAGTATGTGCCGTTCCAAGGCTTGCTGTACGGCGACCCACTCACGCGTCCATATGCGTGGCCCCCAAACCTGAATGTGGCCGGCGTGCCGGGCGGTCCGGCTTCGGGCACGGTTGTAATCACTCCTACTGGAACAGCGACGTTGAGCGGCCGACAGATTGACCGCTTTGAGCTGTTCATCAATGGCGCCAGTCGCGGCACCGTGCTGCCGGGCGGTTCATTCAACGTCAACACCTTTGCGCTTCCCGACGGTTGGCACGAGGTGCGACTGCTGACGTGGGATAACTCGCTCGCCAAGCACACACGCTCATGGACGGGGCCACTTGTCGTTTCGAACGATGCGATCGTCGCTGGGTTGAATCCGCCCGCCAACACCATCCCGACGTTGAACGACTCTTTGACATTCGGCCTCTCGGCCGCTGGCGCCGGTGTCCGCGAACTCCGATTGCTTGCCAACGGCCGCGTCGTGGCGACCCGAACCGCGGCTGGACCGGTGACGGTCTTTGGACGCAATCTCGGCCCCGGGCATGTCAAGGTCCAGTGTGAAGTGATGTTCGAAGGGAACTACACAGCGCGCAGTGCACCGGTCGAGATGAACATCATGGGAGAAGGGACTCCCGGCCCGACGGTTCCCGTCGCGCACAGCCACCGGAAGCGGATGCTCCGCACTCGCGGGGCGGCGGTTGAGCTTCCGGCGACGTTTGCTGATGCCTTGGGCACCGCCAGCTACGAACTGGTGACGCCGCCTGCGAATGCAACGCTCACGCTGGCGGGCGCGACCGCCATGGTGATCCCCGGAGCCGCCGTCACCAGCAACGACAGCTTTCAGTTCCGGGTTACGACACCTTCGGGCACCTCGAACACGGCGACGGTGACGCTCTGGTACGCGTGCGAAGGCGACTTTGACGGCGACGGCGCGACGACTGTGCCGGACATCTTTGCATTCCTCAGCGCGTGGTTCAGCGGCAGCCCTGTGGCAGACGTTGACGACAGCGGCGGCGCACCCGCTGTGCCGGACATCTTTGCGTTCCTGAGTTCGTGGTTCGCGGGTTGCCAATAAGACGGATCGCTGTTCGTTGTCGTGCGTCGGATACGTCTCGCCGGGGACCGGCGAGGTACCCAAGAGCCAAGTAGCAACGCGCTCAGACGAGCACGATCTCATCCTGCTTGCAACTGGTGACGATGGGGCCACGATCGGGGTCGACATACACGTCGATCTCATTCCGGCAGCCGAACTGACCATCCAGGTAGGCTCCCGGCTCGATTGTGAAACCCGTGCCGGCAAGCATCCGGCGTGTGTCCCGGGTCTCGAGATTATCGAGATTCATGCCCAGTCCGTGAACCCGCGCGCCCGGCGAGAGGCTGTGGCCCGTGCGGTGCTTGATGTGCGTGCTGTGCCCAAGGCGCTCCAGGGTCTGCCTCGCCGCGTCGTCAAGCTGCCAGCCTTCCACTCCCCCGGATTTCCATCCTTCCACCGCGCGGGCGAGTGAAGCGTCGCGTGCGGCCTTCACCGCCTCAAAGACCCGTCGATGCGCATCCGGCACCGTGTCCCCTGCGAATGCCGTCCAAGTGATGTCGGAGTAGATGTTCTCATCGCCCGGGACTCGGGCCCAGAGATCCATCAGGATCCAGTCGCCGCGGCGGATCTCCGCCGGTCGGCTGGCGTCGGGCTCGTAATGAGGGTCTGCGGAGTGTGCGTTCACCGCGATGATGGGTCCATCCGGCCATTCCAACTGGCTTGCTTTGAACCGATCTCGGATGAACTGTGCCGCCTCATGCTCGAACACCTTCTGGCCGGATTTCAGCCGATCGCGGATGAATCCGAACGCCGCGTCCTTGATGCCCGCAACGGTGCACGAAACTTCGGCGTGCCGGGCGACCGCGGCAGGGGACCACCGGGCGATGCTTGCCTGGATCAGGTCTCCCGAGGAAACGACTTCGACCCCGGCCGCACGCACCAGTTCCACAGTGCCGGCGTCGACTGTGCCAACCACGGGGAGGGCGTTCCCGGGGGAATACTCCATCGCGACCCGGCGGGTTGTCGAGAGGGTCGTGCTTAACCAATGGTGAAGATGCTGCCAGGAGACAAAGATGTCGCGGGCGATTCCCATCGCTTCGACATCCTCAAACTGCTGGGCATCCAGCGACTGGACCAGCAGACGAGGTGTACCCGAGGCAGGAATCAGGAGTGCCGTTCGGCGGGTGGTCACCCGCTTACCCCCCAGGAGCAGCCCCAGAACCGCGTTACTTCCGCGGAAGTCGAACACCAGCCAAGCGTCGATGCGCAGCTCTTTCATCAGGGTCTGAGCAGGCGTGAAGTCCATGGGGTCTCCGGGAGAGCGGGTGGATGCGGCGGTTGCCCGGGGTGGCAAAGCCGCCTGATGCCGGGGGGAGGGGGGTGCTGGACACTTTGAGTCGGCGAAGAGAATAGTCAGATCTGCTCGGAGATTGAATCGGGCATGCCCCTAGATCGTATGATCGGAACCTTAGAAGGTCGGGGCATGCCGGAGCGACCGCTTCATGATCGCCAATGGTCAGTTTGTCGCGGAGCTTGTATTGGCCAGTGCGCAAGGGCTGGCGTCTATTACTGCTCAGAAGCTTCTGGAGCGTCGGCCGCAGGTGGCCGCTCGGTTCGGACCGGATGCTCGCACGCAGTGGCGCGACAGTGTCATCTCACGGCTGGAGTATCTCGCGGCGGCCCTCAGCACCGGAAGCCCAGCGATTCTCGCCAACCAGTTCGACTGGTCACGGATTGCACACGAGGCCCGTGGCGGGACCGAGGCCGCGGCAGACTTTGACGAAGCCATCCGATTGCTTCGCGAGGTTCTGCTCCAGGAGCTTCCCGGTCCCAACGGGCAGTTGGCGGCGAGCTATCTCGATCGCGCCATGACGCCGCCCAAGGGGTCGCGCGGACATTCGGGGTTGACGACTCCGCACCGAAAGCTGGCCGCAGAGTTTCTGCTCGCGATACTCGATGGCGACCGTCGCAAGGCTTGCAGCTTGATTCTGGCTGCTGCTGAGCCCGCGGCAGACCTGCCCGGCCTCTCCGTTCAAGAGATCTATCTCGATGTGCTCATCCCGGCTCAGCGTGAACTCGGCCGGATGTGGCACCTCAACGAGATTGGAATCGCCGAGGAGCACTTTGCGACCGCCACCACTCAACTGGTCATGTCCCAGCTCTATCAGCTACTTCCGTTTCAGCCCCCCAATGGGAAGGTGGTCGTAGCGGCATCAGTCGAAGGCAACGCGCACGACCTTGGTGTCCGGATGCTGGGCGATCTGCTCGAGTCTGCTGGATGGAAAACGGTGTATCTTGGCTCGAGTGTGCCCGGCGCCGATCTGGCCAGCGGGGTCGACTGCTTCCACGCTGATCTCCTTGCGCTCTCTGCGGGCCTGGGCACTCACCTTCCCACACTTGCCGAGGCGATCAGTCAGGTTCGCAAGATCAATAAGACGGTGAAGATTCTGGTCGGTGGGCACGCGTTCTCGCTGGGATGCGCCGACGAGGATGGCGTGCCGCTGTGGAAGCGTCTGGGTGCAGACGGTTTCGCGGCGAATGTCGACAGCGGGGTGCGGGAGAGCGCTCGGCTGGTTGAACTCGCGGTTTGATCTGAACCTGCTCAAATGAAAACAAGCCGCGAACTTCGCGGCCTGTGGTGTGGATATCCGTTGCCAGGTCAGGCCTCGGGCTTTAAGCCCGCCGACGACGCATGAGTGCGAGGCCGCCCATGCCGAGGGCCGCGAGTCCGGCAGGTGTCGGGACCAGCGTTGCCGAGGATGTGAAGGATGCGGTCGCCTGGTAGCCGTTCTGCGTTGCCACGGGGTTCGCAAAGCTGAAGGCGAACGCCTCATCCGTGAACACATCCCCGCCGAGAATCGGTCCGGAGAAGGTCACGTTGTTGCCCTGGAACTCGCTGCCGCCGAAGCCGAAGGAACTGGTCAGCAGCCCTCCGGAGAACGTGATCGTCATGAGCAGGGCGTTGCTGCTGTCGAAGAAACTGAGCTGTCCGGGTCCCAGCGTTGCAAAGGGCAACGGGCTGAGCAGCGAGACCGCGCTGATGGTGAACCGAGCGTCGGGGAAGTTGGGAGCCGGGAGGCCCGGCGTCTCGAGCAGCAGGCCCGGCGCGTTCCAGCCGCCAGTCAGCAATGCGGTGTTGGAGTTCACTTCAAACAGTGGTGTTGCCGAGCCCGAAGAGGGATCGGCGAACGTGACAATCGTTGCAGCATCGACCGAACCGGCGGCTCCGGCGGTGGCGATGGCAGCAAAGATACCGAGCGAGAGAGGGCGCATCATGTCTTTGGCTCCGCGGGAATGCCTCCCGTGATGCCAACGATGCGCCATCCATAAGATTCTGCAATCAAAGGAGTTGTGTTCGCGTCGCGATTTCCGTTACCGGACGCCGATCACGCGTCAGTCGTTTCCCAAGTTGCCATTCCGCGGTCCGAAAACACGCCCGGAGCGGGGCGTGCCGCGGTTATGGGAACGGCCGCGGCGGGCCATTGGGTTGGTAGTCGAGATCGTCCCAACGCGCGAGCGAGGTGATTTCGGATGCCACCACCAGCACTGCGTGTCCATCGAGAAAGACGCCGTTTGCGCCGCGGCCGTGACGCTTGGGGGCGATGCGCTGCGAACCTTGGGGTGTTTGAACGCCGCCAACCACGTTCGACGCTTGGTGCATGTCGTATGCGACGGCCACCCGCCAGTTGGTCGACCCTGATGCATACCACTCGTTGGCGTGCACCTGTGTCGGATCGTCGGAGAAGCACGAGAGGTACAGCGTGTCGTGCGGCCGGAGATACTTGCTCATCTTCGTGGGCCGTTTGGCGTAGCCGTTGACAACACCAGGACCGCTGAAGGAAATGCCGTTGTTCACATAGTGGATGTTGTGGCGATCCTTGGGCCGGGCGGGGTCTGTGTAGTACTTGGCGTGGAGGTAGAGATCGCCAATGCCTCCGTTGAGGTCGATCAGCGGATCGACGGTCGGCACGTGGTCATCCAGGAACGGGCGGAGCACAAACGCCCACGGGGGGTAATACCGGTTGAGCGGTGTTTGCGGTACTCGGGGCTCGGAGGTTCCGCTCTCCCGAGGCGTGAATTCCTTGTACATGTCGGCATACATGGTCAGCGCGAGGCCGATCTGCCGCTGGTTCGACAGACACACGGCGGTGCGGGCCGCGTTCCTCGCGCCGCGCATGGCCGGCAGAAGCAGGCCCACCAGGAGGGCAATGACCGCGATCACCACAAGCAGTTCGATCAGCGTGAAGCCATTGGCATAGCCCCCTCGAGGTAGAGGCCTGCCAGAGGATTCCGGGCTGAAAGGGTCGTTCCGCATAACCCTGAGAATACCCCAATGTCACGGGGATCGGCAACCAATCGGGCCGAAGACTCGAAACCTCGTGGCAAGGCTCTAGAATCGTCACGGATAGGAGAGCCTCTTTCGTGCAGCAGCAAGCCGTCAGTAAGTGCAAAGGCTCGGACCTCACCACACGCGGAATCCGCGTGCAGGTCGCGCCGTCCTATGTCAGCGAGCAATCGGACCCGTCGCAGAACCGATTTGTCTTTGCGTATCGAGTGCGAGTGACCAACGAGGCTCCGAGCAGTGTCCGGCTCACGGGCCGCGAATGGCGGATCGTGGATTCCGACGGCGAGTTGAACATCGTGAAGGGCGAGGGGGTCGTCGGACAACAGCCCACGATTCAGCCAGGGCAGACCTTTGAGTACTCGAGCTTTTGCCCGCTGACTACCCCCTGGGGCACGATGGAAGGCTCCTACGCGATGGAATCTGAGGACGGCCAGCGATTCACGGTTCTGATCGCCCGGTTCTTCCTCGTCGCCCCGCATTCGGACTGATTCGCAAAAACCGAATCGCCCGCGTTCTCGAAGCCAATCCCGCCACGGCATTTTCGCCAAGGCTGGGAGTTGCTTCCTTGCGCATCTTTGAGCTCAAGACCGAGGTGCGGGTGACGGGTCGGCTGGAGACGGTGTTCCCGTTCTTTGCCGATGCGGCAAACCTGGAACTTCTCACTCCGCCGTGGCTGAGGTTTCAGATCCTCACCCCCGGACCGATTGAGATGCGGGTGGGGGCGCTCATCGACTACCGCATCTGGTTGCGGGTCGTGCCGCTGCGATGGAGAACCAGGATCTCGGCATGGCAGCCCCCGTTCCGGTTCGTTGATGAACAGCTTTGTGGCCCGTATCGGCAGTGGATCCACGAGCACACGTTCACCCAGGACGGTGATGAAGTCATCATTCATGACCACGTGCGATATGCCGTCCCCGGGGGTCCCGCGTTCCAAAGTACTGCTCACAGAATGCTTGTCAGGCCGGAACTCGACCGGATCTTCAGCTATCGGGTCGGTGCGATGAAAAGGCTGCTGCAGTCGGGTGCGGGCGCAGAAGCCGTGGTTATGAGCCCCCCTTGAATGCGGCGAAGCTGCCGGAGTTGATCCAACCTCAGGCAGGAACAAACCCGGGGCTGTGCGTCCGCCCGGGCAGACGAACAGACCTGCATCCCTACCCTCTCCGCAATGGATCGAGCCTGGGAATCCCAAGACCAATCGTCCGCCGGTCGGTCGGACGACCCTGACCGTCTGACGGTGCTGCTCAACGCGGCCGGGGCGGGTGACTCGGATGCCCTTCAGGTCGCGATGAACACCATTCAGGGCGAGCTCCGGGCCATCGCGCAGGCGAAGATGAACCACGAGCGGCCCGGCCACACGTTGCAGGCCACCGCGCTGGTGAACGAAGCGTACCTCCGACTGCTCGGCAAGAACGGGATGGAGTGGGAAGGGCGGAAGCACTTCTTCCGTGCCGCGGCGGAGGCGATGCGCAAGATTCTGATCGATCATGCCCGTGCCCGCAACGCCGCGAAGCGAGGCGGAGGCGAGGGGAACGCATCGGGGGCGCGGCGGGCACTCCTCCCAAGCGGAGTGGGGGGGCGAGCTGCGCTTTCGATCAGTTCTGTGGCGGACCTCGCCCGTGAGCCGGATCCTGACGGAATCTTGGCCTTGGATGAGGCGATCGTGCGCCTGGAGAGTGTGGATGCGCAGGCGGCATCGGTTGTCAGGCTGCGGTTCTATGCCGGGCTCAATGAGCAATGCGTGGCAGAAGCGCTGAACGTCTCGGAGCGGACTGTCCGGCGATCGTGGGCCTTCGCCAGGGGCTGGCTGCGGGATGCGATCGAGCGTGAGAGCCAATAGGAGCAGTGGATGGAAACGTCGCTGGACGCTCGCGCCCGGCTGATCTTTGACGAGGTGCTGGACCTTCACCCCGATGAGCGACCCTCTGCAATTGCCAGGGCGTGCGGGTCCGATGGGTTGCTGCTCCAGCGTGTCGAGTGCCTCCTGGCCGCGGCGGAGAAGGACGACGTGTTCCTTCGCGACCCTACTTTGGCTGAGGGTCAGCCGGAAGCGACTGCGCGGGGCATTGCCAGCGAGCAGCCGGGGTCCCGTGTTGGTCCGTACCGTATTCTGGAGTTGCTCGGAGAAGGTGGCTTCGGCTCGGTATTCATCGCTGAGCAGCTTGAGCCGGTACGCCGCCGTGTGGCGCTCAAGATCGTCAAGCTGGGGATGGATACGCGGGCTGTGGTAGCCCGATTCGAGCAGGAGCGTCAGGCCCTGGCGATGATGGATCATCCCAACATCGCCCGCGTCTTTGACGCGGGGATGACCGACACCGGACGGCCGTACTTCGTGATGGAGCTTGTACGTGGCGACCCGATCACGAGCTACTGCGATCAAGTGCAGTTCAGCATCGTCGAGCGAGCCTCGGTCTTTGTTCAGGTGTGCCGGGCCGTTCAGCATGCACACACCAAGGGTGTCATTCACCGTGACATCAAGCCCAGCAACGTGCTCGTGAGCACGGTCGACGGTCGGCCCTCTGTGAAGATCATCGACTTCGGGATTGCGAAGGCGACCGACCAGCGGCTGACGGAGAAGACAATCTTCACCGAGTTCCGCCAGCTCATCGGCACCCCCGAGTACATGAGCCCGGAGCAGGCAGCCGGCAGTCTCGATATCGACACCCGGAGCGATGTGTATTCCCTGGGCGTGCTCTTTTATGAGCTGCTGACTGGTTCGACTCCCTTTGATGCACGCGAGCTTCGCTCCGCGGCGTTCGGCGAGATGCAGCGCATTATCCGCGAGATTGATCCGCCGCCGCCGAGTACGCGAGTCTCGCACGCCAAGGACGCCCTCGCGGGCATCGCCGCGCTCCGGCGGACGCCGCCGGGGCGGCTCGGTCCGATTATTCGAGGCGAACTGGACTGGATCGTGATGCGCACGCTCGATAAAGATCGTGCGCGTCGCTATGACAGCGCGGGAGATCTCGCCGCGGATGTGGAGCGGTTTCTCCGCGGCGAGCCGGTCGAGGCCGCGCCTCCGGGTGCGATCTACAAGCTGCGCAAAGCCCTGCGTCGGAACCGCCTCGCTGTTGGGACTGCCGGAGCTGTCGGGATCGCCCTGATGGTCGGCACCGGTATCGCGCTCTGGCAGGCGCGGATCGCGTCAACGGAGCGCGACGCTGCGCGTGCATCGGCAACCGAGGCCGACGAAGCCCGAAACGAAAGTGAGCTGCGCCGAAGGGAGACCGAACAGGTAGCCGAGTTCGAGGCCGCGAGGCTCAAGGCGATCAAGGTGCCCGACATGGGCGCGAGCATGCTCGTCGACCTCGTCGAGAACGCGCGTGCGGGCATGAAGCGACGCAACCTCGCGCAGGAAGAGATTGACCGTCGCGCCGAGCAGCTTTTTGACCTGCTGGCCGATGTCAATAAGACCGATCTGGCGCTTCGCACGCTCGACCAGAATATCTTCGAAGGCGCCATCAATGCCGTGGATGAGCAGTTCAAGGACCAGCCACTCATCGCGGCGAGACTCCTCAACACCCTGGGCGAAATCATGCTGGATCTCGGGCTGACCGATCGGGCCTCCGAGCCTCTCCTCCGCGCCGCCGAGATCCGTCGGCGCGACCTGGGCGACCTTCACATCGACACGCTGGCGGCGATCGGGAGCGTTGGGGAGCTTCGACTCGCGCAGTCGAGGCACGCCGAGGCCGAGACCCTCCTGCGGGAGCTCGTGGCCGGCCGCAAGCAGTTGCTCGGCCCGGATGACCCAAAGTCACTTAGCGCAGCCAATAATCTGGCTATGTCCATGCTCTTGCAGGGCAGGATGGCCGAGGCCGAGCCAGTTTTGACAGATCTTCAGCCTCGCATCATCCGCGCTCTCGGCCCGGACCATCCTGAATCGATCACCATCACCATGAACATGGGTGGCGTCATGTTCGAGCTCGGGCGCCCCGCCGATGCCGAGCCCTACTTCAAAGACGCCCTGGCGTCCTATCGTCGCATCTCCGCACGCGGCCCCGAACCCATCACCTGCATGAGCAACCTTGCGCTTTCGATCGAGAAGCAGGGCCGTCTCGCCGATGCCGAGCCGCTCTACCGCGAGGCGATGGAGACCGCGCGTACCCAACTCGGTGAAGAACATCCTTACACCCTGCTCTTCAAGAGCAATCTCGGTTACCTGCTCTGCTCGATGAATCGACTCACAGAAGCAGAGGCGCTGACGTCGGAGGCCCTGAACATTCGCCGCAGGCTTCTCGGCGAAGCGCACAGAGACACACTCCAGTCTACACACAACATGGGCGTGCTCCTGATCGCGAAGAACGACCCGGCAGCGGCCGAAAGACATTTTCGTGACGCCATCGCTGGTCGCCTCGCCGAAAGCGGCGGCGGCCACTGGTCGGTCACGCAGTCCCGTGATGCCTACTCCAAGCTCCTCGCAAAGCAGGGCAGATTCCCCGAGGCCGAGCGCATCCTGCTCGATGCTCAGCGTGAGACAACCGAGTCCAAGCATTCCTCCGGCAAGCAGCGGGATGGGCGTGCCTCGGCCCTTGCTGCGTTCTATGACGAGTGGGAGCGTGCCGAGCCGGGCAGCGGCTACGCCGCGCAGGCCGCCCGCTGGCGCGATGCGACGGGCAGTTCGGCACCCTGATAGCTCCCGATCACACTCTCCACCAGACGCATTTCAGACCTGTTTCTATCTTCCAACAGGATTCTTGGCCGCGCAGTGACTGCGCTTGCGCCTGCGTGGTTGGCGAGTCCACAGGCCGGGCGAAAGGTTGTCTTTCCGCAGCCGGGCCGACTGGTGTCGTCGCTTGTTCGGAGGACACAATGAGTATGTCGAAAAGCTTTGTTACCGTTGGCATGGCGATCATGACGGCGCTTCTTTGTCAAGCCGCGGGCGCGCAAACCACCATCGCCCCAGCCACCCAGACTCGCGCCATCTCTGTGAGCGGGGCAAGGGTGTACTTCAGCGACGGCACCGCCGAGTTCTGTACGTCTCAGCGTTCCCGAAGCGTATCGGTGGTCGGCGGCCCGATCACCGATCAGGTTGTGTTGCAGTTTTGCCCGCTCAACAGCGCGATCAAGGCGGATGGCGCGTACGTCTTCGCCGGCTCGCTTGGCACCATCGTCCGCTTCTGGTCCGGCGGACCCAGCGATGGTGTTACCACGATCGCGACGCCGTCGATCGCCCCCGACAACGCTTTCTTCAAGATCGACACCCAGGGTGACTGGGTGTATTGGCTGACTTCGGGTGCCATCGGCCGCGTTGGCCGCGACGGAAGCAACCCGACTCAGATCTCGCGTGCGCTCACATTCCGCAATGGCATGGCCGCGGCGAGTAACGGGTTTGTCTATTGGACCGAGGGCAACGATGGCGCCGGCGTCATCAAGCGTGCCGACCTTGCCTCTCCTTCGCCCGTGATCGTCACAGGTGGCACGCTCAACTCTCCAACGCATCTGGCGACCGACAGCAACTTCGTGTACTGGTCGGAGGCAAATGGAGCGATCAAGCGAGCCCCGCTTACGCCCGGCGGCAGTCCGACCACCCTCCGTGCCGCGGTTGCTCCGTACATTGTGAACAGCCTCGTTGTCGATTCAACGCACGTTTACTGGCTTGAGTCTCTGAGTACGGGGAACAGCAGCCGGATTTTCCGGGTGCCGATCGGGGGCGGCACAGCGACGCAGGTGGGTCCTGGGAACCTGAACTTCGCGTTCGTGCTTCAGCAGGACACCGCCAACCTCTACTGGGGCGAGGGGCTGCTGGGTGACATCCGCCGCATGCCCAAAGACGCCGCGGCGGTCGGGCCCGACTTCACCTGGCTTGGGCTCGAAGCAACGCAGGGTATCCAGAACATCGCCAATGGTGTACCGCTTGCGAAGGGCAAGCCCACGCTCGTGCGCGGTTATGCGCGTACGACGCTTGCGAACTACCCCTATGTCACAGCGCGGCTCCAAGGAGTTCGCACGTCGAACGGTCAGCCGCTCCCCGGCTCGCCGCTGCGTGCGAGTGTCGAGCGAATGTCCGTGCCTCTGGACTCCAGCATCAACGACGCTCGCCGCAAGAACCTCGCCAGCACGTTCAACTGGGAGATCCCTGATAGCTGGTTGAACGGCGGGGTAACACTCACCGCGCAGATCAATAGCGATGGCGTCATCACGGAGACCAACTCATCCAACAACTCCATCACCTCCGTGATGCAGGTTCAGAGTGTACCGCCAGTGTGTCTGAAGCTCCGCCGGACTCGCAACACCGGCGCGCCAACCTACAGCGCTTCGGGCGCCGACTTCCAGAAGGTCATCAACCGCTACCGCACGCTCACGCCTGCACGCGATGTCTGGCTGTTCCCTCAGAGCGGCACATTCGAGGAGATCGAGTGCTGCACGTGGTACCCGCCGTTTGTCTACTGGGGCGCGTGGGAGGTCGGGGATGACTCCAACCAGATGATTGCGCAACTCATCACCGAGGAGACATTCTCGGGTAACCCCGATCAGTGCAGCGACGCCGGCGCGGAGACCCACCGAGTCGCGATGGTGCATCCCGATGCGCCGACAGGAGACCAGGGCGGATTCGCCAACTACGTGTGGAACGTCTCCTGGGTGAAGTTTTCCCAGAACGGCTCAAACGGACACGGCTCGCCCAACGGCGGCGGCACGCTTGCTCAGGAGATCGCCCACAACCACAACAGTTGGCCCTTCCAGCACCGCTGGGACCACGTCAACTGCGGTAACCCCGACGGTATCAACAACGACTACCCATACGCCACGAACACCATCGGGCCTGCCGGCGCGCTGAACTACTACGGCTTCGACTTCATCACGCGTCAGGTCATCCGCCCAAGCGATGCCCGCGACTACATGTCGTACTGCGGTCCGATCTGGGTCTCGGATTACAACTGGCGCGGCATGATGACCACGCTGGGCGCAACTCCGCTCCCCGCGGGACCGCCGCCATCGGGCAACTACATGTTCGTGATCGGCACGTTCGACCAGCACTCCGGCGATGCGACGGTGCTCCAGGCCTACCGAATCCCGGATGGGACCATTCCGTCTGCGCGTCTGGCCACACTCCTCACGCAGCAGGAGAACGCCACACCCATCGACCCTGCCTATCGGCTTGAACTCCGGAGCAGCGCCGGGGCGGTGCTCAGTGCGGAGGATTTCGACATCGCCGAGGTCTCGCATGAACATGGCAACGACCGTCCGATCTTCACCGTGTTCCTTCCTGATCACGCTTTAACATCATCGGTCGTGATCAAGGACCGAGACACCAGCGCACAGCTGGGCTTCCGAGCCGCATCCGCCGCCGCGCCGGTCGTTTCCACGATCACCTCGCCCACCGCGGGCCAGTTGATCACCAATGCGCTGACCATCTCCTGGAACGCGAGCGATGCCGATGGCGACACGCTCACCTACATCGTGCAGTACAGCCGCGACAACGGCGAGAACTGGGAAGTGCTCGCCGCGAACACGCCCAACAACTCGCTGACTGTCGATGCGGTCGAGCTCCTTCCCGGCAGCCAGAACGCCACCGCGCCGGGCTCCTCGCGCATCCGCATCATCGCCTCCGACGGCTTCCGCACCGGCATGTTGACCTCCAACCCCTTCCGCGTGCAGAATCGCGCTCCGACCGCCACCATCACCCTTCCGCAGAACGGCACGCGCTTTGGCGCGGGTGAATCGATCCGGTTCCGCGGCGTCGGCTTCGATCCTGAGGACGGACACCTCGATGGTTCCGGTCAGCCATTCTCTTGGTCGATCAACGGGGTCTCCATCGGCAGCGGCGCGGACCTCATCGTCCCCGCGGGCTTCGCTCCCGGAACGTACACCGCCGTGCTCTCGATCGCGGACTCGCTAAGTCTCTCCGGCTTCACATCCGTGAGCTTCACCGTTGTCGATGGCCTCAGCGTCCAGCAGGATCAGGACGGCGACGGCATCCCGGATTCGCTCGACAACTGCAGCATGGTCGCCAACCCCAGTCAGACCGATACCGATGGCGACGGCTACGGCGATGCGTGTGACAACTGTCCGACCGTCTTCAATCTCGACCAGGGGGACCTGGATCAAGATGGTGTCGGCAACGACTGTGATCTCCAGCGTCTCTACGTCAACGCGGCGGCCGCCGGCGCGAACAATGGCACCTCCTGGGCAAACGCGTTCACCGCGCTCGAATCAGCGCTCGCGGCGACCGATACGCTTCCCACCGTCCGTGAGATCTGGGTTGCGCAGGGCCGCTATGTCCCAACCGCCCGCATCGCCCCGGCCGATGCACGCACCGCAACGTTCCGACTGCGGCCGAACGTCTCGATCTACGGCGGCTTCGCTGGCACAGAGCTTTACGCCGAGGACGCCGACCCGCGCACGCGCCCAACCATCCTCAGCGGCGATGTGCTTGGCAACGATGCGGCCGGCTTTGCCAACACCTCCGACAACGTCTACTCCGTCTTCCTGTGCGCCGCCAGCACCGTTGTCGACGGCCTGACCTTCATGCAGGGTAACGCTGCGGGCACGAATCCCAGCCTCGGCGGCGGCGTGCACATCACTGCCTCCGCGCCGATCTTCCGTCGCTGCGACTTCATCTCCAACCAGGGCGGACCAAACTCCGGCGGCGGCGTCTACGCCCCGTTCGTCGGCTCACCCATCTTCGAGTATTGCCGATTCCTGGGGAACACCGTCGTTGGTTCCGGTGCCGGCGCCCGCATCAATGGCAACTTCCCGCAGTTCACCAACTGCGTGTTCACCGGCAACTCCGCCACCGGCCTTGGTTCCCGCGGCGGCGCGGTCGCCACCTTCAGCGCCAATCCGTCGTTTGTGAACTGCACCGTGGTCTCCAACTCCGCCGCGGGCCTCACTGGTGGTCTGCACATCGAGGGCGGCGGCGCGTTTGCGGGCAGTGTCGTTAACAGCATTGTGTACCAGAACGTTGATACCAATGGGTCCAACTCGGGAACGCTCGCTCAGATCCGCGGACACAACGGCAGCATTGCCAACGTCGCGCGCTCGTGCGTGCAGGGCGGCCATGCGGGGACGAACATCTCCGCTGACCCCTTGCTGGTGAACGTCGCGGGACAGGATGGCATCACCGGCACCGCCGATGACCAGCCGCGGCCCGCGGCGGGCTCGCCCGCGAACGATGCGGGTGCGAACGCCTTTGCATCGTTCCTCTCCACGGATATCAACGGAGAGCCGCGGTTCGTGGATGACCCAACCCGGGCCGATACCGGTACGGGAGGAGCACCGATCGTGGATATGGGCGCGTACGAACTGCAGGGAGCCCCGCCCTGCCGTGCGGACTTTGATCAGAATGGCGTGGTCGCGGTGCCGGACATCTTCGCGTTCCTGAGCGCCTGGTTCGGACAGGCAGGGACCGCAGACTTCGACAACAACGGCCTCATCCAGGTGCCGGACATCTTCGCGTTCCTCAGTGCTTGGTTCGCATCGTGTCCGTGACCCCCTGACCTCATCAGCGGATCGTGTCCGTCATGCACACCACAAAGGCCCGGGCATCTCGCCCGGGTCTTTTTGCGTTTGCAATCCAACGCGAGCTGCCGCCGCCGCAGCACCGCTTCGAGGCCGATGCCTTCGCCGCACGGTCCACGCCCAGGCCGCTACACGCAAGTCGCGTCTTCAGAATATTTGGGAAAAGCGGGCGAAGGGATTCGAACCCTCGACGTACAGCTTGGAAGGCTGTCACTCTACCACTGAGTTACGCCCGCAGTATCGTCGATCGTAGCCCGCGTGCGGCCGCGCGGGTGTGCCTTCAAATGCTCCTCGCGTCGGTTTCCAAGCCAGCGAGCAGAGCCTGCCACTCGGGGTTCGCCGCCAGTTCCGCCGCGGCCATGGGCCGGCGCGGCGCAGTCCCGGGGCCGAGCGACACCTGCCAGAAACCGACGTCGTGCCAGCGGTCAAACTTGTACCCTGCATCGCGCACATGACCCGCCGGTCGAAAGCCCAGCGACTCATGGAGAGCCGCGCTCGCGGCGTTGGGGAGCGTGGCCCCTGCGATCACCGTTCGGTAGCCCTCAATCCGCAGGGCGTGCAGCAGCACTCCGCAAAGCGTGTGTCCGATGCCCTGGCCACGGCATCGTGCGTGGATGTACACCGAGGTTTCGGCGGTCCAGTCGTAGGCGGCGCGGGCCCGGTACTGCGATCCGTAGGCATATCCCGTCACGCCGTCGTCATCCTCGCTGACGATCCACGCCGAATGGGCAAGCGCCTTCAGAATGCGTGTCTCCATCTCGGCGAGAGTGGGGGGGTTGACCTCAAACGAGATGGCTGTTTGCTCGACGATCCGGCGATAGATCGCCAGGCAGGCCGCGGCATCGTCGGTCGTGGCGAGACGAATGCGTGTTCCCATGCTCAACTCCGAAAGGATCTTCGGAGCCGAGTGTAGCAAACCTGCCCCGGGGTTCGTTGCGCCGTACCATCGGGCCGGTTCATACAGCCAAGTTCCCGGCAACGGAGTGCCACCATGGCCAAGAGCAGCAGTTCATCGGTCCGTCCGCCCCGTGTCCGCTCCGCCGCGGCCACCAAACGCGACAAACTCACGCTCGGCAAGATCGTGGAGCTGGCCGATCGCGTCTCCAAGTCCGCCTTCGCGGGCAAAGAGCCGAAGGTCGATATCCCCAGCCGCACGCGCAGCAACACCAACTGGAACAAGAAGCGCGGCATTCTGGAGATGGGAGACGCGACGTCCGCGCGCGAGCTATTCAATCTGAACCAGGCCAAGCAGTTCATGCAGACGATGTTGCACGCCAGCACGATCAAGGACCTGATCGAGGCGGACAAGACGAGCAGCCTGCGAGGTGTGTTCTACAAGGCCAAGCACACGGTTGCGGGCACGAAAGAGAACACGTTCGACGGGCAGGATGAGAGCGATCCGATTCTTGAGGACCTTGAAGTCGCGCTCGAGTCTCTGCGGGAAGAACTGCACATCTTCGCCGAGCCTCGCGGATCAATGGTCGGCAATATCACGATCATCGACAAGGGCGATGAGATCAACTGTCGCCGCATGGGAACGGGAGGGTACAACATCCCCAGCATCGTTGAGCCGGATGTGATCGAGTTCGGGAAGTGCGAGGCAAAGTTTGTGCTGCACGTTGAAAAGGGCACGGTCTGGCAGCGGTTCAACGAGGATCGGTTCTGGGAGAAGAACAACTGCATTCTCACCCACGGTGCGGGGCAGCCTCCGCGGGGCGTGCGCCGCCTCCTCCAGCGCTTCAACCAGGAACTCAAACTCCCGATCATCTGCGTGCTCGACTGCGACCCCTGGGGCCACTACATCTACAGCGTCATCAAGCAGGGCTCGATCTCGCTCGCGTTCGAGTCCACGCGGCTGGCGATCCCCGAGGCCAAGTTCCTCGGAATCCGTTCCAAGGACTACGAGGCGTGCAGTCTCTCCGATGCGGTCAAGATCGAACTCTCGGACAATGACATCAAGCGTGCCAAGGAGATCGCGGCCTACCCATGGTTTGAGGGCCACAAGGGCTGGCAGAAGGAGATCGCGTACCTCCTGAAGAACGGCTTCAAGATGGAAGTTGAATCGCTGATCACCAAGGACATCTCGTACGTGACGGAGACGTACGTGCCGCAGAGACTGAGAGCGAAAGATTGGCTGGATTGAGCGAGTCGGTTGGGGGGTTCAGTCGGCAGTGGGAAAACGAAGCGCCACGGAGTTCGACTCGTGATCACTCTTCTTCGCCTTGCGCGCCATCGCTGCGGCCTCGGCCTTGGCCAAGTCGTTCGCGCGCTCGGCTACACCAACATCAACAAGGGTTGCCGCCTGATCCAATCCCTCGAACGCGGCGAGCGGCGCGACATGCCCCTTGCTCGTCGGCTCTGCAAGCTTTACGCGGTTCCCGAAGCCGCGCTGCTGGAGGCCGACCGGCTGGATCGAGAAGCCAAACTGGCTGCATTCGAGGTGTGGGTGAACCAGCCCGAGCCGCCACAGATGGTCGTTCGCCTGATGCCGGCGGTATATGTCACCGTCGCTCTTCCCGACGGTCTTTCGGATCATGCCTCGCTCGAATCCTTCGCGTGTGATTATTCGCGGGAGAATCGGGTCAAGGTTTGTCTCATGCTCAATCGCCGACACCGGGTCTGGACGAATGAGCATGGCTCGATCACCACCCGAACGGAAACGACACCCGCTGACTATCCAGGTGGGCCTTCCGTGTGTGTCGGTTGAAGACCTTTTTCGTGGGACACCGTTTTAAGGGTGAATGCCCCCGACCAGCCGAATTAATCTTGCCTTTGCCCTCGACCTGACCATTCGTGAAGTACGTACGAATCCCATGCACGAACCACGATTGTTTGTCTCCGCGGTCGCAACGCTGTGCTGCGCCGCCCCGTTGTACTCGCAGACCTGCAATGACCTCGGCGTCCCCGTCAACGGCCACCCCAACTACCAGGAGCGGGCGGTGCATGTCCTGACGAACGCCGTCCGCATCGCACCCCAGCAGTACCGCGACACCTATCTCGCGTCTGCACCTTCCATCCTCACGCCAGCGATCTATCCGGCCGTGGGCCCGCTGAACTGGTCGCCAACGCTGAACCAGGCTGCGCGGTTTCATGCCGTCGGCATGGCGACGATCCCCGGGTGCACGTTCAGCCACACCTCCTGCGACGGCACATCTTGGAGCACCCGGATCCGCTCCTTCTACACCGACAGCCAGAATGTTGCTGAGAACATCGCGGCGGGACAGACTACCCCGCTCAACGTCGTAAACGCATGGCTGCTCGATGTCATCGCTTCCGGCCCCGCGCCCGATGGGTCTCCGGGCGACGGCCACCGCCGAAATATCATGAACGGCAACTACAACGCCGTGGGCCACGGCTATGCGACCGGCCCAAACACTTACGGCCGCTACTGGGTCCAGGACTTTGGCGGGGTGATTCCCACATCGCTCCGCTGCCGGCCCATCCCTTCTGCCTCACACATCCTCCAAGGCTCGACAGTCAGTTTCCTCGCCAACTACTACGACGCCGCGAATCAGCCCCCGCAGTCCGCGCACGTTGTGATCAATGGATTCTCAAGCCCGATGTCGGTGCACCTTGGCACCGCCGCCCGTGGCACGTTTCGTTTCCAGTCTCCCTCCACCGGGGCATGCCGAAGCTACTACTTCGTTTTTCGCGAAGCCAGCGGCTCCCTCACGCGATATCCGTCCCGCGGCGAACTGCGAACCACGACTGAAGGTGGCTGCACAGAAAGCTACGTCGCGGGCGAGCCGACCCCGTGCGAGGCAGACTTCGATGGCAGTGGCGAGATTGTTGTGCCTGACATCTTCGCGTTCCTCGCCGCATGGTTCTCCGGAGACGCCGCGGCGAACTTCAACGGCGTCAATGGCATCACCGTAGAGGACATCTTTGCCTTCCTGAGCGAGTGGTTCGCGGGCTGCCCGTGATCGGGCTTCTTTCCGCGGCAACACCGCGGCTTGGGCCGGTATACTGGCACATGGCTTCATGTCGCTCGATTCTGATTGCACTCGGATTGCTGGCTGCCGCCGCGGGCGGATGCACCGGCCTTGAACCCGCGGTCATCGGCGCTAGCGCGACCGCGGCCCAATCGGGCGCAACGTTCTTCTCCAGAGGGAAGTTCCGAAGCTTCGAGCTCGTCCGCTTTGACGATGCGGTCGTAGCGATCCGCGCGGCGGCCGAGAAACTATCGCTCGCAAAGCGCGAAGATGAGGTCACGCCGGCGCGGGGCTCAGCGGCGTCGCAATCGCGACAAGCCGACGGCGATGACTCTGCTCCCAACATCCCCGGGGTGCGAGCCCGCATCGTCGTCCGGGACGATCGTGGCCAGTCGCTGGTCATCGTCATCGAACGCCGAACGGCGACGGTGACCGTGATTCAGATCGATGCCGGAACCTTTGGCGAGGCCGGGCTGGCGAGCCTGCTGCTGAGTCAGACTTTCGATAACCTCGCCGAGATGGGGGCATACGTGGACGACTGGAACCGGGCAGACCCCCGCGGCGGGGGCGCCGGCGTACCCGGCTCGTGACCCGCAGTCGCGTTCGGCCAGTCCGGCGCAGCCATCTGGACCCTTTTTCAGATCGCCTTTGACCCGGCGGCTTTGCGCCCCTTGAATTGCCTGATCCGCAAAGGACGCGGCCAAAGCCCGATCAGGAGCTGGACATGTTCGGCCTCAACACCTGGGAACTTGTGATCATCCTCGCCATCGGTTTGCTGCTCTTCGGGCGGAAGCTCCCGGATGTCGGCCGCAGCCTCGGCAAAGGAATTATCGAGTTCAAAAAGGGCCTCAAGGGCATTGAGGAGGAGGTCAGCACCGCCGAGCAGAAAGCCGCGACCAACCGTGCTCAGGCCAACCTTCCGACCGCCGATGCCGCTCCCGCCGTTCGGGTCGAGCCGCCAACTGTTCAGGGGCAGGATGTCCGGGTGAGCCGGGCGGATCCTGTGAACTAAAGTCGACTTGCAGACTCCTCGATTGGCCGCGGCCTGCGGGGGGTATAAACTCCGCTTACCTTGCCGAGGTAGCTCAGCTGGCTTAGAGCGCTGGACTCATAACCCGGAGGTCGTGGGTTCGAGTCCCACCCTCGGCACTTGCGTTGGTTTGGTTGGCCTGGGAGGGGCCAGGGTCGGCCATAGCGGGCCTTCAAAGTGGGGCATTTGCCGCCATAGCTCAGCGGTAGAGCGACGGTTTTGTAAACCGTAGGTCGTGGGTTCGATTCCCACCGGCGGCTTTCCGGTCGATCGCAAGCCGCGTGGTTTCAGGACGATGTGGCGACACAGCGTTCAAGACCGATCCCGGCTGGTGCTGTGGAAAATTCCGCGACCGGCCGATACAGTCCGCACCCCATTGGGCGTGTACCGAAGTGGTCAAACGGGTCAGACTGTAAATCTGATGACTTACGTCTTCGTTGGTTCGAATCCAACCGCGCCCACTTGCCTCGTTTCCTGCTGATCTCGCGCTGCTGATCGACAGCCACGTCTGGCGACGATCCACGCGGCGAGTCGTTGCCTGGCAGATTCAAGGCTTCACCGAAGCAGATCATCTCGTCGCTCACGGACCGTTGGGAACAAGTGTCCCCAGCGCCCCCTCTCTGACTCGCGTCAAGTCCGATAACCATCAACGCTTCGCCGGCTTCTTCTTTCGCGATGCGTCACCAGCGGCGGGCGGGTTCTCGCACAAAGCAGCCTGCATCGCGGCCAGCCTTGCCCCGCGATGGTACATTCCCCACACCAATGGGCCAGTTCCGAATCAACTCCATGGGTCTGGGCGGTCTTCAGGCCGCGGCCTCCAAGCCACCGGAGGTCGATGCCGAGCGTGCGCCTACCCGCGCTGCGCTGCTGGAAGTCTCGTGGGAGGTCTGCAACCAGCTCGGCGGGATCTATCAGGTCATCCGCTCCAAGGCTCCCACGATGGTGAAGCGCTGGCGCGAGCGATACCTCCTCGTCGGACCGTACGCGCCTGCGCGGGCCGCACTGGAGTTTGAGGAACGCAAGGCCGCGGGATGGGTGGGACGGACAGTCGAAGCCCTTGCCGCGGAGGGCCTCACCGTGCGGCACGGCCGCTGGCTCGTCCCCGGTCGGCCACGAGTGTTGCTCGTCGAGCACGAGTCGCTCCGCGGCCAGCTTGATGAGATCAAGTTCCGCCTGTGGGATCAGCACGGGATCGAGTCGCCGGCCGGCGAAGGGCTGATCGATGGCTCCATCATGTTCGGCGAAGCGGTGCGTCGGCTCATGGTCGCTGCGGCGCGGGCATGGATGGGCCCTGGTGCAACCGAGCTGGATGAACAGGGGAACGAAGGCGAGGCTTTGGAATCCGCGGGAGATTCGAACGGGCAACGAGCGGGC
>ENA-ORBV01001466-ORBV01001466.1-microbial-mat-metagenome-genome-assembly--contig:-NODE-1466-length-52352-cov-18.974883_pt1 | contig 52352 bp, 38 predicted proteins | sample MGYA00237777_ERZ505514 | MGnify/ENA primary metagenome ERZ505514 (study PRJEB26160, sample SAMN06269048) | microbial mat metagenome | isolation source: Oligotrophic lake microbial mat | place... | reverse complement strand
ATGTTCCGGCTGACAAGTGGCAAACTTTTCGGCTGCCATTCTTGCCAAACTGGCACACTTTTAGTTTGCCAGAAACAATCGATGCAACGGGATATAGCCGGAAGCATGCGATCCATTTACTTAACCGGTCCATACCTGAAGAACGGGTTCGCAAGCCGCGAACCAAGGTTCTCGGGGGCGAGGCTCTAAGCGCTCTGGCGTTTGTCTGGCGCATCACGAATCAGATTTGCTCTAAAAGATTGGTACCCGTGCTTCCGGAGATCCTCGATAATCTCGAAACCCACGGTCATCTGTCGCTTTCGAACGAGGCTAGAAGCCAAATCCTGAAGGTAAGTGCTACAACAATCGATCGTGCACTAAAGCTGGAACGTGCCAAGGCCGGGCGCTCACTCAGCTTGACCAAGCATTCAAATTTGTTAAAAAATCAAGTACCAATCCGGACCTTCACTGAGTGGAACGACGTCCAGCCGGGCTTCTTCGAAATTGATACAGTAGGTCATAACAGCAGCGATCCTCGAGGTCCTTTCCTCGCGACGCTGAATATGACTGACATCGCGACGTGTTGGACCTGTCCGATTGCACTTCCAAGACGCGGTTCTCTTGAGGTGATTAATGCTCTAGATCAAGCCATTGAGACGCTTCCCTTCCCCCTCTTGGGGCTGGATTTCGACAACGGTTCTGAGTTTTTAAACGAGCTTCTGATTAAATGGTGTGATGAGAAGAAGGTTACTTACACTCGTTCTCGTGCCTACAAGAAGAATGATCAAGCATGGATCGAAGAGAAGAATCGCTCCGTGGTTCGACGCAATGTCGGAAGAGAGCGCTACGAGAGCGATGAAGCGCTCGACAAAATGACTCGCCTGTACAGCGTTCTCAATTTGTACTTCAACTTCTTTCAGCCCTGTCAGAAACTAGTCACGAAAACGCGTGATGGCGCTAAGGTTCAAAAGAAACACGATATCGCTAAAACGCCCTACAGGAGGGTGCTTGAGCACCCCAGCATCTCACCGATATCAAAGTTGGTTTTGCGCAATCAGTACGAGAAGCTCGATGTATTCGAACTTTTCCGAGAACTCAGCGACCTCCAAACCGAGCTCAAACAGCTATCAGTGGAAGTCCCAAATCCTTTGGTAGCAGCTGCTATTGCGCAGCGAAATGCCACACATATTTTTTCGGTAAAACTTGATCGTTTGCCTTCAAAAGAGGCTCCAGAGGACACGCTAAAAAAAATTCGAGAAACGATCAAAGGACTGCCTGAAGGGACCAAGGTTAAAACCAAGGATTTCGAGAAAATGATAAGCAGAACTGAAATGTCTAAATGTGTGAAAAGACTCTGCAAATCAGGAGTTCTCATACGAGTGGGTCACGGGTTGTACGAAAAAAACAAAAGCAAAGTTTGCGAGTTAGAGGCCTTCATCACCAGCGCGAAACCAGGGTCAATGCTGAGCTTTCGAGACTTTAAACCTCTTTCGTTAGCGAGAACAACCATTCATCGACGATTGCAAAAGCTGATAGAACGAGGAATGATAGAAAAAGTGAACCACGGACAATATTTGGTGCCAAAAAGACCGACGGAGTACCCCGAAATTAATTTGGTCGGGTACGAAAATAAATGAGGCGACGGTTCGGTCGGGTACGAATTTTAGTGAGGCGATGCGGTCTCTCAAGCAAGATGTTCTGGGCCTGCGAGAAAAGCGGAACGTCGCAATCAAAGAGAGCAAACCATTCACGTTCAAGCAGGGTGACGTTGTTCTCGTCTTATTCGAAGAAACAGAGGACGATGGAAGAGTCCATCAAAAGCGCCGCCCGATGGTTTGTCATCGCATCTGACGAATGCATCCCGCGATTGTCGACCATCACAGTGGTTCCGCTAACATCAAACCCGCGTGACAAGGTTCGGGATCTTCTCGATGTGATGATTTCCGCGAACAGTCCGGCCGGAAAAGCGGGCGGTCTGCGACAAGACTCTGTTGCCGCCTGCACCTTCGTATACTCTTACCCGAAAGACTGGGTTGTAGCGAAAATCGGCACATTGCCCAAAGAAGTAGTCGACGAGATCTGCAAGCAAGTCGCGAAACTGATTGAACCATCGAAGTGAGCTCGCCCAAAAATCCTCACTAAAACCAGGTGATTTCAGTTCCCAAAAATAAATTGACGGGCCACAAAAGGGGCCACACCTGCCTGCAAACGCAAAAACGCGAAAGCTCGAAAGCGTGAGCCTGTGACTGTTTGAAGCCTGTTCTAATTGAAAATGGTGGAGGCGGCGAGAATCGCACTCGCGTCCAAAGCAACCGAGAGGTCAGCATACTACAAGCTTGTTTCGAAATTGACCCAGTTACCATTGCTGGCCCGCTGGGAAAGGCTCGAACAGCCACCCGGGTTCGCGATTATGTCTTAACTTGGGCTAGCAATCACTAACTTCACCCAAGAGCAACCACCGTGGTTGACCCTACAAGAAGCGGGTAGTCAAGCTTCTATAGAGTGGAAACACTAACTTAAGTTAGGCAGCCGCGCGGGAAGCGCGACCGAAATTTCCGGCAATGACATTATCATTTGCATTTATTGTTTTTGCTCGTTGATTTACGAGAGAACAGCGCTCTCGACCTGCAGCTCACGACTCAACAACCCTGTCGAATCTAAACGCCCCCATGAAATGGGATTTGCTGAAAAGTGCTCAATTGTCAGTGTGCAAAGGAATATACTTCCGATTCCCATAGTAATACAGAATCGAATCGAGAGCTATAGTTCCCGGTAAAACCTTAAGGACTGATGAATTTTGAATGAGTACAAAACCCTGGAATCGTCAGCAGGCGCCAAAGTCGTGTGTTTCAATCTTAACTAGCCTTTCCCGGTTCTGTCCAAACGTGTATTTTATCGCTGCAAAACGATTCCAACCCAGTTGCCGAGCGTTTCTGCGCGTTCGATGTTCATCGGGTACCGGCTAATTGCACTCTTCAACATCTCCAATTTTTCTCGCAAAATTCCGGCGCAAATTACTTTACCGCCTGACTTCAAGAGCCGCACGTAGTCTGGCAGAAGCGCGATGATATCTTCGCAGGTCAAGTTGGAAAGTAAAAGCTCGAATTGCATATCAGCAACACACTCAGTCGAGCCAAGCCGCAGTTCGACCTGATCTACGAGGTTGTTAACCACTAAACAACTCTGCGCAGTTTCAATCGCGACTGGATCATTATCGATACCAATCACTTTGGCGTCTGGGTTCAGAAGCTTGCATGCAATGGCCAAAATGCCTGTTCCGGTGCCGACATCGAGAACCATTCCTTCCGGTTTGTATGCTTCCAGCGCGCGCAAACAAAATTGAGTCGTGGTATGCAAACCCGTACCAAAAGCCAATCCTGGATCGATCAAAATAACTTTTCTACCGTCGGTCAAATCGCTAGTCATCGCATCACGACGCCAGATCGGACAAACAACGAATTGAGTGCCGACGCGAAACGGTTCGAATCCCTCTTTCCACTTCGCAAGCCAATCTTCACGAGGAATGTCCGACACTTTCATCGATCGCAGCGTATCGCTCAAACCATATTCTTCGAGCAGTGCGATTAGATTTTGCAGAGTGTCTTTATCGAGTTTGGACTTTTCAAATGATGCGCGGATCAAAACTCGCTCATCGCTCTGGGGCAAGACTTCGCAACCGAGCGCGCCACCTTGTACCAGCACCCACGACGCCATGTCTTCTTGCTTGCCGGGCGCAATAAGTTCGAGCTGGGACCATGATTGTTCGTTCATGCTTATGACCTGAGAGGCTTCGAAAACGCTTCATGATACGACAACGATGACAGGAATGGTTGCATCGTTAAGCAGACCTCAAGCAATCAAGGTCAGAAAATTGCGACGGCGGCTATTGTGAAATATGGAGCGCCGGCACAAATAGCTTTGACTGCTGTGCGTCAAACGCGTGTATTTTACCGAAGCGAAATTCCGACACGATCTCGAATCGATTTAGAAATTTGATTTCTGAAGCTTCTGTTCTAACTGCTTGTGCGATTCTCGTTTTGCGTTGGCATGCGAATCTCGCGTCGCCAGCACATCAGGATGATCAGCACCAAGTTGATTTTCCATCACGAGAAGCACTTCTTGATACAGCACAGCGGCTTCGGTGTACTTGCCTTGACGCTCGCAAACGAGCGCTAGATTATTCGCAGCGCGCGCAACATCAAGGTGTTCTTTACCCAATAGTTTCTCAGAGATCTTGAAGATCCGCATACAAAGCGGTTCTGACTTCTCATACTTTTTGCGTTTCCAATAAACATGCGCAAGATTTTCGAGCGTCGTCAGCACGCGCGGATCTTCATCTTCAAAATCGCTCGCTTCATCGAGAGCGGCTAGCCATAAGGCTTGTGCGTAGAAGAAATTGTCCATGTCCATCGCTTTCATAGCAGTTTTTCTATACTGCTCCCAATCCGATGTGTGACGCGTGCGACTTTCTTCGACGCGCGTTTCGAGTTCATCAGCTTCGGAATCTCTTTGCAGTTTTCGCAATAGCTTCGCGTACAAATCGGCAACATCAGCGACTTGAGGATGAAACGGACCGAGCTGTGCTTCGCGAATTTGTAACGCGCGTTTCCATGAAACTTCTGCTTTTGCAAAATCATCAGTCGCGAAATAAACTCTGCCCAAATTTTTCAAATCAGTAGAAACGCTCAAATGGTTTTTGCCGTACACGACTTCTCGTATACTGAGAGCCTCGACCAGAGCGGCTTCCATCAATTCCGGCTCATTCTTTTTGGAATGCAACGCGGCTAGATCAACTAACAAGTCGGCCAATTGTCCGGTATTATGCGAGCCCTTTTGCTTGAGCCGAGAGGCTTCCATACGAGCATTCGTGATTGCCTCGTCGAGCGCTTTCATCTCGCGCTGTTTAATTTTCTCCTCCACCGTTGGAGCTGGAGCTTCCGCAGCGGCAGGTGTAATACCGCTTGCCGCCGACACAACCGCTGCGATATTTTCCACAACCGGTTTTTCCATCTCCTCAGTAAAGTACGCTTTCACGTCTTCAACATAAGAAGTCGGCTTCTCGCTTTCTCCGCTTTCGCGCACATAGACAGGGACATTGAAGTGGCTGAGCGTGAGCTGGTCGATGTTGCCTTCCTCGACGTCGCCGGTTCGGTAAAACTTGATGTCTTCCAAAAGCTGTTTGGCCTGATCGCGCTGCTCGGGCATACCGAGGCGTTCATAGAGGTCGCAAGCTTTCGTCAGATTCGCTTCGGCATTGTCGAAGTCATCGGCTTGCGAATACCCCTCACCGAGTTCGTAGTAAGCCCTAGCCGCTTCGGCGCTGAAGGCGCCGAATTTATAAGCTTGCAACTTGAGCATCTGCCTCAAACGAGGAATTTGTTCGGTGGTGATCATAAGTTTAGTAAGGTCGAACTGGGCTTAATACTACTAATACCAGTTTATTCCCATTCTGTGAGCTTTTAATTTCAAAATTCTGAAATTTGATGGTTTCGCCTCGAGATTAACATCCTGAACCAGCGGTTCAAAAGCGCATCGGGTACTGAAAGCAAAACGGATCAAGGCACCTCTTTTGGTGGCACATAAAAACAGCGCACTGGTGTCATATAAATACCGAGGCACCGTTTCCGGTGCCTCGTTCCTTGTTGAAACTTTGTGCGTGTGTGTGTGTCGCGAATTGCCTATGCAAAACGCTCTCGGAGGCGGTTCGACGGTGCTGATGGTGCAGCCAAACTTGTTAAAGATGAGTAGACAATCTCACTGAATGGTCATATTCGAACTCGCAAAATTATTCTGCCGCTGATGAGATTCATCCTACCGATGACGGCGACCAAAAATTCCCTGGCGACGATTTCCATGGTTGTTGTTTTGCGATGATTCTCGTTGGTTATGCGATGTATCCCGAATCGCTTGGTTCTTAAGCTCTGTCAAACGAGTTGCGTTAGACTGAGAGAGGTCATTAGAGGTGTGACTAATTACCCCAGCCTGTACATCCAGATCGGCTCCAGCTTCTACGGCAGCACTCGGCTTAACTGTCGTGCCATTCGGTTTTATCGAGGGATGATTTGGTTTTGCAGCCTCTATAGCCGCAGCGGTTGCAGCCTTCACAGCAGAAGTTGCTGAAGTGATTTCACCAGTCGGCTTACCTGTCGTGCCATTCGGTTTCAACATCTCCAGTGCTTGCTTTTGCATATCTTTGATTTCGGGAGAAACATTTTCAGTCTTGACCGGGTCGTTTTGAGCCTTTGCATCGCCTACAGCATTTTTCTTTCCGAAAGGAGTGGCGTCGCGTGGACTTTGGGCTTTTGAGGTCGCTTCAGCTTTAGCGATTTCAAAATTACTTTCAGGGGACGGAGGGTTACTGTCGCCTGTTACCACACTTGATGATTCGAGCTTTGGATCGGACGGAGGCGCGGGAGTTTCCAGCGACGGGCGATTTCCTGAAGGCGAAGTCGCCTCAGCCCTCCTGGCTGCTGCACTGCTGCTCACGTCAGCCGGCACATCCGCGGCCCTTCGTTCTGCAGCTTTTTGCGACTCCGGTGCTGGTGGATTCGATTCAGAGATATCGCGACCGCGAGCCTCAAAAGTCTTGCCACCGCCGGCGCCACCATTAGGTTTAGCGGCGTTATCATCAGCGGCAGAATCGTGAAATTCAATCGCAGGCAACCCGAGATTAGCGTTATCGGTTTTGCTCTGGTCGTTCAGTTGTTTAACAGAGCTGAGACCTTCCGCTTTCGTCCCTGCGCCAAAACCCGCAGAGCTAACTCCGTCGCCCTTAGTGGACGTCGTGTCGGTTGCATCTGATGTTCGCGTAGTATCAGTCTTGAATGCCGAAGCGTCGACAGCAGCGGTCGTCGGGCCTGCTGGTGCTTCAGCAGGCGCGTCAAATTTATTGCCCATTTACACTGTAACCCCAATTAACAATGAAAGGGTGGTAACGCTTTTGATATTAAGCGCTGTTCGTGTCCTTTGTGTACCCAATACTGACAACCAGTAAATTGGTTCACTTCCTCTAAGAAGGAAGCAAAGCAGCACAAAGAACGCGCGTGATATTTATCGTTTTAAAAGGATGCCGAAGGAGGGAGTCGAACCCACACGAGGGGTAAACCTCGGTTGATTTTGAGTCAACTGCGTATACCAGTTTCGCCACTTCGGCTTGGAGGCAAACTCAATTCTACAACACACCTGCTCATGTTCGTCCTATACTGTCGAAACATGTTGAAACACTGTTCTTTCTAAAGGACTGTTCCGCTACTTATGACAAAACGACCAATTCGCTGCATCGTTGCGGGATTCGATCCCTTCGGCTCCGCCACTTTCAACCCGAGTGGCGAAATCGCACTGGCGTTTCCAGACTTGATAACTATCCCCAATTTTCCCGACATTCCGATCGAAAAGCTACTCTTGCCTACTTGCTGTTCCGAGTCTTGGAAAGTCTTGAAGGCGGCGCTCAAGAAATTTCCGGATGAGGACCTGGTCGTTGTAATCGCCGGTTTGAACCAGAGTGGCAAGAGTCTGCACATCGAGCGCACCGCATTCAACATGCGCAAATACAGGATTGCTGATAACAACGGGCATAAGCACCCGCCTTCGAAAATTTACTGGTCGGAAGGTGAGCTGCATCGCACCAGAGTTCCAGTTTTTCGGATTGCGCATGCTCTGAATAAGAACGGCTTTCCATGCGAGATTTCGGACCACGCCGGAACGTTTGTGTGCAACGAAATTTACTTCAGAGCACTGAGTCATCAGGCAGAACATAAGAATGTGAAAAGTACTCTCTTCATTCATGTGCCGCAGCCTGAGACGTTTGCATCGAGTGTCGAAGAGGCCAAAACCAAGTGCATAACTCGTGGAGCAAAGCGTACTTCCGCCGCCGCGCATGCAACAACGGCATCGACAAGCGCTCACACGACATCTGCGTCGACAAGTGCAGCGCCTGGGTCATCAATAACGGGTACAGAGCCTGCCTCCATCAGTCGTCGTTCAAAACGTAATGCAAAAAACAAAGCCAAGTCGAGCGAAATAGAATCCAAATCCGCTGACGGCATGGATATAAACGATGCCACCACCGGCAAACCGAAGGTAGAGCGCCCGAAGAATCCGGCGCACCTCACTCTTCTGCGAGATGCAATGCAACTAGCAGTAACCGAGTGTTTAAAAACATCCCGGTAGCTGCACCATATTCGATACCATTAAAAAATTTCTGTTCTAAGGAAACATTGTTTTTGTTTTAATAGAACATCGGTTTTGTTCTGCGGGAACAATGGTTTTGTTCTAAAGAAACAATGGTCCGTTCTAAGGGAACAACGGCTTAGTTCCACACCAATCAGAATTACTCGCGGTTGTCTGACAGGTTTTGCTGTGTTGTTTGATATGCTCGGCGCAGGCATGCTTGCCACACTTGGAGCACGCTCCTACTTTGAGTCCAGGAAGAGGTGGGAGAGCGCCTGAGAGCGGATTGATTGGTTTGCCGCAAACACAACATGTGCCTGGCAAAACGGTATCTGAAGTTATAGACATTGTGAAATCACCACCTTGCAATTTCAAAAGATTCAGCAGCTACTAAACTCATAATAGCCGAAGTCGTGGTTGCGATGCCAATTAAGTCGCACGATGCACGAGGCCCGTTGCGCGGTGCGATGCCGGTTTGAGTAGCACGCGCTCTCGACGTTGCGACGCTAAGCTAAACCGCTGAGTCCCACGAATCCCGAGACCCGTCGTGCGTATGACTCCACTCTCGCGTTCAACAGCGGCCCCTCCAAGCGAAGTTTTAAACTCCCGCCAAGTTAAGTGCCGCAACGATCACCTACTTATAGGCATATTTCGAACCTTCGACGATATTGTCAAACATGTGCCTTTGTGAGAATCTTTCCTGCATGACGCAAGATTTTTGGAACTCAGATGAAATTCGCGCTCGGTACACGAACGTTAAGCCACTCGGCAGCGGCGGGATGGGTACCGTTTATCTCGTTAAAGACATCGTGCTCGACAAGCTGGTAGCCATCAAGGTTCTCGACGCCAATTTGTCTTCTCAGCAGTCGATGCGCTTCCAGCGCGAAGGCAAATTGTCGGGCAAACTGAATCACGAAAATATTGTTTCTATTTTGGACTTTGGTGTTTCCGAAAAGAACGTTCCGTATCTGGTCATGGAGTATTTGCCGGGGTCCAGCTTGAGCGCAGTGCTCGAAGAGAACGGTCCGATCGAACTCAACGAAGCGCTCAGCATTTTCATTTCAATTTGTGCCGGCATGATTCATTCTCACAAAACCGGAATTCTGCACCGAGACTTGAAACCAGAGAACATCATCGTTAGCGGTTCTAGCGGTGATCGGACAATTAAAATTGTTGACTTCGGAATTGCCAGACTAACCGAAGCGGACGGACAGATTACGCAAACTGGTGCCATGCTCGGGTCGATTTTGTACATGGCACCGGAACAATCAATCGGCGCGGCTTCCGAGCGGTCTGACATTTATTCGATGGGCTGTTTGATGTTTGCGACACTGACAGGGGGAGCCACCATTTCGCGGCGAAACTCCGATTGAAACAACGATGCTTCACAAATCCGCGACACCACCGTCGCTCAGCGAAAAGATTGATAGTTCGTTTCCCGCTGAAGTCGAAAAGGTTATCGCAAAGTGTTTGAGAAAAAATCCTGAGGATCGCTACAAATCGTTTTCAGAATTGCAAGGGCAACTAGTTGATTTGCAATCAACACTTCGAACAGCAAACTCGGAAGAAGCTAATGAGCAGGCCCGTGAAGTAATCGCTCCAGCCTTTATTCAAAAATTGGTATCCAGCAAGTTTCTGTCCAACAAAATCAATATTTCAATTTTAATTTTTGTGCTATCAATTGCAACTGTCGCTGTCGTAGTGTTCGCAATGCAGCAGAAGGCAAGCAACGCTCGAATTGTGTCCACAAAGAAGGCATCTCCCTTGATAAATACTAAAGCCGACATGGACTCCTTTGAACCACTCCTTAACCCAAATACAAAACAAGGGTTCGACGAATCTTCGGCCAACCCATTCAAAGTTACGATTAAAAATGGATTGGCCGAAGTCCAAACAAATTATCAAGGCATCTCTGACAGAGACCTCAGTCGGCTTCGCACTCTTCCGACCATCAGACACCTGCAATTGGCGAGAACAAAAGTAACGGGAGTGGGTTTTAAAAATTGGACATCTCCGCAAATCAATTCCATGTTTCTCGATAGCTGCCCGATTTCATACGACGGATTCAAGGCAATCGGCGAGTTGCCCGGACTTGAGAGTTTGACACTTCGAGAGGTAGAGTTGAAGCGGCCATTTCTTCGTTTAATTGTTACGAATTCAAATCTGTCGCTGGTTTCTCTGTCCTGCAAAGGACTGCCCGAAGAAGCGCTAAAGGAGCTGTCTGATTCGAAAACTATTAGTAACCTGGAGGTGAGCGATTTGACGCTTACCGACACAGGAATAAAACATTTGTTAGCCATAAAAACTCTGACCGATTTGAAATTTCGCGGATGTACTCTGACCGAAAGCGCTTATGCATGGCTAGCGAAACCGACCCATTTGAATACGCTCAGTTTGGCGGAGGTTAAAGTCGACCAGGCATCACTCAATAATTTCTTTCGGGCATCCACACCTGCCTTAGGGTTCCACCAGGTAATCATGGAGCCTTCGGTATTGAATTCATTAAAGGGGCGTCCACGAATATATTGTTTGCAAGTCACCAGCCCTGGTATCACTCAAAAGGACCTTGCCGATATCAGAAATTCGTTTCCTCGTAATGGGAATTTCGGATTCGGTAATGAAGCCCTGGACAAAATCCTTGACGGAATGGGAGCGTTCCGAGAAACTCGCTTATGATTTAATCCGATTGTCACTCCCGTGGCTGCCAATCGATCAAATTATTGCAAACCGTTGGTATGATCTAGGGCTCGGAACACAAGGCTAGCTAGCTCGCTAAAGGTGCATCATGACTAAGTACATTGTCAGTATCGATCAAGGCACGACCAGTTGCCGTTCCTTCATTTTTGACAAAGACGGCAAGACGTTGGGGATGGGGCAGAAGGAATTTGCTCAACACTATCCGCAGCCGGGTTGGGTCGAGCACGACGCCCAAGAAATTTTCGAAACGCAAGTCGACTGCATCAAAGAAGCCGTGAAATCAGCCGGCATCAAAAGCGAGGACATCGCCGCCGCTGGTATCACCAACCAGCGCGAAACAACTGTGGTCTGGGACAAATCGAATGACAAACCCATTCACAACGCCATTGTTTGGCAATGCCGACGCACGCAGGAAGCTGCTGAGCAGTTGCGATCCGATTCGTCGATTCGCGAGAAGACAGGATTATTTCCTGACGCGTATTTTTCAGGATTAAAGATCCAGTGGATACTCGACAACGTGAACGGCGCGCGGGCGAAAGCTGAAGCAGGGGATCTGCAATTCGGCACCATCGACTCATGGCTGATTAGAAAATTTACGAAAGACAAAAACCATCTTACGGAACCGAGCAACGCCAGCCGATCCATGTTGTTCAACATCAAAGACATGGATTGGGATGAAGCGCTTTTGAAAAAACTAAACGTCCCCAGATCGATGATGCCAAAGGTGGTGCCATCAAACGCGGACTTCGGCTTGACCGACAAAAAGCTGCTTGGCTTTGAAGCACCTATTTTAGCCACTCTTGGCGATCAACAAGCGGCGTTGTTCGGACAATGTTGTTTCGAGCAAGGAATGATGAAGTGCACTTATGGAACAGGGAGTTTTCTTCTTGGGAATATCGGAAACGAAATACGACTAACCGACGGACTGCTCACAACCGTAGGCTGGCAGCTCGAAGGCGAGGATCCGATTTACGCTTTTGAAGGCGCGATTTTTGTAACCGGTGCCGCGGTGCAATGGTTGCGCGACGGGTTAGGACTTATCGAATCGAGTGATGAGACTGAGGAACTGGCTACATCACTGGATTCTAACGAAGGCGTTTATTTCGTTCCGGCGTTGGTTGGTTTGGGTGCGCCGTGGTGGAACTCGGATGTTCGTGGAACAATCGTCGGTCTGACTCGCGGTACTAAGCGCGAACACCTTGTGCGAGCCGCTCTTGAAGCGATGGCGTATCAAGTCGCAGACGTGACAACGAATATGAAAGAACACGGCATTGATGTTTCCGAACTGCGAGTTGATGGTGGCGCCACGCGCAACAATTTCATGCTGCAATTCCAAGCTGATGTTTTAGAAGTTCCGGTGTTGCGTGCATCACAAGTCGAGTCTACCGCCTGGGGCGTAGCGGCGCTTGCAGCGCTGAAAGCAGGGCTCATAAAAGATTTGCCGGAGCTCAGTAAAAATTGGAAAAGCGATGCTCTGGTCAAACCAGTAGTTGATCGAAAAGATCAATATCAAGGATGGAAAGCAGCTCTTGCCGGAGCAATCGCAGGCGCCGCCCTTTCGCACGCGTCGATAGAGCCAGGCAGCAAGGAGCGCTCGACAGCCGGCGCGAAGCTCGGATCTTAAGCGCAAGACGAATAACTCTGGTTTATCGCGAATGCATGTTCGCGATAAAGAACGCCCGCCGCAACGTTCCCATGGGCATGCTATTGGGATTGGTTTAAACCGGCACCACAAAGATCCATCGAGCGAAGGCATGACGTCACTTATTCTTAGGCACTTTTGCTGGCGGCGTCTTGTTTCCAGATGGAGTAGCAGGATCAAAAAGCAAGTCTTCGAAAACGCCCGTCATCGCTCGCGCCTTTTCGTCTTCTTGATTGATATCTTTGAACGAAGCTTGTTTAAAGTTAGTTGGATAATCGAATTCAGATACTGGAACTTCGCATTGCGAGACGCTTTCCGTCGTGAGCACTACATGCTTGCGGCCGCCTGGATAGAAATGCGTTTCTTCCAACATCACGCCATTCGATTTCGAGACGCGAGTCATTCCATTCAGTACATGCTGAACTTGTGGCGAGATTTTGAACCAATCACTATAAATCTGTTCGACCTTTGAAAACGAACTCGCTCTTTGCGAGCCAGTTTGATACATCATCTCGACTTTTTCTTTGAGTGGATCAGACGAGGTTACATCGTAAGTAATTTTCAGCGCAGGTCGACTGAAAAACAATTGCGATTTCTTCGTAAACCGATCCGACTGTCCATACTCAACCGAATTGTCTTGCCTTGAAACCGCAAAACCGAAAGGACGAAGCTGTCCGATATGTTTCTCGGTATTGATGATGCAGATGTTGTAGTTCGGTGCTTTAGCGATCCAGCTCACACTTTGATCTACGAAGATGTATTTGAAACACGAGTCGCCGACGAGCATGACACTTTTGCCTTTTGCGTTTCGCTGGACCAATCGCCAAACTTTTACTTTGGCGCCCGTAAAGGAGCCGCTGACTTTCTTCGTGCTAGGTTTGGTCTTCGTTCCGAGCTGGCTCTTCGTACCTGGTGCGCTCTTCGCACTCAGTTGGCTCTTCATACCGGATTCGGTCTTTGCCTGACCCGGCGGCGCAACGGATACGAAAAGAGCGACGCTGAAAAGCATCGCTCCTGTCACCACTATTCCAAATCGACTTGCCGCGATTTTGATCACGACTTTTCTAACCGGGAGACTGGCGACGGTGAACTTCATAAAACAATCTTATGCTATGAATGCCACCGCCGCTAGTAGGAAGTTTTACCCGGCGATTGAAGCGACTGATTTTCGAGTTTATCGATTCCGATAATAACCTGAAAACCTATGCCCCACCTGGATTGAGTTAATCCCAGGCGAGCGCGCCGCCGGTTTGATAATCGATGACGCGAGTTTCGAAGAAGTTCTTTTCTTTCTTCAAATCGATCATCTCGCTCATCCATGGAAACGGATTTTTCGCTCCAGGGAATTGCTCCGGAATTCCAATTTGACGCAAACGTCGGTTGGCGATGAAGCGCAGATATTCCGTGAACATATCAGTGTTTAGTCCTAGAACTCCACGTGGCATTGTGTCTACGGCATATTGCTGTTCCAACTGCACGCCTTCGAGAACGAGCTCGATGATTTCTTGTTCGAATTCCGGTGTCCACAAATTCGGATTTTCCATTTTGATCGAGTTGATCAAATCGACGCCGAAGTTGAGGTGCATCGACTCATCGCGCAAGATGTACTGGAATTGCTCTGAAGCACCAGTCATTTTGTTTTGGCGACCAAACGAAAGCATCTGCACGAAACCAACGTAGAAGAACAAGCCTTCCATGATGATGTAATAGCCGATCAAGTTGCGCAGGAATCTGCGATCGGCAGCTTCGGTTCCGGTCACGAATTCAGGGTCACTGAGCTCTTGCGTGAATTGGAGTTCGAAGACATCCTTGGCGTGAATGCTTGGAACTTCGCGATACATGTTGAAGATTTCGCCTTCATCGAGTCCGAGACTTTCGATGATGTACTGATATGCATGTGTGTGCACGGCTTCTTCAAAAGACTGGCGAAGCAGATACTGTCTGCATTCCGGGTTGGTGATGTGGCGATAGATCGCAAGCACGAGGTTGTTCGCCACCAGTGAATCAGCGGTGGAGAAGAAACCGAGATTGCGTTTGACGATCAATCTTTCGTCGTCGGTTAAACCGTTTGGATCTTTCCATAGCGCAATGTCACGGCTCATCGAAATCTCTTGCGGCATCCAGTGGTTGGCGCAGGCATCCAAGTATTTCTGCCATGCCCATTCATACTTGAATGGAACGAGTTGATTGAGGTCGGCGCGACAATTGATGATTCTCTTGTCGTCGACGTTGATGCGCGAACTATTGAATGCAATTTCTTCCACACCGGTCAAACCAGGTCCACCAGCTTCTGCAGGAATCGCAGGTGCAATGGTGATGTTTTGCGTGACTGGTGTGAAGTCCATTACTTCTTCCGTTCTAACGGCAGCCACTTTAGGCGTGCTTGCTACCGGTGCCGGCGCAGGTTGAAGCTGCGGTTGCGGCGCCTCTTTCTTGGTACTAGATTCGGTGGCGTTGTCATTGGCGTAATCGTCAAAACTCAGCATGTTTATTTATCGTCTCCAGAGTGATATTTGAAATAAGGATTGAACGCGACTGGCTTACTGACAGGCTTCGCACTCGGTGTCGTTAGGATCACAAACTTGACCTGACAGTACAGGGAGTTCGAATGCTTTCGACTCTGGTTGGGTTGGGCTCTTTTCCGAACCTGAGTTCAAGTTCGAGTTCGAGACTGTTTTGGTTTTGGATTTGATGCTCGAATTAGTGCCAAAATCCGCACTGACGTTGGCAGAAGCAGCAGATTCACTACCGTTTGATTGAGCCGCGGGTGCTTTGTTTGAAACTGCGTTGAGGGCACCATTGTCGACAGTTGATTTCTCGGCGTAGGTGGCGCTGATCGTGCGCAAGTAATACGTCGTTTTCAAACCTTTGGACCATGCCATTTTGTACAGCTCGTCAATCTTTTTACCGCCTGGCTCTGCCATATAGAGGTTCAAACTTTGCGATTGATCGATCCATTTCTGTCTGCGCGCTCCGCATTCGACCAACCAACGTGAGTCGAGCTCGAATGCTGTTGCATAGACCGCTTTGAGTTCTTGTGGAACTCTGTCGATAGCCATGACGCTGCCATCGAAATATTTGAGGTCATGAATCATCACTTCATCCCAAAGCCCGCGCTCTTTGAGAGCGGTGACGAGATAAGCGTTCAGCACTGTGAACTCGCCTGAGAGATTCGATTTGACGTACAAGTTCTGGAACGTCGGTTCGATCGATGGGCTGACACCGGCGATATTAGCGATGGTGGCAGTCGGAGCGATGGCGAGACAATTGCTGTTGCGGATTCCGAATTGCTTGATGCTCTCGCGGACAGGCGTCCAGTCGAGACGCGACGAGCGATCGAATTCCGCTTTTTCGTCGAGAGTTTCTTGTCTGGTCTTCATCAGAATGTCCAAACTATCGATTGGGAGAATTCCGCGATCCCAGAGCGAGCCTTTGTAGGTTGCGTAGGTTCCGCGTTCTTCAGCCAATTTGCTGCTGGCAAGAAGTGCGTAGTAGCTGACGGCTTCTTGCGTGTAGTCTGCCAGTTGAACAGCTTCTTTCGATGCGTATGGAATCGAAAGCGAGAGCAAAACATCCTGGAAGCCCATCAAACCAAGTCCTACTGGACGATGACGAAGGTTGGAGGTTCTTGCTTTTGCACTGCTGTAATAGTTGATGTCGACCACATTGTCCAACATGCGCATTGCAGTTTTGCAAGTGCGTGAAAGCTTTTCGAGATCGAATTCGCCATCTTTGAAGTGTGTGACCAGGTTGACGGAACCGAGGTTGCAGACAGCGGTTTCGGTCGCTGACGTGTTCAAAGTGATCTCGGTGCAGAGGTTTGAACTGTGCACAACGCCGACGTGTTGTTGAGGACTGCGCAGGTTGCAAGCGTCTTTGAAAGTGATCCATGGGTGTCCGGTTTCGAACAACATGGTCAACATTTTGCGCCAGAGTGATACCGCCGAGATGCGCTTGAATAGTTTGATCTGACCGGCATCGGCCATTTGCTCATACTTCTCGTACGCTTTCTTGAATTCGGCACCATAAAGATTATGGAGATCAGGAGTTTCATCAGGACTGAACAAAGTCCACTGTTGATCCTTCATGACACGGTGCATGAACAAGTCAGGAACCCAGTTGGCGGTGTTCATGTCATGCGTGCGGCGGCGATCGTCGCCGGTATTTTTTCTGAGTTCGAGGAACTCTTCAATGTCCATGTGCCATGTTTCGAGGTAGCAGCAAACTGCGCCTTTGCGCTTGCCGCCTTGATTGACGGCGATGGCAGTATCATTGACGACTTTGAGGAACGGCACCACACCCTGGCTCTTGCCGTTGGTGCCTTTGATGTGCGAACCGAGAGCGCGCACTGGTGTCCAGTCGTTTCCGAGTCCGCCACTGAACTTCGAGAGCATGGCGTTTTCTCTGATTGAATCATAGATATCGTTGAGGTCGTCACCAACTGTGGTGAGGAAGCAAGAGGACAATTGTGGTCTTCGGGTTCCGGAGTTAAACAATGTTGGTGTCGATGAAACGAAATCGAACGAAGAAAGCAGATTGTAGAATTCGATGGCGCGATCTTCGCGATCGACTTCTTGAATGGATAGACCCATGGCGACCCGCATCCAGAAGGCTTGCGGCAATTCGAATCTGGCGCCGTCGATGTGGAGAAGATATCGATCGTACAAAGTTTGCAATCCCAGATATTGGAATTTCAAATCGCGATCGCCTTTCAATGCGCCGCCGATTTTATCGAGATCGAACTCGGACAATTTTTCGTCGAGCAATCCAGCCTTGATGCCTACCTGAATGTAGTTTTTGAAGTATTCCGGATAGCGCGTAACCATTTGAACTTGATCGACTTCTTCGCCGAGAACTTCGCGCCGAATGTCGTGCAACAGCAAACGCGAAGTTGCAAAAGTGTAGTCCGGTTCTTGTTCGATCAACGCACGGGCGCTGAATACGATTGATTTCCAAACGTCGGCTTCTTTGACACCATCGTACAAACCTTCGATCGCCGAATCGATAATGCGCTCTGGCGATACGCCTGCGTCGAGACCTGAGGCCGCTTGTCTGGCGACGGCGAGCAAGTGTTCCTTATTAAGAGGTTTGGTCCGACCATTTTCCAGAGTAACGGTAAGTCCGGTTCCAGCAGTCGTCGATTCTGCTTCCGGCGTGTCTTTGGAACGCTGCTGAGCGCGCTCGTTGCGATAGAGCACGTAGCTTCTGGCGACTTCATGTTCGCCTGCGCGCATCAAGGCAATTTCAACCTGGTCTTGAATATGTTCTATATGGAATACGCCACCATCGGGCAAACGTTGCAGCAATGTCTCCACGACTTGCTCCGTCAATCGACGCACGAGATCACGGATCTTGGAACTCTCTTCGCCGCCTTTTCCTTCAACTGCAATGAATGCCTTCGTCATCGCCACGCTGACTTTGTGCGGATGGAATTCTGCAACGTTTCCGTTTCTTCTCAATACTTTGTATTTGAGAAAACGATCGTCAGCACCTCCACGCTCAAATGAAGACTGAAGTATCGTGATGGACGTTGCATCTGTGGCTGTGACTTGGGTCATGTATCCTCCGGCGGAATCTTATGATGGAAGGCGACAAAAAATCCTCCTGGTCGAGACCAAGAGGACGTCATCAACAAAGAATAAGGCCTTTGTTGGTAGACGAGTCCTCTTAAATCCTCGAAGAGGTTTGCGTCCTATGCGCTCAGGTGGGTAGCCTGACTTCCAGTATTAGCTGGTTACAGTTGCGGGACAGCGGTGGAGTTTCACCACACTTCCCCCACCAGAATGCCACTATATATAGAGGCAGTCCCTGCGTTTACTAAGCGCTAAGGTAGAGTTGTCGCTCCTTTGTAAATTTGAATTGATGTTACCGTAACATTCCAGCCGACCGGTTGCATAGACTAACTGCCGCATATACAGTCATCATACGCATGCGCAAAAATCTGAACTCATGGCGCTCCGATTTAAACCATCCGAAATTTGTCGTTTTCCTGAAATGGTATTCATAGCTCGATTGCAGATCTGGCGCATATACGCTCAATACAGAAACGGATACAAGTGGATCTTTGACAGTCTCAATCGTGCCGGCGATCGACGAGCGTAATAGTGTCAATCAGGGTCTTGCAATTGTTCAATTAACTTGCTATTCGACTACTGAAATTTGCCAATTTAATTGATATTCGACTTCCGCATTCGTTCAATGTTTAGTTGCTGTTCGATTTGAGATTCTTCAGGCTTGCCACCACTTTCGGTAGCACCTCTCCGGAGGGTCCTTGAAGCACCACTTCGGCAATTCGCGAAAGCGGTGTGGCGTCCGGATTGACTTCGATGATTTTGGCACCGCGGTGATAGCCGGATAGGGGCAGCGAGGCGGCTGGTTGAACAAGCGAGGACGTACCGACGACCAGAATGACCTGGCTCTCTTCGCACTCGGTGATGCCGCGGTTTAAAAGCTTGTGCGGTAATGCTTCGCCGAACCAAACCACAGCCGGTCGAATCATGGAGCCGCAAACATTGCACAGAGGTGGTTCTTCGAGGTCGAATGGAACGTCTAACGCTTCATGCTCGTGATCGAAACAATAGAATTTTTTGATGCTGCCGTGCAACTCGATGACATCAGTTGACCCGGCTCGCTGGTGCAAACCGTCCACGTTTTGTGTCACCACGGTGACTTTGTCGACTAGTTTCTCAAGATCAACAATGGCTTGGTGACCGGGATTCGGCTGCACGTTATCGAGTAACTTTCGTCGATAGTCGTACCAGGTCCAGACCAGTTTTGGGTCAGCGAGAAAGCCTTCAGGAGTGGCCAGATCTTCTGGTCTGTGCTTTTCCCAGAATCCGGTTTGGGCATCGCGAAACGTTGGAATGCCGCTTTCCTTGGACACTCCTGCACCAGTCAGCACGGTGACGTGAGAGGCATTACTAATCAGTTTCGCTACGCTGTCGATGCTTGATTGCATGTCAACCTTTTCTATGGTTCGGGGGTCGCAATATCAAAAGTTTACTCGATTCGTTTGGATTTCAATGAAATCTCGAAGCGCTGAAACAGTGGCGTATTCAAGCCTCGCGGTCAAAAATAGGAACCAAATGTTCACAATTGATCGGCAAACTGATACACACGATATCAGAATAAGGTTTCCGTCACCCATGTCTACACCCGTTCCACGAGCCGGACTCAACACCCCGTCTGGCGCCGCCCAGGCAGCCAGCATCGATGTCTATGCCCGCGTCATGCAGGGCAACTCGGTAATCGAGGACATCATATTTATAGATGGCGCTGAAAACAATACCGCCGACACCCAGGCGTGCACTTGCGGCATGTGCGATGCGGATGCAGACGTGCTCATCGATTTCGAAGCGGGTTCTAACAATAGAACCAAATTGGCTGGTGCGCCGATGTTGTACATCGAAACGCGAGCGAATGCAGACCCGATCGTGCTCGATGAATACTCGGTCGCTGCTGATATCGAAATCATCAGTCCTAGAATGATCGCGCGAACCGAGAATACGATGACGATCACTTCACCGCGATTGGATCTTCCTTCGACGCAGTGGAGCACGGTGTCGCTGGCGTCAATGATCGATGCGACGCTTGCAGCGAGCTTCGATCCGAACACGTTCAATCCGTATGATCCAGGAATCGCTGTTGCGACGGATTTGCTCTAAAATTTCTGCTCCAAAGATTCAGCATCTTATAGATAGATTTATTGCCAGTGCCCCGCGGTTCTGAACCTTCGGCGAAGCGCCTCGTTGGTTCAATTCCGAACTTTGCGATTCGACTCAGTCTCGTTCTGTTTTTACTCGGCACCGGATGCGGTACCACGCGCTTGCCACTCTGTTTCGAGCATTGCGTAGAGGTATGTGTCGCGCCAATTTTTTTTGATGTACATGTCTTTGACAAAATGCGCTTCTCTTCGCATTCCGCATTTCTCCATAACGCGGGCGGAGCCGATGTTTTCGACATCACACGTGGCGTAGACTCGATGCAATTTCAAGTCTGTGAATCCGAATTCGATAATTCGAGAGGCGGCTTCGGTCATTAGTCCCTTGCCCCAGAGGCTGTGCTGGAGCACATAGCCGATCATGGCGGTGGCGCCTTCTTTTCCGACTACCTGCAGTCCGCAGCCACCAACAATGCTATTGGTTTCTTTCAAAACCATTGCCAATTCATAGCCTCGGCGCGGCTTGACGCTGGCGACATCCATGGCGGTGTCGATGAAATCTTTGGTTTCAGCTTCGGTGTTGGGTCCCCAGATCATGAACTTCGAAACTTCTGGATCGCTGGCGTAGGCGTGCGCGTCCTTCCAGTCGGAGCGTTTCCAGTCTTTCAGGATGAGGCGGTCGGATTCTAGCGTAAACATGCTGCTTAAAGTTAACGGTGGGAATGCAGTCAAGAGTTTACCATTTACATTCATATAGTTTGTTTCGAATCGCCGCTATTAGTTAGCGGTCGGGGACAGTGCTTCGGAAGCGAACTAAACGTTTGTTTCCAGAAAAGACCAGGAGGCTGAAATGGCGGAAGTAGTTGTAAAAAACGATAGTGAATTCAAGCAAGAAATTAAAGCTGGCTCGCATTCATTTTTGGCTGACGTTCCCGCGTCGGAAGGCGGATCGGAACTCGGACCATCGCCTCATGAATTGATGCTCGCCGCGCTCGGCGCCTGCACCTCGATGACCGTTAAAATGTACGCGCAACGCAAAGAGTGGAATGTCACCGGCGTTGAAGTGACGCTGCGCGAAGAAAAAATCACCGATCCGGAAAACGCATCCCGCACCAAGCCAAAAATTGTGCGCGAAGTGAAATTGTCCGGAGATTTGACGGATGAGCAAGTCGAGTCGTTGAAAGCGATTGCGGACAAATGCCCTATTCACAAATTGCTTTCTGGTGCGACACAGATTGATACGGCTGTTGCCCGCGCGTAAGCGTTTCACTTAGAGCATCTCTGTAGTGCACGATGATTGAGGAAACCGAACCATCGCAATCTTCAACCTCGCAGAGTTCCATCAGCAGCTGAATACGAAAGTACTCGGTCGTCCAAAGTCGACCGAGTTGCACGACGTAATCGATTCGACCAACACGCGAATCGCCGCGTTATCTAAAGAGAACGCTGAAGAAGGCACCATTGTTTTTGCGCGGCAGCAAACAGCTGGTCGAGGTCGCCTCGGCAGACAATGGGTTTCGCCGCCTAACTCCGGGCTCTACATGAGCGTCCTGCTGCGACCTGAGCAAAGCGTCGGCGAACTTCCCGTCATCACTTTAGGAATCGGCGTTGCAGCAGCGAAAGCGATTTTCGCGACAACTGGATTACGAATCGGATTGAAATGGGTCAACGATCTGATTTACGACGGGAAGAAACTTGGTGGCATACTTTGCGAAGTTCCATCAGGCAATTCGAAACTTCCGGCGCTGGTGATTGGGATCGGCATCAACACCACGTTTGACTCAGATTCGATTCCTGACGAACTGAAAGAAAAGTTGTATTGGCTCGAAGCCGCAAGCGGCACCGAAGTTGATACCACCGCGTTGGCCACAGAACTATGCTTCCAGATTGAGAGTGTTTACGAATCCATGAAGAAGGGCGAAATTGCAAAAGTCCTCGACGAATGGCGCCTGTACTCAATAACGCTCGGACAAGAAGTTGTCTGCACGACACCATCCCGCGAAGTCCGAGGCATCGCACTCGATGTCACCAATACCGGTGCATTGATTGTTCAAACTAGTGCAGGACGAGAGGAACTGCTTGGCGGCGAAATTTCAGTGCGCACCGCCCATGGTTCTTACACTTAATTGTTATCTAGACTTTTTGAAGCGCTTTGGTGAGCTCGTTGTACCACTCGGCTACGCTTTTGTTGATGTCCCACACCGTGTCCGTCTGCACTACATATGGTGTCAAGTAGAAAGTATCGACTGTTCCGTATTCGCGCTCAGCGAACGTGAGTTTGATAAATCGAAGTGGATAAGGCTTCAGCCATCGGGGATGATGATCGACTCCGATATCAACGATGTCGCTTAACGCAACGCGGAAGCTGATTCGCGAACTCTCATATTCGAGATGGTCCTTGGTCAGGCACAGGAGACCGTTTGATTGGAACATCCACACCGCGAAATAATTTAATGACTTATGGTATTCCGGTCTCGACACAAAGGCTTTTGTGGACACCATCAGGTCCGGGATGACAACGTCTTTGTTGTGCGCGTTCTCGCAGAGTGACATGAGCTGCTTGCTGTAATACTCGGCGATTTGCGGACGACCGCGGCGCAAGTGTTCAGTGATCAGTGAATCCAGGTCGACAACGACATCTGAAGAACCAGCCTTCAAGCGCGCCTCGAGCTCTTTGATTTTTTTCTGATTGCCGCCGAGCATCGTTCTAGAAAAAAAGCGCACCGCAAACATGATCGATAAGCCGGACAATGCGCCTACTAATATCACGAACAGTGGGGAGAGGAAACCGTGGTGGCCACCCATAAGTGACCAGAACGGACTGCCCAGCAAAATTAAAATAGGCGGGATGATGAAAGAGATGGCGAAAACAGCCACCACAAAAAGCACGACCGGTTTTGTGTCATGCAATCGTTGCCGTATGCTCGGCTTTTTCGAGACTGAAAAGGTTACTGGATAGAAGGACGCGGCGTCAGATTCCATTGCCAACTCTCCGTCGGACTTTTCTAAAATTGGGGCGGGTACTTTATTCATGCCTCTAGGAGACCGTAGTCAAACTGCTGCGTTAACTTCCAAGTTATCGAAAAAACGGAAAAATTGCTGGCGGGAGCGCCGTTCTGCCAAGACTTCGCCGCTTTCCTTCGAGTTGAAACGGGCAGGGCTGTTTGCTCTCGATGGGACCAGGGGGGTCGAGATTCGGCATTGAGATTCGGGATAAAGCACAGGGACAGGATTCTTTTCTCGTTGAAACAAAGAAGAGCGGCTCTTCTACACCTGGCTGCGAGAAGAACCGCTGTTTGGATAAACCCAGACCGTTCGATTTTTAGGGAGAATCGTCGAAAGTATTTGGAAAGGATGAGCCCGTAAACTTAGGCAATTCTGTCAGATCAATGGGACCCGCTCGGGCGAATCGGACGCTGCCGCGACCGGTTCGGGTTACGGGCCGTGCAGCTCTAGCATTGTATTCAGCCAGATCTATTAACTTGACAACCTTGCTGTGAAAGTGGGTATGATCGAATTAAGCCTTTCTTAAGGAGCATCAGTTATGGGCAAGCGAAAATTCTTCAACCTGGCATACTTCGTCGCCGCAGGGGCAGTTTTTGCCTGGATGCTCCGAGACAATCCTCATATGCGGTTCGTGCCGATAATCAGCATGATGCTATGCGGATTCTATGGGCTTTTGGCGATGGTCGCCATACTGAAACCCAATGGTTTTGCGGTCACCCATGAAGTGCTACCCGCGGCGAAGCAACATTGCCTGCGTCGATGGGCACTATTGATGCCGATTCCAGCGCTTCTGTATTTCTTCACCTATTCGGCATGCATGGATCACGCCGGTGAATTCCGTTGCCTCAACAAGTTCTTCGTTCCGATCGCTAAGTTCGAAAAAGCAGCTTTCTCGCGCGACAGAATGATCATGTTTGTTCTAAGCACACAGCCCAGGCTGATCGCAGCTGCAGAACGCAACGAGTCCAACCAGAAATGGCGAGCAGCCGAATCGTATTACAAAGTTGCCACCAGCCTCGAGAACCGCATATACAGCAAGAATTTGCCATCCAGCTACACCATCATGGCGTGCCTCTACGACAAGATGGGTCGTCACGAAAAAGCTGAAAAGATGTTCCTGAAAGCAGAAAGAGCCGCTAACGCACAGTGCTGCGCGGAAGAACGAATCTGCAATCACAGCGAAGTGATTTCTGTTCCTCACGTTTTGAGCGAGTTGAAACTGGCTAAGCTAGACACTTTCGGAATGTATGAAAAGTATCCATGGCTCACCGACTATCAGGGAATTAGTGACGCACCGGCATCGATTATGGGCCGACAGTTTGTCGCTATAGCACATTCGGGCGACAGTCACGCGTGGTGCAAAGACTCTAAGTGCACCCTCAACTGCGAAGATGACAGCAAGGCCTGCAAAGACACCGACTGCGAAAACGAAGCGCACCATCATCATCACAAACACAGCGCAAAGCCAGAGCCAATGCTGGAATCATGCCGCTGGGCTCCGGACACGTTCGAATCAGCCAGCGTGTACACGCCAATCCACGCAAGATAACATCACGCGTTGAAGCGCAGTACTGCCGATATAGAAGCGGACCGCACAATGCGATCAGCCTGTTTAAGAACAGTTGTTGGCAATTAAGTACAGCTTTTACTCGAAGGTCAACAGAGTGAAGATATCCGCTTTGCTGTCAAGCTTGCTGCGTCCATTGAGGAAGCCCAGCTCGACGACGAAACCGATGCCGACGAGGTCGCCGCCCACTTTTTTAATCAACTGTGACGCTGCAGCGGCGGTTCCGCCGGTGGCAAGCAGGTCGTCAATCAGCACTACGCGCTGACCTTTCTCGATCGCGTCGATGTGCATTTCGATGGAGTCGCTGCCGTATTCGAGGTCGTAAGTGACTTTCTCGACTTTGTATGGGAGCTTTCCGGGCTTACGAATCGGCACGAAGCCCAATCCGAGAATGTCTGCAATTGGTGGAGCCAGCATGAAGCCGCGGGCTTCTATACCGATGATTACGTCCGGCTTCAGTTTGGCAGTTTCCTGTGCCATGGAGTGAAGCGTGAAGTGAAACGCTTCAGCGTCCTTCATCAAGGTCGTGATGTCCTTGAAAAGAATGCCCGGCTTTGGGAAATCCGGGATGTCGCGGATTTTGCTGGAGAGCCAGTCCGCCTTTTCCTTCTTAAGAGGAAGAGCCAATTCCGTTTTGTTTAAATCGTCCGTCCGTGTTGTCATAATCGTCCCCTTCCTCGGAACCAGTCATAATCACGCCGCCGGATTCACCGTCATCGCCGTCGAGGACGGAATCATCGTCTTCGCTCTTCGACATTGATACGCTGTGCCGGATAAGTTGCAATTGTATCTCTTTGATAGGCGTAACTGAACACCAACGCCGGAATGCCTTAATCTCTTCGAGACATTTTGCCAATTGCAGGTACTCGGGAGACTCGTCGAATGAGCCGCCGGGATGTCCGTGATAGTCGAGGTTAATAACGCCGTCTTCGGACAACCAGTCGATCATGTGCGCTTCTTTCAACACGCCCAGACCGAGTGCAAGCGCCAATTTATTAGCGCCCATCAAAGCGGTCAGTTTGTCCGATTCGACTTTCCCCTCTTTTTGATTGACAGCGTAGCGAACTAAACCATAAAGTCGTTTCAAGAATTGCGATGGTTCGTCAGTCTCGGAGCGACCGGCGCCGATCAAATAGACATTCTCGCAGGACGTCACGGTCAGCAAGTTTTGAAATACTTCGGCGGTAGGAGGAAACTGCCAGATCATCAAATGCGCCGCGTGAGTCAGAGCTGTGCGATCGACGAACATTCCGCCTTGTGGTTGTGGGCAAGTCTCGGCGAAGACAATCAGATTGTTGCCGAGCTTGGTTTTGCCGCGGTTCAAAAGGTCGTCCGGATTATCGTTGCTGCGCAGATCCTTCCAGACATATTTGACCGACGTGATTGCTTCCCGCGTGGGCAGTGCGATAGCTTCGACGGTGCGAACGATGTTTTCAATCACACCGGCTGGATCGAGACTTGCTCTGTCCACGCCGGCAGCACCACCTGCGATACCGTCAGCGGAACCTGCAGCCGCGTTCATCAAAGCCGCCCCTGGAGCAGCCGCACTATCGGCGGTGCCAATCGATTCAGCCGTTAATCCAGCTGCCGGCAACATTGCACTCAAGGCTTCGGTGATTTGACTGATGTCGGTGATCTCTTCTCCGACGTGCATATCACGCCAATCGTTGACCACCAGTTGCAGCCGTTCTCTGCCATTAAACGTGTTCACATCGGCAGTGAAAACCAGGTCAACCGGACGTCCTTCGTTGGGCGTGCGGCCCTGGCTGTTCCACATGACGCATTCATAAACTTGCCCCTTGTCGCCAGCCAGGATTAGTCGATGGTGCTTTCCATCTTTTCCTAACGTTCGTACTTCCTTGGTCGTAAGACCTTTCATACAAAATCTTGGTTTGCGATTAGACATTCCAAACGGCGCCAATACACGCAACAGCTTAGCCAGATCAAGGTCTACTGAATCCTGGTCGATAACTAAATCAACTTCGACCAGACCGGCCAACGCTTGTCCGCGCATCATATTGTTGCAAGTTTGAATTAGCCCGCGGCACATCTCATCAGCTTTTCCGTAATCCACGGAGAAACCGGCAGCCATTTTGTGACCGCCCCAACGATTCAGCAAATGCTCATTAGCTTTGAGAACTTCGTATAGATCGACTTGTTCAACACCGCGCGCAGAGCCCTTAACGACTCCCTCTTCGGCGTCGAGCTGGCCGATGAAAACCGGACGATGATATTTTTCAACAAGGCGCGACGCGACAATTCCGACAACACCGTGGTGCCATTCGCGATCGTAAATCGCAATGCACTTCTGGTTGTGCCATGCGTCACCTTGCAGTTGTTTTGCCACTCGCAGATCAGCTTCCATGAAGATCTGTTCGCAGAGTTCTTGTCTCCGAATATTTTCGAGATGCAAGCCCCCAGCGATTTCTTCAGCGATCGCCGGGTCGTTGGTCGTCATCAACTCAACGGCTTTATTAGCGTCAGACAATCGACCAGCTGCATTGATTCGCGGAGCCAAACCGAAGCCAACCAGGTCGGTATCGTTTTGTCCGTTGACTTGAGCAAGCAACGCTTTCAGTCCGACTCTTTTTGTCGCGACAAGTTTATCCAGGCCAATTTTGACAAGATATCGATTCTCGCGAATCAGTGGAACCAGATCCGCAATCATACCCATCGTCACGAAATCGAGCAGCTCATCAGCTTTTTCTTTCTGCCCTTTCGCTTCGAGCAGTGCTTCGCAAACTTTGTAAGCGACACCAACACCCGGCAAATGGAACAGTGGATGTTCCGAATCAAGCAACTTGGGATGCACGATAGCGACTGCAGGAGGCAATACTTCCGGCATAGTGTGGTGGTCCAGAACAAGCGTATCGACACCCAACGAGCGAGCGAAGTTGATTTCAGCAAAGTTGGAAACACCGCAATCGCAAGTGATGATCAACTTGGTCTTCTTCTTACTTGCAAGAATGCTTATCGCTTTGAGATTGAGTCCATACCCTTCGGTGACGCGGTTAGGAATGTAATAGTCGACATCCGCTCCGAGATCGCGCAGTACCGTCAGTAGTACCGAGGTGCCTGTGACTCCATCGACGTCATAGTCACCAAATACGGTGATATGCTGTTTTTCGTCCATCGCTCTGATGATCCGAGCAACCGCTTTGTCGACATCGGGAAGCTCTGATGCCGGCGTTGGCACATAGCTTGTTTCGTCGAGAAAGTTCATCGCCCCGGCAACGGTCTTCACGCCGCGCTTCATCATCAACGAAGCGATCACAGGCGAACCCAGCGCCACATCGATAATGTCCTGCGGGACTTCCGGCTCCGGCGGAAATAGCCAGATCTTGCTTTGCGGCGATGTCCGCGTCGGCAATGAGAATGTTTCGCTGGCTGATGTATTGCTCATCAGTTGTGCCTCCGGAAAAAAGTCTGGCATTCGAAACTGATCAAGGACAGTCCGATTGCTGGTATATCGATAGTGGAACGAGCGGATGTAGGGTGCAAAGCAAACGCCCGCACTTATTAGCATACAAGAAGTAGGTTTTCCATAAGGCGCGCTCCGACTAGCACTCTTGTATATACAAAAGACCTCCACCAAGTCGCGTCAGTGATACCAGAGTGATACCAACAAAGACCACCTACTTACATAAACGAAATTTGCACACAAAAAGTTCAATCCCAGCGAGCGAATTTCCTTTAATTATGGATACTCGACGCATATACATCTAAATATGTTTTTCGAGAACCACCAAACACCCAGCCAATCTACTGGTTTAAATCCGGATCAACAATCGTCATTACACTCTTCGGTCTGGCAACTTTTGGCCAGTTCCGCAAGTCATATTCAATAATCGTCGTAAAAACGGGAGGCTTCGGCCAGGGGAGCGCCCAATTGGCAATCCACATCACCGGCAGCAAAATCACATGCACGCTCAAAGCGACCAGAAAACAATCCACCAGCGGTATCTGCTCTTTGACCCAGAAGAAAACTTTTTCTCTGGAAATGAGCGGATCACCCTGCCACTCTGGCGGTACGGGAAAGTTCTTCGATTTCGCGCCTGATGATTTCAAGTTCAAAGTATGTATTGCTGATGGTAGTATTGAGCTTACCTTTTAGCATACACTCAAGGCTCAAGGTTAACTCATTGAGGCAGGTATGTCGGCAAACGGCGCCTATACATTGACAAGCCCATCGTCCATCAATTCACTTCTGAAAGGCTCAATAGCCCTGGCTCTGGCATTGGCGCTGCAGCCGGCGTTCGGCGCCGAGGAAGAGTGCGACTACGGTCCGCCCAATCTTATTAAGACGATCAAAACACCTTTCGGCGCGACCAATCCGACCGAAACCCAGACTGATGCCGGCGTTTCGGACGAACTAGGCAGCATTAGCCTGTCGTCAGCCGCGGCCGACGGTCAGGAGCAGCCCACGCGGGTCGCCACGGCTCCGTCCGCGATTCAAAAGTTGAGTATTAAAGGGCGTTTAGCCGGTTCTCGGATGTATCTGCCAGAACGGATGATCATCGGTCAGACCAGTAAATTCACCGTAAAGGCAAAACCGGGAATGATTGTGGCAATCGCGATGGCCGACCGGGACAAGGGCGCCAAGCCGATTGCCGGTCACGATTTGAGACTGGGTCCGGACCGAAAAGTCGTGGCAATCGCAAAGTTGCCAGAAACAGGTGTCGCCGAAATTTACGTAGAAGCGCCGATCGAAGGCGATCTGATCGGTCAGTACTTGTTCTTCGAAGCAGCGGTCTGGTCGAAAGACGACTTGAGCGACGTAGAATGGGCACAAACAGTCACTTCCGCCGCGGGCGGCTCACCGACCAACGCGGTCATGATGGCGCAAGCATCAGAAACCAAGCGCGGCGTGCGCATCGTTCCGGACGGAGCGATGCCGATGATTATGCGCCAGGGTCAGGGCGCATCAAGCCTGAGTTCAGGACAACCTTGATTGAAAGAAACGAAATCAATCGTCAGCAGAACTTTACTGAACGACTGACCAACTGAGAAATCGGGAAATAGTACGAGAAGAATACACGGCAACTTTGTGAAAGCGGAATCTTAATCGATGAAAGCACTTTTGATACCACTCGATGACAGACCAGTAACTTATGTCTATCCATCGATGATTGCGGCCGCTGCAGGAATAGAAATAGTAGCCCCACCGCGCTCACTTATGGGTTCACTTTTTCACGCCGCGCAAATCGATTCGTTGATCGGATGGATCAACACGACGATCGAACGCAATCAACTAGATGTAGTAATCATCGGCTTGGACAGCATTCTCTACGGCGGTTTGATCACCTCGAGACAATGCGAAGATCCAGCAAAGCAGATCAGCAAACGCCTCAATAGTTTAAAAAAATGGCGCCAGCACAGCAAAGACAAACCGCAAATATTTGCGCAAACCAGTGTCATGCGCATCTCAGATAACTACGACAACACAGAAGAAAAAACTTACTGGTCCCGCTATGGCCGCGAGATCTTCGCCTGGTCGGAAGTTCTCTATCGCATGCAAAAAGGCAAAGTCAATCAAGGCGTGCTCGATTCATACGAACGCCGAATCCCGCTCGACATCAGAGAAGATTATCTGAAATTGCGTTTCCGAAATTTCCAGGTCAACCAAGAAATTGTAGATTTAGTCAGAGACAAAACCATAGATCGGCTCATCATCAGCGTTGACGATTCCGGCAACCAAGGCTTGAATGTCCTGGAGCGCGAAAAACTTTTGCAAAAATCTCAGCAGCTCGGACTAAACAAACGCGTCTTTTCATACCCGGGAGCCGATGAGGTTCTCGACACACTGCTTTCATCGTGGCTCAACGATCAGTTCAACAGCACGGGTGTGAAGATGCGAGCCAAAGCAATCTTCAGTCCTCCGAACGCCGCTCTTTGCGCCAGCCGCTACGAAGGTCAAACGATTGGAGAAACACTCAAGTCACAAGTTGAAGCAGCCGGTATCGAATACGTCACTGAGTTCGAATCCACTGGTCACGAGAGCGCCAACACGATCGACATTACGGTGATCATGCATGGTTCCGATATTCAAGGCGATCACATTTTGCTGCCGGGCTTGCCGGATCTGAGACAGGTAGACACTCGCGCTCAAGTACGCGAGACAATCGGGCTGCTTGAAAAAGCCACCACGCCTTGCATACTTTGCGATGTCGCTTACGCAAATGGTTCCGACCCTCTGCTTGCCGAGGAGCTGATTCAGCGCCCCGATCTGATTGCAAAACTGATCGGCTATGCTGGATGGAACACCACTGGTAATACCATTGGTTCTGCCCTGGCGACCGGCGTTGCCAGACTGTTTGCGATTAGAACGAATCGTCGCAATGAATTGACTGATAAGGCATTCCAGCGTTGCATCTTCACACGACTGGCAGATGACTGGGCATATCAAACTCGCGTCCGTCCGCAGTTAAGCTCCGACGCCTCAATCGATCAACTAGCCCAACTGATCAAACCATATCTATCTAAAATCGGACAATCCATGCGCTTCGAACCGGGCAATCTTCGCGTAAGCTTCCCCTGGAAAAGAACGTTCGAATTGGAAGTTTGTTTCGAAGAGCGCTAAGCTGAAACAACACGTCAATCGAGAGGCGAGTGTATCGGGAACAGTAAAGTGGAGTACGTCGAGAAACCGAGTGGACGGAACAGACTACAATCAACGTACGTCGAGGAAACCGGCAACGGATCAAAACGCGATGGCAGTCCCTTCTAAAAATCGAAATCAGTTAATCGCGAGGCATACCGCGCTTCTGTCTTTCGGAATGCGTTTGACTGCGGCTCTATTGCTTGGCACATCGATGTCTCTGGTTTTGGAAACAGTATCGCCTGCGTTTGCCAAACCGACAAAAACAGTCGAGTCATCCTGGGAAAAAGCCGATCGCACGCTGAAGCAGCAGGTCTACCAGGTCAATGTCGGCGTGATCATGAAACTGAAAGATGGACAATTCATTCAACTGTCCGATCTTTCGCCGAAATACAAATTGCCAGTGTTTACGACTAGCCCGCAGTTCAAAGGATGGCGCGTCCTGAGCTATGGTTCAGCGTTTCCAGTGCGAACTTCCAAGTCTGATGTCACCTATTTTTTAACTAGCCGTCACGTCGTCGACAAAGCCGAACCAACGGTCAAAGAATGCGAGAGATTCTTTTCGGCCATGCGTTTGTTCGCAGAACAGACGGCTCATGGCAGAGACATCGACGGTCGTTATCGCGAGCTGCAAAACATTGTTAATTGGTCCCAGACCAAACGCATGAGTACAGCTGAGAAAGCGCTCTACAACCAGACTGTCGATGCGATCTGGGATTGCTATGAAACATATCTTTCCGAGCGCGTCGATCCAACTCGAACAACGTTTAGAAAATACCTCGGTATAGTCACCGTGCTAAGCGACATTAGCTATTTCATTCATCCACCAGGACCGGTATCACAAGCGCCTCTCAAGGGTCATCTCTACCGTATGTCCAACTCCGCACCGAATGAACCTGACCTCGCTTTGCTCACAGTTAAAAGCGTCGGAATTTCGCTTTTAGATTTAGACGATCGCGTTCCATCTGAAGGTCAAGAAGTACAAGTGATAGGCTATCCGCTCGAGTCGGATCAAATCGATCAAGACTCTTTTAATTACTTCACGCCAACGTTCAGCAACGGCAGAATCAGCCGCGTCACACCACGAACATTGCAAGTCGATGCAACTGTCGCAGTCGGCAACAGCGGCGGACCCGTGGTCAACATCCAGGGAAAAGTCGTAGGCGTCATGGCACGACGTGCACGCGACAATGACACCAAAGAAGAAATTCGCAAATTCGCAGCTGCTGTCACAGTATCATGCGTGCGCGAGTTTGCACCGGAGTTGTTCGGCAAGCTCAATAGCACTCAATAGACGCAAGTTCGGCAATGCTCAATAAAGGCAAGCTCAGCAGCCGCCCAACAAACACCTGACTAGCGATCGCATATCAACCCAGCAAACTTTAAAGTCCAAGATTTCCTTTGGGACCGGAGTCGAACATTCCGCCGTCGCCATCATTGCTTTCGGCGAACAACAACGCCATCTCGTCTTTAACTTTGTTGAAACCTTTCATTGGCTCAAACACCGAGGTGTCAACCGTCTTTTTCTTGGCACTGATTGTGTCAAAAACCTGAACAATTTTGTGTTGCTTGGGCTGAAACATCTGAGCCCGCAATGGCGCGCCACCGGTCTTAATCGGCACCATCATCATACTGCCCACAACTTCCGAGAACTGTTGAGGTGCCACTATATCTGATGCCATCCAAATCGAACCGTATCGCATGCCACCAGGCTTGGTGATGCCAACCTCGTAGGCTTTTGCTCCTGCAATCGATTCGGTCACGCCGGTTTTGCCAACCTTCATTTGGGCAAATTCACTTTTCGCTTTGGCGGTTTTTCCGCTGGAAGGCATGAAGAATACGCGGTCTTTCCACTGCGCATACGGGAAACTGCAGAAGTTTTTGGTTTCGGTGTTAAACAAATAAGCATCCCATTTCGGGGCTTTGAACATCCAGGTTATGCCCATCTTCTCGGCCCGGATGCGCACCGCCTGTGGTGAAATCATGCAGGTGATCTGTCCGACCATTTTGCTGGTTTGGATTAACTCCCAGACTTCTACTTTCTTGCCAGTAGGCGGAGCCATCGCATCTTTCTTGATGTCGCTTTTCGTGGCACTTTTCGTGTCGCTTTTGGTTTCGGTTTTTGTCGTGATTGTTGTTTTGGTCGTCAGCGAAGGCTTGCCGGTTGTAGTCTTCGAAACTTGGGCGTGACCCGCACCGCAGCCCAACAATACCGAGAACGCGATTAATTGAATTACAAAAAGCCGCTTGAAGAAGGAGATTCCGAGTGCTTCACTGTTAGAATGCATGATACTCACGCTTTGGATTGCCTGGATTACTGGTAAAACCAAACTGACTCTGGTTCTGTCGAACGACCATCATACCGTGTTATTGCGTTGCTTGGCATCTGCGATTAATCGTTGAATCGGAGAGTCAAACCGCAAGAAAGTCCGGGGAAAAATGGAACAGGTAGCTAACTGGCAAATTGCATTTCTTCTGATCACGGTTGCTGTCGCGACCGCGCTTTCGATTTACGCCGCCACCGTGTCGGAAGGCAAGGGCAAGGTGCTGTGCGATGATTGTCGCTTCAACAACGACGTCGACTGCTTGAAAGCCGATCGCCCTAACGCCATTATCTGCACGGCTTATCGCCCGGTCGTTGAAACTTCCAGCGCCGAACAACGCTGAATTTTACCATCCATCGGTCTTTCCAAACGGCGAGATTTTGTTTTTTCGATCCAACCAAACTGCGAAAAAAACGAGCGCGGTTACGGATCCAGCAATGGTGGTTGCTGCCGCCAACGATCCCATGCCAGCTGACTGTGCCTGCGTGATCACGAAAGTATCAGTGTAGTAATTAGTCAGATTGAGCATGGTGCCTCCGAAGGCTGCCACAATCCCGGCTCGCCCGGCCAGCACTAACCACGCATCACCTGGTTTTCGTTGAGCATCAACATTCATCCGCCTTTTCGTGAAACCAACCGTCACGAAAAACAAAACGATCAGAAGCAATAGTGCGGTGCCGACCGGGCTTGATTCAACGGGGAAAATTAGCGGCGCCTTTATTAGCAGTGCACCCGCCACAAAACTGGCGACAACAGCCTGACGCCAGACGCGAAGTTGTTGAATTACCTGCTCGGAGGGCCCGCCTCTGGAGATCTGCGCATCGGTTGGAGGATAAAATGTAGCCTTCGGAATGGCGTTATACTTCATCCAGAACAACACTGACGCAGCCAATCCACAGAGAAGCACGCCGATGTATGGAACTAGATAAGTCGGTTCCGTCGACACATGCGGCATCAAAACAAGCGAAGGAAGCATCACTGCATATGACACCATCTGCAACACCATCAAAAAGTTTTTAAAGTTCGTCGATTTGGCCTGAGGTTTAAACGCACTGGCAGCGAGAAACAATCCTAGACTGGCTCCGAACAACGCAACCGCATGCGGCCTAACAAATTCCGACGCATACCACGCAACAGCAAACGGCGAGCCGGTCTGCACTACCGAATTGGCAATAACCGCAATTGCGACAACAGCGAGGGAGATCGCAATCGCAACGTTTTTTCCGGAAGCTTTTTGCCTTCTCCGAGGACTGCGATTATCAAGACAAGCAGCCAGTTCTTCTCGAACTACGGTAGCCGATTCATACCGATTTTCAGGGCGTTTTTCTAAACATTTCAAGGCCATGAAGTCGAGATCTTTTAAAAGTTGATTTTCATCCGCCGCCGAGGTTGAGAGTTTAGACGGTTTTTCGCTCAAGTGACCGACGACAATCTTGACCGGATTCGGACTTGCAAATGGTGACTTGCCTGAGAGCATTTCGTATAGAACGCAACCGGCGGAGTAAATGTCCGAGCGCGACTCTAGCTCGGCGCCCTGGCATTGTTCCGGACTCATGTACAGAGGACTGCCGAGAAAGTCACCAGTTTGTGTGACACCGACCGTAGTGGCAGCATCGGGAACCGCATCTTTAGCGATTCCGAAATCCACCAGTTTAATTTGCTCCACTCCATCATTCGATTTAGCCAGAATGATGTTTCGCGGTTTCACATCACGATGAATCAAACCCGACTGATGGACGTGCTCTAGAGCGTCCATCACCTGGTCGAAAATCAATGCCGCGCGCGCAGAATCTAGACGTCCTTCCGATTCGATCAATTGTGCGAGATTTACTCCGTCTACAAAATCCATGACGATATAAGGCGTTCCGTCGACCAGAGTACCGTGCTCATACACGGCGACCAAACCTGGATGATCGAGATTGATTGCGGCTTGCGCCTCTTTCTGAAATCGTTTCAGCGCTTGCAGATCGCTTACAAGAAATGAACGCAAAACTTTGATCGCAAATATTTTGTCGAGCGCAGGATCTTTTACTTTATAGACAAGACCCATGCCGCCCTCACCAATCAACTCCAGCGTTTCGTAACGACCGCCGAAGTCCGGAAGCGCGTCTTGTGCCAGGCTTGGTGTCAACGGTTTGGATGACGGTGAACTAAAGCAGGCTACTGAGGCTGATTTTGTCGAAGAGAATGTTGTTGAATTAGCGGACATCTGCGATTCGGATGGAGACGTTGACGCAGCTGGTGTCGATGCGGGTATCGACTCTGAATTGGAACTAGTTTCGGAAACTGGGGATTCGGACGACGGCGTATTACCATCGACGGATTCTTCCGAGACGCGGAGCAAGATTTTTTCTTTTTGATCGAACTTTTCAGGCGCCATAGTGCTGTCCGACGGTGAATCCATTACCAATCTTACTAGATTCAAAGTTTTGCCCCAGACTATCGACGATTAATGCTAATTTGAATCGTTGAGATCTGATTTGCAATCGTTGATATCCGTTTCAAGATAGCGCTAGAATCACAAAAGTCTAGTTCCATTAGCTACTCTGTTGAGTCAGTCTGGAACTTCGAGGATCTAATTTTGGTTGAAGATGTCGAACAACTTGCACTAAAACTTCGCCGCCGAGCGTTTGACGTTTTGGATGGCAGAGAGAGCTTGACGGCTTTTCTTGAGACGCTATGGCAACTCGATTCGCAAAAGCCGGACCTTCTAGAGAAAGTGGCGAAGCAACTGGAACAGGACAATGGTCGCTGGAGCGCCGCGTCCGCGCTGCCTGAAATCACCGTCGGGCGAGACAAGGCTGGACGAATCGGATTGATTACTTTTACGAGTACGGAACCAGGGCGCGAACAGCAGGGCGATTCAAAAAAGAATCCAATTGTCTGGTGTTCCAACCGTTCGGAATTGGCTTAGTCGACCCGTCGGAAGTTCGATGCCAGAAGTTCGCGGAACCGCTTTTGCTTGCCTAGGCTTGCTTTTGTTCTTTCTGCAGGATCGACAAAAATATCTTGACAAGACGAGCGTCCCAACGTTTTCCGGAGTCGGATTGAATCTGCCGAACCGACTCCTCGTGGGAAAGCGCTTCTCTGTATGGTCTGTCACTCGTCATCGCCACGTAGCAATCAACGAGCGATACGATTTGCGCCTCAACTGGAATATCGTGCCCGCGCAAACCGTTTGGATAGCCCTCGCCATCCCAATGTTCATGGCAGGCTTCAATTATCTGGGAAACCCTGTACAAAAGCTTGGCTGGCTCCAGTAATTTCGCGCCTACAGTCGGCGTCTGGTGAATCACGCCCAGTTCGGCTTCAGACAACGGTCCTGGTTTCTTCAAAATGTCTTCGGGAATAGAAATTTTTCCGAGGTTGCTGAGCACAGCAGCGAGCGAAACTACCTCGGCATGCTCTTTCGACAAGTGCAACGAGGTCGCCATTTTACTGGCGTAGCCGTAGACTCGAGGCGATCGCTCCGGACCATACGCGTCTTTTTCTTCGAGCGTTTTGATTATCTGCGCGAGTATTCCGAGAATACCCTTGTCTGCCACCATTTCGAGATCGAACGCTGGAATAGTATCCAGTTTCAAATTCACATCCGCCTTCACAGGCACCTCGGCCGGTGCAGGCGCATTACCAGCAAATGGCACATATCTATCCTTGTCGACTTTCTCCTTCATGTCATCGGAGAACTCGACCTCACTGCCGCTCGGCATCAAGTCATCGGCAACGGTGCAGACCTGGTCTCTGCCTCGGTGTTTCGCAAGGAACAAAGCTTTGTCCGCCAGTTCGAACAGACGTTCTTTATCGTCGGCATCACGCGGGAACACAGCTACGCCTAACGAGGCGGTGACGGTGCCGACGCCCTCGACATACTTCTCTCGAATTGATGTGCAAATCCGTTCTGCCACCATTCTGGCCCACTTCAAATCTGTTTCTGGCAGAAGAACAACGAATTCCTCACCACCAAATCGGGCTACGGTGTCAACGTCGCGAATACTTTTCTTGAGGACGTTACCAATGTGTTTGATGGCATCATCACCATAATCGTGCCCCAGACTGTCATTGATGCGCTTGAGATAATCAAGGTCGATGATGATAAACGAGAACGGGTGGCCGAAACGTTGATAACGATCGATTTCTTTGCTGAGCTGTCCTTCGAAATGCCGGCGGTTGTACAAACCCGTCATCGGGTCGGTGATCGATTCCAGTTCAACTTTGGCAAACAGCTCGGCGTGCGAGATCACAACGGCAACTCTGTCTGCAAGGTCGAGCACCATGTGCATATCTTTCTCAGGCAACTGTCTAATTTGCTGCTGTTCTTTTGACACCATGCATAGTGCAGCTTTAAAATTACCGGCGTAGAACAAAGGCACCATTGTCGCCGAGTTTCCGTTCAACTCTGCGGCGACGACGTCATCAAGCTGATCTTCGATTTCTGCTTTGGTCAAGAAAATGGTTTCGCCATCCTTCAGTCGATCTTTGCAGAGACTGAACAAATGTTCGCCAAGATTCTTTGGTTTATCGTCCGGATTTTCCAGAGGCGAAAGTTTGCTATGACTGTCACCGCTTAGATTGTCTTCTCCAGCGACTTTTGAGCCTCTGAACATTTCGGCATTATTGTCATACAACGACGCAACGCACAATTTCAAATCGAAGAATTCGTGCAGCGCTTCCACCAGAGTTTCCATAATCTGGTCGGCGCGTTTCAATGCGTTTCTGATTTCACTTGAAACTCTGTTGATCAGAGCGGCTCTTGCCTGATCGGATCTGATCTGCAGAATAGCCTGATCGGCGCGGATAACGTTGGACAAGTGGCCGGAAATAGTCAATCCCAGTTCTCTATCCTGCGGACGGAAATCAGGACGATCTTGAGAGCGATGCCAGAGACCGATTACGCCAAGGCGCGAACCTTCGGAGGTGAGCGGCAGAACAAGTGCCATGTCGTGCTTGAAAAACGGATCAGGTTTGCGAGTGAATTCAATATTGATCATTTTGCCGCGACCAGAATTGAATACTTCGACGAATGGATTCGACTTATCGCTCAGATCGACAGCATCGGTCACAGAATGACGCGTTTGCGGTTCGAGTACGCTCTCTTCTTTGTTGTACAAATAAATTTCGGAATGGATAAAGCCCATGTGACGGGCTACCAACATGACTGACTTGACGAGTGAGTCTTTCGTACTCATACCGCGCGACTCGCGGAAGAGACTGGCGATCTCGTTGATCAGTTTCATTTCCTGCGCGTCCATTTCGATTTTCGATTGGTCGGCAGTTTGTTGAACTACAACAGCGAGCACTTCTGCAACTTTCTGGAGCACAACGGCATCAATAGGGTTCCACTCACGCGGTCCCGTGCACTGTTGCAGTTCCAAAAATCCGAAGAATGTTCCACGTGAACGCAATTGTGCCATCAGTCTGGCTTGCACTCCGCCAAGTTCGATCAACGACGAAAGCGTAGGCGAGACTTTGTGCAGATTGGTATCACGGGCAGTGTTAGGGATACTGATGACCCCGACCCCGGTTTCATCCGGAAAGCGTGAGAGAAATTCGAACACCACTGCCATCGATTCGTGCGATGTCAGCTGGTTCTGCAAGAAACAATTGTGTCCACTCAACGCAAATTCGTTGGTCACTTTTAAGTGGTCACCTTCGATTCTCCAGATCAATCCGCGATCGGCGTTTGTGTTTATCGCCAACATTTCGATTGCGAATTGCAGAATCGATGACAAATCACTCTGGTGTCGAAGTCGTCCAATAATTTCGGAGATGATCGACTGTGCCGCAGGCGGCATCAGTGGCTGAGGTTCGCCGGAATCATCAATGACGATTTTGTGCGATTCAAGGGTCAAGTCGCCATCGTCGACATCTATGTGCGTGACCGGTGGCACCGCAGGTGGTGCGGCGCTGATATCAGCGAACATGCTGTTTGGAACTTCGAGCGACAGAATGCTGTCTTCGAATGTGGTCGAAGGACCGATTACGGCAGCCGGTCCGGTGTTGGAGGCCATCGGCATAATGATGGCACCAGCTCCAGGAGGAGAGATGATACTGCCACCGTTTCCGCCACCTACACTGTCAAAGGCAATTGGTTGAATCTTCCCGAACGAAGTATCCATCGGCATCGGAGTCGGCACAAAAGAGTCTGGACCACCGACTCCGTGCAATGGATCGAGAATCAATCCTTGCTGAATCGGAGCTTTGACGATCGGCCAGGCCGACCGCACCCGTTGCATGTACGGCGGCGCACTTCCGGAAGGACCAAGATTGGCGCGGGCATCTTCCAGGCGGTTACTTTCTGATAAATCGAGCTGCTGCCACTTGGGCAAGAGCCGGTCAAATGCTTGTTTTACGAGCGCAGGTTCCATCGAGCCTGTGCACTGATACTTCTCGCCATCCGGCGATTCAAGCGCTTGTTGCCCGTAGACGACCAGGCAAAGTCCATGACTTTCGAGCAGAAAACACCATTCATCAGGCGGATCCAACCGGTCTTCTGAAAAAATAGAGACGCAATAGGCGTCGCGCATGAGCTCACGAAAACGAGAGCCGGCCGGCAATAGACGCGCGGCACTCTGCCTCGACCAATAGACGAGGACAGGTCTGAGACGCTCTTCTACCGCCAGTTGCTCAACTTGCCGCAAAAACGGCAAAAAGCTCTGGGGCGGGAGAATACTAAGAGGCAGTGCACCAGGACCACCCTGTTGCACGAGCATCATCTGCAGTTGTATCCGGCTCGGCTCCGCCATTAGCCTAAACCTGGTCCCCTGTTTTGAAAGAGAGATATTCCGCCTTGAGGATTAAATACCACTGGTCTAAAAGATCTAACCTGATGTATACAATGTGTTACCGGATGTCAAGAACAGCTTACTCAGCGGTTTTAAAAAAATTCGCTGAAGAAGCGCACTAAAAGCCATTCTCCACAAACACCGTCCGCTGAGTCGAAGCCGCCATTCTAAACCAGCTGAGCCGGTATCGGCTGTCATAGAAATCATGTCGTGATAACATTGGACGTTTTGAACCCTTTGCCAACTGAAAACCCCACCTAAGCGGCGGCTCGAGCACATGACATTCGAGGACTTGATGAATCCGGAGACCAGAGAACGACTGGAAAACCTTCTGTCGTCCGACGTCTATCGCGATAATCTCGAATTCTGGGAACGCGCTTGGAATATGGTCAAAGAGCCATATACAAAGTTGCCGGACCTGGAGTATTTGAACACGATTCCCGAGACCCTGACCAACCGCAGCGTGCGCTCGGTGCTGGATTTGGGCTGCGGAACCGGTTGGCTGGCAGTTTATCTGGCCAAGCAGGGATTCCACGTCACCGGGCTCGACATCTCGCTTCACGCCATCAAATTGGCACGAGGATGGGCAGAGAAAGAGGACCTTGACATTCACTTCGACGTCGGCGACATCGCCGAATTGCCTTACCCAGACGCCACCTTCGACGCCGTGGTCGCCAACTCAATCTTCGAGCACTTCCCATTTGAAGTAGCTCAAGTCACCCTGCAAAAATTAAAGCGCATCCTCGTTCCGGGCGGCACATTTATCGGCTGCTTCGATAAAGTCGGCGGCGGTCCCGGCGAATATTACGAGTTGGCAGACCAAACACACGTCTACACCGACAAAGCGCGCAAAGGGATGCTGCTTCGGTACTATCAAGACGAAGATCTCAAGCAAATTCTGAACGGTTGGAAGATCGAAACGCTAAGAGAGCTGGAAACCGGAACGCGTTTCGTGGTTGCGTTCACCTAGATTCGAACGTTCGCAAAGACGCGGTTTATGTAATCGCAAACTTCGGGGCACCGGATGTGATGTCAGGCGAAAAATTGCCTGTGCACTTTATGCGGTATCACTTTTAGTTTCGAGCAATCTTGTCGTTCAGACCTAACACGTGGTCGTCCGACCGCACCTGTCGTTCCCACCTGTCACTTGTCGTTCAGACGCCACCTGTCGTTCCGAACTATCGCTTTCAGGTTCGAATAATAGCTTATCTATCCAACCGATTACTTTTCGTTTTGACCTTTCATCTCGCGGATCAGAAATGCAATTCGCAGATTGAGCAAAACTTCTTGTGAATCGATATCCACTTTTAATGTGTCGGCTATCTGTTCGAGCCGATAACGCAAAGTGTGTCGGTGAATGAAAAGCGCTCGGGCAGCCGAGTTCAAGTTGGCGCCTTCTTTCAAATAGACTTTGAGCGTGTCGATTAATTCGCTTTCCCACTCCTCATCATATGCCTCCAGCATCGCCAGCGTTTCTTTGTAAAAACGATCGGCTTCAGGGTGATCGATGACGAGATAGAGCAAACGTTTTAAACCAAGTTCGCCGTAACCGATTTGAAACTCACCATCACCGTGCATCATCGACCCGACGATAAGCGATTGACGCGCTTCTCGGTAGGCCTCCGAGAGTTCCATCAGAGTGCTGACTTGCCGACCGGCACCAAGTTGAACCTGACATGGTCCATTGATTTCTTTGATTTTATTGACGAGCGTGGCGGCTTCTTCCTGCCATGTAGTTTCGTCACTTTCATTGAACTGGAATATATAGATTCGCGTCCCTTCGATCTCGACGCCGACCAACGGCTCTTCGGGAAAGCGCGGCTCGATTGACTCGTCATCACCTTCTAATAAGACTTGAACAGCGAATACAAAAAAGCCGTCACTGAGATCGAAGCCGAAATGTGTTTCGATTTTTTCCATGTCGGTCGCCGGAAGTCTGCGACCGGAAACTAGTTCTTTCAACAGATTTTTCTGAACAACCGAAAGACCGAAGTCACCTTTTAACTGATGGATGATATCAACGAGAGCCGCCATCGCAGCGGGCTGCAGGTACCAGATCATCGATTCATCGACATCTCCTGGTTTGGTAGTTACAGAAATATATCCAGCAATCGTATTGCCGGCGTAAAGCAGCGGCAGCGAAAGTCGGCGACCCAATTTTATAGGATACAAGAATGAATCAAAAACGCTTCGACTATCGCCACCACTCTTCAAATGACTGAGAGTCTCAAGCGCATCGGCGGTCAGTTGCTTCTGCTGGCGAACAGGCGTGACGCCCATTCCGCGGGCGGACAGCAATTTAAAATCAGCGGTTTCGATTGCGACTGGACGAGAGAGCCACGAATGCAATTGATCGATCATCCCGTCAAGACCCTCTTCCAGCACCACGCTGAGAAGGATCGATTGAAGGCGCGCGCTGGCGGTTTTGGTTTCTTTTAAAAACGCAAGGCGAATATCTTCGACGATTTGCGTCGGATCACCGAACGCCGACATCATTACCAGAGGCACTTCATTCTCGCGGCAGGCAGCCACGAGAGCCTCGATCGACGGATCGGACGCGAGGGAAGAAACCGCTTTGGCAATCACCTGAGTCGGGCCGGTGTCAGAACGCAGAGCACCGCTATCAGTACCACCACTTGGTTTCGGTTTTTCTGTTTCGACTTGCGAGATTAAGGTGATGCCCGCCAGACCGTCGATTTCAGGCAGAATTTTCAAAGAAAGAAAATTTTCTTTGGTCAAAACGATCAAACTGCCAGGCGAAGCTGGCGGCTCAAGCTGCATGGCCACTTGCACGACGGGGTTATCGAGGAAGTCGTCGCCCCAGACAAGCTGCGCTTCGGCCATCGCCTCGGTTGCAAGGAGTTGGCGAAAAGTGGGTTGATGTGAGCAGGATAGTCGTTCCATATTTATTCCGTTGTCTCTAGTTTAGCGCGTTGATTGACCTCGGCGTGCATAATGACAACCGCACATGTACCGAAACCCCTATACGATCAGGGCTTTCCGTATATCTGAATTTGGAAAATTTCAGGAAAAGCGCACCAACGGGTTGTATAGCGCGCAGCGTGGTGATAACATTCGACCTCGGAAACCCACTCTGTGGCTTTTATATTGGAGGAAACAGTATGAACCGTGCTGAATTGATCAGCGAAATCGCCGAACTTACAGGTCAAGCAAAAACCCAGGTAAGTACGACTCTCAGCGCCTTCCTGCACACCGTCACTGGTGCCGTGCAAAAAGGTGAAAAAGTAACCCTCGTAGGCTTCGGTACTTTCGAGCGCCGCACACGCCAAGCCAGAACTGGCCGTAACCCACGTACCCTTGCTCCTCTCAAAATTCCTGCGAGCAAAGTGCCTGCGTTCAGAGCTGGACAAGAGCTGAAAGACATCGTCAACGGCAAATCAAAAACCAAGACATGGCAAGCTCCTGGCGCTAACAAAAGCACCAAGAAAAAAGCAGCTGCTAAAAAGCGTCGCTAAACGACGCTAGGCGCGTCTTGAATTTTTAGTATTCGCTGCGCGTTGGCTAGTTGAAATTGGAAGAGGTCTTCAAACGAAGGCCTCTTTTTTTGATGTGATTTATCGTTGGCAGTGATGTTTTTGACCAGTCACCTAGTTTTATGCTGCCTCATAATTTTTTTTGCGGCACAAAGTTTAGATCGTGCCTCATAAGTTTGCTCGCAAGGTGATGTCTTTTCGTGCCCCGAGAGTTTTCCGGGGCAAAACCTGGTTTCTCTGGGCGCTGTTCGATGATCTTTGCAACGAGGCACCATTTTCAACTTGGTTCCACATACGGTGCCAGAGCAAAATATCCGCCATGTATATTTCGTGAATCTTCTTTGGTTACCTTAAATCTGCGGAAATCCAAAAGAATTGCCATTTTGCCTATTGAGCTTGACATCCTTTTGAGACAGAATTAATACAGCTTCTCGATTACATGGTTTGAAAAAAGTACGCAAGCGCAGGCGGCATCCTGCACATCATCTTCACGCACAGATTCTAGAAAAGACGGTTACATGACTCACGATAACGAACACATTGAAGCACTTCAGAGACGACTCACCGAGCTGTTTAACACCAAGGCAGCGGAGTTCAATCGATACTCCGAGGAAAATCCGCACACGGCACAAATTACTACCCAGGTGGCAGGAATGTACGAGGACCTGGCGCGAGTATTCAAAAACTGAATCTCCACAGTTTGTTAGTTCACGAAATCCTCCTGGAAAGAAGCGCTTCGGCGCTTCTTTCGCTTTAAGGTGTTTGCATTCACCGTAGTTGAAATCGTGGGGGTCAAATCAGCGGGTTCAAATCGGGTGGTTTAAATCGGCGTTTCAAACTTGCCAATGCCGCTACGTGCAATTCCCATAGACGTAGGCTACCGACTGTCATAAGATTCCCTTGACATGATCAAAAATCTCTCGAGCCCGCACTTCGAGGACCCGGAAGCTATAATATGGAGCACCTATGGATATAGCCTTTCTTACAGTTGTGGTGATAATTTCGACAGTGCTTTTGCTTGCAATCGCAATGCCCGAGCGCCTGTTGCCTAATGCACCGAGCAAGAAGAAAAAGACGGTTGGTAGTTCCCACTGGGGCTGCTATGAAGAAGCCGATCCAACTAAAATCGTAGGCGAGATCGAGGTGAAGCCTTTAGCTTCGACTCTGCGAACCTGTTATGGTGCCAATTCCTATGCCAAAGGCAAGGGTGTCTCGAGAAGGGGTGCATGAAAAAAATTGTTCGGCTCGCAGTCCTGGGCGCCACCGCCCTTTTGTTACCTATAAACGCAGCCCTTGCGGCACCGTCCAGCCAATTCGATAAGCCTGCTGATGAACCTACAGGCATCGGCAACACCGTCGGCCTCGAGTATTCGCAGTCTAATGAATTCAAAAAATTGTTCTCGTCGGCAGTCGCGGATGGGCGCAAAGCATGCGACCAATACCTGAAAGACCATCCCGGCGCGTCTGACATGTGCATCGTTTCTGATCTTGATGAAACCTTGCTGGACAATCGCGAACACTTCTCCAGTATCCAAAAATTCGACTGGGATAAGTTCGTCGATTGGGTCAACGAAGCAAAGGCACCGTCACTTAAACCGACTGCAAACCTGCTTGAATGGGCGAGAAAGAAAGGGTTTGCCATCTTTTTCGTAACCGGTCGTCCAGAGGAATTACGATCTGCCACCATTAAAAACCTGGTGAAGAACGGTATCGCCTATGATGGCTTGTACCTGAGACCAAAAGACGACAAACGATCCGCTATTGAAATCAAAACGGCTTATCGAAAACAGATCGAAGACATGGGTTTCAAGGTCGTGGTGAACATCGGAGACCAGGTCTCTGACCTGGTTGGTGGCTATGCCGTCGACTGCGAAAAGTTGCCGAACAAAATCTATTTTATAAACTAGAACGAACGCTCAGATTGAACGACAAAAGGTTGTCCGCGCTTGCCGTCTATCGAACAGGTCTGCCGGCGATCAGCGTTTGCCTGCCGATTAATCCAATGTTTCGGAGCAGCTCAGCCTGGGCGATGTTAAACGCCACGATTGAATCGGCTTTGTTGACTAGCGACGTGGTGAAATCGCGCTGTGCGTTAATGACGTCGATGTTGGTGCCGACGCCGTTGGCTAGTCGAACACGCGACAGGCGAAGTTGCTCAGCGGCGGAAATCACCGCTTTGGTGGCAACTTCAATTTGTCGTTCTGCAGTTTGGCTGGTCAAGTACGAATCACGAACTTCTTGCAAAACGCGCATTAGCTCCTGGTTCGAGCGCAGCTGCGCACCGCGGGCGAGGGCACGGTTGGACTGAATATTCGCAAGCGATCTGGTTCCCATCGCTTCGAAATTCCAATCGACTTGTATGCCGATGTTGTACGAAGATCGAACCTGACGATTGACCGCAGCTGGCGGAATAAACTCTGATCCGGTCGGCAGAACGAGTGAACTTCCAGGAGTTTGCCCGAAACCGAGACTGGAGTTGTCGACAGTGAAACCGCCGTTTCCAGTTCGGATAATTGGCGTTGTAACCGGCGCACCGGCGAGCGGAACTTGCCGGAATGACGGCTGCGAATAAACGATGCTCCTACCTAATGTCGCGCCACTGCCGGTGATATTACCGAAAAAGTTCAATTGCGGATAAAGTGGTGCGGCGGCAACTTGAACGTTTCTCTTAGCGGCGATGCGCAGTTGTTCGAACTGCTTCAGCTCAGGACGATTTTCGATTGCTAAAGTAATCAATCGATTGATGTCAGCCTCAGCAGAGATCAACCGCACTTTTTTCACCTGACTCTCTACCGAGAGCAAGTTGACATCAGTGTCTAAGTTCAATATCGTGCCAAGATCAATTGCCGCGCGCCTGAGACTAACTTCTTGCGTCAACAAATTTTGTTGATCGCGAGCCAGCTGCGTTTCCGACTGCAGCACCTGGAACCTGGTGCCAGTGCCGGCTGTCTCCAATTGCTGGTTGAGATTGACCTGTGCTTGCGAAACATCGACTGCGCGAGTTTGAATTTCCAGCAACGCTTCGTTGCGCAGCATTGTGTAATAGCCGCGCGTGACGTCCAGAAGCGTGTCGTTGATGGCGCCGAATAAGCGCTGCTTCTGCGCCTTATAAGTATGTAGCGCGGAGAGGGCACCGAATGTGACTTCACCACCGCGAAATCCGAAGAAGTTAAAACCGGCTGCAGTAGTGACGTTCGGCGTGTTGAACGTAACCGGAATGATACCGCCGACCAATCGGCCGCCCTTTAAATATTCGTGACGATAGTTCGTAAAGATATCAGGCAAATAACGACCAACAGACCCGAACAGAAGCCACTTTCGCGAATCAACGTCGGTCTTCTGAATGCGAATTTCGAGGTTGTGATCGAGGGCATAATCGACGCAATCATTTAATGAAATCGGGCGAGTGTATCTCGCTTCAAGTCTGATCGGAGGCAGCTTTGGACCAAGTGGTATCATTTGATCCGGCATCGGCAAACGAATTTCAATCGCCTCAGCCTGCAAAAATCTTTGCCTAAATTCAGTCGCCTGTGTGTCGATCAATTCATAATCGCGACGGCGCTGCGAGTTATTGAGCGCTTCCTCTTGAGCCACACCCAGTTCTCTGGGCACGCCAGTTGAATCGGAAGCAGGTTGTTCGATCGGTCCAGTCAAATCGGCTGGCAGTGTCATTCTTCCAGCGTCAGTCGGACCGCCGCTATTGGAATTTAAATTGATTGGGTTGGTTGGATTGGTCGGGTTTGGATTCGCCGGCGTAGTATTCATCGGCGACGACGGCACACCGGGTTGCGAAATCGGATCGTTGGTCGGATTAGATCGCAACGGCAAATCAGCATTTCCAGGAGCACTGCTGCCCGGGCTGGTTTGCGCGAGCTGTTGTTTTGATTGATTGAAACGATTCGATGAGTTCGTTATACGGCTATTTGCACGCGCAAGTGGATTGTTTAAATCAGCAACTCGACTATTCATCTCTGAAACAGTTTCGTGCGATCGATCGATTACATGGTTGTTCGCTGGCGTTGCTTGTGCCACTAACGTTTCGGCGGGTGGTAGTGAACGTCGTGCAGGCACGTTCGAATCGGCTGCGGGTGTTGCACTTGAAGCGAGTACTGCAGCCCCTATAGCCAATGCCACTGAGCGCGGCATTATGTGTTTATTCCTGATCAAAATCATCTGCATTGTCCCGGGTTACCTGCATGCTTTTCGCACGCTACCTCAACCTTACGCGCATACAGTCAGTTTTTCCTTAAAAAAAACTCTCAGCTTCATGAAATCCATTGCGCTCATTTCACAAGTTTTTGAACTGCTTTAAACTTCTCAGTGCCTGATTCCACAAGCATTTCGAACAATGCCATCTCAACAGATGTGGGCACTGCACCGCTGCTTACTATCTTTTCGATACCTAGTAAATTGTTCGGCAAAACCCTGCTGGAGACTGCATCTGTGACTAAATGAACTTGATATTTTTTCCAGAGCAAGTCGAGCGCAGTTTGATTCACACAAACGTGAGTTTCGATGCCGGTGAGAATTATTTGTTCCTTTCCGTTCGCTTTCAGCCAATCCAACAGTTCTGGAATTCCAGCCGCGCTAAAACAATTTTTTTCAAATAAATCATGCTTGCCAAGCACATCAGACAGTTCTGAAACTGTTCGCCCCAACCCTCTTGGATACTGCTCCGTCACTACAATTGGGACATCGAGAATTTTCATCGCTTGGATAAGAATTGAAATGTTCTTGGTCAGTTCACCGAAATCGGGAAGAACTTTGCGAAAACTCTCTTGCACGTCTATGATGAACAAAACCGCTGCATCTCTGTTTAGAATTCTCGGATTTCTATCAGGAATCATTATGGAAACCCCATCTGACAACTTGCTGCGCGGCATAACTGGTGCAACCATCGGCTACAAAGCCTGCGATCGCGCTAGTATATTTTGTTTAGTCGACCAAGATTGTTCATACGTTCCCGACATGAGCACATTCTCAAAGTCATGAGAACGAGGTTTGAAAGTGCCACCATTACTAGCTAATTACTACCTGACATATAAGTGCAATTCGCGTTGCACCTACTGCGATATTCCTGTGAAGCCGGAAAATATTCCGATCAAGGAAACATCGGCAGAAGTAATTATTGAAAACCTGGCCGCGCTAAAACGGCTCGGCGTCAAAGTTGTCGACTTCACTGGCGGCGAGCCACTGATTTATAAAAAACTTCCGGAAGTTCTTCGGGCTGCCAAGGAGATGGGTTTTTACACCAGCATCGCCAACACAGGCACGCTCTATCCGGGCAAAGCGAAAGAGCTCGCGGGCTTGATCGATGATTTGAAATTTTCGCTTTCGACAATCGATCCGGAATCGTATAAGAAAGAACGCGGTATCAACGGCTTTGCGCGTGTGATCGAGAGCATCAAGATCGCCAAATCACTAGGCGAGCAACCATCGATCATCGCGACTGCCACGCCCGAATCGATCTGGCACATGGAAAATGTGATCGGTCTTGCGCAAGAACTCGGAGTCGTGGTGCTGCTTGGACCGGTGTTTGATTATTTTGGTCAAGACACTTTGGGCGAAGAAGGTGTAGCAGAACTGCATCGGCTGTCGAAGTTCGACAACGTCGCAGTTAACTGGGCGTTCACGCAATTTTTCCTCGATGGTGGCAACCAGGTCAAGGCGCCGCGCTGCCGCGCGATTTCATCGACGATTGTGATTTCACCGGACGATCATTTGCTCCTGCCTTGTTATCACATGCATGATGAACGACTGAAAATTAAACACGAGAATGGTCGCTCAAATCTCGATGAGATGTGGCATTCCATGCATGTTCAAGAACGCCGCAAGAAAGAAGGCGCCTGGGATTTTTGTCAGGGCTGCACGATCTGGTGTTATTTCGAAACTTCGTTTCTCTGGCCACCGGACAAGTATTTCTTTCTCAACCTCAAAAGCAAGGCGCGATGGGGCAAAGAGAAGGCGAAGCAATATCTGGAAATTAAAAACGGCATGAAGTTGACCCGCAAACTCGCAGGCGACCGCGATGCGGTATTAGCTGCGATTTCGAATAATCCGCTCAATATGCCGGTCAGACCAGGTTCTAATGGAGCTGCAAACGGCGGCAATGCCTCAGGTAACGGTAAAGATGGGGCAGGCAATGTCGTTTCGGGCGGTCCGACCGCGGAGAAGGGCGCTGCAAGCGTCGAGAGCGCTGTGACCACCGGCGCTAAGAACGGCTCGATTGATGCGACGCCAGGTCCAAACGGGTCTGCTGAAGAGTTTCCGCCATCGGTGGAACTTGAAAGAGTCCCAGATGATGAACTGACGGGGATTTCGGATTTGTCGGATGTGGCGGGTATTCCCGTGACGATCACAAGAGACTCCGCAAACTCGGGCGCCAACCAGTAACCAGCCGAGTACCAGTCGCACCCTGGCGCAGCAAAGCCAGTAAACAGCGCAAGAACGCCGGCACGCCGTTCATCTCGACTCAATGCGAGTGAGAGTCGAAAGGTGCTGCCGGAGCGATAATGGTTAGGCGCACACGGCAAAGCAAAGCCGAACGGGAACAAGAACTCGCGAGAGAAACCCAGCGCCATTGAGCGCGTGTTCGGTTAAACCGTACCCATGCCAATGGATGTGCTTCACAACCGATGAGTGCGTAACAAGGGTAATATTTTGAGCCTGCGAGTTTGCCCCCAGGCGACTTTCCTGGTATAAAAGACAACACGCGGGGCGTTAGCGCAGTTGGTAGCGCGCTTCAATGGCATTGAAGAGGTCAAGGGTTCGACTCCCTTACGCTCCACCATTTTTGAATAGGGTTTCCGGATTTTCTGGAAGCCCTTTTTTTTGCGCAATCGGCATCTGTGATGGTGAGCATCGCCTTACGCTATCAGACAAATACGAAAGAAATGAATGAAGATTTCTGTGGGCACCATCAGTAGTGCCCCGGGTTTAAGGACGGCTTCGCCGTTTTGGAAAGTCGTTGATAGTCGGCATCGAAGAAACCAGCACGGCGGCACAATCGCAGAGCAACGTCGAGCTGACACATTTTAAGAACAGACACATTGGCAGTAGCAACGCACGCTGACACGTGTATTGCAGAAGCAAAAGACGAACGATCTCACCAGGAGATCGTTCGCTTAGTTTTGTCTATCGACATGCGGCGTTATTCACGCTCGCGAATGCAGCACTTGACTTAATAGCCGTAATAGTTCTGAAAATACGGTTGGGCTAGCAAATGGTTGTAACCACCGTTTTGCATTTGTTGACGTTGAGCTTCCAGAACTGCAGCCTGTTGCTGCTGAACTGTATAATTCGCTGCTCGTTGTTGGTTGAAAGCCCGACCTGCTGCAGTTCCTTGCGCTCTTTGTTGGTTGAAACCTCGTTGGTTGAAACCTCGCTGGTTGAAACCACGCTGGTTGAAACCCCGGCTTTGTACAGCTCCCCGCGCTCTTTGCGGAATGAATGCGCGGTTCTGTCCTTTGTGAATAGCGCCTCTATTTTGTCGATAAATTGGTCGGATCTGTTTGTGATGACCGTGTCCACGACCATTGTTCCAGCCGCCGTGTCTTTTGTGTCCGTTTCCGGCGAGGGCCGGCGCCGCGGTACCCAGCACCAACGCTGCGACCACTAGTAATGACGTAAACTTCATAGGATTCTCCTTAAGACTTGATGACGTGTCACTCAAATCTTGATATTGTCGGAGTAGAGGCTGCAAGCTTGTCTACTAATGACTATTGACTGCGTTCAGTATCTGTTTGTTCCAGCTACTTAGCACAAGTCGCCGTTACCGACGCTGCTTTTGTGGAAAAAAAAATGCGCTAGCAGCACGGCTCCACAGGTCCCGCGCGACAACCGGCAATACTTTCTGTGCGTCCATTCGTTCGACGCAGCACACGCGAGGCACCAAATATAGTGCGCAAAAATAGTAGAGCGAACGAACTCTGGTGTGAGTTCGTTCGCTCATAGTGCTTATGTGCTTCCTTGCGGAATCACCTGCAATGGTTACTCGTTATCTAAAAAATAGAATTGAGAATGCCGCCTAATCCACTTCTATTTTGTCCGTAAAAGTAGCCAGAATTATTGTTGAAATTGTTCGGATAGAACGACTGACCATACGGGTTATAGAAGTTGTTATAAAGACCACCACTGTTTTGCAGCTGTTGTCGTTGAGCCTCTATAGCTGCAGCTTGTTGCTGCTGGATGACATAATTGGCGGCTCGTTGTTGGTTGAATGCGCGGGCCGCTGCAACTCCTCCGCCATACCGATTCTGTTGTTGCTTCACAGCTTTGCGGTACTGCTTGTTGTTCACATTATAGTAGTTATACTGTGCCAGCGCAGGTGCCGCAGTACCGAGCAGCAACGATGCGACCAGAGATTTTCTCAAATGTTGTGTTTTAGCATTGCTTAGGCGGCCTCTTCTTGTTTGATACCATCAACAAACTTAAT
>ENA-ORBV01001461-ORBV01001461.1-microbial-mat-metagenome-genome-assembly--contig:-NODE-1461-length-52542-cov-8.252835_pt1 | contig 52542 bp, 46 predicted proteins | sample MGYA00237777_ERZ505514 | MGnify/ENA primary metagenome ERZ505514 (study PRJEB26160, sample SAMN06269048) | microbial mat metagenome | isolation source: Oligotrophic lake microbial mat | place... | reverse complement strand
ATGCGGATGGGGCGGGTGGGGAAGGTTTGTGCCCAGACTGGCGCAGCGGCCAAAGCAGACGCCAGCAGCAGGCACGAAACGAACGACTTGTTCATTGGGGAAGGTCTCTCAGCAATGCCAACAGTTGATTCACTTCGTCCTCGGTATTGTAGAAGTGCGGCGAGATGCGTACCCAGCCCTCGCGCAGGCTGGTGACGACGCCCGCGTCGAGCAGGCGCGCCTGGCACCCGCGCGCGTCACCGCCCGGCGGGCGCATCGCGAGGATGCCGGACCGGAATTCCGAGCGATCGGCGCCGCCCTTTACTTCGCAGCCTGCGGCCAGCAACCCAGCCGCGAGTCGTGCAGAAAGCGCCGTCACCCGCGCCTCGATGTTGGCAATGCCCACCTCGCGCAGCAGCCCCAGGCTCGCGCGGGCGCCCGCGATGCCGTGGAAATTGAGGATGCCGGTCTCGAAGCGGGCCGCGTCCGTCCGCGGCACATAGGCGTGGTCGAAGTACGACTCGCGCGGCGTCATGCTGCGGATACCCGCCGCGGACAGTTCCGTGGCGGCGGTCAACGCATCGCTCATATACAACCAGCCCACGCCCTGCGGGCCCAGCAGCCATTTGTAGCCGTGGGTCACGAGCGCATCCACGGGCAGCGCGGACACGTCCATGCGCAACGCCCCCACGCCCTGCGCGCCGTCCACCACCAGGAAAACGTCTTTGCGACGGCACGCCTCGCCGAGCCGCGCCAGGTCCAGCCGATGGCCGCTGCTGAACTGCACCCACGAGACGCAGACCACCCGCGTCCGGGCGCCGATCATTTCGATCAACCGAGCAACGTCCACCCGGCCATCGGGGCACGGCAGCGTGCGCACCGCGACGCCGTGCCGCTCCAGGATTTTCCAGGGCAGTACCGCCGACGGGAAATCAATGTCGGGCACCACCACCTCGTCGCCCGCACGCCAGTCGAGTCCTCGCGCAATCAGACTGATGGCAACGGAGGTATTCGAAACGTGCGCGACGCTGTCCGGCCGCGCGCCGATGAAAGCCGCGTATTCGGCGCGCGTTTCGTCCGCAAGCTGATGCAGCGCGGGGTGGTCCAGCGAACCCCGGCTCGCCTGCCCTTCCAGCGAACGCGTCACCGCCTCGACGGCACGCCGCGGCGTGGGCCCCACGCTGGCATGGTCGAAGTAGGCATACCGTTCGGTGACGGCGAACTCCTGGCGCCACATCACCACGTCGATTGCGGCTCCGCTCATCGTCGCATCACAGGCTGACGCGCAGCTCGCGCGGCGTCTGCGTGAGAACCTCGACGCCCGTTTCCGTCACCGCCCATGTTTCGCTGTTGCCGATGCAGCCGAGGCCCGGCATCAGCACCCACGGCACGGTATGGAACACCATGCCCGCTTCAAGCTTGCGCGGGTCGCCCGCCTTGATGTCCATGACCTCGCCTTCGCCCCAGGTGGGCGAGAAGCTCACGCCCATCGAATAGCCGGTGCGGTGCAGCCAGAACTCGCCAAGGCCTGCTTCTTCCACGATGCTCCGCGCGGCGCGGTCCACCTTGCCCGACTCCACGCCCGGCCCGGCGGTGTTCACGATGGCATCGAGCGCACGCACCATGACGTCCGCGATGCGCTGGAGGTCGGGGCCCGGCTTGCCGACGGACGTCGTGCGCATGATGGGCGCGCCGTAACGCTTCACGAACGCGGAGCCTTCGTACCAGATGCTCGTGCCCGTGCGGATCTCGCGCCCTTCCGTCATGCAGCGCCGCGCGGGCTCGCGGTAGCCCGCCACCACAATGGGCTGGGCGCTCACGTGATCGCTGCCGGCGCTCACCATCTCGAAATAAGAGGCCGCCATCAGGTCTTTCTCCGTCTTGCCCGGCTGAATGGCGCGGATCGCCGCGTCCAGGCCGCGCACCGAGAGGGCCGCCGCGCGCCGGATGCAGTCGAGCTCCGCGGGCGACTTGTAGAGCCGCGCCTTCTCCACCACGCCGAACGCGGGCACGAAGCGGGCTTTCGGCAACGCCTTGCGCAGGCCGTCGATGATCGCCGGCGGCAGACCGAGGTTCGACTGGTCGTAACCAACGGCCGCCGTGTCGCCGGCGATCTTGCGGATCGCGGCCAGCGTGGCCTCAAACATGTCCTCCGTATCGCCGACCGGTGTGCCGCCTTTCGTCCACGACAGGCCGGCGACGGCAGTGAACCACAGCTTGCGCAACACGAAGTGCGGCTCGCCGCTTTTCGGCACCAGCAGGCATTGAAAGCGGTCCTGCCCGGAGTTCTGGTAGCCCGTGAGGTAATGGATGTTGATGCACGCGCTCACGATCAGCACGTCGATCTGCGCACCGTCCATGTGCGTCTGCACCGTCTTGAGGCGGCGCTCGTACTCTTCCTTCGAGAAATTCAGCGCGTCGGCGTAGTAGCCGGGATCGTTCGTCATGTTGCGTGTGCTCCCAATGTCCATCCCTCTCCCTCGGGGAGAGCAACCGTGTCAAGAAATTTCTTGAAGTTTCCATGATTGGTTCTTTTTTAGCATGGCATTGAGTATGGTCAGAAGCTTTCTCATGCACGCGGTCATGGCGAGCTTGAACGGCTTGCCAGCTGCGATCAGGCGCTCGTACATCCGCTTGATCGGCGGGTTGTGCGTAATGGCCGACAATGTCGCCATATACAGCGCGCATCGAACGTCCGCCCGCCCGCCACGGATGTATCGCGTCCCGCGCCGTTTACCACTATCGTCATTGAACGGCGCTACCCCAACCAAAGCCGAGATCTCCTGCCGGTTGAGCTCACCCAACTCCGGCAAGCGTGCCAGTAGCGTAAAGGTCGTCACTTGCCCCACGCCAGGAGCACTGTCGAGCAGCTCGGCCTTCTCGCACCACACCGGCGATTTGCGCAGCCGCCCTTCCAGATCGTCTTCAAGCTTGGTGATGCATTTATCCAACCATACGATGTGCTGTTGGATGCTCTTGCGTGCCACCGCCGTCACGCTCGTCAAGCGTGCCTTCTCCTGCGCTCGCATGACCACCAACTGCGCGCGCCGACCCAGCAAATCTGCTAACTCCCGCTGCGCCTCATCAGGCAGCTTGCGTAGCGCTGGCTTGATGCGTTCGCCGAACAACGCCAGTAACCGCGCATCGAGCCACGCAGTGGTACGGCGTGTTCGTGCCAGCCCGGGTGCCAGCGGCGGTGACCGACGCCATTCACCGGGGCTTCATCCGGGCGCTGAACAGTCCCGAGGTCAAAGAGCGGCTCGTCGGCAACGGCTACGATCTGCTCGGCACCAGCCCGGCGGAATTCCGGCGCTACGTGCTCGATGAAACTGCGAAATGGGCCAAGGTCGTCAAGATGGCTGGCATCAAGGCCGAGTAAACCGGTCGCTGGCCTCGCCGTCGTCCTCATTTCCTCGCTGGCCGTGGTGACTTTGCCGGCACCACCGGGGCGCCCTGGAATCCATCAAGCACTTCGCGCCTGCGATTGCGGGGGAGCAGCTTGAGCAGGTGGTCGCGGCCGAGGGCTCAGCCAATGCACTCCCAGAGGTGCGTTTCCTCCTCGAGCCGGTCGAACTCCATGCCCTTGAAGTCCCCGCGCGACACGATACCGGTAATCCTGCCGTCCTTGACGATCGGCAGGTGGCGGAAGCCGCGGACGCTCATCGTACGCAGCGCATCGATCGCGGTGCGCTCGGGGGCAATGGTGTCGGGATTCCGGGTCATCACGTCGACGAGCTTCGTTTCGGCGGCGCCCCTGCAGTCCGCATGCGCGCACACGGCGTCGCGGCCGGTGAAGATGCCGATCAGCCGCTGCTGATCGTCCACGACCAGCACGGCGCCGACGCGGCGCTCTTTCATGCGCCGGCAGGCGTTCTGGACGGTCTCGCCCGCCGTCATGGTGAGCGGGTTCTGTTCCCTGACGATCCAGGCCAGCTTGCGGTTGGTCATGTTGCCTCCTCGGCGAGGGCGCCCGGCACGGGCCGGCGGGCTTCACCCCTCCCGCTACCATTCTGTCCCGGTGGCGGGGGGCGCCGCTTGAGATGGATCAAACCGGCGCCATGCGGCTGCCGGGCCGGCGGCCGTCAGCGGGCCAGCACGCGGCGCGTGACGTAGGACAGCAGGTCCACCAGGGCGACCAACGCGATCATCGCGATCAGCACCGAGCTGGTTTCGCGCATCTGGAACAGGCCCATGTGGAAAGCCAGCATCTGCCCGAGCCCGCCCGCGCCCACGACACCGAGCACCGCCGCGGCGCGGATGTTGTTCTCCCACCGGTAGAGCGAATACGACAGGATCTGCGGCAGCACCGCGGGCAAGGTGGCATAGAGGAACACGCGCCCCTCGGGCACGCCCTGCACGCGCAGCGCGACGGCGGGGCCGGGCGGCGCGTTCTCGATCGCCTCGGCGAAGAGACGACCGAGGACGCCGGTGGTGTGGAAGGCGAGCGCCAGCGTGCCGGCGAAGGGCCCGAGGCCGGCCGCGATGAGGAGCAGCGCCGCCCAGGCGAGCTCCGGGATCGAGCGCAGCACGTTGAGGAGCAGGCGCGTGGGCGCGCGCAGCAGGGCGCGCTCGCCGGCGTAGACGCGGCTCGCCGGCAATGCAATCGCGAGCCCCGCCGCCACCGCCAGCAGCGTGCCCAGCGCCGACATCGCCAGTGTTTCCGCACTGGCCACGGCCAGGCGCTTCAGGAACGCCGGATCAACGGACGGCGACAGCAGTTCGGCGATGAAGCGGCCCATCCTGCGCATGGCGTCGACCGACAGGAAGCGGCTCCACTGCAGGTCCAGCGAAGCGAAGCTGGCGACGACGAGTACGGCGATGCCGAGTACCACCCAACAGACGGCGCAGCGCGCGTGCAGCAGTGAAGGCGGCGGCGGCGCGCCCGGCCGGCCCGGCAGCGCGTCCACGCTCACGCCAGCACCTCGCGCAGCTTGGCGCTGACCCAGTCGGCCAGCCAGACGAGCGCGATGAACACCAGCAGGATGGTGCTGACTTCGGCGCCGTTGAACATTCTCAGCGAAGTGATGAGCTGCTGCCCGAGGCCGCCAGCGCCGACGAAACCGAGCACCGCGGAGGAGCGGATCGCGCACTCCCAGCGATAGACGGTGTAGCTGGTGAGCTCCAGGGTATTGGCGGGGAGCAAGCCGTAGAAGAAGGCCTGCAGCCGGCCGCTGCCGTTGCGCAGCAACGCGGTGGTCGGGTGGGTCTCCCCGCTTTCGAGAATTTCCGCGTAGACCTTGCCGAGCATGCCGGAGTAGGTGAGCGCGATCGCGAGCACGCCGGCGGCCGGCCCGAGCCCGACCACCCGCACGAACACCAGTGCCCAGACGAGCTCCGGCACGCTGCGCAAAAGGATCAGCAGCCAGCGAACGGCCTGGCGCAGCAGGAAGGGCCCGGCGTGCATGCGCCCGGGCAGCGCCGACACCGACAGCACCGCCGTCGCGGCCAGCGTGAGCGGAATGGCGAGCACGAGTGCCAAAACCATGCCGCAGGTGGCGATCGCGATGGTGCGCCAGGTCTCGTAGGCAATCAGCTGGAGAAACTCGGCGTCGAGCTTGGGCGGGAAAAACTCGCCGACAAAGCGCAGCGTGGACCGCAGGCCGGCCGGCTCGAACAGGATCCACGGCTTGAACTCGGTGGCCCACAGCATGGGCGCGAGCAGCGCAAGCGCAGCCAGCATCCAGAACACGCGGCCGGCCCACGCCGGATCACGCAGGGCGGGCGCTGCACGCAGGGTGACCGACGACATCAGCGGCAGACCACCGTGCGCGGCACCGGCGTGACGGCCTCCGGTGCGGGCGGCGGCGCGCCGGCCAGCTCGTGCTCGTGCTGCGCGTAGAGCCTGAGCAGATGCTCGCGGGTAACCGCAGGTCCGGGTAGATCGAAGGCGAGTTCGCCGTCGCGCAGGCCGATGATGCGCGGGAAGCGCGCGACCGCAACGTCCACCTGATGCAGGGTGGCGACCAGCGTCACGCCGCGTTCGCGGGCGGCGCCGGTCAGGGTATCGATGGCCATGGCGGCGCGGGTGGGGTCAAGCGCCGACAACGGTTCGTCGACGAGCCACAAGCGGGCCGGGGACAGCAGCGCGCGGGCGAGCCCCACGCGCTGGCGCTCGCCGCCGGAGAGGCGGTCAACCCGCGTCCACAGCTTCTCGCCGAGGTCGAAGCGCTCGAGCGCAGCGCCCGCTTCGGCAATGCCGACCGGGTAGACGAGCGAGCGGAGGCTCGTCCATAACGACTGCCGCGGCAGACGTGCCGCCAGCAGCGAGGTGATGGTACGCTGGCGCGGCGGCAGCGGCGGTGTTTGCGGCGCGAGGAAGAGCAGTCCGCGCAGCCGCTGCAGCTTCGCCACCGGTAGCGACCACGGGTCTTCGCCATCGAGCTGCAGGTGGCCGGCGGAGGGCTTCAGCGCGCAGGCGATCGCCTGCAGCAAGGTCGTCTTGCCGGCGCCCGACGGACCGATGACCGCGACCTGCTCCCCTGCCGCGATGCTCAGCGTCAGCGGGCGCAGCGCCGGCGGCGCTTCACGCGGCGCCGCCGGATGGCGGGCGGCGAGCCCCGCCAGGTCGATGCGCAGCCCGGTGTTACTTGATGAGGCCGGCACTGCGCCCCGCCTGCTCAAGGCCCTTGTAGTTTTCTTCGCGGGTCGGGATGAACTTGGTCGCGCGCGCGAGCGACAGGATCTCCTTGCCCTCGGGGTCGTTCGGGCTCAACGCGAGCAAGGCCTTGGTGATGCGCTCGCGCTGCGCGGCGGGCATGTCGGCGTGCACCGACCAGTTGTAGTTGAAGTACGGCGGCGTGGTGTAGAACACATCGACCTTGGCGGTGTCGACCTTCTTCTCTTCGACGAATTTCCGCCAGACGGTGATGTCGAGCGCCGCCGCATCGACGCGGCCGCTGACGACTGAGGCGATGGTTGCATCATGCGCGCCGGAGTAGGCCACGCGCTTGAAGTCGCGGTCGGGGTCCAGCCCGGCGGCGAGCAGGAAGCTGCGCGGCATGAGGTGGCCGGAGGTGCTGGACTGCGAACCGAAGCTCACGTTCTTGCCCTTGAGGTCGGCCAGCGTCTTGATGCCCGAACCGGTCTGGGTGATGAACACCGAACGGAACTGCGTGTCTTCCTCGCGCTGCGCGATGGGGATGACCTTGTCGCCGGAGCGGAGCTTGGCCTGCACGAAGGTGAAGCCGCCGAACCACACGAGATCGACCTGCTTGTTGACCAGGGCCTCGACGGCCGCGGGATAGTCGGTGACCGGGGTGAACTCGACCTTGGTGCCCAACTGGCGCTCGAGGTACTTCACCAGCGGGCCGAACTTGCGCAACTGTTCGCTGGCGGCTTCCTCGGGGATGGTGGTGACCTTGAAGACCTGCTGCGCCTGCGCCACGCCGGCGGCAAGCGAGAGGATCAATACGGCCAAGGATGCACGGACAAAGGTGCGACAGAAAAACAACGACGGGCGGGCGGCAAAGGACATGGGTTTACTCTGCAAAAGTATGGGGCGGTGGATGAGGTCGGGAAAATTGCGGAACGGGGGCCAGCCTTGACGGGATGCGTACGCCCCGCGGGCGGGAGGCCCTCCGGCGGCGCGCACGGCGCCGGAAACTACAGGGAGTAGAACGCGCCCCGGGTTGAAATCAGAAAGGCTGCGGCGATGGCGGTGCGGCGCCGGACATGACCGAAAGCAACGATAAAGAGGGGCCGCGAATTCATGCGTTTGATGGTAGCACGGTGGTTGGAACGCTCTCAACCGAGGGGTCATGCCGGCGCCATGCAGCGCGTTCCGTCGCCGCACCCGCGGCATAACGTGCGGCATGCCGAGGCCGGGCAAACCGCCCGGATGCGCCCGCCGCGCTCGTGGGCCCGGTGCAAACCCGGAAACGCCGGGCCGGCGGGCGGCCCGCGCGTCGGATTCCCCGGGAAATCGGCGGTTTTCCGGGTGGCTGAGCGGCCGCCATACCGCTAGAATCCGGCCTCGCTTTAACCCGGTTGGCAGTCGCAGGCCTCCCGCCAGCCCCCCTTTCCTACCAAGAAGACATCATGGCTCGCCAAAAAGCACTGAATTTGTACCGCAACATCGGCATCATCGCCCACATCGACGCCGGCAAGACCACCACTACCGAGCGGGTGCTCTACTACACCGGCAAGAAGCACCAGATCATCGACGTCCACGACACCAAGGACGGCAAGTCGAGCACGACTACCGACTACCTCGAACAGGAAAAGAAGCGCGGGATCACCATCCAGTCCGCCGCCGTGTCGACGGAGTGGAAGGGCCACCAGGTCAACATCATCGACACCCCGGGCCACGTGGACTTCACCATCGAGGTGAACCGCAGCCTGCGCGTGCTGGACGGCGCCGTGGTCGTGTTCGACGGCGTGGCGGGCGTGGAGCCGCAGACCGAGACCAACTGGCGGCTGGCCAACCAGTACAACGTGCCGCGGCTCTGCTACATCAACAAGATGGACCGCATGGGCGCGAACTTCGAGAAGGCCATCACCGGCATCAAGGAGCGGCTGGGTGCAAGCATTGTGCTGTGCCAGATTCCGATCGGCAGCCATGACGAGTTCAAGGGCATGGTGGACCTCATCGCCGGCGTCGGCTACGTGTGGGAGGAAGAAGACAAGGACTCCAAGTGGGAGACCATCCCCATCGAGGAGATGAAGGGCAAGTTCACCTTCGCCAGCACGCGCGACAACCAGTGGATGGACGATCTCCTCGAGCTGCGGCGCGAAGCGATCGAAACCGCGCTCGCGTACGACGACGACGCGTTCATGGAATTCGTCGACTCCGGCAAGTTCGACATCGCCAAGGTCAAGGAATGCATCCGCAAGGGCACGGTGACCGGCAAGCTGGTGCCCGTGCTGTGCGGCTCGTCGTTCAAGAACAAGGGCGTGCAGCAGCTCCTCGACGCGGTGGTGGACTACATGCCCTACCCCGGCGAGAACGGCGGCATTTCCCTGGTGGACCCGGACGGCAAGATCATCGGCTCGCAGGAAGTGAAAGACGACGCGCCGTCGCGCGCACTGGCCTTCAAGGTGATCAATGACCAGTTCGGCACGCTGACCTTCGCGCGCATCTACTCGGGCGTCATCAAGAAGGGCGACACCCTGATGAACGTCACGCGCGACCGCAAGGAGCGCATCGGCCGCATCGTGGAAGTGCAGGCCAACGTCACCAAGGACCTGGATGAAGTGCGGGCCGGTGACATCTGCGCCTTCGTGTCGATGAAGGACACGGAGACCGGCGATTCGCTGTGCGATCCGGACCACCAGGCGCTGCTGGAGCGCATGCGCTTCCCGGACCCCGTCATCAGCGTGTCGGTCGAGCCGAAAACACGCGCGGACACCGACAAGATGTCCACCGCGCTCTACAAGATGGTGAAAGCGGATCCGTCGCTGCGCCTGCAAGTAGACCAGGATACGGGGCAGACGGTGCTGCGCGGCATGGGCGAGTTGCACCTGGAGGTGACGATCGACCGCATGCGCACGGAGCTGGGCGTGGAAGCCGTCATGGGCAAGCCGCGCGTGAGCTTCCGCGAGGCCTTCGGCGAGTCGGTCGAACTCATCTACCAGCACAAGAAGCAGTCGGGCGGCTCGGGCCAGTTTGCCGAGGTGAAGATGGTGTTCGAACCGCTGCCGGCCGGCACCGGGGTGCAGTTCGAGGATGAAGTAACCGGCGGGCGCATCCCGCGGGAGTTCATCCCGTCGGTGGAGCATGCGATCCGCACCGAGAGCAAAGCCGGCCAGGTGGCGGGCTACGAAGTCGTGGACTTCAAGGCGCGCCTGATCGACGGCAAGTACCACGATGTGGACTCGTCCGCGCTGGCCTTCGAGATCGCCGGCCGCGCCTGCTTCCGCGAAGCGCACAGGAAGAGCAAGCCGAAGCTGCTGGAACCGATCATGCGCATCGAGACGGTCATGGAAGCCGACTACCTGGGCGACATCATCGGCGACGTAAACCGCCGCCGCGGCCAGGTGACGGACCAGGGCCAGAAAGGCCCGTCGGCTTTCGTGCAGGGCTTCGTGCCGCTGGCGGAAATGTTTGGCTACATCAACTTCCTGCGCTCCGCGACGAGCGGCCGCGGGACGTTCACGATGGAGTTCGCCCACTACGCCGAAGTGCCGGGGGGGCTGGTCGAGAAGCTGATGGAGAAGGAAACGAAGTAACGCCGCTGTCTGCGTAACTTCGCGTCACTTCCGAAACGGCCGCCGGGGCAACCCCGCGGCCGTTTTTCTTTTCAGCTTCCCTCGGTTACGGGGGAAGGCCGGGATAGGCAATCCCTTTCCACGAAGTCAGCTCTCACCTTCCCCTGCTTGCGGGGGAAGGCCGGGATGGGCAAACCAATATTGCGTAGTCCATTCTCACCTTCCCCTGCTTGCGGGGGAAGGCCGGGATGGGCAAACCAATAGTGCGTAGTCCATTCTCACCTTCCCCTGCTTGCGGGGGAAGGCCGGGATGGGGGCACCGGTGACTTGCTCTGGTGCTGTGCGTTCAAACCATTGCCCCCTCCCCAGCCCTCCCCCGCTGCGCAAGGGAGGGGGACTTCCTTCTACTGCTCGGTCATCCGTAGCCGCCGCGCCGCCTCTTCGAACTTCGCGTCCTCGATCTCGTTCACGACGCTCTCCAGGTCCACGGGTTTGAGTTCCTGCTCGAAGCGACCGCTGAGTTGCACGTCCATCGTCAGCAGGCCACGCTCGTAGAGCGACCAGATCTCCTTGCCGTATTCCGTGGTCAGCAGCTCGGGCGCGTAGCGGCCGAAGTAGTGGGTGATGTTGCCGACGTCGCGTTCCAACATGTCCTTGGCGTGGTTGTTGCCCGCGGCGTCCACCGCTTGCGGGAGGTCGATGATGACGGGGCCGGTGGCATCGAGTAGCACGTTGAACTCGGAGAGGTCGGCATGTACCACGCCGGCGAGCAGCATGCGCACCACCTGCGTCATCAGCGTGCGGTGGTGCAGGCGGGCGTCTTCGGGCGTGAATTCCAGGTCGTCCAGCCGCGGCGCGGGTTCGCCTTCGGCGTCCGTCACCATCTCCATCAGCAGCACGCCCTCGTGGAAATTGTACGGGGTGGGCACGCGCACGCCGGCGGCGGCAAGACGATAGAGCGCATCCACTTCCGCGCTCTGCCACGCCTCTTCCTGCGCCTTGCGGCCGTACTTGGTGCGCTTTTCCATGGCGCGCGCGCGGCGGCTGTTCTTGGTCTTGCGGTTCTCGGTGTAATCCACGGCCTGGCGGAAGGCGCGCTTGTTGGCCTCTTTGTAGACCTTGGCGCAGCGGATCTCGTCGCCGCAGCGAACGGCAAAGACCATGGCCTCCTTGCCGCTTTTCAGCTGGCGGACGACGGCGTCGATCAGGCCGTCTTCGAGCAAAGGCTGGAGGCGGGCGGGAATTTTCATGGCGGGCGCGGGCAAACGCGCCGATGGGAGGGGGCTCCATTATCGGGCTTTGCGCCCGCCGCGGGGCGCCGATCGGGTTAGAGTGCCGTTTATGCTGCCGCCCGCCATCCGCGCATGAACGCCCATCCTCCCATCCCCCGCGCCGTGTGGGTGCTCGGCTTCGTCAGCCTGCTGATGGACGTGTCGTCGGAGATGATCCACAGCCTGCTGCCGGTGTTCATGGTGTCGGTGCTCGGCGCGAGCGTGCTGATGGTGGGCATCGTCGAGGGCATCGCCGAGGCGACGGCGCTGATCGTGAAGGTGTTCTCCGGCACCTTGAGCGACCGCCTCGGCCGCCGCAAGGGACTGGCGGTGCTGGGTTATGGCCTGGGCGCCCTGTCGAAGCCGCTCTTCGCGCTGGCGACCACGCTGCCGTTGGTGCTGTCGGCGCGCTTCATCGACCGCATCGGCAAGGGCATCCGCGGCGCGCCACGCGACGCGCTCATCGCCGACCTCACGCCGCCGGCCATCCGCGGCGCGGCGTACGGCCTGCGCCAGTCGCTCGATACGGTCGGCGCGTTCGCCGGGCCGATGCTCGCGATCGGACTGATGATCCTGTTCGCTGGCGACTTCCGGCTGGTGTTCTGGTGCGCGGTGATTCCCGCCTTCCTGTGCGTCGCGCTGCTGATCGCCGGTGTGCGCGAACCTGACGCGCCGGCCGGTGAACGCAAAGTGCGCGTGCCCATCCACTGGCGGACGCTGCGGCAATTGAGCCGCGACTACTGGTGGGTGGTGGCGATCGGCGGCATCTTCACGCTCGCGCGTTTCAGCGAAGCCTTCCTGATCCTGCGCGCGCGGGACTTCGGCCTGCCGGATACCTACGCGCCCGCGGTGCTGATCGCCATGAACTTGGTGTACGCGCTGACCGCCTATCCCGCCGGCCGGCTGGCCGACCGCATGGACCATCGCACGCTGCTGCTCGCCGGGCTGGCGGTGCTGGTCGTCGCGGACCTTGTGCTGGCGTTTGCTTCCGGGCTGGCCGGGGTTGCGGCCGGGGTCGTGCTGTGGGGGCTGCACATGGGGCTGACGCAGGGCCTGCTGGCGACCATGGTGGCCAACACGGCGCCGGCCGCGCTGCGCGGCACCGCGTTCGGCTTCTTCAACTTCGTCAGTGGCATCGCGATGCTGGTCGCGAGCGTGCTGGCGGGCGGACTGTGGGATGCCTTCGGCCCCGCGGCCACGTTCACCGCCGGGGCTGGCATCTGCGCCGTGGCGGCGGTGCTGCTGGCCGCGCGCAAGGCCCGGCGGTAGGCCGCTACGCTTTGCCGCCGCGCGGCCCGAGGAAGAACCAGAGGATCAGGCCCAGGATCGGCAGCAGGACCACCAGCAGCACCCACAGCAGCTTCTTCCCGTTGGTCGCGTTGCTCTGGACGATATTGATGATGGCCCAGATGTCGCCTGCGAGGATCAGCAGGCCCCAGAGGCCGTTGTAGCCGATGTTCATCATGTGCAGTCGCCTTTCGTCGTCGGTCAGTAATGGGGCGGAACTTCGTCCTGCAGATTGCGCGGCTCGGCTGGCAGTGCGCTTTGCACCTGCTGGCGCAGCGCGACCATCGCCTGCTGCAGCCCTTCGATCTGCCGCTGCTGGCGGTAGATTGTTTTGTTCAACTCCTCCAGCAGATCCTCGGCGAGGCTCAGCTTGCCTTCGATCTTTTCCAGCCGATCTTCCATGCCCGTTCCTCTTGCGCGGTTCCGCGTTCCTTATACAGGATGGGTCATGCCTGCGGCAGTCAACGCGAAGCCATTTCGGCTTACCATGCGGGAGGCGGCCGTATCCCGTGGCGTCCAGCGCCGGACGGAGGCTCCATGTCGAAGGTAGTCCTCGACACCACGAAATCCCTGGCAGCCGTTCGATCCATTCGAGCACCGCGTCAAGACGCGGGGTGACCGGGCGCAGATGCCGCACACGGGCACTATGCAGTTTGACCGAACGACTGGCTGTAGCGCGCAGGACAAGGACTACGCAGGACGCGCAAATTACGCGATCATATCCACCGTGCTCGGGAGCGGATAGAACAGCCTCGCGCGAAAGCTTGTCGTCTGACTCACAAGAAACGTCGATACACGGTCAGATCCGACATTAATCCAGCGAAATTCCCGCCTTATGGATAATGGGCAGCCAGCGGTCGATCTCAGAGCGCACGAACGCCTTCGTACCGTCGGGGCTGGTGCGCTCGGCTTCCGGCCGTTCTACGCCAAGTTGTTCCAGCCGCGTCTTTACCAAGGAATCATCCAGGGCGGCTTTGAGCGACTGGTTCAGCTTATCGACGATGGCGCGCGGCGTGCCTTTCGGCGCTGCGAACACGGTCCAGATGCTGGAATCGAGGGAAGGCAGTCCGATGTCTTTAGCCCCTGGAATCTCGGGTGCCGCGGGCACCCGCGCCATCCTTAACACGGCGATCGGCGTCACCGCGCCGGAGCGGATTCGTGGCAGGGCGGTGGAGGAGACGTCGATCAGGAAGTCGATCTGTCCGGCCATGAGATCAACCATCGCCGGCCCCGAGCCGCGATAGGCGATAGGCGTGGTATCGGTGCCCAATGCTGCGTTAAGAAGCAGCCCACCCAAGTGGGTGGCTGACCCGACCCCTGCAGTGCCATACGTCATACGTTGTTGCTGGCTGCGGGCATACTCGGCGAATTCCTTGAAGTCGCGCACCGGAAGGCTTTTCTTGATGATCAGGAACTGTGGCTGGTCGCCCAACGAGCCGATCATCTCGAAGTCCCGCAAGGTGTCATAGGGCAGTTTCTTGTAAAGGCCAACATTCGCCGCGAGAGTGCCAGTGTGTCCGAGCAAGATCGTGTAGCCATCAGGCGCGGCACGGGCGCCACGAGCCGAGCCGATGGTACCGCCGGCGCCGCCGACGTTATCGATGACAATACGCTGGCCCAGGTTGCGTGACATGGCTTCGACCACATGGCGTGCCAATACGTCCGAAGGGCCACCGGCTGCAAACGGTACGATCAAGGTGATGGGTTTTTCTGGGAAAGTGGACTGGGCCAAGCCACGCTCACTGAACATGATGCCTGCCACTGCTACCAAAATAAAACAGATCGCGCTCCGCATGCTTCCCCCGCCTCAGTGAATGTAAGTGATTTCCCGCGGGGAACTGGTCAACAACTCCGCCCCGGCGGCCGTGACCGCGATGATCTCTTCGCAAACGAACAGGCCGTGATCGCGCATGAACCGCGGCTCAATCGTGAAAACGAGCCCTTCCTCGCAGATCGTTTCCTCGAACAGGGCGAGGTGCGGCGGTTCGGTGCTCATGAGTCCGATGCCGTGGCCGATGCGTCCCTGTCCGAGGTCAACGGACATGCCGTGCCGTCTGAAAGCCTCGACTGCGGCGGCCGCGACCGCTTTGACCGATTGCCCGATCCGTACGGCGTCCATCGCTGCGGCGTTAACATCGTTGATCAGCGCCTGGTCGCTGTCCAGGTGCGGTTGCGACTTGCCGAGGAAGGCAGTGCGACAGAAATCAGACCAATAGCCTTGGTAGACTGCGCCCAAATCCATCCACAGAACGTCGCCAGTTTGCAGCGGGCGCTCGGTCGGTTTGCCGCTCATGATGCCGTAGTTGCCCGTGCCCGAGGTCATGAGCACGAAGCCTGGACGTTCAGCGCCGTTAGCTACCATGGTGGTAGCGGCAATGTGTCCGAGTTCGCGCTCGGTGATGCCCGGACGTGCCGCAGCGAAACAAGCACGCATCGCCTGCGCGGTAATGTCACAGGACTTCCGAATCAGATCTATTTCCGCACGCGACTTCAGCATGCGGAGCTTCCAGATCAGGTGGCTCGCGTCCGCGACCGCCGCGGGTCCGAGGGTATCGCACAGCTTCTGGAAATCGAACTGGCTCAGGTCCAGTCGTTGCTCGTAGCCTAGCTCCATACCTATGCGGCCGTCATTCATGCCGAGGTCTGCCAGAACGTCGACGATCTGGCCGAGCGGGAGTCCCGCCGCCTGGGTGTATATGCGGATGTCTTCCACGACCGAGGTTCGCGCCATCTCGGGAGCGACGAAGCCGCTACCCAGGAGCGCGGTGCGACCGTCGGCGGAAATCGCCAGCAAGTTCGGTCGCGCGAACGTGGTCCATGGCGCATGCCCTCGGAAACCCGAGAAGTAAGCGATGTTCGATTCGGAGGTCAGGAGCGCACCGTGCAAGCCGCCGTCACGAAGAAGGGCGGCGAACCGTGCAATGCGTACGAGGTGCTCGTTGCGATCGAACATGATCGATCGTCCCTTCGTGAGATATCGAGTGCAAAGGCGCGAGTGCTAGACGAACACAGGCGAACTCAGACGAATACGCAATGCCTTGGCAAGATTGCAACTTTAGGCCGCTACCCTGCCGATCGCATAGAAGTATTGAGACTTTTCTCGCTCTCGTCAATGGCACGAGGAGCCATGGCACGAGGAGCCAGCGGATCCGCACGCCCGCTCCTCTCCCACGAACGCGCTGCGGGGTGGTCAGCCCGGTCTCACTGGCAGTAGAATCGGTGTCGTGGGGCCGGACTGGAGAAGACTGACGGAGGTATGCGAGTTAAAAAATCAAGTCGCGCCAGCGCTCCACACAGCAGAACGCCGTATCCGAAGGGCCATCGGCCATCATGCTTTCGCTCGGGAATGGCTCGGCCTGTTGCAAGCATTGAGGCAAGAATCGCGCTATTCGCGCATCTCAATCCAGAAGACGGAGAGCGATTATGAAACCTAGCCTGGCACTTCTCGCTGGCGTGCTGATGTTTTTTAGCCTTTCCCCTCTGGCGCAGACCTTTCCCGCCCGAAGCCTCACCCTGATCGTGCCGTTTGCCGCGGGCGGGCCGAGTGACGCCCTCGCCCGCCTCATCGGACAATCAATGTCCACTACGCTCGGACAGTCGATTCTCATCGAAAACGTCACCGGTGCCGGTGGTACCGTGGCGGCGGCCAAGGCCGCACAAGCGAAAGCGGATGGCTATACGTTATTGCTCGCCCATATCGGCCAGGCTGCCAGTGTCACGCTGTACCGCAAGCTGCCCTACGACCCGGTCGGCGCATTCGATACAATCGGTTTGATCGCCGAAGTGCCGATGGTGGTGGTGGGCAGGAAGGATCTGCCGGCAAAGGACTTGGGCGAGTTGCTCGTCTACATCAAGGCCAACAAAGACAAGGTTACTTACGGCAACGGTGGCATCGGCTCGGCGTCGCATTTCTGTGGTCTGTTGTTCATGAGCGCCTTGCAGGCTGATATGACCACCGTTTCGTACCGCGGCTCGGCCCCGGCGATGCTGGATGTGCTGGGCGGCCGTCTCGATGTGCTTTGCGACCAGACTACGACCACCAACACGCACATTCGTAGCGGAGCGATCAAGGGCTACGGCGTCACCATGAAGGCCCGCGCGGCTTCCCTCCCAGAACTGCCGACGCTGAGCGAAGCTGGCCTCCGGGATTTCGACCTCTCCGTGTGGTACGGGCTGGTCGCGCCCAAGGGCGCTCCAAAGCCTGCGATCGATCAACTGGCTGCGGCGCTCCGAGCCGCGATCAGTGATGCGACGGTGGTCAAGCGACTGGCTGAGTTCGGCGCACAGCCAGTCAGCCAAGCGCGAGCGACGCCAGAAACGTTCGCCGAATTCCTTCGGGCCGATGTCGCGAAATGGGCCCCCGTGATCAAGGCCGCCGGCGCCTACGCCGATTAGCCCTACCGCTAGTGCCCCGGCGGTTTGATGTGCCAGTGTTCCACCATCCGGCAACCCGCCTTCCGAAACAGGTTGTGCAGTGGGCAACGCCGCTCGTAGGCGACTTTCATGCGCTCCACCGTGGAAGCGTCGGCTTGCGTCTCAAGCCTGATGTCGCTCACCGCCTCAAACGGCGTCGGCTCGATCCCTTCTTCACCGGCGATGCCGCGCGGATTCCAGGCGATGCTGACCCTTGCCCGCAGCGAAACAATTTCCATGTCAAGCTCACGCGCTATCCGGTTCAGCATGGCGGGAATATCTGCGGCGAACGCCGCCACCAGAAAACCCGTTGGCGTTGGTCCAGCATTGTCCCCGCCAGCGCCTCCCGCGAACCCGGGCGGCTCGTCACTCACCAACACGTGGCCACTGCGCAACGTAAGGATACTTTTCGCGCCACCCTTGAATTCGGCTTCGGCCCAGTTATCTCGGCGAGCGGGGATTTCGTCGGCAACAGTCATTGGGTGCTCTCTCCCATTACCATTACGCGCGCCGCTCCGGTCGGGGCGTGCGAATCGTGCGCATAGTATCCCGCATGGCCTGCGCCACTCAAGTCGAGTTCTCGGTAACGCGCGATAGAGCAGCCTGGCGCACCGGTCGCGAGATCAATGTCGCTGGGCCGATCACCCCGCTGGGAGGTACGGCCGTGCATGCATCGGTGATTGCCACGGTCAGTGAGGTACTCGGCTGCGCCGTCGATGTTGCAGAGCTTCAGGCCTTGGCCGGAGACGCTATCCGCGCCGCGTTCAGTGTGGAGGCCGGTGGCGTAGTCTCCTGCTTGGCTGCCGGCATCGCACAGACGGTGGCAGCGACCTCCGAAGAATCGAGCAGCTTCCGGACACGGCTGGCATGAAAGCTACGGTTGTATTGCTGCGCGGACACGATTGTTGGTTCGGCGCACGCGTCAGCCAGATGGTCCGTCTAGCGGGCGCGCGGGTCGTTCAGGTCGGTAGCGCGACGCGCGCGACGGAGGAACAACTCACTGCCGCCTTGGATCCCCAGGTAACTGCCGCCGTCTACCTGGTATCGCACCATATGGCGCAGACCGGGATGATTCCACTGCCGACATTCGTTGCCGCCTGCAAACGCGCGCAGGTGCCCGTGATTGTGGACGCCGCCGGCACGGTTGACCCCTTACCCTACGTACGGGCGGGAGCGGATATCGTGCTCATGAGCGCACACAAGAACTTCGAGGGGCTCACGGCCGGTATCGTATTGGGACGACGGGACCTCGTTGCGGCCTGCCTGTTGCAAGAGCGCGGCATCGGACGCGCAATGAAGGTCGGGAAGGAGGGCATCATGGGAGTCGTCGCCGGGTTGGAACGCTGGACTGGACGGAAGCAAGCGCAAATAGAGATAGAGTGGGGTGCGCGCGTCCTGCAGCTCTGTGAATGCCTGTCTGGCGTTTCGGGGTTGAGTGTAGAAAAAGAAACAGATCCGCCCGAGAACAGAATTCCCCGCGCTCGAGTCAGCGTCGCAGGCAAGCGCTCGGGAACCACCGCCCGTCAGCTCGCCGCGGTATTGCGTGACGGCAAGCCAAGCGTTCGCGTATGGGAAGCGGGGGCTTGACGCAGGCTACTTTGCCCTCGATCCACGATGCCTCCTCGAAAACGAGACAGAAGAGATCTGCAATCGCATTCGCGATGCCGCGAAGTCGCTGAGCCGCTCGTAACTTCGTAGTCTATCGGTCGAAGCAGACCGCCTGCGCTATTGTGTTTGCTTTGTGCCATCGATGCGGGCAGTCCGCGCTTTCAGCACGATCAGCGCGTCCGCCGCCACTACGCCCTTGCCCGCCTCGCGCACGATCAGGGGGTTGATGTCGATCTCCGCGATGCGGTCGGCGTGGTCCGCCGCTAGCCACGACAGCCGTGACAAGGTGTCGGCCAGCGCCGCGAGGTCGCCTGTCGGTCGCCCGCGATAGCCGCCCAGCAACGTGCCGGCCTTGCTTTCGGCGATCATCTCCCGCGCCGCGGCCGCATCGAAGGGCGCGAAGCGCAGCGTCACGTCCTTCAGCAGCTCGGCCAGCACGCCCCCAAGCCCGAAAGCGACCACCGGGCCGAAATGCGGATCGTTGACCACACCGGCGATGCATTCGGTGCCGGACGCCATTTCTTGCAGGAGGATGCCGTTGATCGCGGCACCGGATTTGTAGCGCAGCGCGTTGGCCTGCACTTCCTTCGCCGCGGCCTTCAGCGCCGCCAGCGAACCGATGTTCAGCCGCACTGCATCCGCCTCGGTCTTATGCGGGATGTCCGGCGATTCGATCTTCACGGCGAGCGGGAAGCTCAGCGGGGTTCTCTTCAGCGCGTCGACTTCGGCCAGTGTGAGCAGCTTTTCGCGGACGCCGGGGATGCCGTACTGGCCGAGCAGCTTCTTGGCTTCGCGTTCGGCGACGGTGCGGCCGTCCGTACCCCAGGCCAACGCCGCTCGCTTGACGGAGCGTGCTGCCGCTGGCCCGACGGCAGCACGCTTGCGGCAGCGTTCGGCGAAATCGGTCAGTGCACCCATCGCTCGCGTCAGGCGCAGCGGCGTGGGATAGCAGGGCACGCCGCCCGCGCGTAGTTGGTCGACCACGGGATCGGTCCCGGGAATGACGATGCCCCAGGACACGAAGATGGGCTTGGGGGTGCCTTTCGCGATCTCGATCAGTTCGTTTGCCCAGGCAGTGCCGGAGGCGCCGTGCACGTTGCCGTTGCGCACGATGATCTGGTCGATAGCCGGGTCCTGGAGCAGGCCCTGCACCACGCGATTGTGCGGGCTCAGGCCGATGTCGTTCTGGCCCTGCGCCGTCATGTCGAGCGGGTTGCCCACCGCCGCGAAGGACGGGAGCACCTTCCGCAATTCCGCCGCCGCGGTGTCCGAGATGGGCGGCAGGCGCAGGCCGTGCTCCTCGCAATGGTCGGCGAGTACGACGCCCGCGCCGCCAGAGGTGGTGACGATGGCGACGTTGCGCCCCGCCGTCATACGCTGGCGGTGGTAGCCCTGCACGAGGTCCACGAAATCGTCGACGTCGCGCACCTCGATGAAGCCGCCCTGACGGAAGGCCGTTCGGTAGAGCTGGTAGTCGGCCGTGAGGTTGGCCGTATGCGACGCCGCCGCCTGCCGGCCGGTGGTGGTGTTGCCGCTCTTCCAGATGATCACGGGCTTGCCCGTCGCGAGCGCGCGTTGCCCCACTTCCAGCAGCGCGCGACCGTCGCCGACCCCTTCCATATAGGCGGCGACGATGTCGATGTCGTCCTGCCGCAGGAAATAGTCGATGAGTTCGGGGGTGGTGATGTCCACCTCGTTGCCGGAGGACACGACGTAGTTGAAGCCGACGCCCGCGCGCTCCGCGAGCGTGACGACCGAAAAGCCGACGCCGCCGCTCTGCGTCACCATCGCCACGCGGCCTGCCTTGAGCGCGGGATCGCGGAAGCCGGTGCCCATGCCGCAGAACATGCGGCTTTTCAGGTTGAGCACACCGACGCAGTTGGGGCCGACGACGCGCACACCGGTGCGCGCGATGATTTCCTTCAATTGCGCCTGCAGGCGGATGCCTTCTTCACCCGCCTCGCCGAAGCCCGCGCTGAGGATCACGGCGAAGCGGATACCGGCCTTGCCGCATTGCTCGACGATGCCAGGGATGTATTTCGCGCCGACCACGATGACCGCGAGGTCGCAGGGCTGCGGCACCGAGGCGATGTCGGGATAGCACGGCAGGCCCTTGATCTCGGTGTACTTAGGATTGACCGGGTAGACCTTGCCCGGGAAGCCGAAGTCCGTGAGGTTGCGCACGGGCTGCCCGCCGATGCGGTTGAGTTCCTGCGAGGCACCGACGACGGCGATCCCGCGCGGATTGAGCAGTGCGTCGAAGTCGGTGACCCCGGAAGGCGTGTTGACCATGGAGAGCTGCCTGGTTGTTGCTGATGAAGAAGCGGGTTCAGTCCTCGGCGGTAGCGCCCGACGCCTTGATGACGGCGGCCCACTTCTTGATTTCCGCCCGGACGAAGCTGCCGAACTGCTCCGGCGTACCGTCACCGACCTCGGAGCCCTGGCTGCGCATCATGTCGCGCACGTCCGGCTGCTTGAGGGCGCGGTTGGTGTGTTCGTTGAGCTTGGTCACGATGTCGGCCGGCGTTTTGGCGGGCGCGAACAGACCAAAGAAGGAACTGGACTGAAAGCCGACCAGCCCTGCTTCGGACATCGTCGGCAGGTCCGGCAGCACCTCGGATCGCTTCTCGGTGGCAACGGCCAGCGCACGCAGGCGGCCGGCCTGGATCTGGGCCTGGGTGCCGGGCAAGGTGGCGAACATGAAGTCCACCTGGCCGCCGATGAGGTCGATGACGGCGGGCGCCATGCCGCGATACGGCACATGGGTGGTCTTGACGCCGGCCATGGTGTTGAACAACTCGCCGGCGAGATGGCTGGTGCCGCCCATCCCCGCCGAGCCGTAGTTCAGCCTACCGTTCGTGGTCTTGGCCAGCTTGATCAGCTGCGCCACCGAATTCGCGGGCACCGACGGGTGCACCACCAGCACGGAAGTGGTGACGGCAACCAGCGCCACGGGCGCAAAGTCGTTGATGGGGTCGTAGGGAATCTTCTTGAACAGGCTCACGTTGATGGCGTTCGGGCCGGTGGCGCCGAGCAGCAGCGTGTAGCCGTCCGGCGCCGCGCGGGCAACGGCTTCGGTGCCGATCATCGCGCTGCCGCCGGGCCGGTTCTCGACGAAGACGTTGACGCCCAGCGAGGCCGACAGCTTCTGCGCGAGGTTGCGGGCCATGATGTCGGCGGTGCTGTTGCCGGAGGAATACGGCGTGATCATCCGCACCGGGCGCGTGGGGTAGTTCTGCGCCCAGGCTGCGGACGCGAGACCGGTACCGATAAGCGCGACGGCACAGAACCGCGCGGCGGATCGCAGGGTGTGCATGGTGTTCTCCCTATTCCGGCTTCATGCCGGCCGACTGGGTGAGCTTGCGGTACTTGGTGATCTCGGCGGCGATGAAGGCGCCAAACTCCGCCGGCGTGTTGCCGATGGGATCGAGGCCCATGCCGACCAGGAGCTCGCGCAATTGCGGGTTGGCCAGCGCCTTCACGGTCTCGGCGTTCAGCAGCTTGATGATCGCGGGCGGCGTGCCGCGCGGGGCCAGCATGCCGTACCACCCGCTCATGTCGAAGCCCGGCACGCCGGCTTCGGCGATGGTGGGCACGTCGGCTACGCCGGCGGAACGCTTCGCGCTCGTGACCCCCAGTCCACGGAGCCGGCCGCCCTTGACGTAGGGCAGCGCGCCCGGAATCGCCGCGAAGAACACCTGGATCTGGCCCGACACGACGTCGATCAGCGCCGCGCCAGCGCCCTTGTACGGCACGTGGACGATGTTGGTGCCGGCCATCTGGTTGAACAGGACGCCGGTGAGATGCTGGGAACTGCCGGTCCCCGACGACGCGAAGTTGAACGACCCGGGCTTGGCCTTGGCGAACGTGATCAGCTCCTGCACGGACGTGGCCACGCCCGGCGGCACCACCAGCATGTAGGGCGCCATCACCACCAGCGTGATGGGCGCGAGGTCCTTCGCGAAATCATGCGAGAGATTCTTTACCAGGCTCGCATTGGCCGGGTTGGCGGCGCTCGCCATCAGCAGCGTGTAGCCGTCCGGCGGGGCCTTGGCGACGATGTCGGTGCCGATGACGCCGCCCGCGCCGCCGCGGTTGTCCACCACGAAGGTCTGCCCCAGCGCCTGCGACAGGCGCGCCCCGAGGGCGCGCGAGACAATATCGGTGGCGCCGCCCGCAACGAAAGGCACGACCAGGCGGATGGGCCGGTCGGGATACTGCTGCGCCCATGCGGGCGCCGCAGCGAGAATCAGCGTCATTACCAGTCCGTGTCGCACTCTCATCGTCTTCTCCTCCTGCACTGTGGATCGTTGCTGTTACGGTCGGCCGCCTGGCGCGGGACCGGTCGTGCTGCGCGGCCCGGGGCCGCTGTATTCAGTAATGAACTGTCGTGCCTTCGCCGCCCGTGACGGCAATGGTCTCGCCGTTGATGCCGATGGCGCGGGGCGACACCAGAAAGACTGCGACCGACGCCAGTTCCTCCGCCGTGACCACGCGGCCCAGCGTGCGGCGCGCGGCCACCTGGCGGATATGCTCTTCCACCGGAATGCCCTTGGTCTGCGCCTGCAGGCGCATCTTCTCGTCGTAGGCCTCGGTGCGCGTCACGCCCGGCAGGATGGTGTTCACGTAGATCTGCCTGGGCGCGAGTTCGATCGCGAGGCTTTTCGAGAGATTGACGATCGCCGCGTTGCGCGCGCCCGAGGACAGGAAGCCGCCGAAACGCGCCGCCGACCCGCTCAGGTTCAGGATGCGGCCGCCGCCCGCCTTCTCCATATGCGGCACCACTTCGCGCGCAACCCGCAGGTAGCCGAGGACCTTTTCCTCGTAGTCCTTCAACACCATGTCGTCGGCCGTGTTGTGCAGCGTCTCGCGGGCTTCGCCTTTCATCACGCGCGCGGCGCAGTTGACGAGGATGTCGAGGCCGCCGAGTGCCGCGACGGCTTTCGCCACCAATTGTTTGATCGAAGCCAGATCGCTGGTGTCGGCCTGGATCGGCACGCACTTGCGGCCGCTGCCGGCGGCGAGTGCGTCCGCCGTCGCCGTGAGCGCCTTGAGGTCACGCGCGCACATCGCGCAGTCGACGCCTTCCATGCCCAGTTGCAGCGCGATCGCGCGGCCTAGCCCGCGGCTGCCGCCGGTGATCAGTGCGCGCTTGCCCTTCAGTTGGAGATCCATGCGACGCGCCTAGTAGCTGGTGGGCCAGGTGGCGAGGCGATGCTTGCCCACGCCCTGCGTCAGCTCGTTGCTGTAGTAGTCGAGCGTCCGGGTGAGGTAATCGCGCGTCTCGCGCGGGTCGAGGATGGCGTGCGCCGTATAGCCGGCGCCGCGCTCGTAGGGCGAGGTCGCCTTGGTCATCTCCTCGACGAGCTGGGCGAAACGCGCGGGATCGTCCTGCTCCTTCACGCCGTGCACGGCGCCGGCGGCGGTCCGCGGATCCATGAGGCTCAGTTCACCGGTGAACCACAGCGCGAACTCGTGCGCGTTGCCGGAGCCGCCCATGTTGACGATGGCCTGCCCGTAGCCCTTGCGCATGACGATGGCGATTTTGGGCACTGTGCACAGCGACAATGCGTTCATCCAGTTGACGATCTTGCCGGGCGCGCCCTTGCGTTCGGTTTCAAGACCGACGAGGAAGCCCGGGACGTCGGACAGCATGACGATCGGCACGTTGAAGGAATCGCAAAGTACGAAGAAACCGGTGGCTTTCTGGCAGGCGTCGACATCCACCGCGCCGCCCTTGTAGAGCGGGTTGTTGGCGACGATGCCGACCGTGCGGCCATTGATGCGCGTGAGCGCCGTGACGACCGACTTGCCGTAACGCGGCTTGAGTTCCAGCACCGTATCCTTGTCGGCAATGCAGGCGATGACCTTGCGTGAGTCGTAGACTTGGGCGCGCGACTCGGGAACGATGTCGAGGATCCGCTTGATCGCTTCGTCCGAGCCGGACGGCACCGGATGCACCGGCGGCGCCTGGTTGCAGGTGGCCGGCAGGTAGCTCAGGAAGCGCTTGACGAGGTCGAGTGCCTCCTCGTCGGTATCGACCGCGACGTCCACCAGCCCGGTGGTTTCGGTGTGCAGGCGCCAGCCGCCTAGTGTTTCCGCGTCGATTTCCTGGCCGACGGCGAGCGAAGTGATGCGGGGGCTGGAAACCGACATGGTCGCGCCCTTGCGCATGACCACGAAGTCCGACATGCAGATGTTCCACAGCGACAGGCCGTAGCACTTGCCGAGCGCGGCGGCGGCCCACGGCGTTTCGCGGACGCGCAGGAACTGCGTCGGCGCGTCCTTGCGCGCGATGCCGGTGGAGCCCATGGCGTCGGGCATGCGCGCAGCGGCGGATTCGCACAAGTACACCATCGCGAGGCCCTGGGTTTCGGCGATCTGGCGCACGTGCTGTATCTTGCGCGCGTTAGTGTCGCTGTTCGATGCGCCCATGACGGTGAAGTCGTCGGACACGATCGCGGTCTTGCGGCCCTGGATGCGGCCGAGGCCGGTGATCTTGCCGTCGGCCGGGGTCTTGTCCCGCACTTCCGGCCGGATCGACGTGCCGAACAATCCCGACTCAAGGAAGCTGCCGGAATCGACAAGATAGTCGATGCGCTCGCGGGCGTTCAACTGCCCTGCCGCCTTGCGCTCGGCGAGCTTCTTCGGCCCGCCCATGGCGAGCGCTTTCTGGCGCCGCGCCTCGTGTTCGCTGACTTCTTTTTCGTAGGCCAACGCGGTCCCCTATTCGAGTTTCATGCCGGAGCGTTTGACGATCTGGCCGTATTGGACGAGTTCCTTCTCGATGAGCGCCTGGTATTCCTTCGGCGTCGAGGTCACCGGATCGGCCCCCAGCGTCACCATCCGTTCGCGCACGTCGGGCGCCGCCATGATCTTGAGGATTGCGGCGTTGAGCTTGTCGACGATCTCGGGCGGCAGACCGGCCGGACCAAGCACGCCCCACCAGGTGCTGGCTTCGAATCCCGGCACCGTCTCGGCGACGGCGGGAATGTTCGGGACCTGCGGATCCCGTTTGGCGCTGGTGATCGCGATCGCCTTCAGCTTGCCGGACTGCACGAACGGGAGCGACCCCGGCTTGTTGGCGAACATCAGGTCGACCTGGCCGCCGACGAGGTCGGTAAACGCGGGGCCGTTGCCCTTGTAGGGAATGTGCTGCATCGGGATGCCGGCCATCGTCTTGAACAGCTCGCCCGCGAGGTGGCCGGAACTGCCGTTGCCGGAGGAGGCGTAATTCAGCGGGCGCGCGCCGCTTTTGGCGAGGGTCATCAACTGTCTGACCGACGCGGCGGGGATGGACGGATGCAGCACGAGCAGCGCCGTGCTCTTGCCGACGAGGCTGATGGGGGCGAAGTCCTTCAGCGTGTCGTAGGGCATCTTGGGATAGAAATGCGGATTGATCACGTGCGGACCCGTCGAACCCAGCAGCAGCGTGTAGCCGTCCGGCGCCGCCTTGGCCACGGCGTCGCTGCCGATGTTGCCGCCCGCGCCGGGCCGGTTGTCGACGACGAAGGTCTGCCCGAAGGCCTCGGTGAACTTCGCGGACATCAGGCGCGCCAGGATGTCGTTGGTGCCACCCGGGGCGAAGGCGACGATGATCCGCACCGGTTTCGCGGGATAGGTCTGCGCGTGACCAGCGCTGCAGAAGATTGCCGCGCCGAGGGCGCCGGCGAGGAGCAGGGGCTGTTTCATGGGCTGCCTTCCGTTTATTGCGCTTTCTGCGCGAGTTTCTGTTCCCAGTCGAGATACTTGACCATGTCTTCCCTGGTCCGCTCGTAGGGGTTCTTGACGACGTCCACCGTGCGCCCCTTGGGCTTGCCCTCCTCCAGCGGCAGGCCCGCCTTTTTCCAGGCGTCGAGCCCGCCGTCGAGCACCATGACGCGCGGGTGCCCGAGCTTCGCGAGCGTACGCGCCGCGTAGCCGGATTGCAGGCCGTTCTGGCACGTCACCAGCAGCGGCGACCCCAGCGTGCAGGAGCCGTCCGTCGACCAGAGTTCCAGCCAGCCGCGCGGGATCCACACGGCACCGGCGAGATGGCCGCGCGCGTAGTTCTTGCTGGTGTTCACATCCACGACCGTTGCACCGGCCTCGGCCTCGAGCAGGCGCTTCGCTTCCGCCGCGTCCACGCGCGGCACCGCCTTGCGTGATTCATCGAGCTGCAGGGGTTTCGGCTTGCGGCGCCCCGTCTCCATCAGCGCCGGATCCGCCACCGCGGGAAGGCCGCCGTCCAGCACGCGGACATCGGGATAGCCCAGACGGCGGAACCAGTAGGCCGTCATCCACGCCTGCGGCCCGCCGTCGTCCACGCAGACGACGGGCGCACTGCGGACGGCGATGTTCTCGTCGGCGAACAGGAAGGCCTGGCCACCGGGCAACCAGACGGTGTCTTTCAGGTGTCGTTCCGCGTACGCGTCGGCCTGGCGCACGTCGAATACGTAGCCATTGGCTTTGCCCGCGGCAATCTCCGCCATGAGCGAGAGGCTGTCGGCGGCGCTGATCGCGGAGGCACCCGCAGCTTCGGCCAGGGTGCGGCTCGCCTGCGTGCCCGCGCGAAGACTCTGCGCGGACGGTGATAGCGGCGCACCGGGCTCGCGTTCGAGGGTGTAGCCGGCGAGCGTCCAGCCCATGGTGCCGTTCTTCAGGGCGAAGGCATCCTTCACGCCCAGCGCGCGCAATGTCTGGCAGGCGAGGATGCTGCGGGTGCGGCCGGCGCAATGCACCACGACCGGCACGCTGTTGCCGGCAAGATCAGCCGCCACGGCAGCCAGTTCGACGCCGGGCACGTTGCGGGCGCCGGGCACATGCCCGATCGCGTGCTCCTCCGGCGCGCGGATGTCGCACAGCACGAAGGGCGCACCCGACTGACGCTTCTCCTCCAGCGCCTCCGCGGTGATCTGCGGCAGACGCTCGTGTTCGAACATTTCCTCGGCGAAGGTCTTGCTCGGCACGTTCTTGCCTTCGACCAGTGTGCCGCCGGCCGCCGTCCACGCCGCGGTGCCGCCTTCCAGCACGGCGACGTTGGTGTAGCCGAGTTCCTTCAGCGTGGCCGCGGCCAGCGCGGCGCGGCGGCCGCCTTCGTCGTACACGGTGACCGGCGTGTCGTGCCGCTGCACGAGCTGCGCGATCTGCAGCTCGATCATCCGGCGCGGCAAGGCGGTCGTGCCGGGAATGTGGCCCTGGTTGATTTCGCCGGCCTCGCGCACGTCGAACAGGGCGCCCCCGGACAGGGCGCGGGCAACAACTTCCTTCAGCGGACGGACCGGCGGATTGACCATGGCTGCCAAGTGTAGGTGATGAGTGATGCTTGCTGCTGCACTGCCGCGCGACGACATAGGCCGGCGCTCATTTTCAGGGATGACGGTCGCGCGGCTGCCGTTCGCGCCGGATCAGCGGGCGCGACGCGCTCAGACCGGAATGCCCGGAATGCCGCTTCCCTCCTGCAACCCCCTCCTGCAACCTTTGTGACTTGTCATTTTATTGAGACAAATTCTCATTGAGTGTCACATGATGATGACGTATAGTCAAGATCGAATCCGGCACGATGATAGAACCAAAAGACCGGATATCCGGGGCGCGGATCCCGGCCGGCGATGACCCGCGACGACAGGTTCAAGGAGGAACATGACGCTCAAGGCAACTCCCATTCATCCCGGCATCGGCATGGAAGTGCAGGGTGTCGATCTCGCGCAGGAACTGGCGGCGGACGTCCGCGCGCGCATCGGCCAGTTGCTGAACGACCACTCGCTGCTGCTGTTCCGCGACCAGCGCCTGACGCCGGCGCAACTGGCCCGCTTCAGCCGCGGCTACGGCGAACTCCGCATTCACGATCTCGCGAAGTACCGCGTGCCGGACGCGCCGGAGGTCACCATCCTGTCCAACATCCTCGATGAAAATGGCGAGCAAACGGGTTTCGTGGATGTCGGGCACGTGTGGCACACCGATGCTTCCTTCCTCGACCAGCCGCACATGTATTCCTTCCTGCACGCGATCGAGATCCCCCACCAGGACGGCCGCCCGCTGGGCAGCACCTGGTTCGTCAGTTCGGCGCGCGCCTACGACACGCTGCCGGAAGCCATGAAGCAGCGCATCGCCGGCCTGAAGGCGGTCCACAGCTTCGACAGTCGCTTCGCCAGACACAAGGCGACGACCGGCAAGGAGGCCTCGCGCGACAGTTTCAAGGGCCGCGCGCCGCTCCCCCCCGTGATGCACCCCGTGGTCCGCCAGCATCCGGTCACCGGCCGCAAGAGCCTCTACATCAACCAACTGGCGACGGTGGGTATCGTCGGCATGCCGGACGATGAGGCGGAAGCACTGATCGCGGAGTTGTGCCGCCATTGCACGCAGGAAGACCAGATCTACCGCCACACGTGGCGGGTGGGGGACGTGCTGATCTGGGACAACTGCACCAGCCAGCACATCGCCATCGGCGACTACGCCTTGCCGCAGCGCCGGATGCTGTACAAGGCCACGGTAAAGGGCACGGCGCCGTTCTAGGAAGCCTGTCCAGCGCGGAGACGCTGGCTATCGACACTATCGGAGGAACACATGTTGGTTCAGAGAACCGCTGTACTGCTGGCGGCGTGCGCCGCTTCAGCGTCTGCCTGGGGTGACGGCTACCCGCAGCGCCCGATCCGCTTCGTGGTGCCCTTCGCCGCCGGCGGCGCGACGGACATCGTGTCCCGCGCGCTCGGGCAGCGGTTGACGGAGGGCGTGGGCCAGACAGTGGTGATCGACAACCGCGGCGGTGCCGGCGGCGTGATCGGCACGGACATCGTGGCCAAGGCCGCCCCCGATGGCTATACGCTGCTGATGGCGACGGCAGCCAACCCCGCGAACGCCTTCCTCGTAAAGAACCTGCCGCACAATTTCGGCAAGGACCTCGCGCCGGTGTCGCTGGTGGTGCTGTCGCCCTACCTGCTGCTGCTGAATCCCTCGGTCCCTGCAAAATCGACGGCGGAACTGATTGCGCTGGCGAAGAGCAAACCGGGCAGCCTCAGCTACGGTTCGGCTGGCACCGGCAGCTCGCAGCATCTGGTCGGCACCCTGTTCAACCAGCAGGCGGGCATCGACATCGTGCACGTGCCCTACAAGGGCACGGCGCCAGCGTTCACCGACCTGATCAGCGGCCAGATCCAGGTCGTGTTCGGCATCTTTTCCGGCGCGCAGCCTTTCATCAAGGCGGGCCGCCTGAAAGCGCTGGCGGTCACCAGCGCGCAGCGCTCAAAGGCCCTGCCGGACATTCCCACTATCAGCGAAAGCGGCCTGCCCGGCTTCGACATGAGCGGCTGGTTCGGCCTCATGGCGCCGCGGAACACGCCGCCCGGCGCGGTCAAACTCATCAGCGACCATACCGCGCGCATCGTCCGCACCAAGGACATGAGCGAGCTGCTGATCGGTTTCGGTCTCGATCCGGTGGGCAACACCCCCAAGGAGTTCGGCGACTTCATCGCCAGGGAGCTCGACAAGTACGGCAAGCTGGTGCGCACCTCGGGACTCGCCGACAAGCCCCAGTGACCGCAGACGGCAGGGCGGACAGCGGCGCGGCTTGGGACGCCGCGTTCGACGTCGTCGTCGTTGGCTACGGTGCCGCCGGCGCGGTGGCGGCCATCGAGGCCGCGGACGCCGGTGCGCGGGTGCTCGTGCTCGAAAAATCCGCCGATCCGGGCGGCATTTCCATCCTGTCCTCGGGCGGCATCCGCGTCTGCCTCGACGTCGACAGCGGCTACCGTTACCTGCGCGCCACCTGCGGCGGCCGCACACCCGACGACGTGCTGCTCGCGCTGGCCGAAGGCATGGCGGAGATGCCGGACTACGTGCGACGCCTGGCCGAGATCAACGGCGCCGACATCCAGGTCGTCCCGAGTCCCGGCAACTATCCGTTACCCGGGGGCGATGCGCTCGCGCTGGTCGACGTTGCGGCCATTCCGGGATTCGACGCGGCGGCGGAGTATCCGGCGGTGCGCCCCGTCCGGCCCGGGTGCCGGTTGTTCAAGCTGCTCGACGACAACGTGAAGCGCCGGAGCATCCCGGTGTGGATGTCGGCGCCTGCCGGGCGGCTGCTGCGCGCGCCGTCGGGCGAGATCATCGGCGTCCGCGCCCTGCGCGACGGCCAGGCCATCAGCGTGCGGGCGGCACGTGCCGTGATCCTCACCTGCGGCGGCTTCGAGGCGGACGAGGAGATGAAGCGTCAGTATCTGCCGGCCGGCCCGGTACTGTGCGGCAGCTACCGCGGCAACACCGGCGATGGCATCCGCATGGCGCAGCAAGCCGGCGCCGCGCTGTGGCACATGTGGCATTGCCACGGCCCCTACGGCTTCCGCCACCCGGACCCGGCGTATCCCTTCGGCATCTATGTCAAGCTGCTGCCCATGTGGACGCCGGCGCGCCGGGCGCGCACGCTGCCGCGCATGGCTTGGATCGTCGTCGACCAGACCGGGCAGCGCTACGTGGACGAATACCAGCCCTATCTGTCAGACACCGGGGTGCGCCAGTTCGACCACTTCGATCCCAAGACCTGGCGCCATCCGCGCCTGCCCTCCTTCATCATCTTCGACGAAGCCGGCCGCACGCAGTACGCGATGGGACGCTCGGTGACGAACGACCGCGAGGCGCATTACGAGTGGAGCAACGACAATCTTGCGGAAGTGGACAACGGCATCCTGAAACGGGCCGACACGATCGAGGGACTGGCCGGCATGCTGGGCCTCAACGCGGCGGCGCTCGTTGCGAGCGTCGAACGCTGGAATGCCCAGTGCGACGCAGCCCACGATGGCGATTTCGGGCGCACGCCCGAAACCATGATGGCGCTGCGCACGCCGCCCTACTACGGGGGAGAACTCTGGCCGGTGGCCATCAATACCCACGGCGGACCGGTACACAACGCGCAACAGCAGGTACTCGATCCCTGGGGAACGCCGGTCCCCCGCCTCTATGCCGCAGGCGAACTGGGCGGGATGTTCGGACACATCTACCTCGCCGGCGGCAACCTGGCCGAATGCTTCGTCGGCGGTCGCAATGCCGCGCGGCATGCGGCTGGCCTTGCGAACCGGCCCCGGGACTGACGCCGGCCCGCGCGGCTGTGCCCGCCGCGGCTACTGCACCGCGCCCATGATGCTTTCGGCGTTGCCGGCGCGGATCAGCTCCTTGTCGGATTCGGAAATCCGGGGATTGTCCTTCAGCAGCTGCACGTCCTTCCACTTCATGCGGCCGCCCGGGTCGTCGTGCGGGTAGTCGGTCGCGAACAGGAACTGGCTCGCGCCGAGGTAATCCACGGAGTCCGGCAACTCGGGCTCTTCCGTTTCGATGGTGAACAGCAGGTTGGTCTGGAAGTAGTGCAGCAGCGGCTTCTTGTTCTTGACGTCGTAGTCCTCGCTGGTCGTCAGGCGCTTGCCCGCCGAGGTACGCTCGCGGCCGGGCACGACGCGCCGGTGAAAGCGCGCGCTCGCGTCCTCGTCCTCGTAGTTGACGGGCGCCTTCTCCATCGCCGAATCGAATTTCTCGACGAGCGGCCGGATGAAGGAGCTGCCGGCCTCCGTGAACACGAAGCGCAGGCCGGGGAAATCGTCGAGCAAGCCGCTGGTGCAGAGCGACACCAGACTCAGGTGCCCGTCGGGCGGCGAGGCGACGTCCAGGCCGTCGCGCTGGAAGGTCATGAGGTTGCTGATGCGGTGGCCGTGCTGGATGTTGTGCAGGATCACCGGCATGTTCAGCTCCTCGACGCGCTTCCAGAACGGCCACAGCTCGCGGTGGCTGCCGAGCGTCTCGGAGTACTGGTGCGCGCGTACCGGGAACACCTTGTCCACGGCGACCGACTGGAAGCCGTTGGCCTTGGCCCATTCGAGTTCGCTGATCGCCGTCGGCACGTCCTGCAGTGCCACCAGCGCGGACCCGAGCAGGTTGCGCGGGTACTTCTTCATCAGGTCCAGCATGCACAGGTTGAAGGAATGCGCCATCGGGATGGCGAGTTCCGGATCCAGCACGTAGTTGAACAGCATGGCGGTGTACTGCGGCAGCAGCAGCTGGTACTCGATGCCGAGCTTCTGGTAGTCCTCGAGCCGCGTCTCGATCTCGAAGATGCCCTTGTAGTTGGAACCCGACCCCGGCGGGTGCAGGGGCGTGGTGCCCTCGACGTGGACCCAGCCCGGAAACTTCCAGCCGGTCATCTTGCCGTCCTTGTCGAACTCATACACCGGCTTCTTGTCCGCCATCGGGCCGTCCACGTAGTCGTAGACGTTGACGGGCATGATGTGGGTATCCATGTCGATGATCATCGGGCACTCCTTCCAGTAAGACTTCTGCGATTGTGACTCGGAACCGATCGGGCCGCCGGGGGCGGCGGCAACGGTGAAAACGGGATCGGGACCAGGACGGCGTCGTCTTTTTTACGTGACAATTTTTTTTGAATTGTCACTCGAAAATGACGTACAGTCAATGACGCGCAGAGGTCCCGTCGGCGCCCGCACACACGCCTTTTTGTTATTCTCGCAGCCCCGCCCACCGTACCGCACGAACCGCACAGGAGCCTGTCGTCCATGGGGACCCGCAACTCACCGACGGACCGCATCAGGGATGCGATGCAGACCGCCCGGATACGCAACGCGAGCGATCTGGCCCGCAAGCTGGGTCTGCCCCGGCAAACCGTGCATCGCTGGCTGGCGGACGGCATCGCGAACATTACCTACAAGAACCTGCTGAAGCTGGCGGACACGCTGAACGTCAACGCGCGCTGGATCGCGTTCGGCGAAGTCGGCCCCCTGAAGCCGCCCATCAAGCAGGCGCACGAGGCGGACGCCGCGGGGATCGCGCGCGCACTCAACGGCGAGCTGCGCAGGCACTGGCTGCTGATGGGCAATGCCCTGCTCGAGCTCCAGACCCGGCGCGAAGCGAAGCCCGGAACACCGAAGCCGCGCCGCGGCGGCTGACGCCCGAACCTGCACGCACCCCTACCCTGCCGATGAACGACATGGACGCCAACGTCGCCAAGATCGCCGAATATGTCAGCCGGGTGCGCTACGAGGATCTGCCGCCCGACGTCGTGCACGACGCCAAGCGGCGCATCATCGACACCCTCGGCTGCGGCTTGGGTGCCTTCGACGCCGAACCCTGCCGCATCGCGCGCAGGATCGCCGGCAGAAGCGAAGTCGCCGGCGGCGCTCACGTGCTCGGCACGCGCGAGCGGGTGCTGCTGGAGCTGGGCGCCTTCGCCAACGGCGTCATGATGCGTTACCTCGACGGTAACGACAGTTATCCCGGCGGCGGCGGACATGCGAGCGACACCATCGCGGCGATCCTGGCCGCCGCGAGCACGACCGGCGCCAGCGGACGGCAGGTAATTACCGCCGTCACCGCCGCATACGACGTGTTCTACAACCTGTACACCGCCGCGAAGATGCGGGACCAGGGCTGGGACCATGTGTTCTACATCGCGGTCGCCAGCGCGGCGGGTGCCGCCAGCATCTTCGGGCTGGACCGCGAACGCACGGCGCACGCCATCGCGCTGGCCATCACGCCCAACCTCGCGCTCGAAGTCACGCGGCGCGGGCACCTGTCCATGTGGAAGGGCTGCGCCGGCGGCAATGCGGCGCGCAACGGCGCCTTCGCCGCGCTGCTGGCGGCTGAGGGCATGACCGGGCCGGACAAACCGATCGAGGGCACGCACGGCCTCTGGCACATGGTGGGGCAATTCCAGATCGCGGACTTCCCCGTCGGCGAGCGGCCCTACCGCATCAAGCAGGCCAACCTGAAGTTCTTCCTGTCGGAGTACCACTCGCAATCGCCGATCGAAGCCGCGGTGAAACTCCACGAGCAGGTGGCGCCGGGAGACATCGAGGCGGTGACGGTGCACACCTACCGCTTCGCCCGGCAGGAGATCGCCGACAGCCGCGAAAAGTGGCGCCCGACCACCCGCGAATCCGCGGACCACAGCCTGCCCTACATCGTCGCCGCGGTGCTGACCGACGGGCGCTTCAACGACGCGATCTTCGCGCCGGAGCGGATCGCCGATCCCGCGCTGCACGCGCTCATGGACAAGATCACCGTCGAGGAAGATCCCGAGCTGACCGCCCAGTTCCCCGCCAAGGTGCCTTGCCGCATCGAGGTCAGAACCCGGGACGGCGCGCTCAAGCGCGTGACGATCGAGTACCCGCGTGGCCATCACCGGAATCCGATGTCCGACGCGGAAGTCGAGACCAAGTTCCTCGATCTCGCCGCCCGCGTCCTGCCCGCCGCACGCGCGAAAGCGCTGCTGCAACTGCTGTGGGGCCTCGACCATCAGCCCTCGCTCGAACCGGTGTTCGCTGCCGCCCTGATCGAGGGCCCCTGAGACCGGCGCGGCGCCATCGCTAGGCGGGAATGCACCACACCTTGCGGGCGTGCTCGGGCGTTGCGATATCGAACGGCAGGCCGTTGGGATCGCGGTACTTCCGTTCCGACTGCGGGCCGGCGCCGATGCCGCGGATCTGGCCGTGATAGACCGCCCCGCTCTTCTCCGCCTGCTGCGCGCCAGCCTCCATGTCGTCGACGAGCAGCCCGAAATGGTGCAGTCCCTTGCGGCTCTCGGCGTTCACGTTCTTGTTGGCGTCGATGATGGCGAGGCTGATGAAGCCGTCGGAGAGCATGACGGCGACGTTGGACTCCCGCACGCGCTGCATGTCGAACGCTTTCTCGTAGAACGCGGCGGTCGCCTGGATGTCGTCCACCGCCATCGCGATATGTCTCAGTTTGGCCATGCCAGTTTCTCCCGGTTGGTGAAGTTTCATTGAACGCTGCGCCGGCCCGCGGACGTACCGCGCGCACGGCGTGCACCGCTCCGCAGCGGCACGACCGGCCGCGAGGCGGAGAACAGTACGTCGACGCTGGCGCAGTCTTCCAGCGCCTGCAGTCGGTCGAACAACGGCCGCGCCGGCAGGGACAGCCTGGACCAGCCGGCGCAATCCTCGAATTTCACCCACAGGTCTTCGGCCGCCAGTGGCCGAGCGGCGTCGCCCAGCGCATGGCGGACCGGCGTGCCCGCGAGGGCGCGACCGTCCGTCAGTTCGAGCCGGACCGTGTCGGCGGGCGCGTAGCCCGAGGTGCCGGGCTCCTCGGCCGGATCGATCTCGATGGCGACTTTCGTCATGAGCTCCTGCACGGCCGGATCGCGCACGAAAGCGTCGGTAAGGTCGCGCAGGCCGACGCGCCGGGCCAGGATCGCGCAGGCGAGCGCGAACTCGATGCTGAACTTGCCCTCAATGGCCGTCTGCGGCCGGTGGTGCTTGAGGATGAGCGCGTGCGTCGGACTGAAAGTCACGCCGATGCTGCGGATCTGCGCGGTCTCCACGGCTTCCCGCTGGAGCAGGTCGAGCATGCCGTCGATCGCGCGGTGCGCGCGGTAGCACACCGGATACTTCTTGATCGCCAGGCCATGCTCCAGCAGGCGCCAGCGCGCAGGGGGCAGCGTCATCGGCGAATCGAGATCGACGTCACCGGCGGGCGAGAGCGCGCGCAGGAAGCCCTGGTCGTGTTCGAGGGCGTCGTGCGCGGCGGTGACGCCGTTGGCGGCGTAGCGCGCGGCCATCATGCCGCAGGCCGCCGCGTGCCCGGGATGTGTAGGCTTGACCATGGCGCCCATGTTGGACACCACGCCGCTCGCTGCCGACGCGGCGATGCCCAGTGCGTGGGCCGCCGCTTCGGGACTCAGTTTGCGCAGCGCCGCGCAGGCGGCCGCGGCGCCGAGGGCACCGAATATCCCGGTCGGATGCCAGCCCTTGCGCTGGTAGTTGCCGCGTTCTCGGAAAATCAGTTCGCCCCACACTTCGTAGCCCGCGACGTACGCGCGGATCATGTCGCGCCCGCTGGCGCCCAGCGCCTGCGCCTCGGCCAGGATGGCGGGCACGAGCACCGTGCTCGGGTGGCTCCCCTTCAGCGCAACGTCGTCGTAGTCGAGTGCGTGGGAGGCGGTGCCGTTGATCATGGCGGCGACCGGCGCCGTCGTCCGGCGGTCGCTGAAGTACAGGGTGCCGGGGCCGGACGGCGCGTCGGTCAGCAGCGTGCGTTCCACCGCCGCCGTGACCGGTTCGCGCGAACCCGCGAGCATGACGCCGATGCAGTCGGTGAAGCCCAGCTTCACGGTCGCGATCGCGGGCGCGGGTATACCCTCGTAGACGAGCGTCGAGACGAACCGCCCGAGACCGGCGGTCAGCGGCTGGCTCACGGCTGCACCAGCCCTTGCAGCGGCGCGCCGGAGAGCCACGGCATCTCGGCATCGAGCCGCTTTTCGTAGTCGGCGACTTCCGCTTCGTAGCGCTGGGTGATGCCGATGTCGTCGAGCCCTTCCAGCAGGCGCTCCTTGCGCGAGGGCTCGATGTCGAAGCGGCAGGTTTTGCCGCCCGGCGCGGTGACCGTCTGAGCTTGCAGATCGACCGTCACCTCCGCGCCCGGCGACGCCTGCAGCGCGGCGATGATTTCGCGGACCTCGGCCTCCGGCAGCACAACGGGCAGCACGCCGTTCTGATAGCAGTTGCTAGCGTAGAAGGGCCCGAAGCTTGAGGCGACGATGGCGCGCACGCCGAAATCGACGGCGGCATACACCGCGCCCTCGCGCGTGGAACCACAGCCGAAATTGGGGCCGGTCACCAGGATCTGGGCGCGCTGGTACGGCTCCCGGTTGAGGATGAAATCGGGCCGCGGCTTGCCCTCCGCGTCGAAGCGGTCGTTATAGAAGAAGAAGTTGCGATAGCCCGCCGTCAGAGGCTGGCGCAGGTAGCGTTGCGGGATGAGCATATCGGTGTCGATGTCCGGCTGCGGCAGCGGCGCGGCGATGGCGGTCAGGCGGGTAAATGGTTCCATGGGCATTCCTTTCAGGCGAACGTCCGCACGTCGGTCAGATGCCCGGTGATCGCCGCGGCGGCGGCCATCGTCGGGCTCAGAACGTGACTGCGAACGCCGCGCCCCTGCCGGTTGGGGAAATTGCGCGGCGAAGTAGTGGCGCAGCGCTCGCCCGGAGACGCGAAGTCGCCGTTCGAGCCTACGCACATGGAGCACGCCGAATCGCGCCATTCGAAGCCGGCGTCGGTGAAGATGCGGTCGAGCCCTTCCGCCTCCGCCCGCCGTTTCACCAGTGACGAACCCGGCGAAATCATCGCGGGGATCACCGCGTGCCGGCCCTTCACGATCGCCGCGGCCGCGCGCAGGTCTTCCAGTCGCGCATTGGTGCACGAACCGATGAACACCCGGTCCACCTTGATGCTGCTCAGCAGTTGCCCCGGCTTGAGGCCCATGTACTCCAGCGCCCGCGTGTAGTGCGCGCGTTGTTCCGCACTGCCGGCCGCTTGCGGATCGGGCACCTTGCCGGTGATGGGCAGGGCGTCGCCGGGCACCGTGCCCCACGTCACCATGGGCACGAGGTCCGCGGCGGACAGGGTCACTTCCTTGTCGAAGCGCGCGCCGGCGTCGGTCGGCAGCGTTTTCCAGAACGCGAGCGCCCGGTCCCAGTCCTCGCTCTGTGGCGCGTATTCTCGGCCCTGCAAGAAGCGGAAGGTCGTGTCGTCGGGCGCCACCAGGCCCGCCCGCGCACCGGCCTCGATCGACATGTTGCAGACCGTCATCCGCTGCTCCATCGACATGCCGCGGAAGGCGGAGCCCGCGTACTCGATAACGTGGCCGCTGCCGCCGGTGATGCCGATCTTCGCGATGATCGTGATGATCACGTCTTTGGCGGTCACGCCCTGCGGCAATGCACCCTCGATAGTGACGCGTAATGTTCTGGGCTTGCGATACCACAGGCACTGCGTGGCCATCACGTGCTTGATCTCGGAGGCGCCAATGCCGAAGGAGAATGCGCCGAACGCGCCGTTCGTCGTGGTGTGTGAATCGGCGGCGGTGATCGTCATGCCCGGCTGCACCAACCCGAGGTCCGGACCCACGACGTGCATGATGCCCTGCCGTTCGTTGTCCATGCCGATGAAGGGGATGCCGAAGTCGCGCGCGTTGGTGCCGAGCTGCTCGATCATCCGGCGGATGTCCGGATCGCGGATGCCGGCGAGCCCGCCCGCGCGGTTGAGCGTCGGCAGGTAATGGTCCGCAATCGCGATCTGCCGCAGCGGCTGGCGCAGCCTTCGCTGCGCCAGCCGCAACCCGTCGAAGGCGTAGAACGGGCCTTCGTGGATAAAATTGCGATCGATGTAGACCAGCGATTCGCCGTCCTCGCGCTGCGCGACAACATGGCGGCTCCAGATCTTGTCGAACATGTTCTGTGGCGCGGTCACGGGCATTCCTTGTTGTCAGTACGGGTCTGTGGTCAATGGTCGCGGGCTTTGCTACTCGCCCTTGATGCCGGTCGTGCGGATCACCTTGCCCCACTTGTCCGTTTCAAGGGCCAGGAATTCGATGAACTTCTTCGACGGCATGCCTGAAGCCTCAGCGCCGATCGTCTTCTGCAGATCCTCAAGGAACTTCGGCTGGTTGAGCAGCGCCACCATCTCCTCGCTCAGCCTGTTCACGATCGCGGGCGGCGTGCGTGCCGGGGCCATGTAGCCGTACCAGGAACCGGCGTCGTAGCCGGGCACGCCGGATTCTGCGATCGTGGGCAGGCTGGGGAACAGCGGCGAGCGCTTGCTGCCGGAAGTCCCGAGCGCACGCAGGCGGCCGGAGGTGATGAAGGGCAGCAAGGCCGGCAGTGGCGCGATGGTCAGGTCCACCTGGCCCGACATGAGATCGGTGATCGACGGGCCGTTGCCCTTGTAGGCGATGTGCACGATGTCCGTCCCAGTCATGCTCTTGAAGAGCTCGGTGGACAGATGGGTCGAGCCGCCGATGCCGCCCGAGGCGTAGCTCAGCTTGCCGGGATTGGCTTTGGCGAAGGCGATCAGTTCGGTGACGTTGCGCGCGGCCACGTTCGGACTCACGGCGAGCACATTCTGCGTCGTCGCCACCAGGGCCACGGGCACGTAGTCTTTCTCGACGTTGAAATTGAGCTTCTTGTTGGCGAACATCGCGGGGATGTAAGCGAACGAGGAATTCGCGAGCAGCAGCGTGTAGCCATCCGGCGGGGCCTTGGCGAGGATCTCGTTGGCGATGAACCCCCCCGCCCCCGAGCGGTTGTCGACCACCACCGTCTGTCCGAACTTCTCACTGAGCCCCTTGGCCACCAGGCGCGACACCAGGTCCGCCGCGCCGCCCGGCTGGTAGCCGACGAGAATGCGGATTGGCTTGCTGGGAAAATCCGCCGTCTGCGCCACCGCGGCAGACGAACCGGCCAGTCCGGCGACGGCCACCAGGCTCCACGCGATCGTTGCATCCATATGCTCTTCTCCTCTTTGGTCATATCGTGGCCGTCCCGCCGCCATCCACCTGCAGCGTGACACCCGTGATGTAGCTGGCGCGCGACGAAGCGAGGAACAGCACCGCCTCTGCGATCTCGGCCGCGTCGCCCAGCCGGCCGAGCGGCGGCACGCGCTTGGCCACCGCGGCCGAGGTCAGCGCGGCATTGTTGCGCGCGATCTCGTGATGGCGCTCCGACTCGATGGGGCCGGGCGCGACGGCGTTGATGCGCACCTGGTTCGCGGCGTACACGTCAGCGAGCCCCTTGGTCAGCAGGTTGGCGGCAATGTTGGCGCAGCAGCCCGGCAGGTGCGCTGGCGTCGGCTGACGGCCACCGCGGCCGGTAATGTTGACGATGCTGCCGCCGCCATTCTTCACCATGCCGGGAATGACGGCCCGCATCGAACGCATGTAGCCGAGCAGCTTGGTCTGCAGCACGGTGTCCCAGTCGGCATCCGTCAGCTTCTGGAAATCGCCGAAGATCGCGGCGGCCGCGCAGTTGACGAGCACATCGACACGGCCATGGCGGCGTTCGATCACGCGCAGCGCGCGCTCAATGGAGGCGCGCGAACGCAGGTCCGCCGGCACCGCGCCGGCCGCGAGCGCCGCGCGCACCGGCTTGCGCGAGGACGTCACGACCGTGGCGCCCGCGGCTGCCAGCCTCGCGGCGATCGCCTTGCCGATCTCGCCGGAGGCGCCGATGACCCAGGCCACCTTGCCTTTAAGCTCGCGCGCCGCACCCTTGCCGGTTTTCCGCTTTGCCGTCGCCATGTCAGTCCGCCCGGATGCGCGCCGCTTTCGCGACCTTCGCCCACTTGTTGAGATCGGCCACCACCAGCGCGGAGAACTGTTCCGGCGTGTTGGAAACCGGATCGACGCCGAGTTCCAGGAAGCGCTTGCGGTTCGCGTTCACGATCTGGACGATCGCTTCGTTGAGCTTCACCACCACGGCCCGCGGCGTGCCGGCGGGCGCGAGGATGCCGTACCAGGTGTTGATCTCGAAGCCGGGCAAGCCGGACTCGCTGGCGGTCGGCAATTGCGGAAACAGCGGGTGGCGTTCGTTGCTGCACACCGCCAGCGCACGCAGCCGGCCGCTTTCCATGAAGGGCAGCGCCGCCGGTATCGTCTGGAAGATCAGGTCCGCTTCGCCACTGACCACCGCGGTCAGCGCCTGCGAACCGCTCTTGTAGGGGATGTGGATCATGCCCACGTGCGCCAGCAGCTGGAACAGTTCGGCGGACATGTGGTTGAAGCTGCCGCTGCCGGAGGTCGAATAGCTGAGGCGCCCGGGCTTGGTCTTGGCCAGCTGGATGAACTGCCGGACGTTTCGCACGGGTATGGACGGGTGCACCAGCAGCAGGTTCGCGCTGTTGGCCACCAGGCTGATGGGCGCGAAGTCCTTCAGCGGATCGAAGGCGAGCTTGGAGTAGATGCTCACGTTGATGGACTGGGTGCCCATGGACCCCAGGAAAAGCGTGTAGCCGTCCGCCGGCGAGCGCACGGTCTGCTCGGCCGCGATGTTGCCGCCCGCGCCTGGCCGGTTGTCGATCACGACCTGCTGGCCCCAGCGCGCCGTCAGGCGCTCGCCGATCACGCGCCCGAGGATGTCCGTAGTGCCGCCGGGCCCGAAGGGAATAATCAGGCGGATCGCCTTGGTCGGATACTCCTGCGCGGCCGCCGCCGAAGCAACAAGCACACAGCCCAGGACGGCGAGGATGCGAAGGCGGCTCATGATTCGAACACCATGGCGTCAAACAGCTCGCCAGTATCGGCCAGCGTGTCCAGTGCCCACAGCCGGTCCAGCAGCCGGTCGGCGCGGTCCGCCGCCAGCGCCCGCGCCGACAGCTCGCGGAATTTGGCGACGACTTCGTCATCCGTCATGGGGTTCTTGTGATGCCCGCGGGGATAGTCGAGGGTGGCCGTTTTGCGCGTCCCGTCCGTGAGGACGATGTCCATCCGGCAGGGGATGAACGCCGGAAAACGCTTGGTGAACGCCGGGTCTTCCTGGACCGCGATCTTGTCGGCGAGTTGGTGGATGCGCTGGTCCTGCAGCCGCGCATCCGAGAACAACTCGTCGCTGAAGCGGCCGTCGATCAGCACCCCGGCCACGATGAACGGCAAGCTGTGGTCGGCGGTCTCGCGGTTGGTCGGGTGCCATTTTTCGGGCTCGCTGCCGATCTCGTGCCACGCGAACCAGTAAGTGTTGATGGTGACGCTGGCGATGTCCTCGACCGCCAACTGGGGCCGCAGCTGCAGCGCCGCGGTGATCGGCGCCTGCGAGTGGTACTCGGACAGAAAGAACTTGATGTTCGATTCGGTGAGCCGGTAGGGACGCGCGGTGCCGTCGGCGAAGGGCTCCAGCGCGAAACCCTTGACCAGTTCGCCCAACCCATGCGGCCCGTCGATGGCGTGATCCGGGCCTGTGATACCGCCGGCAGCCATCAGCGCCGCAAACACGCCGTTGCGCGCAGCATTGCCCGCGGCACAGCCCTTCCACATCGACAGGTTGCCGCGGCGGGTGGCGTGCAGCGCAATATTGGAGGTGACTGCCAGCGCGATGGCGTTGGTCATCTGTTCGCGCGTCAGGCCCAGCACCTTGCCCGCGCCGACGGCACTGGCGACGGCCGTATAGAACACGTGGTCGAGTCCGTGGTCGCGCATGCAGGCCGCCTGAAAAAAACCGTGATAGACCTCGTAGGCCAGCACGATCGCGGCGATCGCCGTCGCGCCGCTCGCATGGACGGCATCGGCTGCGGCCAGCACGGGCGCAATCGTGTCACTGGGATGCCCGCCGCCGCCCGGATAGGTATCGTTGCCGTCGAGGTAGCGATTCATCACGCCGTTGGCGAACGCAGCGAGCTCCGGCAGGCGGCGCCGTTTCGAACCGTATACCCGCGCGCCCTGGGGCGTTTCGGCCCGCGCCGCAAGCTCGCGCGCCACCCGCGATGGAACATCGTGGTAGGCGCCCAGCCCACAACCGACCGCGTCGATCACGCGGCGCTTGCACTCGTGGACAACGTCCGCCGGCAGCGCGCGAAACTCCAGTGCGTGGGCGTACTCGGCGATGCGGGCGATGCTGGAATCCAAGCGGGCTCCTCGTGTGAATCTGGCGTGGCTTGCGGCGCCTATACGATGCCCGTGAAGAACTCGGCCATGTCTGCCACGTTCTCGATACCGCGCACGCGCTCGACCAGCAATTGCCGGCGCGCCGGATCCAGCGCGAGCGCGCCGAACCCCAGGCAGTCGTCCGCCTTTGCCGCCAGGTCCGCGTCACTCGGCGGTGCCTCGGCACCCCACGGGAATTTCGTAGTCGTGCGCGTGAAGGTCCCGCGCGCCGTGGTCAGGGTCACGCTGGCCGGCACGCGCGTGCCCTTGTTGGTTTCGTCGACCACGATCTTCACACGCCGGGTGATCGGCTTGACGCGCGGATCCAGTACCGCGGCCTCCTGGATCTCGGCAATACCGAGCTTGCGATGCAGCAGCGCGGAGGCCATGGCGTACTGCACGCTGAACTGCGCAGTCACCTGCGGATTGTCGCGGGGATCGAAGGGCGCGCCGACCAGCCGATGCATCATTGGCGAGTGCACGATCTCGATGGCGGTCACCTCGTCCGGCTGCAGCTCGTGTTCCCGGATCAGGCCCAGCGCCGCATCGAGCGAGGCGTGGCTACAGGCGCAGCACGGGTACTTTTTGAGGGCCGTCTGCTCGTGCTGGAAGCGCTTGCCGAGACCGTCGAGCACCTTCGCCGGATCGCCCTCCTGGTAGAGCTGGTAGAGCCCGAATTTGCCTTCGAAAGCCTCGCGCGGCGCGGTGATCCCTTTCGCGGCCAACAGGGCCGAGAACACGCCACCGCGCGACGAGAATGCGCCCTGCAGGCGCTTGGTCAGCGCCTGCTCGATGTTGGACTGCTGTGTGCCCGCCGACTGGGACAGCGCGATGCCGAGCGCATGCGCGGTCGTGGCGGCATCGAGCCTTAGCAGGCGGGCCGCCGCGGCTGCGGCGCCGAAGACACCGTAGATGGAGGTGGTGAACCAGCCCTTGTGCTGCCCCGTGATGCTGCCGCCCAACCGGCTGCACAGGTCGCTGCCGAGGATGTAGGCCGCCAGGAACTCCCGACCGCTCGCCTTTTGCCGCTCGGCGAGCGCCAGCGCGGCGGGCAACGCCACCATGTCGGCATGCACGGTGTTGATCGCGTCATAGTCCAACGCGGCGGCCGTCATGCTGTTCAGGAACGCCGCCGAGGCTGCAGGCAGTTTGCCACGATAGCCCCACACGGTGCAGTGCGCGCTGCCGCCCTCGCCCGCGACCATTTCGTAGACAGGGCGCGCGCCGGGGGCATCCGCGCCGGCCCAAGCCACGGCCAGCGTATCGAGCATCAGCCGCTTGGCCGCCGCGACGGCCGCGGCCGGCAACGCGTCGGCGTCGAAGCCGACGATGTGGTCGGCGATCACCTGCGAAACCGAACGCGCCTCGCTGGCGGCCAGTCGAAGGGCCGCGCCTGTCTCTGCCATGGGATTCTCCTTGGTACTGGTCCGTTACGCCGCCTGCTGCCGCCCGGCCAGCGCCGCGCCGGCCGCGGAGGCGCCCGCGATGCGACCGAACACGGCGCCGGACGTGAGCCCGCTCCCGCCCGGATAGTTTGTGTAGAACAGGCCACCGACCATTTCGCCGGCCGCGTAGAGGCCCGGCAGCGGGCGGTCGTCGATGTCCATCACCTGTGCGTCCGTGTTGACCTTCACGCCGCCGAAGGTAAAGGTGATGCCACAGCTCACGCCGAAGGCCTCGAACGGCGGCTCGTCGAGGGTGTTCGCCCAGTGCGACTTGTTGATGGCGAGGCCCTGCGTGCCGCGGCCGTCCTTACGGTTGGGGTCGAAGGGGTGCTCCTTCTGCACGGCCGCGTTGAACTCGCGCACCGTTTCCAGGAACTGGCCCGCGTTGACGCCCTCCAGCTTGCCCGCGAGCTCCTCAAGCGTGTCAGCCCGCACCTTGGTGATTTGGCGCACGCGGTACTCGTCGCGCAGCAGCTTCAGCACCTTGTTGTCGAACACCTGCCACGCGAGCTGCTTCGGCTGGCGCATCATCGCCAGCCCGCATTCCACGTAGGTGTACATGCGGAAGTCGTAGCCTTCGTCGAAGAAGCGCCGGCCCTCGCTGTTCACTATGATGCCGAAGGGATAGCTGTGCTTCTGGAAGGCGTCGCCGAGCTTGAGGTCACCGTAATTGGGCGCGTTCATGTCGCCGGCGACGACGTGGCAGCCCGACCAGTTGCCGTACGGCATTGCGCCCGCGGCGAGCGCCATCTCGAGGCCGTCGCCGGTGTTGAAGCGCGTGCCGCGCACCTTGGCGAGGTCCCAGCCCGGGCCCAAGTAGCGGGCGCGCATTTCCGCATTGGCCTCGAAGCCGCCGCAGGCGAGCACCACGCTCCCGCTACGGATGTCCGTGGTCTTGCCGGCCACGCGTGCGCGCACGCCGTGCACGCCGGCGTCGTCGCGCAGGAGTTCGAGGGCCCGCGCGTCGTAGAGTACCGTCACGCCCTTCGCCTGCGCCAACTTGTAGAGGGACTCCACCAGACCGGCGCCGCCACCATACACCTCGAGGATGACGCCACCGGAGAAGGTGAACTTGTTGCCCACCTTGTAGGCCTGCTTGCCGTACTTGGGCATGAAGCGCAGGCCGTTGGCCCGCAGCCACGAGACGGCGTCGTAGCTGCGCTTGACGAGCAGTTCGGCCAGGTCCGGGTCGGAACGGAAATCGGTGACGCGCGCGATGTCGTCGAAGAAATCATCCTCGGTGTAGGCGCCGAAGTCAGTGTTGTTCTTCTCGTCCTCGGTCAGGTCGGGAACGATCTTGAAGAGGTCGTCGCGGCCGTTGAAGGCGAAGCGCATGGAGCCTTCGGTGAAGCGGCTGTTGCCGCCCCGCTCGGCTTCCGGCGCGCGCTCGAGCACGGTAACGCTCGCGCCCGCGGCCCGCGCCGACAGCGCGGCGCACAGCGCGGCGTTGCCGCCGCCCACGATCAGGACATCACATTGATTTTCAGCCATGGGGTCGGGCGCTCTCAAGCGGGCTCGAAGGTGCGGAAATGGACGTCGTCGTCGCGCCCGATCTGGGTGATGAGGTCGACTTCCCAAGTCAGGTAGTCCTTCATCGCCTGCTCGCGGTTTTCTTTGCGGTCATGCGCCCGCACCCAGACATCGTCGCTGTCGTCGGTCAGCCGGGTCTCGCCCTGTTCCAGCGCCTGCCCTGCCTTGCGCCAGACGGCGGTGCCGCCGGCGAGCACCTTCACCTTCGCCTTGGTCAACTGTGCCGCTTCCGGCGCGGCCAGCGTGGCTAGCACGCCGTCGGGCGAGGTCAGCACGAGCGTTGCCGCCGGCGGGAGCTTCTTCAGGTTAGCGGCGAGGTTGGCGCGGATCGCGTGCCAAGCGCCGGGAATGTGGCCGTCCGCGTACTTGGGTTTGGAATCGAGGTCGACGACATTGACGTCGCCGCCGGTCAGCGCCTTCTGCAGCGCCGCCGGTGCGATCCGGTCGCACTGAATCGCGTCGAGACCGAGGACTTCCGCGGGCCCCGCGCCCTTTTCGAGTGGCGCTGAGTCGAGTGCGCCGTTGACGACGAAGACCTGCTCCCAGCCCATCTGGATCAGCCAGTGCGCGGTCATGGTCGCCCGCACGCCATGATCGTCCACCAGGGCGATGCGAGCGTTGCGCACACCCACGAAGCTGTCGGTGGTTTGCACCAGTTGCCCGCCGGGCGCCGACAGCGTGCCCGGCAGATGGCCTGCCTGATATTCCTCCGGACTCCGCACGTCGAACACGTACAGCGTGCGGTCCTTCTCGTTCGCGAATTTCTTCACCTGCGCGACGTCGATCGTCAGCACACCGAACCGTTTGGCGACGCGCGCGGCCACCGCCTTGCCCTTGGCGATCCCGTCCGCGCTGGGCGGCGACGCGATGAGATCCTGGTCCTTGGCGACCTGGAATCCCGCAAGGTGCCAGCCCATGGTGCCGTTCTTGAGCGCGACGACGCGGTTCGGGATCCCCGCGTTGATGAGCGACTGCGCCCCGATGATGCTGCGCGTCCGGCCCGCGCAGTTCACCACCACCAGCGTATCCGGCGAATCGACGAGGTCGTGCACGCGGTAGGCCAGCTCCGCGCCGGGACAGTCGATGCCGCCCGGGATGCTGACGCGCTTGTATTCGGAGAGGGGACGGCTGTCCACGATGACGATCTTCTCGCCGCGATCCAGACGGGCCTTGACCTCGGTGGGCTCCATGCGAGGCGTGTTGTACTGGTGCTCGACGAACTCGCCGAAGGCCTTGCTGGGGACGTTGACCCCACTGTAGATCTCGTAGCCCGCAGCCGCCCAGGCGTCGACGCCGCCCATCACCACGCGGACATCGCTGTAGCCGTACTGCAGCAACTTCTCCGCCGCACGCTGCGCGAGGCCGTCGTTGTCGTCGATGAGCGCGATGCGCGTCGTGCGGCGTGGCACCAGCAGCGGCACGCGCAGCTCGAGCTGCGACAGCGGCGCCGACACGCCCAGCAGCAGGTGACGCTTGGCATAGATGCCCTCTTCGCGCACGTCGAGTACCGCAACCTCGTCGCCGTCGTGCAGCATGCGCTTGATGTCCTGCGCTGTCGCGCACCAGATGATCTTGCCGGGCGGAAAGGTCTTGCCTGTGCCGCCCGCCGGCGTCTCGAAATACACACGGTTGGGCATGTGCTGCAGGCTCTTGCCGTACATGTGCAGGTGCAGCGCAGCCTCCGTGCCCATCACCTCGATGGTGTGGAAGTCGTCGGGCAGGAACGAGATCGCGTTGCCGCGCCTCACCGTGCGCTCGCCGGTTTTCTTCAGCGTGCCCTGGCCCGGGCCGGTGCCGCCGTCGGTGCGGGCGTAGCAGACGTTGTGCTCGTCGCCATGCACACCCGCGATGATCGCCCAGGTCGTGTGGTTGTGCGGCGGGCGCGCCTTTCCGGGCACGCCTATGGAAGCGAACAGCGCGTAGCGGTGGTCGGCATCCTGGGCCAGCCCGTAGATGGTCCCGTTCTGGCCCGGCGCGAGCGGGAAATCGGACAACGGGAACAGTTCGGCCTTCGCGGCCAGTTCCACCATCACGCGCTCCATCTGCTGCAGCGATTGCGGGGCGAGACCTTGCGCGCGCTCGATGCCCTTCAGGGATTCAAGCGCCCCCTGGATCGCGGCGCTGCGCGCCTGGATCAGTGACGACTCCAAGATGATTCTCCTCTGTGCGATGGCGCCGGGCTCGCCTTATGCTCGACGTGTTCGACGTGCTGCGACGTGCTGCGACGTGCTGCGACGTGCTGCGACGTGCTGCGACGTGTTGCGACGTGTTGCGACGTGTTGCGACGTGTTGCGACGTGTTGCGACCCTGCAGTGAATTGTGTAGGCTGCCTGTCTCTTGTTTCTAATATGTGGAACAGTATTCCACATGGCTTGCAAACGTTAATCTTTGCTCCCGTTTCTGTCAACGAATACGGCGGTGTACGCAGGCCGCCACGTTGATCGCAACTCAAGCAACCGTCCAATTATTTCCGGGCAGTTGCAACCAAGCAATCGTTCTAAGGCGCACGCCGGTTTTCACCAACAATAGGCGGCGTCTCTTCAGGAGGACAGGATGAAATCCGGTTATCAGGTCTGCTGCCTGGCGGCGCTAGCGGCGTGCACGTCCCTTGTGTATGGCCAGAACTACCCCACCCGCACCGTGCGCATACTGGTGGGCTTTTCCGCCGGCGGCGGTACGGATATCGCCGCACGCGGCGCGGCGCAGAAGATGACCGAGCTCCTCGGACAGTCCGTCATCGTCGAGAACCGTCCGGGTTCGGGCGGCATGATCGCCACCGAGACCGTCGCCAAGTCTGCGCCAGACGGCTACACCCTGCTGATGGCCGCGCCCGCAGATACGGTGCAGCCGGCGCTGCGCGCCAAGATGCCATACGACTTCGAGCGAGACCTGACGCCGATCTCGCTGGTGGTGACGGCGCCCTTCGCACTGGTCGTCCACCCCTCGGTGCCGGCCAGAAACGTCAAGGAGCTGATCGAGCTGGCGCGCGCCAAACCCGGGCAGTTGAATTACGCCTCCTCCGGCATCGGTAGCTCTTCCCATATGTCCAACGAGATGTTCAACTCGATGGCCAAGGTCAACATCGTGCACGTGCCGTTCAAGGGCACCTCGGAGAGCATCATCGCAGTCGCCGGCGGCACCATCGACATGGTGTTTTCGAGTTTTCCGCCTGTACTGCCGCTCGCCGAGGCCAAAAAGGTCAAGGTGCTGGCGGTCAGCACGCTCAAACGTAGCGCGCTGCGCCCCGACGTGCCGACCATCAACGAATCGGGACTTCCCGGCTACGAACGCTACGGCTGGTACGGCGTGATGGCGCCATCGGCCGTACCGAAGGACATCATCGGTCGCCTCAACGCCGCCGTCGTCAAGGCGGTTGCCACGCCGGAACTGCGCGAGTCGCTGTCCAGCCAGGGGCTGGAGCCGTTCTCCAACACGCCTGAGCAGTTCGCGGCTTTCCTCAGACGGGAACTGGCGCAGAACGGCGCCATCATCCGCGCCACCAACGCCAAGATCAACTGAGACAGGGGACACCGTCATGCGCCCTCGTACATTCGGTCGGCGAACCTGCGCTGCCCTGGTCGGCGCGGCGGTTTGCGGCAGCGCCCTCGCCCAACAGCCTTCCGCCGCCTCCGGACGCGATTTCCCGAACCGCCCGATCCGGATCATCGTGCCCTTCAGCGCCGGCAGCGGACCCGATGTGTTGTCGCGCATGATGGGGCAGAAATTTTATGAGGCCTGGGGCCAGCCCACGATCGTCGACAACCGGACCGGCGCGGCCGGGATCATCGCGACCGAACTGGTGGCGAAAGCGTCGCCCGACGGTTACACGCTCCTGATGTCTTCGCCGTCGCAGGTGATCACGGTCGCCCTGTACCCAAAATTGCCATACGACTTCCTGCGCGACATCACGCCGGTGACGCTCATCGCGGGCAGCCACTACCTGCTGGCGATCAACAACCAGATCGCGGCGCGGTCGCTGCGGGAGCTGGTCGCCCTCGCCAAGGCAAAACCGGAGCATCTCAGCTACGGCTCGGCGGGCACCGGCACCCTTCCGCACCTGGCCGGCGAGCAGTTCAAGCAGCAGGCCGGGCTGAACATCACGCACGTCCCCTACAAGGGCGCCCCCCAGGTCATCAATGACGTCATGGGCGGGCAGATTTCCATGATGTTCAACAGCGTCGCCACACTTTCGCCGTTCGTGAAAACGGGCAAGCTCCGCGGGATCGCCATCGCTGCCCCGGCGCGCACCCCCGTGCTGCCCGACCTGCCCACGTTTGCGGAGGAAGGGATGACCGGCTTCGAGGTCAGAGTGTGGTTCGGCCTGCTGACGACCGCGGGCGCGCCCCCGGCGACCATCGGCAAGCTCAATGCGGAGGTGGTCCGCGTGCTGAATACGCCGGACATGCGAGACCGCCTGAACGGCCTCGGTCTGGAAGTCGTCGGCAGCACCCCGCAGGCCTTCGGCGAACTGCTCCGCCAGGACATCGCGCTTTATGCCCGGCTGATCAAGAGCGCAAAGATCAGGCTCGAATGAGCCGCGGCAAAAACTCAGAAGGCGAGACCGTCGCGCTCCAGCTTTCGCACGACCGCGGCCCATTCCCGCTGCCCGGCCGGCGAGATGCCTTCCTTGCTCATGTAGCGCTTGCCGTGCTCCATGGCCTTCCGGATCGCGCTCTCCGGCACCTGCTTGAGCCGTGCGCCGCCGGACTGCGCCGTCGTCTGCATCCGGCAGGCCCGCTCCAAGCGGTAGGACAGGGCAAACGCGGCGCTCATCGTCTCGCCCATGGTCAGCGTGCCGTGGTTGCGGAGGATCATGACGTGCTTGTCGCCCAGGTCGGAAACGATCCGCGCGCGCTCGTCGAGGTCGGAGAACCCCTCGTAGTCGTGATAGGACAGGTCGTGCCAGATGGCGAGCGCGAACTGCGAGGCCGGCAGCAGGCCGTCCTCCTGCATGGAAACACCGACGCCGTCACGCGTGTGCAGGTGGATGATGTAGCGCGCGTCCGCGCGGGCGGTGTGGATCGCGCTGTGGATCGCGAACCCGCCCTTGCTGATCGGATAGTCGCTCTTCGACAGGAAGTTGCCGTCGCGGTCGACCCTGACCAGCGACTCCGGCGTGGTTTCCTCGAACAGAAGGCCGTAGGGATTGATGAGGAATTCGTTGTCGACCCCAGGCACCACCGCCGAAATGTGCGTCGCGATGAGATCCGTCCAGCCGAACATGGCCACCACGCGGCACGCCGTCGCCACGTCGATGCGGGCCTGCCATTCGCCTTCGGAAATTTCCGGCGGGCGCGCGCACGCGTGCCGTTTGGACGGGTGCAATTCGGTAACGGTGGTCGACATGAATGCTCCTCGATCGGTGATTTTCAGCCGGGGCGCGCCTTGATATCGATGTGCCGCTGCCGCCGTCCGGATGCGCACGATACTGCCAGGTGCGCGCCGCTGGCAAGGCACTTGCCCTTGCCTCTTGGCCTCCACCGCTCCCGTTGCAAGGATCACCGGTCATGAACGCACCGGAACACGCCACCGCCATCACTGCGGAAGGCACGATCTCTGCACGCCTCGCCCGCCATGTCGCGAAAACGGCGTGGACCGATCTGCCCGCCGAGGCGATCGCCGCTGCAAAGCGACTGGGCATGGACACGCTCGCCGTCGCGTTGGCGGGCGCCACCGCGCCCGGCGTGCCCGCCGTGCGCGAGCTGCTGTTCGAGGAAGGCGGCACGCCTGAAAGCACGGTGTGGTTCACCGGCCACCGGCTGCCCGCCCGCGCAGCGGCCTTCATCAACAGCACCGCCGCCGCCGCGCTCGATTACGACGGCATGCGGGCCACCGAACGCGGCAGCGTGCACGCCGACAGCGTGGTGCTGCCCGCCGCGCTGGCCATCGCCGAACGCGTGCATGCGAGCGGCCGCGACTTCCTGACCGCGCTCGTCATCGGCAATGATCTCGTGTCGCGCCTGGGCGCGGCATCCCTGCTGCCGCACAAGGGCTGGTACCTCACGTCCATCTATGGCATCTTCGGTGCGACGGCCGCGGCGGCCAAGCTGCTGGGGCTGGACGCCGCAGCGACCGCGCACGCGCTCGGCATCGCGCTGAGCCAGGCCTCTTGCACCCAGCTTCCCAACATCGAACGCAACCTCACCAAGCGACTGTCCTCGTCGTTCGCCGCGGCGGCCGGCGTGTCATCGGCGCTGCTCGCGGCGGCCGGCACTACCGCCCCGCGCGAGGCCTTTGAGGGCAAGTTCGGGTTCTACCGCCTGTACCAGGAAGGCGACGCCGAGGCCCTGCTCGCCAACTTGGGCCGCGACTACCCGCACGTCAGCACCGCCATCAAGAAGTACCCGAGTTGCGCGTGCAATCACACGGCGATCGAGGCGACGCTGCAGCTGGTGCGGGAGTTCGGCCTGACCGCGGCGGATGCGGAGCGCGTCGAGGTCACGATCTCCCCCTACGTCGAC